>Ga0335083_10002424_pt1 | contig 24612 bp, 23 predicted proteins | sample Lox_Sample_42_FD_206716 | JGI IMG/M metagenome (GOLD analysis project Ga0335083, IMG submission 206716) | Soil microbial communities from Loxahatchee National Wildlife Refuge, Florida, United States - Lox_Sample_4.2 | ecosystem: Environmental > Terrestrial > Soil > Wetlands | place: USA...
CGCCGGGCCGCCGGCCGGCCCGGCGGCCCCCGAGCTCATCGCGGCCGGCGTCGAGCTCGAGAACGCCGACGCCCCGGTCCTGCACCACGGGATGAACCTGGCCGACATCGCGCACCTGCTCGATCTCAGCGCGACCGGGGTGATCCCGCCCGAGGCGGCCCGTACCCTGCTGGCGCTGCTGCTGGCGACCATGGACATCCCGGCCGAGGACTTCCCCTACGACCCAGTCAACGGCGAGCCCTACAACTCGCGAGAACGCTACTTCGTCAGCCAGGCCGGCGACGTGGCCGGCTGGCTGCACGCCGGGCGGCCGCGCCGGGAGGCGGTCAGGGTCGCCTTCCGGCTGCGCCTGCGCGAGGACCTGATCAGCCTGATCGAGGCGACCGCGGGGCTCGCGGCCGAGATCGCCAGACGCAGCCAGGAACACGCCTCCACCCTCATGGCCGACCAGACCTATCTCCAGCACGCGCAGCCGTCGACGTTCGGTCATTATCTTCTGTCTTTCGCCTTTCCCGTGCTGCGGGCCGGGCAGCGGCTCACCGAGGCGCTGGAGTGGACCGACGCCAGCCCCGGCGGCGCGGGCTGCGTGAACGGCAGCCGCCTGCTCTCCGACCGCGCGCACGTCGCGTCGCTGCTCGGGTTCCGCAGCGTCGCCGAGCACACCAGGGACGCGATGTGGCAGGTCGACGGGCTTTTCGACATGGTCAGCGCGGCCGCCGGGCTGATGGTCACCCAGTCCAAGCTGGCCGAGGACCTGGAGATCTGGGCGAGTCAGGAGTTCGACTACGTGACCCTGGCGGACGGGTACAGCCGGGCCAGCGTGCTGATGCCGCAGAAGCGCAACCCGTACGCGCTGTCGATCATCAGGGGCGCGGCCGGATCCCTGATCGGCCGGCTGTCCGGGCTGCTGGCGGTGGCCAAGACCCCGTCGGCGCGCAGCGACAACCTCATCTTCGCCTACGGCGAGGTGCCCAAGGCGCTCGACCTCGCGGTCCGGGCCACCCAGCTGAGCACCGGCGTGGTGCGCACGCTAGAGGTCAACGCCGAGCGGATGCGGTCCGCCCTCGACTCGGGCTTCTCGCAGGCCACCGACCTGGCCGAGTACATCATGCAGACGTGCGGGATCGACTACCGCAGCGCCTACCGGGTGGTCGGGCACGCGGTCAGGCAGGCCAGCGCCGCGGGCCTGCGCGGCGCCGACATCGACGGGGCCATGCTCGACGCCGCGGCCGCCGAGGTCACCGGGCACGCGCTCGGCCTGGCCGGCCGGGACCTGTCCGCCGCCCTCGACCCGTGGCAGATCGTGGCCAGCCGGACCCTGCAGGGCGGCGCCGCTCCCGGCGAGGTGCGGCGGATGGCCGCGGGCGCCGCCGCCGAGGCGGACCGGCTCGCGGCCGAGGCCAAGCGCTGGAAGGGCGCCTACGCCGCGGCCGAGGATGCCCTCCTGGCCGCGGCCCGCCGGGGCGCCGGGCAGCGCAGTATCGGACTGGGCCACAACGGAGACAAGCCATGAGCGATCACGAGCACCCCGCGCTGACCCTGCCGGACCGGGTGGGCGTGGTCAACGTCGGCCTGTCCCTGTTCGCCGACGCGATCAGGGAGCAGGGCGTACCGGTCATCTCGGTCGACTGGCGCGTCCCGGCGGGCGGCCGGCCGGACGCGGTCGCCGCCCTGGGACGGCTCTACGGGATCCACGCCGAGCGCATCGAGGCCGCCAACGCCGAGGTGCTGCGCCGCCTGGACGAGCCCGCGCCGCTGCTCACCGGGATCACCACCGTGGCCCGGGCCGTTCCCGGCCTGGGCGAAGGGTCCGACCGGACGCTGCTGCACTGCGGGCCCGCCATCGGCTACGCCCAGGCCCCCGACCCGCTGCGCCGGTCGATGCGGGCCGCGGTCGTGGCCGAAGGCTGGGCCGAGCACCTGGACCAGGCAGGCAACCTGCTGGCCAGGGAGGAGATCAGGCTCGCCCCGGCCAACGAGCACCGGGTGGTGGTGCCGATGGCCACCGCCCTCGGCGCCAGCGCCCCGCTGTACGTGCTGGAGAACCGGGCGGGCGGCACGACCGGGTACGCGCCGGTCTCGCAGGGGCCGGGCGAGGTGGCCTGGTTCGGCGTGGCCAGCCCGGCCTCGGTCGAGCGGCTCGTCTTCCTGCGGGAGGTGGCCGCCCCGGTGATCGGCCGCGTCCTGCAGCGGACCGGACCGCTCGACGTGCTCTCGCTGGCCGCGCAGGCGGTCGCGATGGGCGACGACGTCCACGTCCGCACCCAGGCCGCGACCAACCTGCTGATCCGGACCTGGCTGCCGGCGCTGACCGAGCTCGGCGGCGCCCAGAGCGTCGCGTTCGCCCGCTTCCTGGCCGGCAACCACCTGTTCTTCCTCACCCTGGCCATGGCGGCGGCCAGGTCCCTGACCGAGTGGGCGGCCCAGGTCCGCGACGCGTCGATCGTGACCACGATGGCACGCAACGGCACCTCGTTCGGTATCCGGTTGCCCGGCTCTGACCGGTGGTTCCTCTCGGCCGCCCCCGCCGTCGGGCACGCCCTCTACTACCCCGGCCAGGGCCCGCAGACCAGCGCCAACGACATCGGGGACAGCGCGGTGCTCGAGCTGTCCGGGCTCGGCGCGGCCGCGGCGGCGGGCTCGCCCGCGGTCGCGCAGCTGCTCGGCGGCAACCTGCGCGAGGCGGCCGAACTCACCGGGCGGCTCGCCGCGGTGTCCGCCGGACGGTCGACCCGGTTCAAGCTCCCGGTGCTCGACAACGCCGGCACGCCGCTGGGCGTGGACGTCCGCAAGGTGGTGGAGCTGGGCATCACCCCCGCGGTGACCACCGGCATCCTGCACCTGTCAGCCGGCACCGGCCAGGTAGGCGCCGGCGTCGCCGAGGCCCCGCTGGCCTGCTTCGCCGACGCCCTCCTCGACCTGGACCACCGCCTGAGCACCTAACCCGCGCACCACTTCCCGCCCTGGCCCCGCCGCTCTCCTGCCCGAGTGCCGCATCTCAAGTCCCAAGCGTCACCTGAGTCACATCCGCCTCCTGAGTACCAACCGTCACCTCATCCTTGCCCCGCAAACGACATGGATGTGGCATCCATGTCGCGGGGGCGACATGAATGTGGCACTCATGTCGTTTGCGGCCGGGTACCAGGGCGCCTGGGGCGCCGGTAGCGCGGCCACGCGTGCCCACCACAACCACATGCGCACCAGAAGTAACTCAGCTAGCCGAGGGCGACCTCGATCGGCGGCGAGAGCGCGATCGTGTTGGACACGTAGCAGACCCGCAGCGCGGGCTGGAGCAGCGATTCGACCTGCTCGGCGGGAGCGTCACAGGTCACGGTGAGCTGGAGCCGCCTGAACTTGGGGCCATCGTAGGTGCCGGTGGCGGTCACGGCGAGGCCGGGCAACTCAATGCCCCGCTTCCCGCCCGCCCAGTTCAGCGCGAGGGCGTAGCAGGAGGCCATGGCGGCCAGCAGGTACTCCGTCGGCATCGGCCCGGTGCCGGTGCCGCCCGAGCTTGGCGGCTCGTCCACGATCAGCTCGAAGCCGCCCGCCTCGACCCGGCACCGCCAGCCGCCCTCGTGCCGCGCCACCACCGAGTTGGTCTTCGGGCGCTCCTCGCCGGGACTGGTCACCTAAGACCAGCCCCGGCGAAGAACAAGAGGACAAGTAGCGTCAAACCGTCCACGTGTTGAGCTGGAAGGCGCCGGCCCGCCAGGCGGTCAGGGCCGAGTCGAGGACGTCGAGCGGGTTGAAGGCCTTGACGCCGTCGATGAGGTCCTCCTCGCGGAAGCCGTACAGGGCGCCCATCGCGAACCGGCAGGCGTAGATCGTGGCGCCCTCCTTGAGCAGCGTCTCGATCTGCCGGTTCCCGGCCAGGTTGCCAGGGAAGCCTTCGGTGCCGACGGTCGGGTAGCCGCGGTGCCTGGACGCCAGCAGCACGCCGGGGCCGTACAGGATGATCGACACGTCGAAGCCCTTGCGCACCAGCCGGGTGGAGGTGAGCAGGTTCACCAGGGATACCGAGCCCTCGAAGGGGACGGAGTGGATGAACACGAAGGCCTTCTCACCCGGGTTGGCCCGGATGTCGTCGAAGAGCTTCTCCTCGGTGTTGTACAGCGAATCGACGCCGGCTTCGCCGCGCGGCGAGCCAATGGTGATCGGCATGAGGCCTCCTGGTGAGTTTGAGTGAACCGGTAACTGTGTGGGCCGTGCGGGACGCTGCGTCTTGGTCCAGGTCATGCGGTGGCTACCCGGCATGCGGCGCATGATGGCCGAACGCACCGGCCAGGGCACGGCCCGGTACGCGGGCACGTACACCCGCAGCCAGAACACTTCGGCGCCACGCGGCCGCGGCGGCGGGGTCACGCCGTACTTGGCCGCCATCTTCTGCTGCGCCGCGACCATCAGGTAGTGCTCGGACGTGGCGCGCAGCCAGCGGGCGAAGGACACTTTAGGCACCACGGGCACCTCAGGACCCCAGACCCGACAGCAGGTTCTGGGCCGCCAGCGCGATCGGCTCGTTCAGCGCCCCGATCGGCGGCGAGTAGACGTTCTCCATGGTGGCGAAGTCGTTGATGGTGATCCCGGTCCTGACCGCCATGGCCAGGAAGTCGGCCCGCTCCTTGATGCCCTCGCGGCCGACCAGCTGCGCGCCGATGAGCCGCAGCGAGCCGGGTTCGGCGAGCAGCTTGACCCGGACCTTCTCCACCCCGGGGTAGTAGCGCGCCCGGGAGATGCCCTCGGCCACGCCGACCACGTGCGGGATGCCGAGCGCGGTGGCCAGCGTCTCGCTGAACGAGACGCCGCCGATCATCCAGTCGCCCGCCATCATGCCCCACGGCACGCTGACCGGCTGGTACCGGCGCTCGCCGCCCGCCGCGTTGGTGCCCGCCACCTTGCCCTGCGCGTAGGCGTGGCTGCCGGACAGGCCCTGGATAGGCACCTCGCTGACGCTGTGCGGCACCTCGATGCAGTCGCCCGCCGCCCAGACGTCCGCGGCCGAGGTGTGCATGCGCTCGTCCACGATGACGCCGCCGGCCGAGCCGATCTTGATCCCGGCCGCCTGGGCCACGGCCGTGTTGGCCACCTTCTGGGTGCAGACGACGGCGAGATCGCACGGGATGTCCCCGCCGGACGTACGCACCGCGCTGACCTTGCCCGAACCCGCAAAGCCGGTCAGCTTGGTGTTGAAGTGGAGCGTGGCCCCCTTCTCCTCCCAGGACTGCTGCACCGGGGCGGCGATGTCCGGGTCGGTGGCCACCGACAGCGCCCAGGCGCCCGGGTCCACCAGGTGGGTCTCGATGCCGCGGTGGCACAGCGCGGTGACCATCTCCAGGCCGAGCGGGGACGCCTCGACCACGACCGCGGTCCGCACCCCGTCGAGGACCTTGTCCCATTCGATCGCCCGGCGGATGTTCTTCACGTAGTAGAGGTTGCCGAGGTCGGTACCCGGCACGCCGGGGTCGGCGTAGTCGAACCCGGTGGCCACGATGAGCTTGTCGTAGCCGACCTCGCCCTCGCCCTCCACCGACACGGTCTTGCGGCCCGTATCAAACCCGGTGACCCGTGTCTCATAGTGGATGTCGATGCCGGACTTCTCGTACGTCTCCCTGGTCGCCATGAACAGGCGCTCGAAATCGGGTATCTCCCGGCCGTGCACGTACGGGATCCCGCACGGGCTATAGCCGACGTCCTCGAACTCGGTGTAGACCCGGACGTCCGCCGACGGGTTCGTGCCCTTGGCTGCCCCGGCCGCACCGATGCCCGCGGCGCCGCCGCCGATCACTACGATCCGCTGCGCCATAAGTAGTCTCTTCTCATAAAACGGGACACGGCGTTTAGTATCGGTTATGAGTCGTACACTATACTGGCGGGAGGGAACCTGAACGTCAAGGGACGATCACCTGTGAACCAAGGTGAGGACGAATGAACCGCGTGCCACGAACCCAGGGGCCTCCCTGCCTGGACGCCCAGGCCGCCAGCCGCACTGACGCCGGCGCCGGCGGCGAGGTGCAGCGCATCGTCGGCTCCATCGGCCTGAAGGTCTTCAGCCACCGCAAGCGCATGGGCCTGTCGCTGCAGCAGCTGGGCGAGCGGTCCGACGTCTCGGCCGCGGCGATCCACAAGATCGAGCAGGGCGGCATGGTGCCCACCATCACCACGCTGCTGAAACTGGCCAGCGCGCTCGGCCGTCCGGTCTCCTACTTCGTGGAGGAGGAGGGCGGTCTTGACGACGTGGCCGTCTTCACCCCGCCCGAGGAGAACCGGCCGGTGTTCACCTCGCACCAGGGCATCGAGCTGGAGAGCATTTCCGGTCCTTACGGCCGGTTCCTGCTGGCTGGCGCCCGGGCCTGCGTGGTGCCGGGCGGGAACAGCGGTCGCAAGCCGATGCAGCACCCGGGCGAGGAACTCGTCCACGTGCTGAGCGGCGTCCTCGAGTTCACCGTGACCGGGCAGCTCTACCGGGTGGTGCCGGGCAGCACGCTGCACTTCCAGGGCGACCAGCCGCACACCTGGGCCAACCCGGGCCTGGAGGAGGCACGCGCCATCTGGATGGCGCTCCGCCCCCAGTAGTCCCGGTAGTCCCAGTAACAGGGGCTCCTGAGGTCCTCAGTAACCGCGCGTCCCGCTACCGGGCCCTCAGCGACGAGGCGCCCCAGGAGCCGATCCCGATGATCGATCGCATCCTGCCGCCGGCCGCGGTAGCCGCGGAATCCTTCGGCGCGCTGCCCGAGCCCGGCGCGGACCTCTTCCCGGCCGAACAGCGGGCGGTCCGCACCGCGGGCCCGGAACGCCAGGCCGAGTTCACCGCGGGCCGCCGGTGCGCGCGGACGGCCCTGGCCGGCCTGGGCGGGCCGGCCGCGCCCATCCTGCCGGGCCCAGCCGGGGAGCCGGGCTGGCCGCCCGGCGTGACCGGCAGCATCACGCACTGCCCTGGCTACCGCGCCTGCGCGGTAGCCAGGACCGAGGACCTGGCCGCCATCGGGATCGACGCGGAGCCGGACGAAGAACTTCCCCGCGGCCTGCTCGAGGCGGTCGCGACGGCCTGGGAACGGACCTGGATCCAGCGCCAGGCAGCGGCCGGGACCGCCGGACCCGGCGTCCACTGGGCCCGGCTCGTCTTCAGCGCCAAGGAAGCCGCGGCCAAGGCCTGGTACCCGCTGGCGGCCCGCTGGCCCGACCTCGCCGAGCTCACCGTGGCCGCGACCGCGGCCGGCGGCCTCATCGTCCGCCTGACCGGCGCCGCCCCGGGCCTGCCCGCCACCCTGCCCGCCACCCTGCCCGCCACCCTGGCCGGGCGCTGGCTGGCCCGCGACGGGCTGATCATCACCGTGGTCGCGGGAAACCCGCTCCGGCCTCCGGCCGTCGCGGGCCCGCCACGCTAGCGATGCTGGTCGTAGAGCGCCGCGAAGTTGCCGCGCAGCATCGCCTCGGCTAGCTTGCCGTCGCCGGCCGCGGTCCGCATCCTGGCCACCTCGCCGTCGAAGTCACCCCACGGCTCGTCGCTGGCGAACAGCACGCGGTCGTGCCCGATGCCGCGCCGCTCGATCTCGGCGGCCAGCCAGCGCGGCGCGAAGCCGATCGCCCAGCTGGTGTCGGTGTAGACCTGCTTGCCGGCCTCGATCCAGTCGAAGAACTTGGTGCTGACCAGCTTGATGTGCCCGCTCATGCCGCCGCCGAAGTGCACCAGGTGGATCTTGACGTCGTCGCCGTACTTGTCCACCAGCTTTCCGACCGAGTTGATATCGGACGTCCCGCCGGGCGAGGTGTGCACGTGCACCACCAGGCCGTGCTCCCGCGCCGCCCCGAAGATCCGGTCGAGCTGCTCCTGGCAGGCCTCGTCGTCGACGTTCCCGCCGAGCAGGAAGCTGGTCTTGAGCGCGACGACGCCCCGCTCGCCCGCCAGGGCCAGCGCTTCGGTGTTGAGCTCGGCGTCCTGCGGCCGCGGCGAGACCCAGAGCCCGCACCGGACCCGGTCGTCGGCCGCCGCGGCCTCGAGCACCAGCGGGTTGAAGCCGAACGAGACCGACGCGTCGGGCACCCCGTAGTTGGGCAGGACCAGCGCGCGATACACGCCCGCGCTGTCCAGGTCGGCGATCAGCTCGGCGGGAGTGCCCCTGGCCAGCATGTCCGGGTTGCACGGCGGACCGCCGTAGAAGGGGAAGGCGGGCATCTTGCCTAGGTGCCGGTGAGCGTCGTTAACCAGTTGCGTTCCCATGCGGGGATGCTAATCCTCCATCGTTTCCGATACAAGATGTTCGTCTCCGATAGGAATCGAGGAGGAGGCCGGCCGAGGCCGTAGCATCCGACCCGGCCAGCGCCATTTCATTATCCCGAACGACGATCGGTACCCCACCCGCTCCCGCCCGAGCCCCGGTGGGCAGCCGGGAAAGCTAGCCGACCACGATCCACTCGGTAGCGGCCGCGGGCAGCCCCGGACGGCGGCAGAGCAGGCTCAGCGGGCCGGCCTGGAGGTCGCCGGCCGCGAAGCGGCCCCGGTCGTCGGCGTCGATCGCGGCCGCCTCGGAGTGCTGTCTGCGGACCTGGATGCGGGCCGGTCCGGCCGGGGTCAGCTGACCGGTCAGCCGCCACGAGCCGACGCGCGCGGCCGGCTCGATCTCGATCTCCACGCTGAGGCCGGCCGCCTCGAAGACCGCCAGCCGGGACGGGGCCCCCGAGCGCACGGTGGCCACGGTGGCGGCCAGCGCCGAATCGGACAGCAGGGCCGCGAGCTCGGCGTCGGCCGCCCGCAGGCCGTAGCTGCGCTTGGCCAGGTCGGCGGAGAACGACGGGGTCGGCTGGCCGTCTCCGATCACCTCGCGCAGCGCGGCCAGCAGACGCTCGTCGTCCAGGTCCCCGAGCGCGACGCGCGGCTCCTCACCGGGGACAGCGGACTCGCCGCCAGGGACTGCGGGCGGCTTGTGGTCTGCGGGCATGAGGCCCTCCAGGGCGGCGGCCGTTCCGGCGGACCGGGGCCGCGATCGTGATGGTCAGGACCCTTCCGGTCCCTACTCTTTCGTGAGACGACGCGATGGCGCTAGATACCATCGCTGTCAAGTAGTTTTCTGAGCTGGTCCAGGCAGCGTCCCCTGGTCGGCCCGAGGCTGCCCGGGCGAGTGTTCAGCGCGGCCGCCACCAGGCGGTAGGACGGCGGCCCGGTTTCCGCTTCCACGATCAGCGCGCGCAGCACCTGCTGGCACCACTCGCTGAGCCGCCGGAAGGCATCCCACAAGGCGGCGTGCTCGGCCGCCGTCAGCACCGGCTCGTCGGCGTGCGCGCCGCTGCCGAGCAGGGGCTCGATGGCCTCCTCGGGCATCGCGACGACGGAGCGCGATCGCCGCCACAGCCCCTGGCACTCGCGGCGGCAGGTGGTGGCCAGCCAGCCGCTGAGCCGCTCGGGGTCGCGGATGCGCCCCAGGTTCTCCAGCAGGCGGAGCCAGGTCAGCTGCACGACGTCGGCGGTGTCGTCGGGTCCCAGGCGGTGGGCGCGGCACACCGACCACAGCAAGCCGCCGTAGCGGTCCACCAGCTGGTCCCAGGCCTGGACATCGCCGGCCGCGGCCGCCCGCACCCAGCCAGGGACGGGGTCGTCTGGATCCATAGTCACTACACCCCCAGGGCGATGAAGGAGCAGGCGGTGGCCAGCCGGATCGGGTCGTCGGCGACGGCGGCCTGGGCCAGCCGCAGGGCGTCGGGGAACCCGGCGCCCGCCGCCACCGCCCGGTGCAGGGATTCCATGATCGACGGGGTGACCTGGTCGTTGACCGGGGTAACGGCGGCCACCAGGCCCGCCGTTCCCATCGGTAGCAGGCTACTGGCCAGCCCGAGCAGCTCGCCCGCACCGGCCGGGGCGGTCCGGCCCGCGTCGCAGGCGGACAGCACCAGCCGGTACGGGCCGCGGGCGAGGGCCTCGATGTCGTAGACCGTCAGCGGCCCGTCGTCCAGGTACAGCGTGGACAGCAGCGGGTTGTCGGCGCGGAACGTCCCGTGCGCGGCGACGTGCGCGAGCCACGCCCCGTCGAGCCCGGCGAGCACCCGCCGGGCGGTGGCGGTGCCGCCGGCCAGCATCGTCGCCTGCGGATAGAGCCCGGCCAGGCGGGCCATCTCGGTCCCGGCGGCGGGCAGCCCGGGGCCGGCGACGAGCATCACGTCGCGGTGGCCGGGGACCGCCGCCTGCCGGGCCCGCAGCCACGCCGTCGCCGACGGGCTCACGCTGACCGACCGGCCGCGCAGCGCGGGCAGCAGCCCCCACGGGATGGCGCTCAGGCGGCCGGTCGGGACGATGACCACGGTGCCGGCCTCGAGGTCGGCCGCCGCCGGGCCGAGCACCGCCTGCTCGAGCAGGCGGCCGGCGTCGGCCAGGGCCGCGCCGGCCTCCGGTACCACCCGCCCGCTCGACAGCCGCCGCAGCAGGAAGCGGGCGAAGCCGGCCTCCCGGGCGGCCTCCTCGGCGCCGCCGACGGTGTGCATCCTGATCGCGGTCCCCCGGACGGTCACCACGTGCAGCGTCCCGTCGAGTTCGACCAGCTCGGCCAGTGCGGCGCCGTCCAGCGCGTCGATCAGCGCCCGCGGCGTGAACGCCTGCTGGGCGGGAGCCCCGGCCGGTCCCGGCGTGCGCAGGATGCGGGCCCTGACCGCCGCCTCGAGACGGGCCCGCTCCCGCCGCAGCGCCGGTACCTGCGGGGCGGCGGCCAGGTCGCGGTCGAGCCGCCTGCTGACCTCGCGCAAGGCGGAGAGCTGGCGGGCCAGCTCGTCGTCGGGCGGCAGCCTGGTCGGCGTGATGGCCTGGACGGTGGCCCGCCACCGCTCGCTCCAGGCGAGCAGCCGCCGGGCGTCGCCGCGGCCGAGGGCGGCCCGCTGGCCGATGGCGGCCAGCTCCCGGCCGTGGGTGGTGACCGCCGCCCGCAGCTCGCTGGCGCCGAGCAGCTGCTGCTGGTCGGCCAGGATGGCGAGGCCGCGGCGGCAGGCGGCCAGCATCTGGTCCTCGCGCCCGCGCAGCTGGCACAGCAGCGCCCGGGCGAGCTGGGCCCGGCTCTGGCTCAGGGCCGGGGCGGCCCGCCGGGACCGGGCGGCGGCCGCGAGGTGTTCCTCCGCCCGCTGGGCATCGTGCGGCTGCGCGAGCTGCCCGGCCAGCAAGTGGGCCTCGGTCGCCTCGTCCGCCTTCAGGTCGTCGAGCTGCCTGGCGGCCGTGCGGGCCAGGCGGTAGGGGCCCGCGCCGGCCTGGCCGGCCGCGTGCTGGGCCTGCGCCAGCACCAGCCGGGTGCGGGCCGACCACCGCTCCCGGTGCTGCCGCCGGAACAGCCGCGCGGCCTGCTCGGCCCGGTCGGTGGCGGCCCGCGGATCGTGGGCGGCCAGGGCCGCGGTGGCCGAGGCGTAGAGCAGCTCGGCGAACTTGGTGGACCGGCGGATGTCGGGATCCTGGCGGCGGACGGCGGCGTCCGCTTCCTCCCAGGCGTCCGCCGCCAGCCCGGCCGCGAGCAGGATCGCGCACCGGTCGATGGCGACGTCCAGCATCGGCGTGCCCAGCTTGGCGTAGCCTGCGTCGGCTTCGGCCAGGAGCTCGAGCGCCTCCGGTACCCGCCCGGAGGCCGCCGCGACCAGCCCGCGGTTGTGCCGGGTGGTGGCGTACTCCCATTCCTGCCCGGCCAGCTTGAAGTACCGCTCGCAGTAGTCCAGGTCGGCGTCGGCCCGCCGGGTGTGCCCCAGGTAGAGCAGGAGCACGCCGCGGTGGCTGTGCGCCCGGGCCTCCCACAGCAGGTCCCCGTGCCGGTGCAGGATCGTCACGACCTGGTTGAAGTCCTGCAGCGCCTCGTCCCAGCGGCCCAGGTAGACCAGGACGGCGGCCCGGCGCATCAGGACCCGGCCGGCCAGCGCCCCGTGCGCGACCGCGGCGGCGGCGTCCAGGTGGCCCAGGCCGCGGGCGGTATGGCCGGCCCTGGCCATCGTGATCCCGAGGCTGGCCCGGACGTCGGCCTGCCGCTGCGGCTGGCCGCTGGCCCGGGCCGACCGCAGGGCGCGCCGCAGTTCGGCCAGGCCGTCGTCGAGGTGGCCGAGATCGCGCAGGGCGATCCCGGCCGCCTGGTGCGCCATGGATGCCTCGGCCGCCGATACCGCGGGCCGGCGGGCGAGCAGCGCCCGCGCCCGGCTCAGCGCCTCAGTCGGCCGGGAATGCACGAGAACGAGGAGATATCCGGCTTCTGTCGTATCTGAGCCGGAACTGCCGCTCTCTGACATATGAACATGATGGTAGAAATCCGCACCTCCCGATAGGTGCGGCGGTGGTGAGGGGGTCACGATGACGAATGGCGGGTACCGTGGCCGCGGTGGCCGGGCCGAGAACGTCAGGGATATATCGGAGAATCAGACCGCGTACATCGTGGAAAAATTTCCCGATGTCGGCATATTTCCGGTGCGGTTTCCTGGTCAAACCGCACTTCCGGTGGAATTCCTTTACCGTCGTCGTCATCTGGTGACCCGTGAGCGGGATGTGTCGCGGGTGGAGGAGGTGCTCGGCGCGCGCGAACTCACTGTGGCTGAGGGGGCCCAGCGGTTCGAGATCGCCGAGGTCACGCACCCGGTCCCCGGCCTGGCGCTGGTCGAGCTGGCCAGCGCCGGTGACGACGACGGCGACCCGGAGGTCCAGGCGGCCGACGGCCGGGCCCTGTTCTCCGCCCTGCTGTCGATCCGGGCGCTGCTCGGGCCGGGCGTCGCCGCCCCCAACCACCTGGTGCACCTCACCCCGTCCACCGAGTGCCCGGCCACCGAGCCCGATACGGTGCCCGCCGGCGCCGCCCCCCGGCCCGGGGTGTCCAGGTCACGCTGCGACGGGCGCGGGACGCTGGTGGTCGTGGTGGACACCGGCCTGGTGCCGTACGCGGCGGCCAGCCACAACTGGATGCGCGGGGTGATCGGGGACCCCGACACCGAGGTTCAGGGGCAGACGATCGTCGACCGCTACGGCGGGCACGGGACGTTCATCGCCAGCATCGTGCGGGCCATGGCGCCGCGGGCCGAGGTACGGGTCCCGCGCTTCCTCAAGCCGGGCGGCGCGGTTTACGAGACCGAGCTGGTCGCCGCGCTGCTGCCGGTCCTCGACTGGGCGCCCGACGTCATCAGCCTGTCCGCGGGCACCCACACCTGGCTGGACGAGGGCCTGCTGAGCTTCCAGTTCTTCGTGCCCGGGCCGCTGCGCGAGGCGAGCGGCACCGTCCTGGTCGCCGCGGCCGGGAACGACGGCCGGGACTGGCGGTTCGCCCCCGCCGAGATGGAGGGCGTGATCGGCGTCGGCGCCCTGGGCGCGCCCGGCGACGCGCTGGCCTGGTTTTCCGACTTCGGCGACTGGGTTGATGTGTTCGCGCCGGGCGAGGACATGGTGCACGCCTTCCCCACCGGCGCCTACACCTACGCCGAGACGATCAGGCCGAACGCGCACTTCACCACCGGCATGGCCAGGTGGAGCGGGACCTCGTTCTCCACCCCGCTGGTGTCGGGGCTGATCGCGGCGCGGATGTCGGGAACCGGCGAGAGCTCCCGCGAGGCGGCGCGCTCGCTGCTCCGGCTGGCCCGCGCCCAGGCGCTGCCCGGCGTCGGCCCGGTCCTCCACCCCGGTCAGGCCTGCCTGTGCGTCCCCGACCGGGCGGCCCCGGGCTGCGCGGGCACGGGTTGCGGAGGCACGCGGTGTGTGAGTATGGAATCCTGTTGCGGTGCACCTGCTGCCCGCTGACCGGTCAGGACACCGGGTCATCGATGCCGAACGGATCTGTCGGGCCATCGAGGCCCTCGACCAGCCCGAGGTGATTGCGGCCCGGGCCCGGCAGTTCGCCGTGCTCGCCGACCCGACCCGGCTCACGCTCCTGACCGCCATCAAAGCCGCCGGCCCGATAAGCGTCTCGGACCTGGCCGCGGCCACCGGGATCAACGACACCACCGTCTCGCAGACGCTGCGCCACCTGCGGGCCAGCCAGACGGTCATCGCCGAGCGCGATGGCCGGGTGGTCCGCTACCGGCTCGCCAGCACCCCGGTCACCGACCTGCTGGCCAAGCCGGTGTCCTCGTGACCGACCTGGTCCTGGTCAACGCCAACGTGCTGACCATGGACCCGAAGCGGCCACGGGCCTCGGCGGTCGTCGTCGCGGGCGGCCGGATCACCGCCCTGGACGAGGCCCCGGCCGGGGTCAACGGGACGGCGCACGTCGTCGACCTGCGCGGCGCGACCGTGCTCCCGGGGTTCCACGACGCGCACAACCACATGACCGGCTTCGGCATGTCGCTGGGCGAGGTCGACCTGCGCGCGGACGCGGCTGGCACCCTGGACGAGCTGTACGCGGCCGTCGCCCGCCGGGCCGAGACGACGGCGCCGGGGGAGTGGGTGGTCGGCTCCGGCTACGACCAGAACAAGCTCGGCGGCCATCCGCACCGGGACGCGCTCGACCGGGCCGCGCCGGGCCGCCGGGTCTGGCTGCGCCACACCTCCGGCCACATGTGCGTGGTGAACGGCGTGGTCCTGGCCGACCTCGGCGTGGACGCGGCCGCCACCGAGATCCCCGGCGGCCGGGTCGCCACCGACGACGACGGGCGGCCGACCGGCCTGCTCGAGGAGCGCGCCCAGCTGCTGGTCGGCAGCCTGGTCTACCCGTACCCGCTAGCCGAGCTGGCCGACGCGATCGCCCGGGCGGCGGCCGAGTACCTGAAGGAGGGCGTCACCAGCTGCACCGAGGCTGGCATCGGCGGCGGCTGGGTGGCGCACAGCCCGGCCGAGCTGGCCGCCTACCAGCTCGCCAGGGAGCAGGGCAGGCTCGGCGTCCGGGTCGAGCTGATGACGGCGGGCGAGGTGCTGCACCCGCTCGGCGCGCACGTCGGCGACAACCTGCCGCTCGGGCTCGACCTGGGGATAACGTCGGGCTTCGGTGACGAGTGGCTCCGGCTCGGCGCGACCAAGATCTTCGCCGACGGGTCCCTGGTCGGCCGGACCGCGGCCATGAACGACCCCTACGCCGGCTCCGACGGCGACTCAGACCAGGTCGGCTACCTCCAGGCCGACGCGGCCGACCTGCAGGCCATGATCATCGCCGCGCACCGCTCCGGCTGGCAGGTCGCCACCCACGCGATCGGCGACCGGGCCATCGACGTGGTCCTCGACGCCTACGAGCAGGCCCTGGAGCGGTACCCGCGGCGCGACCCGCGGCACCGGATCGAGCACTTCGCCGTAGTAGGGCCGAAGCAGCTGGCCCGGGCGGCCGCGCTGGGCGTGATCGCGGTGCCGCAGGGCCGGTTCGCCTCCGAGCTGGGCGACGGCATGCTCGCCGCGGTCGGCCAGGACCGGCACGCCTGGCTGTACCGGCTGCGTTCGCTGCTGGCGGCGGGCATGGTGCTGCCGGGCAGCTCGGACCGGCCGGTCGTGGCCGGCGCGCCGCTGCTCGGCATCCACGACATGGTGAACCGGCAGACCAGCTCAGGCGCGCCGTTCAACCCGGACGAGGCGATCACCGCCGGGCAGGCGCTGCGCGCCTGGACCTGGGGCTCGGCCTACGCCAGCCGCCAGGAGCACGTCAAGGGCTCGATCGCCCCCGGCATGCTCGCCGACCTGGTGGTGCTGTCCGAGGACCCCACCGCGGTCAGCCCGGAGCGCATCGCCGGCCTGGAAGTCCTGGCCACCATCGTCGGCGGCCAGGTCCGTCACGACACCGGCCCGTTCGGCGGCCTCAGCTAGCCCCGGCCCTCCTGCTCGGCCGTGGCTAGGGCCAGAGCCGGGCGGTGGCGCGGCGGGCGCCCTCGGCCAGCGCCTCGAACTTGGCCCACACGATCGTGGGGTGAATCTCCGGCGTGTACGTGGCCTGGGAGGAGAAGCCGCAGTCGGCGCTGGCCAGCACGTTCTCGCGGCCGACGAGCTCGGCGAACCTGACGATCCGGTCGGCGATCGTGTCGGGATGCTCGACGATGGACGTGGCGTGGCTGATGACCCCGGGCAGCAGCACCGCGCCGTCCGGCGGCCTGACCGACTCGAACACGTGGTACACGTGCTCGTGCCGCGGGTTGGCGGCCTCGAAGGAGAACGCCCCGGCCTCGATGGTGAACAGCGTGTCCGCCATGTCGGCCAGCGCGGCGTCGTGCACCCGCGGGCCCTCGTTGATGCCGTAGCAGGTGTGCAGCCGCACCCGCTCCCGACCGATGCCGCGCAGGCTGCGGTTGATGGCGTTCACGTACCGCTGGGCCTTCTCGAGTTTGTCCTGCTCGGGACCCGGGTGGTAGCTGAACACGTCGGTGAGGAACGGGTCGTCGATCTGAAGGGTGAAACCCGCCGCGACGATGGCCGCGTACTCCTCGTGCAGCGCGTCGGCCACCGCGTCCAGGTAGGCCGCCTCGGTCGGGTAGTACTCGTTGCCGCCGACCCCGCTCGGCGCCACCGCGCACACGAACACCTCGTCCGGGTCAGCATCACCGACCGCCTGCCTGAGGTTATCGAGGTCCTGCTGGAGTCTTTGCTGCCCGGTGTAAGACACCGGCCCGGTGCAGCCGAGCGGCACCGCCGGCGCGGCCATCCCGCCCGTCATCGCGCCCTTGAGGTACTGCTCGTAGTACTCGGGGAAGGCGTCGATCTCGGCCCGGAACCCGGCCAGCGGATCGCGCCCCGGTCGGGGCTCGAACCCGCTCAGCCGCTCGCCGATGTAGGCGAAGAACCCCGGCTTGGACTGCTCGCCGTCGGATATCACGTCGAGCCCGGCCGCGCGCTGCCGCGTCACGACGTCCGCGACGGCCACCCGTTCGGCCTCGGCCCTTTCGTCCGGCCCGGCCGGATTCCCGGCGGCCGCCGCCTTCATCAGCCCGAGCAGCGCGGGCGGCCGGGCCAGGCTGCCCACGTGGGTGGTGCGGATGCGATCGGTGCTTCGCTGCATAGCTGTTGATATCTCCACCCGCTCGCTCGCAATACGCATAAGCCTCGCTTTGTCGGCAGTTTCCGGTGCTATGACCGTGCTATGACCCCCGAAACCGCCGGCAAAGCCGCCACTGCGACCGTGGCAAGATCGGGGAACGTGGAGGGCAAGTCGCTGGAGTGGCTCGCGGCGGTGACCGAGGCGGCCGGCGGGAGCAGCGCCGCCCTGCTGGCGGCGGCCGCGCGGGCCGAACGGGCTCCCTGCACCGTCGTGCTGGTGGAGGGCATGAGCGACCAGGCCGCGGTGCAGACCCTGGCCGCGCGCCGCGGCCGCGACCTGCCCGGCGAGGGCGTGTTCGTGGTGCCGATGGGCGGCGCGACCAACATCGCCCACTTCCTCGGTCTTTTCGGGCCGAACGGGTACTGCGTGCGCCTGGCTGGCCTGTGCGACGAGGCGGAGGAGCGCGACGTCCGGCGTGGCCTGGAGCGCGCCGGGCTGGAGCTTACCGGGCTGGCGGCCGGGGCTTCCGGCCTGGCCGCGCTCGGCTTCTTCGTCTGCGTCACCGACCTGGAGGACGAGCTCATCCGCAGCCTCGGCACCGGCCGGGTCGAGCGGCTGATCGCGGCCCAGGGCGAGCTCGCCATGTTCCAGACCTTCGTCAAGCAGCCCGCCCACCGGGACGAGCCCCGCGAGCGGCAACTGCACCGCTTCATGGGTACCCGCTCGGGCCGGAAGATCCGCTACGGCCACCTGCTCGCCGCGGCCGTAGACCCCGGCCAGGTGCCAGGCCCGCTGGCCGGCCTGCTCGCCTGGATGTGAGCGCCTGCCACGTTCTGCAGGGGTCTTGCCGGCTCCCTCCGCCGTCCGCCCGATCCACAATGGTGGCCGTTTGCCGTGGTGGCACTGACAGCTAGGGAGGCGGATTATGCCGCAGCGCGGGCGCGAGCCGCGGTGAGTGACGAGAACGATGAGCTGGCGGTCTTGCGGCAGGCCTTTCCCGGCTACCGTTTCCGCCGCCGGAATTTCCGCGGCGTCCCTTGCTACCTGGCCGAGGTCCGCGGGCCCCGGCCCGCGCCGCCCGGAGCGGCGCTCGCGGCCGAGGCCCCGCTGGTGGCGGCGCGCAGCCCGGCCGTGCTGGCGGACATGCTGGCGGTGGCGGCCGGGCGCCCAGTGCCGCTGCGGCCCGCGGCGGTGGCCGCCGCCTACCGCGACGGGCGGCTGACCATGCAGCAGTGCGCGGCCATGTTCGGGGTATCCCGCACCACGGTCATGAAGTTCCTGGCCGACCAGGGGATCGCGTCCCGCCGGCCGGGCCGTGCCCTCGACGAGCCGGCGGTGGCGGACGCCTACCGGAACGGGCTGAGCCTGCGCGAGTGCGCCGCGCGCTTCGGCGCCAGCGAGCGCCGGATCGCCACCGTCCTCGAACGCCAGGGCGTCCCCCGCCGTCCCGTCGGCAGGCCGCCGCAGCGCACCTCGTAGCGCCAGGCGATCGCCCGGCGCAGGATCACCCGGGCAGTGTCACCCGTGCAGTGTCACCCGGACAGGGCGAGCAGTCGGGCGGTTACCTCGGTCAGGTCCTCGCCGGTCACGTCGGCCGGCTCGAGCAGCGCGCTGTAGCCGCCTGACTTACGGCTCACCCAGCCGGCGGTCAGGCCGGCCCGCTTGGCCCCGTGGCAGTCCCAGTCGTGCGCCGCGACCAGCGCCAGCCACTGGGTCGGGACGTCGAGGACCTCCGCGGCGTACCGGTACACCATTCCTGACGGCTTCCACCGGAATACCTCGGCGACCGAGATCACCCGGTCGATCCGCGGGGTGAACCCGGAGCGCTCGGCGAACGCCGAGACGAGTTCCGCCGACCCGTTCGTCAGCAGGGCCACCCGGATGCCCGCGTCGGTCAGCGCGGTGATGGCGGGCAGCGCGTCGGGGAAGGCGGGCAGCTCGGCGAATCCCGCCATGACCTGCGCCACCTGCTCGGGGCTGATGGTGTAGCTGGTGAGCCCGCGCAGGGCGGCCTCGGCGACGTCGTCGAAGGGCACGTAGTCGCCGGTCGCGGACAGGGCCATGCCGTCCCGCAGCGTCCGGGTGTACCACGCCTCGAGCAGGTGCGGAGGCTGGCCGATCGCGGTGAGCCGCTCGCGCAGCGGCTCGAGTGACATCAGCGTGTCGATCACGTCGAAGGCCACCACGGCCGGCCGGTGCGTCACGCCGTCGCCTCGGCCAGCGTTCCGGCCGCGTATCCGCCGCCGGGTCTCAGGCCGATCACCACCACATCCGCATGCATTGGTTCGCCCATGCCGGACTCCTGCCCTGTGTGGCTTCCCATCATGCGGCCCAGACCCGGCCAGGCATACCTTTTCGCGGCAATTCGTCCGCGGACGAAGATAACTGCGGGCCGCCATGCCCGGAGCGGGGTTTGCTAGCGGGCGGCAGTTTCACATAGTGATAATTCCGGCGAAGCGATAATCCCCGCTCGGGCCCGTCACCGGGGTCGTCGCTATCCTCATCCTCGCCGGTTTCCAAGCCGGAGATATCCAGTTCCGGCTGCCCGTGCACGAACGTGTCCGGGTTCTCCAGGTCGTCGGCGGCGGGCAGCAGGTCCGGGTGCGCCCACAGCGCGTCCCGGCCGTCGGTGCCCCTGGCCTCGGTCAGGCCCTGCCAGATGGCCGCGGCCTCACGCAGCCGCCGCGGCCGCAGTTCGAGGCCGACCAGGGTGGCAAAGGTGCGCTCGGCGGGGCCGCCGGTGGCCCGGCGCCGCCTGATCGCCTCGGCCAGCGCGTCGGCGTGCGTCAGGCGCTCCCGCGCGACCGCGCTGACCACGGTCGCGACCCACCCCTCGACCAGCGCGAGCGCGGTCTCGAGACGGCTCAGCGCGGCCTTCTGGGCGGGCGTGTCCTCGGGCCGGAACAGGCCCTCGCCCTGCAGCGCGTCGCGCAGCGCGTCGGGGTTGGTGATGTCGATCTCCTGGCTGGCCTCCTGCAGCCGCGCCATGTCCACGGTGATGCCGCTCGCGTACTGCTCGACCGCGCCGAGCAGGTGCGCCCGCAGCCACGGGACGTGCGCGAACAGCCGCTGGTGGGCGGCCTCGCGCAGGGCCAGGAACAGCCGGACCTCGCCGGCGTCGACGGAAAGACCCTGGCTGAAGTCGGTCACGCCCGCGGGCAGCAGCGCGGCGGTGCCCTCCGGGGCCAGCGGCAGCCCGACGTCGGCGGAGCCGATCACCTCGCGGGCGAGCTCGCCGACCGCCGTGCCGGTCTGGCTGCCGATCATCGCCCCGCCCATCTGGCGCATCATCGGCCCGAGGCCGCCGGGGCCGCCGAGAGCACCCAGGGCCTGCCGCATCTCCTCGGGGACGTCGTCCCCGAGCTGCGACAGGTCGGTGTTGAACATGCCGCTCATGGCCTCGACGCCCTTGGCGGCGATCGGGTCGAAGAGCTTCGCCCAGACCGGGAAGGTCGCCTCCAGCCACTCCGAGCGGCTCCAGGCCTCGATCTTGCGGATGCCGGAGGGGAACGACGTGGCCTCGTCCAGCCACAGGTCGGCCAGCCGCACGGCCTCGGTGATGTCCCGGCGCTGCGCGTCGAGCACGCTCGGGTCGCCGGCCGCCACGATGGCGTGCCTGGCCACGTTCTTGGCCAGGTCCCAGTTGACCGGGCCGCCTTGCCAGGACAGCATGTCGGCGAACTGGCGCAGCGCGTCGGCGAACTGCTGCGGGTTGCCCATCCCCCCGAAGGGGCCGCCCATCGGCCCGCCCGCGCCGGGGAAGCCGCCGGAACCCCCAGGACCCCCAGGGCCCCCCGAGCCGCCGGAACCCTGGCCGCCCTGGTCTTCCGGCTTGTCGGGCAACCCGAAACCGAACGGGCGATCAGCCATCGTTGGCTCTGCGGCAGGATGGAAGGGTCATGACCGTCACGTTATCTCGGGAGAAGCACACAGTGACAAATGCGCGGCGTCCGGTTCGCCACGAGCGCAGCGGCACCCGGGCCGGTGCTGCACCGGCCAGCGTTGCGCGAGAGAGTACCGCACAGGGCCAGCCTATGCCCGTGGTCGCCGTGACCGGCGCGGCTCGCGGAATCGGGCGTGCCCTGACCGTCCGGCTGGCCGCGTCGCCTGGCGTCAGGAAGGTCATCGCGATCGACAGTGACCGGGGCGACATCGCGGGCGTGACCTGGCGGGTGGCCGACGTGCGCGACCCCGCGCTGGCCGGGCGGCTGGCCGGTGCCGACATCGTGGTTCACGCCGACTACGACCTGGCTCCCGACTCCGACGCCAGGCCGCGCCGGGCCTTCAACGTGCGCGGGGCGCAGACGGTGCTCACCGCGGCCGCGGCCGGGCGGGTCGGGCGCGTGGTGCTGGTGACCAGCACCATGGTCTACGGCGCCCGCCCCGACAACCCGGTCCCGCTGGCCGAGGACGCGCCGCTCGCCGCGGAGGCGGACAGCAGCGTGGCGGGGGACCTGCTGGAGATCGAGCACCTGGCGCGCCGTTCGCCGCGGGCCAACCCGGGCGTCGAGGTCACCGTGGTGCGGCCCGCGGCGCTGGTGGGGGAGGACGTCGACACCCTCGTCACCAGGCACTTCGAGGCGCCGCGGCTGCTGACCGTCAAGGGCTGTGCTCCCCGCTGGCAGTTCTGCCACGTCGACGACCTCGTCTCCGCGCTCGAGTTCACCGTGACCGGCGGGATCACCGGCGACTTCGCGGTCGGCAGCGACGGCTGGCTGGAACAGGACGAGGTCGAGCGGATCAGCGGGCTGAAGAGCATCGAGCTGCCGGCCAGGCTGACCTTCGGCACCGCGCAGCGGCTGCACCGGGTCGGGGTGACCCCGGCCCCGGCCATCGACCTGCGGTACGTGGTGTACCCGTGGGTGGTGGACTGCGCCGCGCTCCGCGCGGCGGGCTGGCGCCCCGCGTCGGGGAACGAGGAGGCGCTGCGCGTCCTGCTCGACCAGCGCAAGGGCCGGCACGCGGTGGCTGGCCGCCGGATCGCGCGCAAGGAGGCCACGATCACCGCGGCCGGGGCGACGGTCGCCGTCATCGGCACCGCCGCCATCGTCCGCCGCGCCCGCCGCCGTCACCGTAGTGATTAGCCGGCGATTAGGTAACCTGAGCGGATGAGTGCTATCCGCCTGATCGACGTGCGAGGGACCGAGCTGTCCCTCGATGAGGTCCGGGCCGCAGTCGCGGACCCGGCGGCGGGCGGCATCGCGCTGTTCGCGGGCGCGGTCCGGGATTCCGACCACGACCGCGACGTCAGCGGGCTGTCCTACAGCGCCCACCCGTCGGCGATCGACGAGCTCAGGCGGGTGGCCGAGACGATCGCGGAGAAGTTCCCCGCCGTCATCGGCATCGCCGCCGTGCACCGGGTGGGTGACCTGGCCATCGGCGACCTGGCGGTCGTGCTGGCCGTGTCCTGCCCGCACCGGTCGGAGGCGTTCAACGCCTGCCGGGAGCTGATCGACATGCTCAAGGCCTCGGTACCGATCTGGAAGCACCAGCGCTTCGGCGACGGCACCGCCGAATGGGTCGGCACGCCGTGACGGAGGAAACGCTCAGCTTCCGCAAGTAGTGTTCAGGTCATGTCCAGAAGGTCCCTGACTCTGCTGATCGCCTCCATCGGCACCGCCGTGGCGATCGCGGTCAGCGTGCTCGTCCCGGTCCCTTACGTCATCCTGGGGCCCGGGCCGACGCTCAACACGCTGGGCAAGGACTCGTCGGGCAAGCCCCTGATCACGATCACGGGCCACACGCAGTACCCGGTCAGCGGGCACCTGAACATGGTGACGGTGAGCTACCAGGGCTGCCAGGGCGACCGCTTCAACATCTTCACCGCGCTGGTGGCCTGGCTGAACCCGCACCAGGCGGTCGTGCCGGAGAGCGAGATCTGCCCGGCCGGGCAGACCCAGAAGGAGACCCAGCAGCAGGACACCCAGGAGATGACCAGCTCGCAGCAGACGGCCACCGCGGCTGCGCTGACCGAGCTGCGCATCCCCTACTCGACCCAGGTGGTCGTGGTGCGGGCGGACAAGGGACTGCCCGCCTACGGCGTGCTCAAGGCCGGGGACGTGATCACCGCGGTGAACGGGGAGCCGGTGACCAGCCAGGCTAGCCTGACCCGCATGATCGCGGCGCACCCGGCGGGCACCACGCTGACGGTGACCGTCACCAGGGACGGCCAGAGCAAGCAGGTCAAGGTCGGAACCAGGGATTCTGGCGGCCACCCGGTGATGGGGGTGGAGATCACCGGACGGTACAAGTTCCCGTTCGACGTGTCGATCAGCGTGGGCGACATCGGCGGCCCCAGCGCGGGCCTGATGTTCGCCCTCGGCATCGTCGACAAGCTGACCAAGGAAAACCTGACCGGCGGCAAGTTCATCGCCGGGACCGGCGAGATCGAGGCCAGCGGGAAAGTCGACGCCATCGGCGGCATCCAGCAGAAGATGGTCGGCGCGCGCAACGCCGGCGCCACGGTCTTCCTGACCCCCGCGTCCAACTGCGCGGACACCAAGGGTGCGGTCCCCGCCGGGCTGCGCCTGGTCAAGGTGAGCACGCTGAACCAGGCCGTGACCTACCTCCAGGCCCTCAAGACCGGCGGCTCGGTCCCCTCCTGCTGAGTACCCTCTGCTGGCTCGTCCCTTACGTCATCATGAACAGTGTCTTCCGTAGCGCGCCGCGGGTACTCCGCCCCGTTCGGTCGAATAGATTTGCGGCGTGAAGGTCGCTGACGCGGTAGCCCTGGCAGGACACGAGGTACACGTGTGCCGCTACCGCGAGGCGCGGACGCTGCTCCGGTGGCTCGGCGAGGACCTGGACGGCCTGCGGGTGCTCGACGTGGCGGGCGGCGACGGGTACTGGGCGGGCCGGGCCCGCGGGCGCGGGGCCCAGGCGGTCGCACTCGACCTCGCCGGGGCCAAGCTGAGGTACGGCCGCCAGCTCAGCTCGCCGCCCGCGCTGATCAAGGGCGACGCGCTCACGCTGCCGTTCGCCGACGCCAGCTTCGACCGGGTGATGTCCATCTGCGCGATCGAGCACTTCGATGACGGCGCCCGGGCGCTGGACGAGATGACCCGGGTGCTGGCGCCCGGCGGCGAGCTGGTCATGTCCGCGGACGCGCTCACGCTGGCCGGGCGGTGGCCGAAGCTGTACCAGGCGCACTGCCAGCGCTATCACGTGCAGCGGACCTACTCGCACACCGAGCTGACCGCGCTGCTCGCCGCGCGCGGGCTCGACGTGGTCGAGCATCAGTACCAGTTCAGGAGCCGGTGGGCGCAGCGAATGTACCTCGGGCTGTCGGCCTACGGGGGTAGGTTCGGTTTCAACGCGGCGGCGCCGGCGATGCCGTTGGTCGCCGCGGCGGATCGTGGCACGCGCGCCGACGGGGGCGCCATCGTGCTCGTGCGGGCCCGCCGGGCGGCCGTCCAGCCGGGCCGCGAGAATCCGCACTCGGCCGGCCTGGGGGCCAACCAGGGGGGAAGAGCTAACCGGTGACTTGGCGCAGGGCGTAGGCTTCATAGTTGACGGGACATCCACTAAGGCATGCCGGGGCCGTGCGGTTGACGCGAGCTCTGCGTTGCCTGCCTGCCCGGGTGGCCCAGGGAAGGAGCAAGTGCGGTCGTGGCACCTCGCGTACTAGTTGATGCGACCGACGTGCCAGCCGACCGAGGGGCGCTCGGCCGGTACGTTGACGGTCTGATCGGCGCGCTCGACGCTGCGGGCGCGGACCTCGCCGTGGTCTGCCAGCGGGCCGACG
>Ga0335083_10002425_pt1 | contig 24606 bp, 18 predicted proteins | sample Lox_Sample_42_FD_206716 | JGI IMG/M metagenome (GOLD analysis project Ga0335083, IMG submission 206716) | Soil microbial communities from Loxahatchee National Wildlife Refuge, Florida, United States - Lox_Sample_4.2 | ecosystem: Environmental > Terrestrial > Soil > Wetlands | place: USA...
CCGCTCAAACTGGTGGGACGAAGCCTGGAATCGTGGCTGGACCGGCTGGTCGGTCTCGAATTGCTGCGAGACATGGCCGAGTTCTTTCAGGCGTTCGGTCCGCTCTACGACGGATTTCGTCAGCGGGCGGGCGAGGTGCGCGAGCTGCTGCGGGCGCGGGGGACGTTGTTCCTCCTGGTGGCGGGGCCGGGTAGCGAGCGGATTCCCGATACACTCTTCTTCGCCCGGCGGTTGCGGGAGGCCGGCCTGCACCTCGGTCCGATCGTCGTCAATCAGGTACATCCCCAAGTCCCCGATGCTGCGAGTGCGACCGGAAGCCTGGCCGAGGGCCTTCACCTGATCGACTGGCTGGGAACACGGGACCACCAGGGGCTGGCCGAGCTGCGGGGCCTTCTGGGCCCCGGAGACATTCTGATAGACCTTCCCCTGCTCCCCAATTCGCCCACCAACCTCGCGGCGCTCAGCGCGTTGGGTGACGGCCTCCTCCACCGGCTCGCGGCCACGCGATAGCCGCCCTCGGTACTTCATTCTCTCTTCCTGAAGCAGATCGACCCGCCGATCCCACGTTGGTGGCAACGACACTTTCACCCCGCATTCAAGGGGGCTTCATGCCCTCGACGTTAGGTTATTGCCGCAGTGCGACAAAAGAGTTCAGTGACGCAGTGCGGCAGGGGGAGAGGGGGCAGCGATGATTCGACTCATCAAGCGGTACGGTGGCGGGAGCCGCAAGCTCTATGACAGCGAGGAGAGCCGGTACGTGTCCCTGGAGGAGATCGCAAACTGGATTCGGGAGGGGCAGGAGCTCCGGATCGAGGACAGCAAGACCGGAGAAGACGTTACGGCTCCGACGCTCGCCCAGGTGATTTATGAAGGACAGAAGCGGGGGATCCCATTCCTGACCGGAGAGTTCCTCCATGAGATCATCCGGCGCGGGGGCAAGGTCATGACCGAGCAGGTGGAGCAAATCCAGGCTGGCGTCGACACCCTGGTCCGGCGGCTGCCTCCGGTCCGCAAGGCTCGCAACGAGATGGACGCGCTCCGACACAGCTTGGAGCAGCTCAAGCGGTCGCTCCACCAACTGGACGAGGCTCCGGCACGGAGACGCAAGGCTTCATAACAATGAAGGTGTTCTGAAGAGACCATAACAGGAGGTGTGTATGCCGAAGACCATGAAGGAAATCAAGAGAGTCCCGATGCTGAGAGGGGCTGCCCAGCAGATCTATCTCGCGGGCCTAGGTGCCTTCGCGATCGCCGAAGAGGGCGGGACCAAGGTGTTCGAGACCCTGGTCAAGCGGGGGAAGGGCCTCGAGAAGCTGAACAAGGTGCGTCTCACCAAGGTATTGGGACGGGCTGAGAAGAAAGTAGAAGGGGTGCGGGAGGGCGCAGAGCAGGCCTTCGGCCGCTTCACCGCCCCGATCGATGCCGGGATGACCACGGCTCTGCACCGGCTGGGTGTGCCGACCCGGAAAGAGATCACGCTGTTGACTCGCCGGGTGGAGGAGTTGACCCGGACGGTGGAGCGGAAGGGCGCTCGCCGTACGATCGCTCGCCGTGCGGTCGTGCGCCGTCGCGTACGGAAGCCCGAGCCGGTGGCAGTCGGCTAAACCCCGACGGAGAACCGCACGGGAAAGGCCCGGTCGATCCGACCGGGCCCTTTTCTCGTGTGGCGCCGACTGTCTCCCCGTGATCAGGCCGGCACCCGAGGAGCCCTGATCGGCACCGGGGAGGCTGCCGGTCCGAACCGAGGCTGCGCCAGGCCTTCCGCCCGTGGCCTCGGCGGCAATGGCCGCTCGCTCAGGCGCCACAGGAAGTTGCCCTGGGCTTCCTTCACCTCCGCTGCGCTCATCCCGCGGTAGCCATACGGGGCCCGGCGGAACGCGCGCGCCAGCGAGATCAGCGGCCAGCCGAACGGAAGGTAGAAACCGATCAGGTCCCAGTCCCGCAGCACGGCGTGCAGCCGGTTGCGCGCCGGCGGACGCCGCCGGTCCCGCTCATCCCGAATGAACGCAAGCGGCCAGCCCCAGGGGAAAATGGTGCCCAGTTTGCCCTTCGCCTGCCGGAGTGCCGGGAGCAAGCTGCGGAGCGCCCAGGGCCGCCGGCCATGGACGGCGGCATACTGGTCTAGCTCGGCCTGCATCCGGATCCGGATCTTGTCGGCCACCCGGCGGAGGCGGTCTCGATCGGGACGATCCAGCTCGGTGATCCCCTCCTCGCGGACCAGGGTGGCCACGTCAATCGGCGCTCCTACCACGAAGATGAGGTTCGCGGGAAAGGCCATGTACCACATCCAGGGCAGCATGATCGCCAGCAGGCCGATCGGCAAGGGGAGGAACGGCACCCGGAATATGGCCTGCATCAGGCGGTCGAGACCCGGGAAGGTGTAGCCGAAGGGATGGATCCATTCCGCGTTGATGATGTGGACTGGGAGCACCGGAACCCGATGCCGGGCGGCGAGCAGCACGAAGCTGGTCTTGAACTGCTGGAGCTGATAGCGCCGATTGAAGCCCTTGCCGATGCCGGGAACCCCTTCCGGGAAATAGAGAATCCGGTCTCCCCGCTGGATCAACCGCTCGAAGTTGTCGAACGTCATGTCCACCCCGCCGCCGCGACGCCAGAAGTTGTCCAGGCCGAAGGGGCGCATCCACCAGACGAACGACAGCTCCGCCTCGTAGACGGTACGGAACTTGGTCTCCGGTCGCATCCCGTCGCGACGCCACAGCTCGGCATCCAGGTAAATGCCGTCGTGGGGGAAGGCGTTGCCGCTGTGGTTGGCAGCCAGAATCAGGGGGCCGTCGGCTGGGATGCGCTCGGCGCCGATGATCCGGCTGCGGAACCAATGCTCGGAGATCGGCGCCAGCAGATCGCCGATCATCTGGCGACAGTATTCCGGATCAAATGGATCGCTCGGCCGAGGCGAATCGAATGGTTCCGGCATGGTCAGCCGTCCCGGTGGACAGCCAGCACAAAGGCGATGCCGAAGAAGCCGGCCCAAAGCGGCCACGGTCCACCGAACGCCATGACAATGGCGCCGGCCACGAGGCAGAAGCCGGCGATCAGGGTGCCCCGGATTCCGGAGAGCGGATGCTCGGTGCGGCGTTGGGTGCTCTTCTCCAGGACCCGCAGCCCTTCGGTGACCAGCTGAGGGATCTTGATCAGCGCGTCGATCAGGTCCGGGGCTCCGCGGAGCTCCTCCTGCATGATGCGCAATGGACTGAACTGGCGGATGAAGATCCGCCGGATGTGCGTTTCGGAAACCTCCGCCACGTTGAAGCCGGGCAGGAGGGCCTGGCCGACCCCTTCGAAGGTGATGAGGGCCTTCACCATGAGGACCATTTCAACCGGGAAGTACATCCGGTACTGGGCCCCGCGGGTGACGGACTCCAGAATGAGCTGCCCCAGCGAGAAGGTGTCGAAGGTTGCGGCTCGCTTCCAGCGCCCAGAGAGGTCGGCCACTTCTCGACGAAAGCCCGTTGGGTCGCCGCCGATGCCCGGGTCCGCGACGGCTGCGAGGTAGCGCGCCGCGTTGTCGCTATCACCAGTGACCAGGCAGTAGTAGTAGTAGAGCATGGTGCGGCGCAATTCGTTGTCGAACCGGCCCACCATTCCCAGATCGATGAACCCCGCCTTGGGGCCCGGCAGGATCACCAGGTTGCCGGGGTGGAGGTCGGCGTGAAAGACGCCGTCTTGATAAATCATCCGGATGATCGCTTCGGCCCCGAGGTCTACCAGGCGCCGGCGCTCCTCGAGCGGGAGCTTCCGGGCCGCCGGCGTATCGGGGCGCAGGCCGTCGAAGTACTCCATCGTCAGCACGCTGGTCCCGCTGTACTCCCGGTATATGGTTGGGAAGACGATGTCCGGCTCGTCCTGGAAGTTGGCGGCGAAGGTCTCGGCGTTGTCGGCCTCGCGCCGGAGATCCACTTCGCGCAGGGTGTAATCCACGAACTCGTTGATGATCCGGCGGGGTTGATACCGGGGGAACACCAGCTCCAGCACGCGCGCGAGCACGCGGAGCAACCGGGAATCCAGCCGCAGCGTTTCCCGGATCCCCGGCTTGACGCCCTTGATGACCACCGCATCGCCCTGCCGGGTCGTGGCCCGGTGGATCTGCGCGATCGAAGCGGACCCGATCGGGACCGGGTCCACCCAGAGAAACATGGAGTTCAGAGAGCGGCCCAAGTCCTCTTCGACCAGGTCCTGGAAGGCATCGAAGGACACTGCGGGCAGCCGGTCGAGAAGATGTTTCAGCTCCTCGGTCACCGCCCGCGGCAGGATGTCTTCCCGGAGGCTCAGGATCTGGCCCAGCTTGATGTAGGTGGGGCCCAGCAGCTCGAGCCGGCGGCGGAGCTGCACGGCGAAAGGCAGATCCCGAAGGTCACGGCGCACGAAGGGTCGGACGATGAAGGCCAGCACGGCCGTGAGCGAGAAGCGGGACTTCCCTTCCTCGCGGCGGCTGCGTGCGCGAGCCACCAGGCCGCCACAGAGGAGCCCGGCCAGATGGCGATTGACCACCAGCGCCCGGCGCACCAGGCCCGGCGGCTTGGTCACGGGCATGATCTCGAAGCGCGGCTCCTCGGGCTTCGCTCGGGGCTTGCGGCCCCGTGCCGCCTTGCGGGTTCCCGTCACCGGTTGCGTCACGGGCTCAGCGGTGGCGTCCGTATCGCTCATGCGCCGACACCCATTCGAGCGAAGAGATCGCGCTCGCCAGCGAGAGCTCGCCGGCCAGCACCACACCCGCGACGATCTCCGCGAGCTTGTTCACCTTTCCCTTGCCGAAGCAGCCCAGCAGCTCGAGACATTCCCGCTGGGTCGCGAGGCCGGTCCCGCCACCATGGGTCGCCACAATCAGGGACGGGATGGTGATCGAGAGATAGAGCCCGCCCTCGCGGGTGAGCTCGGTGAAGACCACCGCCGCCGATCCCTCCGCCACGTTGGCCACGTCCTGCCCGGTAGCGATGAACATCGCGGTGATCGCGTTGGGAGAATGGAGCCCGTTGTTGTTGGCGCCGGAGAGAAAGGCGCCGACGTTGGCGACTCCCCAGTGATAGACCAGCGTCTCGGGCTCCACCCGCAGATGCTCCAGCAGGATGTCGCGGGGAATCACCGCTTCCGCAGTGACCCGCTTGCCCCGGGTCCGCATCACGTTTACATGGGAGAACTTCTTGTCGGTGGCGAAGTTCGACTCGAGATAGAACCGGCGCACGGCGGGATGGTGATCGACGATCCAGCTGCTGGCCGCGAAGGTCGCCCGGCCCACCATGTTCTGCCCCGCGGCGTCTCCGGTGGAGTAGTTGAACCGCAGGAAGGCGAATTTGTTGGCCAGGTAGGTGTCAATGTCCTGGAGCCGGGCCACGCTGGAGGTTCCTTCCGCCTCGCGGCGAATCTCGTCCAGATGTTCCCGCACCCAGTCCCGGAAGTCCCGTGCCTCCCGCGCCGATTCGAAGACGAAGACCGGCGCTCGCTGCATGCAGTCCGACACCACGGTACAGGTCACCCCACCGCAGAGGTTGAGCACCTTCATGCCCCGATTGTACGAAGCGACCAGGGTGCCCTCAGTGGTGGCCAGCGGAATGATGAACTCGCCCTGCGCGTGTTCGCCGTTGATCCGGATCGGCCCCGCCAGGCCGACCGGGATCTGGGCCGCTCCCGTGAAGTTCTCGATGTTGCCCCGCGTGATTCCCGGCTCGAACGAGTAGCGCCCGAGGTGGCGGAGGGTGACGCCGGCGAACTCCTCGGCGAAGCGTTGTCGTCGGGCCACCATTTCCGGGGCGTAGTTCTTGGTGTCGTCGGGGTCCCAGGGGACCGACACCCGGTGGCCGTTCTCGGTCGAGATCGCGTCCCGGGCCACGATCTCCAGTCGGCCGTACTGCTCGGTATCCACTTGGCAGAGGATCTCGTGACTCCCGCCGGGCAGCGGCCCGCCGCTGGCCCGGACCCGGGCGACCTGCTTGAGAGCGAACGGAGCGGGTGCGGTCGGGGAAAGATTGGCGGCCGGAACCTCGTGACCGTTACCGAGATCGAGCCAGAGCTGCTGAAGCGGGATGTCGCGGTCGTCCACCCGGAGCTGCGCGACCCCGGTCAGCGTGGCGTCGCTGAGGCGGTTCTTGAGACTGAAGTGGAAGCCCTCACGGTCATTTTCCAATGAGCCGGAGGTGTAGAGCTGCCGCAGCAGGAGCGAAGGGATCTTCATAGGGCGCGTTATCCTCTGGAGAAGCCTAGCGATAGCGCCATGAAGGGAGCCCGCAATCGATTGTGAAGAAGATTGCACTATCGGCCCCCTCCCGCCTTCCGTGGCACCTCGCTATCCCTTTGCGGTGAGGCCCCCTACCCCGACGGTGCCGCGGGGCGGCGGCGTCGCGGGGCTATCCAAAGGGCGATCATGGACCACGGATTTCTGGTTCGCGAGCTACCGCCTGCCCTGGAGCGCCTCCGGGAGCTGGCGCTGGACCTCCGATGGACCTGGAGCCATGCCGGGGACGCGCTGTGGCGCGCCCTGGATCCCGAGACCTGGGATCGTATCCAGAACCCGTGGGTGCTGCTCCAGATCGTGGGGCGCGACCGGCTGGAAGCCGTGGCGGCGGACCCGGTGTTCGTCCGGGAGTTGGACCAGATCAGCCAGGCCCGACGCGCCTACCTGGAGGGAGCGGGGTGGTACGGTGAGACCTACCGGGACGCGCCCCTCAAGCGTGTGGCCTACTTCAGTATGGAGTTCGGGCTAGGCGAGGCACTTCCGCTCTACGCCGGGGGCCTCGGCGTCCTCGCAGGTGACTACCTCAAGACGGCGAGCGATCTGGCGGTGCCCGTCGTCGGCATCGGCCTCATGTATCAGGAGGGCTACTTCCGACAGGTGGTCGACCTGGAGGGCGGGCAGCACGAGACCTACCCGTACAACGATCCCACCACTCTCCCAGTTCAACCCGTGCTGGGACGCTCCGGTGGGTGGCTCCACGTCCCCATCGAGCTGCCAGGCCGGTGGCTGCTGCTCCGGGTCTGGCGGATCGATGTCGGGCGGGCGACGCTGTATCTGCTCGACAGCAACGACCCGCTGAACAGTCCGGTGGATCGGGGGATCACTGCCAAGCTGTACGGCGGGAATCAGGAAATGCGGCTCATGCAGGAGGTGGTCCTGGGCGTGGGCGGCTGGATGGCGCTGGACGCGGTGGGGCTCGAGGTGGACATCTGCCACCTGAACGAGGGCCACGCCGCCTTCGCCACTCTGGAGCGGGCTCGCCACTTCATGAACCGGCATCAGGTCCCCTTCTGGGAAGCCTGGTGGGCGACCCGCGCCGGCAACGTGTTCACCACCCACACCTCGGTCGGCGTAGCCTTCGACAGCTATGGGGTCGACGTGGTGCGGACGCATTGGCCCATGCTCCAGGGCTACTCGGAACGCCTGGGTATTTCCGTTGAAGAACTGTTGGGTCTCGGCCGAAAGGATCCGGACGACGCCACGGAGCCGTTCAACATGGCGTACCTGTCGATGCGGGGATGCGGTGTAGCGACCGGCGTTAGTCATCTCCATGAAACCGTCAGCCGCCAGCTGTTTCAGCCGCTCTTCCCGCGATGGCCACCGTCCGAGGTCCCGGTCGGACATGTGACCAACGGCGTCCACGTCCCCTCCTGGGATTCGGTTTGGGCGGATCGGTTGTGGGAGGCAGCGTGTGGCAAGGGGCGCTGGCTGCAGACGGTCGAGCCGCTGGGAGAAGCCATCCAGGCCCTGACGGACGAGCAACTCTGGGCCCTGCGCGGGGGCCAGCGTCGCGACCTCGTCGAATACGTCCGAAAACGGCAGGCGCGCCAGCTCGGACAGCGAGGGGCCGGCCCCAAGGCCGTCGCCCAGGCGGCCCGCATGCTGGATGCGAACGTCCTGACGCTCGGCTTTGCCAAGCGCTTCACCTCTTACAAGCGGCCCCTCCTTCTGCTCGAAGATCCGGACCGGCTGGTCCGGATCCTGACCAATCCCCAGCGACCGGTCCAGCTGGTCGTGGCCGGGAAGGCGCACCCCGACGACGAGTGGGGCAAACACGCGGTGCGGGAGTGGCTCCGGTTCCTCCAACAGCCCGTCGTTCGGGACCGGGTGGTGTTTCTGGAGGACTACGACATGGCCCTGGCCCAGCAGCTGGTGCAGGGGGTGGACGTCTGGATCAATACCTCGCGGCGACCCTGGGAGGCCTGTGGCACGAGTGGCATGAAGGTCCTGGTCAACGGGGGGCTCAACCTGTCGGTGCGTGATGGGTGGTGGGCGGAGGCCTACAATCCCGAGGTCGGGTGGTCGTTCGATGAAGAGGGAGCGGGGCCGGCCGAGACGAGTGACGGGGGCGATGCCGAGCGACTATACGAGACGCTGGAGCGCGCGGTGGTGCCGGAATTCTACGCGCGCGATCCCAAAGGAATTCCGCGATCCTGGGTCTCCCGGATTCGGGCCAGCATGGCCCGGTTGACCCCGATCTTCAGCAGCAATCGCATGATGGGCGAATATCTGGAGCAGATCTACCTGCCTTCGGCGAGCCTGGTCCATGCCAGAGAGGTGGAAGATGCCTCTGTCGCCGCCTCGCTCCGCTTCTGGGAGTTGGCTTTGCTCAAGGAGTGGGGCGAGATCCACTTTGGCCGACTGGATGTGGAGCAGCGAGATCGGCAGTGGGCGTTCGAGGTCCAGGTCTACCTGGGGGATATCGGACCGGACCAGGTGCAGGTGCAGCTCTATGCCGCGCCCTCCGGCGACGCCGAGCCCATCAGGATCTCGATGGTCGCAGCCGAAGCCATCGCGGGCTCGGTCAACGGCTACCTGTACCGAGCCACCGGCCCGGCTACCCGACCCGCGGAGGACTTCACCCCGCGAGTGATACCCTACCACCCCGGAGTCCGAATTCCCCTGGAATCACAGCTGATCGTCTGGCAACGCTAGCTGGAACCGTGGCTGCCGGAGGCATCCTCCCCCGCGTACAGAGCCTCTATGACTTCACGGAACCGGTGCTCCGCGATGCGCCGCCTCACCTTGAGCGTTGGCGTCAGCAGGCCGGAGTCGATCGTCAGATCCTCGGTCAGGATCGCAATCCGCTTCGGACGTTCGAACTGGGCCAGATCCTGAAGGCGCCCCAGAGTTTCCTGCTCGAGCAGCTCCCGAACGCTGGGCTCCCGGCTCAGACCGACCCGGGTGGTGTCGGTGATCCCATGCTCCGCCGCCCAGGGGATCAGGCGATCGAAATCCGGGACTACCAACATCGCGGGGAACGGCCTCCGGTCGCCCACCATGATCGCCTGGGCGACGAACGGGGATAGTGTGGTCCGGCCCTCGATCGGCTGAGGGGCCACCTTCTTGCCCCCGGCGGTCACGATGAGATCTTTGATCCGGTCGGTGATGCGGAGAAAGCCCTCGCGGTCGATCTCGCCCACGTCTCCGGTGTGGAACCACCGCTCCGAGTCGAGCGCCTGGGCGGTGGCCTCGGGGTTGTTCCAGTATCCCAGCATCACGTTGGGCCCCCGAGCCAGGATCTCCCCCGTGTCATCGATGCGAATTTCCACCCCGGGATAGATCGGCCCGACGGTCCCCAGCCGAATCGCGCCCGCCCGATTGGCGGCCAGGACCGGTGACGTCTCCGTCAGCCCGTACCCCTCGTGGATCGGAAGCCCGGCGGCATGGAAGAACCGGGCGACGGCGGGCGAGAGTGGGGCTCCGCCGGAGATCATCGTGGTGAGTCGCCCGCCCATGAGATGGCGGATCTTCCGAAAGACCAGGAGATCGGCCAGCCAGTACTGGACCCGGACCCACAGCGAGGCCCGCCCGCCACTCAAGCGCGCGTCCACCACCGTCCCGCCCACCTGGCCGGCCCAATGCAGCAGTCGCCCCTTGAGACCCGGGGTGTTCATCACCTTGGTATAGACCTTATCGAAGAGCCGGGGGACCGAGATCATGACCTGGGGCCGAACTTCCAGGAGGTTGGCCGGCACTGCCTGGATGGATTCGGCGTACGCGATCGTCACCCCGTTGTCCCACAGGAAGTAGTCGCAGGCCCGCTCGAAGATGTGCGAGAGGGGGAGCAGCGAGAGGGCCACCTGGCCGGGCTCCACCGGCAGCGCCCCGTGCTGCTTGGAGGCCGCAATCGTCGCCGCGATGTTCCCATGGGTCAGCATGACCCCCTTCGGGACCCCGGTGGTGCCGGAGGTATAGATGATGGTGGCCAGTGTATCAGGCGGAACCCCAAGGCTCCGCTTCCGGAGCTCGTGGAGCCACGGCAGGTCGGCTTCCGTGGTCTCGAGCACCCGGGCCATCGACTCCGCAGGGAATTCCGGCGCAGCCGGATCGAAGGTGATCACCCGCTCCAGGCTCGGCACCTGATCGCGAATCTGGCGGATCTTGTCCACCTGGGCGGCGGTCGAAAGGAAGACGATCCGCGCTCCCGAATCGCGCAGAATGAACGCGACCTGGTCGGGGGGCAGCGTCGGGTAGATGGGAACCACCACTCCGCCCACGGCCAGCGTCGCGTAATCGGCCACGGCCCACTCCGGACGGTTCTCGCTGAGAATCGCGACCCGGTCTCCGGGGCGGAGGCCCCAGACGCGAAGCGCGGCAGCGATCCGCGCGACCTGCTGTTCCACCTCCCGGTACGATAGCGAGTGCCAGGCGCCGGCCCGTTTGAACCGGAGCGCCTCCTGGCCGCCGAACCGGTCCAGTCCGCCGTAGAAGATCTTGAGGAGCGTGTCGTGCTCATACCGAACCAGCGGAACGACCGGCCGATCGGGCTGATGCGATGTGGGAATTGTCGCGGTCATAGAATGCACCTCCGCCTGCTGGTGGCCCGATTCCCTACGGACGCCGGATCCGCGCCGCCGGGGACGGCCCTCAGTGGCCGGCTCGACGGACCCGTTAAGCGGCTATGATACCGGCCCGAAACTGAAGTTGTCGTGAAGACCGATCTAAGAGGCTCGTCGACCCGCCTCGACCCGGCTCATGGCGTGCTCCGCCAGCGCGGCGATGGTGAGACTGGGATTGACCCCGGGATTTCCCGGCATGATGGACCCATCCACGACATAGAGCCCCGGGTATCCGTGGATCTGGCAGTCGAGATCGATGACGCCGGCGGCGGCGTCCGACCCGAAGGGGCAGCCGCCGAGGATGTGGGCGGTCATGGGGATGTTGAACAGGCTCTCGTTGACGGAGCCCATGGCAATCCCACCGGTTCGCCCCGCAAAGGCGCGCGTGATCTGGTGGCCGATCTCGATGGTACCACTGGTGGGGTGGGCCAGGTCCGGCTCTGAAACCAGCCCTCGGCGAAACAGGGTCGCGGCACCCCGCCCCAGGCGCATTCTGAGGCGACTGTCCTGGGTCTGCATCACCAGAATGATCGTGGTGCGCTCGGCCCAACCGGGGAGGACGTGGGTCCGCAGGAAATCCCCGGGACGACTGAGGACATCCATCACCGACTTCCCCAGGCGCACCGGCAGGCTCCCGGAGTCAATCATCGGGCCGCCCAGGAAGCGCATCGCCGACGATCCGGATGGATAGCGCACCGGCTCGATGTTGGTGATCGGGTCGGCCTGAAAGTAGGAGGTGACCGCGATCCCGGTCGAGTAATCGGTGCCCCGAGTTCGACTCACGCTGCCGAGGAGGGCCTCGCTGTTGGTCCGGACCATCTCGCCGAGTCGAGGCGAGATCGCTGGGAGCGAGCGGGTGACGTCGCGGCAGCGGAACAGCAGGCGGAGCGTGCCCAGGGTTCCCGCCGCGACGATGACGTTGCGGGCTCGCAGCTGGCGCTCGCGGTGCGGCAGCCACGGCCGGTATTCGCGGACGCTCACCTCGTAGCGGGCCCCATCCGGCTGGCCGCCCCCCAGCGGCCGGACGTCACGCACCAGGGAATCGGCCCGAATCTCGACCCCGAGCTTTTCCGCGAGGTGAAGGTAGTTCTTCACCAGGGTGTTCTTCGCGTTATGGCGGCATCCGACCATGCAGGCGCCGCAATGAGTGCAGCCTCGTCGGGCGGGGCCCGCGCCGCCAAAGTAAGGATCGGCGACCTCCTTCCCCTCCTCTCCCGGCGCGCCGAAGAAGACCCCTACCGGTGCCGATTGGAAGGTATCGGAACGACCCAGCTCGCCGGCGATTTCTCGGAGCACCGTGTCAGCCGGGCCGAGGCGTGGATTGGACGCGACACCCAGCATCCGGCGCGCGATCGCGAAATGCGGACGAAGGAGCGGTTCCCACTCCACCGGCTCGCGCCAGGCGCTGGTCGCGAACGCGGCCTCATCGGGCTCCATCAACACGTTGGCGTAGCCGAGGCTTCCCCCTCCCACGCCGGAGCCGTGGAGCACGATGACGTCGCGGAACGGGCTGATCTGCAGGATCCCCCGGCAGCCCAGGCCAGGCGCCCAGAGATAGCGCCGCAGGTTCCAGGTGCTGTTGGCGAAGTCCTCGTCCCGGAAACGCCGCCCCCGCTCGAGCACCACGACCCGATAGCCCTTCTCGGCCAGGCGCAACGCCGAAACGCTGCCCCCGAACCCCGAGCCGATGATGGCGTAATCGATGCAATCGCCCGGCATGAGCGGAAGTTTACGCCAGCCGACTGAACCTCGAATGAAGCCGGGATGAGACCGGCCGGTGGGCGACCCTCAGGAAGCGGCTTTGCGCAGGAAGGCCCGGATGAGCTTGACGGTTTCCCCCGGCCGCTCGATCGGCAGTCCGTGCCCCACACCGGGGATGATCGCCAGCTGGGCGCCGGGGATCTTCTCCGATAGCACGACCGAATGCTGGGAGGAGAGGTGCCAGTCCCGCTGGCCCGCGAGGATCAGGGTCGGCGTCGTGATCCTGGCGAGCTGGTCCTCGAGCGAAGGCCGGGTACCCACGGCGCGCAGGGCCTGCACCAGCCCCCTGCGAGTCATGGCCTCCACCTGATCGGTCCACTGGTCGACGACCTCGGGCGCGGAGCGCCGGAAATCGGGCGTGAAAACCCCGTAGGCCGCCTGGAGCGCCAGCCAATGAGGGGCGCCCACCACGGCGACCGTGGCGGCCAGCGCCTGGAGCTCGCGGCGGCGTACCCACGGCTCGGTGCTGCCGCTGGTCGACATCAGGATGAGGGCGGTGAGTCGATCGGGGTACTTGAGGGCGAAGTGGACCGCGGCCATTCCCCCCATGCTGTATCCACCCAGGATCACCCGCTCGACCCGAAGCGCATCGAGGACCCGGAGATAATCCTCGGCGACGTCGGCCACCGACCAGAAGGAACGGGGGACGCCGCTCTTGCCGTGGGCGCGAAGGTCCGGCGTAATGACACGGTTGGTGGTCGCCAGTTCAGCGATCATGGGGTCGAACATGTGACCCGCGCACCACATGCCATGGGCGAGGAAGACGGCGTCGCCCTGACCCTCGTCCCGGACGTACAGGCGAGCCGGCCCGACCCGGATCTTCTGCTCCAGCGTCGTCCCGCTCAGGTGGTTGCCCGAGGACGAGGACTTTCCCTTGGTGCTGGGCTTCGAGCCGGAAGTGGTCTCGCCGTGGTTGCCCGAGGTCTTGTCGAGTCCCATGAGTGGATCGCTACTCGGAGGAGGCGGGGTCGGGGGCTGACACCTTCGCACGGCGGTTCTGCGCCAGGATGATCAGGCGGAGGACCAGGGAGCCCGCCAGGGCCACGATAGCGACGCCGACCACCGGCTTGCTGTCGAGCAGGACCCCGATGGCGGCGCAGGCAAGACCGATTACGATCAGAACCAGCCGAGCCCGGGTCACTTCTTGAGGAAACTCTGAATGGCCTGCTTGAAGTCGGGATGGGCTCGAGCCAGTGCGTTCACCATGGCTCCCAACCGGATCCCTTCGTCCAGGCTCAAGTTGTCGAGCTGATAGAACTGCTTCTTGGTCAGCGCCAGGGCATTGGCGCTCCCGCCGGCGAGCGAGGAGAGTACGGCGTCGACCCCGGCGGCGAATTCCCCTTCCTTATAGACGCGGGACACCAGGCCAACCGCCGCCGCCTCCGAAGCCGACAGGACTCGGCCCGTGGCGGCGAGATCGAACGCCAGTTTCTCGCCCACCGCCCGTCGGAGCAGGGTCATCACCATCGCGGGGACAAAGCCCCGCTGGATCTCGGGGTAGCCGAGCTGCGCGGACTCCACTGCCAGCACCAGATCACACGCGGTGGCCAGGCCGGCGCCCCCGGCGAGCGCACGGCCGTGCACGATCGCGACCACCGGCTTGGGCAGTGCGCGCATCCCCAGGAAGAGGTTCCCCATCCGGAGCGCCGCCTCTTCGTTCGCCGCGGGTGGCTTGTCGGCAGAGGCCAGCAGCTCGTCGAGATCCGCGCCGGCGCAGAAGTCCTTCCCTGCTCCCCGAATCGCCACCACCCGGACCTTGGCGTCCAGGTCGGCCTGCTCCAGCGCGCCGTGCAAGGCATCCAGGGTCGCGCGGTCGAGCGCGTTGCGTTTCTCCGGACGATTGAGCGTCAGGGTGAGAATCCCGCCCTGAAGCCGTGTGGTTATCGCCATGTCACCTCGCCAGCGGCGGCTTGGGCTCCGGCAACCCGACGGTGCGGGTCCACACGCGGTCTCCCACCGCAGCAGTCACCACCGCCAGGGGAAAGAATCCGGGTCCCAACGGAAGGATGCGATCCGGCAACGCCAGAGTCTGCTCCTCGGTGGCCCCCGGAGCGATGATCGCCGCTTTCCCGGGAATCGTGATGACCCGGTCGGCTGAAGCCGAGAAACGGATCGAGATGTCCGCCACCCACCGCTCTCCCCCGCTCCGCTCCGGCTCCGCGAACGCAGGCAGCAGGTCGAGCGTCACCGGGCGCTCGCTTCCGGCAGACTCTGCAAGATCGGCACGCAATTGACTCCTGGGAAAGCTGGCTGGGTCGTTCACCAGCGGCCGGCCGATCGAGTCGCGCAGCGACATCCCCATGTCGGTCAACCTCGCCCAGATCGCGGGCTCCATCTCGAAGCCGAACTCTCCGGACACCGCCCACTCGGGAACCGTAATCGGTATTCGCTCCGGCTCCGAGCCTCGGGCGACCACCTTCACGTGCCGCTCCCCGCCCACCAGGACGAGGTTGGAGCTGACCGACACCGGCGAGCCGCTCCGGTTGGTGAATGCCACCACCACGCCGGCCCGAGTCCGGGTGGTCCTGATCGCCACCGGGCTGGTGGTGACCTGGAGTGAGACGTTCCCCGCCTGGGCTCCCCAATTGACGGCCACCGCCTCGTAGACGCCGGGCCGGACATCCTCGGCATCGACCGCCAGAGTGGCGCTCGGCGCCTCGCCGCCCGCGGTGATCTGATCCGCTCCCAGTGCGGGCTGACCACCGGGCTCGTGCAGAAATCCCAGCGCCTGCTGCGCCGGGGTGGTCCTGACCACGAGGTCGAACGGCCGATCAGTTTCAGTGCTGAAGGAAAGTCGCGCGTCTTCTCCCAGGCTCAACCGCCGCGAGATCGGACCGATCCGCGCCTCCGGAGGATAGGGGACGACGACGGTATTGACCAGGCGAAAGGCGGGGCCGGCCAGCGTGTCGGTCGTCCAGCCGCTCACCACCGCCGAGTAGATTCCCGGCGCCTTGAGCAGGTCGGGCCGATACTGAAGGGTGACCGTGGCCAGCGTCTGGTTCACTTGCACCGCGGAAGGGGCCACCAGCCAGGGCGCTCCGTTCTTGAGCCGGAAGGTGATGGTCCCGGTGTCGCCGCGGGGGCGAATCAACTGAAAGACCTGAGTGGTGTCGCCGGGGCCGCGAAGCCCTGCCGGGCGATATGCGGCCGTGGTCCCCTGGTCCAGCGCTCGCACCTGAACTTCTGGAAGCGGCCGCTCGGTCTCCAGCCAACGGAACGCGGCGCCCACGTCGGGCAACCCGGTGCCTTCGTCGAGGAACCCAAGCTGGCTGGCCGGCCGCGCGGTCACCATCAGGGCCTGACGAATCTGGCGCGCCGTAGCGGTGCGTTTGGTCTGGTTGAGCCCCGAGAGCAGCAGCGCAGCCAAACCGGCAGCGTGGGGCGAAGCCATGCTGGTGCCCTGCTCGATCTCGATCCCCGCGTTGTAGCGAGGCACCGTGGAATAGGCGGCGCCGGGGGCCACGATATCCGGCTTGGCCATTGAGCCTCCCCGAGCGCTGAAATACATCAGGGGATCCACATTCACGTCGTCGGGAGGCCGAAATCCGCCTGCCAGGGTGGCGCCCACCGTGATGACTCGAGTGGCCGAGCCGGGCGAGCTCAGGCTGCCGTGGCCGGGGCCGTCATTCCCGGCGCTGACGCACATCACCACATCGGGATGCTCGGCCAGCACCGAGTCCACCATCTCGTCGATCCGGGCGACCACGCCGGGGGCATTCCCCAATCCGAAGCTCAGATTGACGACCAGGGGGAGGCGCCGCGCCGAGGCGAAGCGGATGGCGTAATCGAGGGCCTTGATGATCGCTCCGGTACTGCTGATCCCCCCGTACACGTCCCGCCCGATCTTGAGCCCGATGATCTGCGCCCCGGGAGCGACCCCGTCGAATCCCTTGATTCCGTAGAGGTCGTTGCCGGCCGCGATCCCCGCCACGTGCGAGCCATGGCTGTATCCGTCGAACAGGAGGTCGAGGCGCGGGGTTCCCGCCGAATCGGCGAAGTTGACCGCGAAGTCGAGGGGGGCGACCCGCCCCGGTGCATGCCAGCCGAAGTATTCCTTGGCGACGGCGAAGTCGTGCACCGGACGGTCGTTGCTGAGCGAGGCGTCGCCCTCGATGTCGGTCATCAATACCCATCCGTCGCTGGCCCGGGTGACCAGGATCGGAAGCGTGTCGGTCGAGGCGCCATTGCCGTTGACGTCGGAGGCCGGCGGTTTCCCAAGCGCCAGCTCCGAGAGCGCCCCGGCATAGTAGGGACCGTGGGAGTTGAGCGCGCGGACCCGGCCGAAACCCCGGAGCCAGTGGCCCACGACCTGAACCGAATCCCCGCGAGGGACGACCGCCTCGAGCGGAATCTTCCCCTCCCCCGAGAAATCGCGGAGCTCGAGAACCTTTCGATCGCCGGTACTGGTGGTGCGGAGGCCGGGGATGCCGGGGTCGATGCCGCCATCGAGGATCGCGATCAGGACCCCGCGGCCGTCGTAGGTCGGGTGTCGTCGGAGAAACCCCGTGACTCCGGTGCTGCCGAGCGGCATCAGCTCCTCCGCATAGGCTTCGGCGGGCGCCGGCTTGCGCTGCGGTTCTTCTATCGCGGCGCCCGGTGGCGCAGCGACGCTGTCGCTCGGAATGGCCACCTTTGGTTCCGGGTGGGCACGAGGATCGACGTTGGGTTGTACCTCGGGCGCGGGATGCGCACACCCGAGCAGGAGAGCCAGCAATCCAGGAATGGCTCGCGCCGGAAATTCCCACCGCCCCCAGCGACGACTCACGACGAGCCGGCCGTCGCGGGCAGCACGTAGGCGCCGAGGTGGGGACCTGGGTTGTTGGCGGTAACGCGGAGCAGGAAGGCCAGCTGGTCGCGGGTCTCTTCAGCGGTCACGATCGAATCCACATAGCCGCGCGCGGCGGCGTACTTGGCGTCCAGTTGATGCTCGTAGTCGGCGCGCATCGCCTCCACCGCATCCTTCACCGCCGGAGCGGGATCGGCCTTCTTCTCCCGCGCCCTGGCCAGCTCGGGCCCGTGCACCGCTTCGACCGCGGAGTCGCCTTCCATCACCGCCATTCGGCCGGTCGGCCAGCTCAGGATGAAGTCGGGATCGAACCCCTGCCCGGCCATCGCGTAGTATCCGGCACCCGACGCGTGGTTGAGGGTGAGCACCAGCTTGGGCACTACCGCGGTGGCCATCGCCTCTACGAAGTGCGCGCCGGCCCGGATGATCCCCGACTGTTCTGCTTCGGGTCCCACCATGAACCCGCTCACGTCCTGGACGAAGAGCAGCGGCAGCCGCTCTCGACTGGCGGTCTCGATGAAGTAGGCCGCCTTTTCGGCGCTCTCGGTATAGATGATCCCCCCGAACCGCGGCTGCTCACCGGGGCGCCCCTTGGCCACACCCCGGCCGTTGGCGAGGATCGCGACCGGACGCCCCTCGATATACCCATGGCCACAGAGCAGCTCGCGGGCGATGTCGGGCTGGAATTCCTCCAGCGCTCCTCCATCCAGCAGACACGCCAGCACCGCGTGCATGTCGTAGGACATCCGGTGATCGTGGGGGAGGAGATCGTAGAGGTCGGCGGCTGACCGCCCCGGGGGACGGACCGGACGCAGCGAGTGGGCCACCCCGTGCTCGCGTGGCAGGCGGGACAGATATTCCCGGATCTTGGCCAGGCACTCGGGATCGTTGGCCGCGCGATAGTGGGCGACGGCGCTCAGCTGGGTATGGGTGCGGGCCCCACCCAGCGATTCCGCGTCCACCGTCTGGCCAGTGGCGCCCTTCACCAGGTTGGGACCGCCCAGCCCCATGAAGCTGGTCCCGTCCACCATGAAGATCACATCCGAGAGGGCCGGGAGGTACGCACCGCCGGCCACACAGCTTCCCATGACGGCGCTGATCTGCGGTACGTGCAGGTAGTGCCGCATGATCGAGTTGTAGTGAAAAATCCGGGCGGCGCCGTACTGGCCGGGAAAGACGCCTCCCTGGTAGGGGAGGTTCACTCCCGCACTGTCTACCAGATAGATGATGGGGATCCGCTGCCGCATGGCGACTTCCTGGGCGCGGAGAATCTTCTTGATGGTCTCGGGCCACCACGACCCGGCCTTGACGGTGGCGTCGTTGGCGACGATGACCACCTCGCGCTCGGCCACGACTCCCAACCCGGTGACCACGCCCGCCGACGGCGCCTGCCCATCGTACTGGTCGTAGGCGACCAGGAGGCCCAGCTCGAACCAGGGGCTGCCCTTGTCGAGCAGGCCGGCCACCCGTTCCCGGGGCGCCAGCTTCTTCTGCTCGTGCATCTTGGCGATGCGGGCGGCGCCTCCCCCTTCCCGGAGTTTGGCCGCGAGCTTGACGTACTCGTCGGTCAGCGCGCGCAGGCGCTGGCGCTTGGGCGCTCCGGCGGGTGAGGCGGTCACAGGCTAGGCGGTGAGGTGCTGGGCGGCCCAGCCCTGGATGTACTCGATGAGGTCGGCGGTAGGCGTGCCCGGGCCGAACAGCTTGCCCACCCCCTGGGTCTCGAGCGTGGCGATGTCTTCCTGCGGAATGATCCCCCCGCCGGTGAGCAGGATGTCGGAGCGCCCCTGGGCGACCAGCAGCTGGCGAACTCGGGGGAAGAGGGTCATGTGGGCCCCCGAGAGAATCGAGAGTCCCACCACGTCCACGTCCTCCTGCACCGCCGCGGTGGCAATCATCTCGGGGGTCTGATGGAGCCCGGTGTAGATCACTTCCATGCCGGCGTCACGGAGCGCGGCCGCCACCACCTTGGCGCCACGGTCGTGCCCGTCCAGACCGGGCTTGGCCACCAGCACACGTATGGGTCGTTGCGGTCCCGGCGTCTTGGTCATGGCTCGCCTCGCCGATCGGTTCGGAGAAGGAGTTGGTCGGTCAGGTCCCGGATCCCGCGCACGGTGTGTGCGTCGCGTTCACCGTGGTTCCCCAACGGATCGAGGAGGATGACGTCCATCCCGGCCCGTCGGGACCCGACCACGTCCACTTCGTAGATGTCGCCGACGTACAGGGCTTCCGCCGGCCGAACGCCCAGCCGGTCCAGCGCCGCCTGAAAGATACGGGGATCCGGCTTCTCGAACCCGACCAGTTGCGAGTCGATCACCACCTCGAAGAAGTGATGGAGCCGGGCGGCCCGCAACGCCTCATCGACTCGCCCATCGCTGTTGGAGACGACGCCCAGACGCAATCCCGCTGCACGGAGGCGCTCGAGCGAATGCGGGGTCTCGGGATCCACCGAGCTCCAGAGATGTTGTTCCCGATGCAGCTCGAGGAGCCGTTGGCGGACCGTCCCCAGGCTTTCCCGCGGCACGCCGGCCAGCGTGAAGAGCGTCTCAAGATACACCGAGGCGCGGTCACGGTCGCTGGCCTCGCCGCGCTCGAGCATCAGGGCCGCCGGCTTGGCCTGGGCCTGTAACTGCTCCGTAGTGAGGGGGACCCCCACGACCCTCCCTACCTCGCGCGCCAGGCGCGGGAAATCGAGGAAGAGGAGCGTGTTCCCCGCGTCGAACAGGACCGCCCGGAGCGTCAACGGAACCGCAGCAACGACGCGAGCCCTCGTACCGCGGCGCGAGCCTCTGGATCGTAGACCACTTCCACGTCCACCCGCTGCCGGAGCGCTTCTTCGATCGCCTCATCGGCGATGTCGAGCACCGGCACCGGCTCCCCTTCGCCGTGGCAGACGGCGCTCTCCAGGGCGAGTCGCCCCGAATCGGCGCAGCGATAGCCGGGGCCGCCCGCGTCGGCGTCTACCACCAGGGTCCGCACCTGCCCGCGACTCAGCGCCTGGAGGGTATCCGCGATGCCGTTGACCGCCCATCCCCGGCCCTGACCCTCCTGGAGGCGGTGCACCAGCGACCGCTCGCTGGCGCGCTCGTATTCCTCCCGGACTACCAGGGTAGCGGTGTGCACTTCAGGTGCCGTCATGTGCTTGGGATTCAGCCGGGTGGTGCCCATCAACCGCTGGGACAGATACTCGTGGAGAAACGGCGTGAGGGCCCCGGCCTCGGGGCCGGGACCGGCGAGCACGATGCCGTGCACCGGCTTGGCGCGGTCCAGCTCGAACAGGCGATGGGCCACAGCCTCCAGGTGCCGTTGTCTCTCGGCCCGGATCCGGTTGTGATGCTCGGCCTCTCCCCGGCCGGGTGCGTCCCGCCGGCTCCCGTGGAACTTCCCACCCCGAGTGGCATCGCCCCGCAGGTCCGCTACCTCCCGGGCCTCGAAGGCGGTCACCTCGAAGAAGCGGGCCGCGGTACGATCGAGCACGGTCGTGAGCACCCGTCCGAACTCGTCCTCGGTGGAGACGATCTCCCGCACCTGGGGAGAGCGGTCCACCCCCAGCCGCGAGCGATGGACCCGCGGGAGCGGAATCGTCTCGAACAGCTTCAGCGGCTCGCAGGCGAAGATGGCGAGGCCCTGGGTCGAAGGCAGCCGCGCGGGACTCTGGAGAAAGTCCTGTATCCGGTGGAGGTCCCGGGCCACCGCCTCACGGCTGTCGCGCGGCAGACCAAGCGCCGGAAGTCCCTGCAAGGCCCGCTTGATCCGGTTCTTGACCTTGATCAGGTACTTGCCGCCGGCCCGATCGCGCGGCTCGATCTTGAGGTAGAGACTCACCACCCGGTGTTCGCCGGGGCGAATCCGGGTGAGTCTGGAGAGCTGTTTGGGTAAGTCGGGAGAAGCAACCATGCGGGAAGGGATGATCAGAAGAACACCGGCTCTCGATAGGTCCCGTACACCCCTTCGAGAACCTCCCGGATCTCGAACAGGGTACAGTAGGCGCGGGCACAGTCGAGCATCGGCCCGATCACGTTGTGGTCCTCGGCCGCGGCGGTCCGAAGGGCTTCGAGCCGCTCCGAGACCAGGTGTTGATCCCGGGTCGCTCTGAGCTTTGCCATCCGCTGCCGCTGGGCCAGCTCGGCATCCTCCGTCACCCGGAGGATCTCCACGGCCGGCTCGCCGTCCTCGACGAAGTCAGTGACTCCCACGACGACCCGGCGCCTCTGCTCCACCTCGGTCTGGAATCGCGCCGCCGACCGCGCGATCTGACGCTGGAACCAGCCCGAGTCGATCGCCGGTACCACACCGCCCTGGGCTTCGATCTCGGCGAACAACGCCTCGGCCTCGCCCTCCAGCTCGGAAGTCAGCGCCTCTACGTAGTAGGAGCCGCCCAGCGGATCGTTGACGTTGGCCACCCCGGTCTCCGCGGCCAGAATCTGCTGCGTCCTGAGGGCAATCCGCACCGAATCCTCGGTGGGGAGGGCCAAGGTCTCGTCGAGCGCGTTGGTATGCAGCGACTGCGTCCCGCCCAGCACCGCGGCCAGCGCCTGGTAAGCCACCCGAACCACGTTGTTGTGCGGCTGTTGCGCGGTGAGGGTGACGCCCGCGGTCTGCGAGTGGAACCGCATCTGCCAGCTGCGGGGATCCCTGGCCTGATAGCGCTCGCGCAGGTGCCGGGCCCAGATCCGGCGCGCGGCTCTCAGCTTGGCGATCTCCTCGAAGAAATCGTTGTGCACATCCCAGAAGAACGAGAGCCGGGGAGCGAAACGATCGACGTCCAGCCCTCGCGCCAGGCCATGCTCGACGTAGCAGAACCCGTTGGCCAGGGTGAACCCCAGCTCCTGGGCCGCCGTGGCCCCCGCCTCACGGATGTGGTAGCCGGAAATCGATATGGTGTTCCACTTGGGCGTGTGCTCCGCCGCCCACTCGAACAGGTCGACGATGATCTTGAGGGCGGGCTCCGCCGGGAAGATCCAGGCGTGCTGAGCCATGTACTCCTTGAGAATGTCGTTCTGGATGGTGCCCCGGAGCTCGCCGATCGGAACGCCCTGCCGCTCGGCGGCCGCCACATAGAAACAGAAGACGATCGCGGCCGGTCCGTTGATCGTCATGGAAGTGGAGACCTGGTCGAGCGGAATCCCGTCGAACAACGTCTCCATGTCGGCCAGGCTGGAGATGGCGACCCCGCACTTCCCGACTTCTCCTTCGGACCGCGGGTGATCCGAGTCGTAGCCCATCAAGGTGGGGAAATCGAACGCGACCGAGAGGCCGGTCTGTCCCCGCGAGAGCAGGAACTTGTACCGCTGGTTGGTGTCCTGCGCCGTGCCGAATCCGGCAAACTGCCGCATGGTCCAGAGCTTCCCCCGGTATCCCGTCGGGTGGATGCCCCGCAGGTAGGGATACTCTCCGGGCAGCCCGGAGCCCTGGATCAGATCGGGCGGAAGATCGAGCGCGGAGTAGACCGGCTGGGTGGCGCGACCGGAAACGGAGGTGAAATCGGAATCCTGGCGCACGGGCAGCTTGCCCCAGCGCTCCTGCCAGGCGCGGAACTGCTCCCGGAGGCGTTGCAGCTCCTCCTCCGCGCGAGGCGAAGAATCGTCGGCCGCGAGATCCGATTCCCGAATGCTCATGCCCGTGTTCCCTGCTTGAGACCCTCGACTAGTTCGGTCGCAATTTCATAAGGCGAGACTCGGCCCGCCACCAGGTCGTCGAGCCGGAGCTGGATCAGCTGGTCCGCCTGGGCCTCCTCCCACAGCCACCGGCGGGCGGCGCGGGTGATCACTTCCCGGGTCCGCTCGATCAGCCGGCGCCGGCGGCGGTCCGCCAGGGTGCCGCTCGATTCCATCCATTCGTGGTGCGCGTCGAGGGCCTGGAGCAGCTCGCCGATGCCATCCCCTCTGGAGGCTACGGTGGCGAGCACGGGATGCCGCCAGACCCCAGGTTCCCCACTCGCCTCCTGGCTCCCGCCGCTCGACCGGCGCTCGGCCCGGACCCCGTGGTGAGCCGGGACGTGGCGAAAGGCCTGTCCCCCCCGGATGCCGATCGTCACCTCCAACTCCTGCCGCAGCCGGTCAGCGCCGGGCCGGTCTGCCTTGTTCACCACGAACAGATCGGCGATCTCCATGATTCCGGCCTTGAGCGTCTGGATTCCGTCTCCCGATTCCGGCACCAGCACCAGCACGGTGCTGTCGGCGGTGCGGGAGACGGCCAGCTCCGACTGTCCCACCCCGACGGTCTCGATCAGGATCCGATCGAACCCGGCGGCATCGAGGAGATCGCAGACCTCTCGGGTGGTGGTAGCCAGCCCGCCCAACGAGCCGCGGGTCGCCATCGAGCGAATGAAGACCCCGCTATCCAGGGCCACCGATTCCATACGGATTCGGTCGCCCAGGAGTGCTCCGCCGGTGAACGGGCTGGTGGGATCGACCGCGACCACCCCTACGGTGAGACCGCGGGCCCGGAAGCCTCGGACCAGTTGCTCGGTCAAGGTGGACTTCCCCGCTCCCGGAGGACCCGTGATTCCTATGCGCCGAGCCCGGCCGAGGGCTGGGTGAATGGCAGCCAGCAGCTCCTCAAAGCCGGGGCGCTCGTTTTCCACCTGGGAAATGGCTCGAGCCAGGCTCGGGATCCGATGCCCTCGGAGCTCGGAAAGGAGATCTGCAGCCATGTTGTAAGGTCGCCAGTGGAAATGAGATAGGCAAGCTGCTCGGATTGCCCGGGGAGCTTAAAGCGCCGTCTACGACCTACTCCTCGGGAGGCGGCGGGGCATGGAGCCCGCGCCTAGCCGCCCGAGTCAGTATGAAGACCACGATCGCGGCGACCACCACGGCCGCCAGGAGCCAGATCTCCACCCGCCGGACTCTTCCCAGAAGGGATTCGGCACTATCGCTCAGGAAGTATCCCAGCCCGGCCAGCGCGGTGGCCCAGAGCAGGCAGGCCAGTCCGTTGAACACGAGAAACCGGACGCTTCTGAGCCCATGAAGACCCCAGAAGACCATGCTGGCGACCCGGGTTCCGTAGATGGCGCGAGCCGCGAACAGTTGCCAGGGCCCCAGCCGGCGGGCCAGCTGCTCCACCGTGGGCCCCACTCGCCGGTAGACCCGAGTGCTCTTCAGCCAGCCCGCGTGCCATCGTCCCAGGCCATACCAGGCGGTGTCGCCCACCAGATTCCCTGCGGCGCCGACCAGCATCGCATCGCGGAGATCGAAAAAGCCGATGTGGGCCACGACGCCAGCCAGGATCATGACCAGGTCCGCGTCCACCAT
>Ga0335083_10002427_pt1 | contig 24585 bp, 16 predicted proteins | sample Lox_Sample_42_FD_206716 | JGI IMG/M metagenome (GOLD analysis project Ga0335083, IMG submission 206716) | Soil microbial communities from Loxahatchee National Wildlife Refuge, Florida, United States - Lox_Sample_4.2 | ecosystem: Environmental > Terrestrial > Soil > Wetlands | place: USA...
CCGCGTTCGCGTGCGCGACGCCGATGAACGAGCCGACGTGCACGCCGTCGCGGCCGACCGCGGTCGCCGGCTCGACCGTGTACACCGGCGCGGTCAGCGCCGGCAGCGACTCCGACGGCGACGGCATCCCGGACGCGCAGGACAACTGCCCGAGCGTGTTCAACCCGGTGCGCCCGATGGACAACGGCGCGCAGCCCGACACCGACGGCGACGGCACGGGCGATGCGTGCGACCCGTGCCCGCTCGACAAGGCCGACCGCTGCTGATCAGTTCGCCGGCGGGTCGGTCGCGTTCGACCAGTCCTGCTCGTACTGATCGTGGACCTGGCCGGCCGGACCCGGCTCGAAGATGAGCCCGCCCATCTCGCGATTCTTGGTGAGCGAGGTCTCCGACATGTTCTCGGATCCGACCAGCGCCACGCCGTCGGCCATGATCATCTTGGTGTGGAGATAGTTCGTGAGCAGGTACTTGATGGGAATGTCGTAGCCCTGGAAGTACGTGACGGTGGCGGTGTTCTGCGGATTGCGCGACGGATCGGACAGCATGATGCGGGTCGCGACGTTGCGCATGGTCGCCGCGGTGACGACGGCCGCGCGGACGTCGGCGTCGTCGAGATACAGCACCTCGATGTCGAGCGTCGACATCGCGCTGTTGACGTGGGCGAGGATGCGGTCCTTCGAGTTGACCGGCGACACGATCAGGCGCGTGCACGACAGGTCGGGCTCCGCGCCCGACGTCGAGGTCCAGTCGTCCTCGAACACGGTCTCGAGGCGTGCGGCGTCGTCGGGATCGTGGTCGACGAAGCCGTAGTTGCGCTCGCCGTTCGCGTCGGTCGTGTCGACCGCGCCCGCGTTGAAGTTGCCCGACAGGATGACTGCGGACGTGCCGTCGATCACCATGTACTTCGCGTGCGCGAACGTGAACACGGTCGGATCGGTGTGGTTCGGCACCCCCGCATTGGTCAGAAGCGTCTGCACGGTCGAGTTGTTCTCGTGCGGGTCGAGCAGCACGCGCACCGCGACGCCGCGCTTGTATGCCGAGATGATGTGCTGCGCGATGTCGGTGACGGTGAACAAGTACATCTGGACGTCGAGGGTGCCGGCCGCGCTGTCGATCGCGGCCTCGATGCTGCTCTCCCAGTCCTGCGGACCGACGAACAGATCGGGTGTCTGCGAGCGCGCTGTCAGGTCCGTGCAGCCGATCTGCGGCAGCGCGCAGCCGGAGCCGGTACACGTCGCCGTGATCGGCACGGCCACGTTGCCCTTGCCGCCCTTGATCTTCACGAGCGCGCGGTAGGTGCCGGCGCCCAGCGACGCCGACAGCGAGGTCGCGTGCTTGTCGAGGTACTTGCCCCAGGTCTCGCCGTTGGGTTTGTAGAAGTAGACGGTCGCGGTGACGCCGCTCGGTGCCTGGGTCGACAGCGACACGGTCGCGTTGCCCGACAGCTCGAACTGGAAGTAGGTGAGGTCGACCGCGTCGCCGGACGCGTCCACGAACGTCACGTCTTGCGTGCCGGACAGCGGCAGCGTGCCCTTGAGGATCGGCGTATCGCCACCGTCGGCCTTGCCGTTGTCGAGCACGGGGTCGGTGTCCGGATCGCCGTCGGTCGCGCAACCGGCAATCGCAGTAGCCATCACGAGGGCGGCAAGGCGAAGCGACATGGCGCCGCGCTGCAGCAAGCATCGCGCCACGACCGGTCGTGTCCGGGATCCGGCCGGACACGATCCTTCGTGGCCGGATTTCGGACACTTTCATGTCCGGGATCCGGCCACGGGACGCGCCAGCGGCTGCAGAGCGAGCCGGCGCCTACGGTGGCAGCGCCACCTGGACGAGCTCGGTGGTCCAGCCGTTGCCGTCGAGCAGCGCACCGTCGTCGTTGCTACCCCAGCAGTACAGCTGGCCGCCGTTGCGCAACCCGCAGGTATGGTACTGACCCGCAGCGACCGCGGTCCAATCGGTGTCGGAGCCGACCTGGGTCGGGGTCGCCATCGCCATCCGCGTCTCGTCGCCGTTGCCGAGCTGGCCGCGCCGGTTGTTGCCCCAGCAGTAGAGCGTATGGTCGCTAGCGATCGCGCACGTGTGATACGAGCCCGCGGCGCCGCCGATCCAGAGGTGGCTGCTCGCCACCGCCACTGGACTGCTCGTCGGGTCGAACGTGTTGTTGCCGAGCTGCCCGTCGCTGTTGTTGCCCCAGCACGACATGTGCAGGGTCGAACCGTCGATCGCGCAGCTATGATACTCGCCGGTGAACAGCGCGCCCAACGTCTGCACGAGCGCGACCGCGGTCGGAGTGTCGGCCTCGTTCGAGCTGCCATCCCCGAGCTGGTTCATATCGTTTCGCCCCCAGCAGTACGCGCCGCTGCTGTCGGGTACCGGGCTGCCGGCGAGTGCGCACGTGAAGCCAAGACCGGCCCCGACCGACGCCCACCCCTCGCCGCCTGGAGCCGCGAAGCTCGTGCCGGGCGTGAACGTGGGCGTCGACGATGCCGTCGTGCCGAGCTGCCCGGTATTGTTTGGCCCCCAGCAGGCCAGGCTGTACGTCACCGAGTCGCGAGCACACGTCTGCTCGAACCCGACGACGAGGTTGGCCTGGCCGCTGCCAGGCAGGGTCACGCCGGTCGGGCTCGTCGCATAGTCGAGGGTGCTGCCGAGTCCGAGCGAGCCGAGCGCGTTGTCACCCCAGCACGCGACGGAATTGTGACCGTTGACACCGCACGTGTACTCGTCTGCCGGCGCGAGCTGGTTCCAACCGACCGCCGATGCCACCGGCTGCAGCGTGCTGTACGACGTACGCGAGCCCGTGCCGATCTGACCGAATTGGCCGTCGCCGCCGCAGCTACCGTCGCCGGCGGAATCGATCACGCACGTCGTGGCCGTGCCGGCGCTCAGCTGCGCCCAGGTCGTGCTCGAGCTCGCCGCGACCGGGGCGAGCTGGCTCGTGCCGCGGTTTCCGAGCTGGCCCCAGCCGCGTGAACCGACGCAATACAGTCGATCGTTGCCGTCGAGCGCACACAGGTGATGGATACCGAGCCCGATCGAGGCCCACGATCCGCTCGGGTACGGCATCGGCGTCATGTTGACCGCGATGCCATCGCCGCCGAGCTCGCCTCGCGAGCTGTCGCCCCAGCAGTACGCTTGCTGCTGCGCGTTCCACGCGCACGTGTGCTCCCCGTTCGCGGCGAGCCCGACCCAGTCATCGGGATCGACGCCGCCGATCAGCACCGCGGTCGGCTCCATCTGGCTCTCGGCGACACCGACGCCGAGCTGACCGTAGCCGTTGTAGCCCCAGCAGCGCAGATGACCCGCGGTCGTGATGCCGCACGTGTGCTGCGCGCCGGCGGCGACCTGAGACCACGTCTCGGTTGTCTTCACGGGCGCCGGCGCGGGATGGGGCGTCACACTGCCATCGCCGAGCTGGCCCCCATCGTTGTTGCCCCAGCACGACATCGTGGCGTCCGCGGCGATCGCACAGGTATGATAGGCGCCGCTCGCGACCTGCGACCAGGTGGTGCCCGACAGCGCGCTGGGCGATTCGTGCATCGTCATCGTCCCATCGCCGAGCTGGCCGTACGTGTTGTCGCCCCAGCACGACAGCACGCCGGCGTCGGTGACCGCGCACGTGTGCAGTGTTCCGGTCGCCACGGTCATCGCGGAGCCGATCTGGACCGGCGCGTTGCGACCCGTTGTCGTGCCGTCGCCGAGCTGACCGACGGCGTTGTAGCCCCAGCACCACAGCGAATGATCGGTCTGCAGGCCGCACGTGTGATACCAGCCGGCGGCGATCGCGATCCAGGTTGCGTCGCCGACCTTCGCGATCGCGTCGTCCTCGTATTGCAGCGCGTCCAGGCCGAGCTGGCCGAGATCGTTCTCGCCCCAACAGAACAACGCGCCGTCGCTGTTCACGAAGCACGTGTGACCGTAGCCCGCGGCGATCGGGTTCTGACCGACGACGGGCGGCGGGGTCGTCGGTAGCGGTTTGAGCTCGTCGAGGCCGAGCAGCAGATCACAACCGGCGAGCGCTGCGCACGCTCCCAGCAACGCGACCATCGTCACGGTGACCTTCACCACGCTGACCGATCGAGCCTATCACTGTCAGTGCGACAGCTCGTCGAGCATCTGATCGACGTGCTGGCGCACGGCCTGCTCGGCCATCGTCGAGCTGCCGTCGAGCGAGCTCATGTCGACCTGGTTGAGGCCGAGCGGCATCGCGAACGCGTCGCGATGGAAGACTTCGACGTACTCGGCCGCGGTCGGCGGCGGAGGCGGGACCTCCTTGCCGTCCTTGTCCTTGGTCGGCTGCGCCTCCGGGCGAGGCAGCCGCTCACCCGGCTGCTCGGGGATACAGCGCAGCTGGTTGCCCTGCGCCGACGCCAGGCAGATGCGCAGCGTGTCGCCTTCGCCGGCGACGTCGATCTGGAAGCCGCCGGCGGCTTCGCGGAAGCGCGGCGACTTGCGCAGCATCGCCACGACCTCGTCGGCCATGCCGCCGCTCGAGCGGAACCGCGCCGGAAGCGCAAGCCCTAGCCGGCGGATCACGCTCGGATCGAGCGAGTACGCGCGCTCGAGCAGCGCGAGCTCGGCGTTGTCGTCGCCGTCGTCGTGCGCGGCCTTGGCCTCGACGGCGACGGTGCGCGCGCGCAACAGGATCTCGGTCTCGGGCAGGGTCGCCAGCGCCTTCTCGGCGAGCGAGCGCGCGGTGCCGGTGTTGCCGCGCACGAGCGCGGACTCGGCCTCGAACGCGGTCCAGTACGACTCGAGCTGCTGCGGATGCTCGCGGTCGCGCGCGCGTTCGAGCACGGCGTTGAACACGCCGGCGCCGAGCACCGGAATCATCTCGCCGACGAGCCACGGCGGCAGCGGTGTCGCGCCGCGCTCGCCGAACAGCATGAGCGTGTCGACGAGCCGATCGTTGTCGTCGAGGTCGCCGGCGAGCGCTTCGTCGTCGGCCCAGCGCAGCGCCGACTGGCGCAGGCTCGAGAATCGGCCGCGCGGATCCTCGCCGGTCGACGCCGCCTCGGCGAGCAGCTCCTGATCGGCGCGACGCACCGCGCGCCGCACGATCAGGTTCGCGGCCTGCGCCTGCCACGCGCCGGTCGAGGTCAGACCACGCCGATCCGGAAACTCGAGCGCGCGATCGACGAGCCGCAGCGCCGAATCGGCCCGGCCGGCGAGCGTCAGCGCGATCGCGATCGCGACGTCGTTCTCGGCGCGATCCTGATCGCGCAGCTCGGGCGACTGGCGCTGCCGCCAGCGTTGCATCTCGCGCAGCGCGTTCGCCGCGTCGCTGCCGCGGCCCTCGTCGAGGTAGAGCGCGACCAGCAAGCGCCACGGGTTCGCCGGCGTGAATGCGAGCCGCTTCGTGCCCGCCGTCGCGATCTGCTCGGCGTCGAGCGGCAAGAAGTTCGCGCGTGCCGCGAGCGCGGCGTTGTACGCGTGCACGGCGAGCGACGACTGATGCTCGGGATCGCGATCGGGCAGCTGGGCGTCGAGCACCTTCGCGTTGTCGAACGCCGCCTTGCACGCGGTCCACGCGCGGTCGCGATCGTCGGTGCCGCGCTCGATCGCGCACAGCACGTTCAACCCGAGCGACTTCTCGCCCGGATCGCGCATGTCCCGCGCTTTCGTCGCGGCCTCGCGCGCCTCGTCGAGGCGGCCGAGCTTCATCAGCGGCCACGCGCGCTCGCCGATGCGCTCGGGGCGATACAGCTGGTCGTGGTAGTCGAGCATCGCGAGCTCGTAGTCGTAGTCCTCGACCTCGGCGGCGAGCTGCGCGATGTCGAGCACGAGCTCGCGGTGGAACTTCCACGGGCCGCCTTCGGGCACCGGCGGCGGGTAACGCTCCTCGAACAGCTCGCGCGCGCGCCCGAGGTGATAGAGCGCGGTGCCGAGCACGCCTTCCGATTCGTGGAAGATCTGGCCGAGCGCCCAGTGCCCGATGATCGAGTCCGGATCCTCGGCGATCAGCGCGTCGGCCTTGCGGCGCGCGGTCACGAGCTGCTCCTTGCCGACGAGATCGAACAGCTCCTTCTCCTTCGGCGACATCCAGCTCGAGTCGCCGAGCTCGGAGGAGCCCTGCGCGCTGAGGTTCGAGTGATCGTCGCCGCGGACGAGCACGGGCATCGCCATGCAGACAACGACGATGACGCCGAACCGCTTCACGACCGCGCCAGCGTCCCCGAGGCGAGCATCTCGAGCGGCGCCTTCACGCACTCCGCCATCAGCTGCTTCGCGTCGCTGCCGGGCGCGACCTCGATGCGGTGGCTGAACATCGGGTGCGCGAGCGCCTCGATGTCGTCGGGCGTGACGTAGTTGCGGCCGTGCATCATCGCGCGTGCCTGCAGCGCGGGGATCGCGAGCACCAGCGAGCGCGTCGACATGCCCTGCAGGATGCGCTGGTGGGTGCGCGTCTGCGTCGCGAGCCCGACCAGGCCCTCGTGCAGCTTCGGATGCACGTGGATGTGCGCCTCGACCACGGCGCGCGCGTCGAGGATCTCGGTGCGCGTGACGCGCGGCAGGTCGTCGCGGTCGGCGTTCGTCTTGAGCTGGCGCAGGTCGCGCAGGATCTCGAGCTCGGCCTCGGGCGCGATGTGGTTCATGCGGATCTTGAACAGGAAGCGATCGAGCTGCGCGTTCGGCAGCGGGAACGTGCCGGCGACGTCGAGCGGGTTCTGCGTCGCGATCACGAGGAACAGCGGATCGAGCCGGCGCGTGCGGTTGTCGACGGTGACCTGCTTCTCGGCCATCGCCTCGAGCAGCGCCGACTGCACCTTCGGGCTCGTGCGGTTGATCTCGTCGGCGAGCACGATGTGCGCGAACAGCGGGCCGGGCCGGAAGAAGAAGCGGCCGGTGTTCGGATCGAAGATCGTCGTGCCGGTGACATCCGACGGCAGTAGGTCCGGCGTGAACTGGATGCGGCGCAGCGTGACGATGTCGTCGGTCGGGATGTCGTCGATGATCGAGTCGCCGAGCGCCTTCGCGAGCGTGGTCTTGCCCGAGCCCGGGAAGTCCTCGAGCAGCACGTGGCCGTCGGCGAGCACGGCGCAGATGACGAGCTCGATGACCTCGTCGCGGCCGCGCACCGCGGCGCGCAGCCGGTCGCGCAATCGCGTGTACACGCTCTGCGCGCCGGCGAAGTCGGTGATGCGAGGCGCCGGTTGATAGGTGATGTGCTTGCTCTGGATCGCGTCGGCGTCTCGTTCGTTGTGCTGCGGGGGATGTTCGGTGGCCATTCGTATCTCCTTAACGTGACGAGCGGAACGAAACGGGGTCGAGCCGGCGCGCGAAGCGCTTGGCGGGTGTGCTCTTCGCGGCGAGCTCGCGGCGCAGCCGGCGTAACAGCTCGCGCCACTTCTCGCGCGGCGCGCGCGGCGTGCCGCGCGGCCCGAGCAGCTCGGACAGGTGCATGGTGGTGAGCTCGCCGAACGCCGGCACGTCGGCCGCGAGCCGGCGCGCGTAGTGCTCGCGCGACTCGCCGATCTCGCGCGAGAACCCCGCGTCCGAGAGCTGATCGAGCGCGGCGCGGTAGCTGACGCGCGGCAGGTCGCCGACCGGCGCGAACACCGGCACGACGCGGCGCCAGATCTTGATGACGTACAACCCGAGCACCACGAGCGCGAGCAGCGACAGGCTCGCGATCGCGATCGGGCCGGCCAGCGGCCGCTGCGACGGCTTCGGCGCCGGATCGATGTCGTGCGTGTTCGGCGGTGCGTTGCGCGCGAACTCGGCGAGCTGCTGCTGCAGGTCGTCGTCGGGCGGCTTCTGCGGCGGATCGAGGTTCTTCGCGGGCGCGACATCGAACACGACCCAGCCCACGCCGTCGAGGTAGAGCTCGGGCCACGCGTGCGCGTCGCCGCCGCGGATCAAGATCGACGAGCCGCGCCGGTGATCGGCCTCGACCATGTAGCCGACGCCGACGCGCGCCGGGATGCCGGCCGCGCGCCACAGGTACACCGCGGCGTGCGCGATGTGCACGCAGTAACCGATGCGATCGCCGAACAAGAAGTCGGCGACCGGATCGGCGACGTTCGCGTGGCGATGCGACAGCGAGTAGCTGACGTTCTGCTCGAGGTACTGCTTGATCGCAGCCGCCTTCGCGAACGGGTCGTCCTTCAGCTTCGCCGGCAGCTTCGACGTGATCTCGTTCGCGAGCTCCTTGAAGCGCGGGTCGGGGGGGATGTTCGTGTAGTACTCCAGCTCGCCCTCGGGCCAGCTCGCACCGGCGGTGTGACCGAGCAGCTTCTCGAGCGGGTCGGTCGAGACCACCGACTCGGTGTGATACGTGCGAACGAAGTGGGTGGGGTCCGGGTTCGTCGTCGACTCCCACTTCGAGGGCTCGCCGAGGAAGAACGGCTTTCGGTGCGGTACCATCAACGCGACGTCGGTGTGCAACAGCTGCATGCCGGGCGAATCGGCCGGCACCGGCGGCGTGAGCGATCCGCTCGGCTCGCCGCGCGGCACGTCGGCGTCGATGCCGCGATCGCGCGGTGGCACGAGGCGCGCGCCGTACAGGTCGCTCCACGTCTCCTCGCGGAAGTAATAGGCCTGGATCGGCGGGTCCCAGTCGTCGCCGAGCAGCACGATCGCCATCGGCTGGGCCTTGCCGCCGCCCGCGCTCGGATCCTGCCACTCGCTCGGCGGCGGAGGCGGCTTGCCGCCGTTGCCGTTCGAGCCGTCCTGGTTGGCGCCACCGCCCGAGCCGTCGGAGCCGGTGGCGCCCGAGCCCTGATTCGAGCCATTCGAGCCGCCCGAACCCTGGCGATCGCCCTGACCGAGGCCGCTGCCCTGACCCCACTTCGTCGTCGGCAGCGGCGGGTCGCCCTTCGACGTCTGCTCGAGGCCTTGCTCCGACGGCGGCGCCTCCTGCAGCTGCGACTTGACGGCGAAGATCAGCGCCGCGATCGCCGCGATCACCGGCAGCGCCGCGAACGACGTGATGCGCGGGCGCTGGTCGGAGTCGAGCATGAGCAAGAGCGCGAGCGCGCCGGCGGTCGCGACGCCGATGATGACGAGCACGGTCGCCGGATCGACGCCGTGGCGCCACGCGTAGTCGGCCAGCCACAGCGGGCGCGCGATCTGACCATCGCGGTGCGCGGCGAACGGCAGCGCGACGGCGGCGACGGTGGCCGCGATCTCCAGCACGCCGAGGCCGGGGGTTCGGCGCGCCGCCGTGCGCACCGCCGCGACGACCGCGAACGCGAGCACGCCGTAGCGCAGGATCGCCGCGAGCTGCAGCGCGTGCGCGGGGCCGATCAAGCCGGGGATGAAGTCGCGGTTCGTCGTGCCCGCGGCGAGCAGGAGCGACAGCAGGATCGCGAGCAGCGCGCCCACCCCGACCACCCACATCCGCCACGGCCGGCGCGCCGCGAGCTCACCGCCGGCGACACCGGCGATCGCGCCGATCACCGCCGCGACGGTGCCGGTCGTGCCGGTCAGCGCGCTCGCGCTGCACCACGCGGCGATGCCGAGCAGGATCGCGCGCAGCACGTGCGCCGTCATCCTCACAGCCCACCTCGCATGTTGCGCGCCGGTACGACGCGCCCGCCGGGGCGGTCGGCGATCAGCACGTTCGCGCCGGTCTTGCCGAGCGCGTCGACGACGGCGAGCAGCTCTTCGTACGTGCCGAGATCCTTGTGATCCGGAACTTTCGCGAGCGCGCGGGTCAGCGCCGAGCGCGAGCTCGGCGAATCGGTCGTGCCGTCCGTGCACACCACGAACTCGACGCGCGGGACCTCGCCCGGCGGGCCGGCCGACGCGCGCACGACGCGATCGAGCCACGGCCCGGGTCGCGCCGGCACGAACACGAGCGCGCGCGAGACCGAGCCCTGGCCCTGCGCGGACCGGCCCAGGAACTTGCCGAGCCCGCCGCCTTCTTCGGGGTTCGCGCGCGCCGAGCGGGCGAGCACGTCGATCGCCTGGTCGCGCGACGTCGCCGAGTCCGGAATGCCGTCGGCGCCGAGCACCCACGCCGCGCCGAGCGCGCCGACATCGACCGCGACGCGCGCGGCGCCGGCGGCTGGCTCGTCGCCCTGGCCGGTGACGAGGTACGCGATCGTGCGGCGATCCGGCGACAGCGACATCTCGGGCGCACGCACCAGCAGCTGCCGCGTGCGCGCGAACACCTTCCACAAGATGAAGCGGATCGGATCGCCCGCGCCGTAGCGGCGGGTCTCGTAGTAGTCGCCGACCGGCTTGCCCTCGGGATGCGCGAGCGCGTCGCCGCCCGACAGGCCGTGCGCGATGTGCATCTTCGCGAGCGCGCCGACCGACGGCGCGAACCGGCCGGGGCGCAGCTGCTCGCGACGGAACGCGACGCGCACGAGCCCGAACACGTCGCCGATCTCGAACCGGCGGACGATCTTCGCGAACCGATCGCGCTTCTTCGCGACCAGCTCCTCGCGGTCGTAGCCGCGGTCGCGGCGGAGCGTCACCTCGGCGGCCGGCTCGAGCCAGGTCCACCGCACGTTCACGAGCGGCAGCCACGCCGGCCGCCGCACGCGGAAGCCGGTCGCGATCGGCACGTCGCACTCGGCCTCGAGCGGATCTTCGGTGATGGTCACCGACGCGCGCTTCGCCGAGCGCGCGACGTACAGCGTGGTCAGCCCGACGCATACGATGCCGATGCCGACCAGCACGAGCCCGACACCGCCGACCGCGAGCAGCAGGTGATCGAGCCGCACGCGCCCGTAATAGAGGATGGCCAGCGTGGACGCGGCGAGGGCGAAGAGCCCCGCCGTCGTGAGCGGGAACACGTCGCGCACGCGGCGCGCGATCCGGCGAATTCGCGGCAGCCCGGGCACCTTGATCTTCCAGCCGGGCATCAGCAGCCACTCGATTTCTTGTGCGGGAAGAACGGTGGAGGTTTGACGTCCGAAGCCGACGGATCCTTCCGGCTATCGTCGAAGCAGCCGATGCGGCGGAAGACCGTCGGTTCGTTCACGGCGGCGCCGCCGTCGTTGTTCACCGACTGGAACTCGTTGAGCTCCGGCTGCAGCTTGCCGGTGAAGTTGTCGGGGTTGTAGCCGTACATCCCACCACAGATCTCCTCGACGACCTGGAAGTTGGAGCCGCCGAACTGGACCTCGCCGTTCGTGAACCGGCCGGCACCGTCCATCTTGCCCTTGTAGCGGTGCTGGCACGGCGTCGGCGGCTCCGGCGAATTCTGCGGCCCGTCCCACATGTCGACGTAGATCATCCCGCTCAGCTGCGATTCGTCCTTCGGATCCTGCCGGACCTCGAGGATGAACTCGTACCACTGGCCGCGGCGCTCGTCGAAGCTCAGCGCTTTCCATTTTCCGGTCACGGGGCTCGTGCATTCCGCTGCGGGTGGCAGCCGAGCGCGCTGCTCGGCGATCGTGGCGGGCGCATCGGGTGCGCCGATGGTGAGCGTCGCCAGCATCGCCGCGATCGCGGCGGCGGGCAGGCGCTTCCTCACATCACGTCGCGGGTCCATGCCGGGAGAGGATGACACGGCCAGGTAGGCGGATGCACCGCGAACATGGCACGATGGGAAGGTGACGAGCCGGTGGGTCTCGCGGGCGGTGGCCGCCCTGTTCGCAACTTCGCTCGCGGCCTGCAGCGGCAACCCGACGTGCCGGCCGGACCAGCTCCGCTGCGGCGACGCGTGCGTCGATGCGACGCTCGATCCGAACCACTGCGGCTCGTGCGATCACGCGTGCGATCCCGGCGATGTATGCAGCGTCGGCGCGTGCAACGCGACGTGCCTCGGCGGTCTGACCGGGTGCGACGGCCGCTGCATCGATCCGATGACCGACCACGACAACTGCGGGAGTTGCGGCAGCTCGTGCGGCGGCAGCGTGTGCTCGGCCGGCGCGTGCGCGGGCGCGTGCGCGGCGCCGCTCGAGGCGTGCGGCAGCGCGTGCGTCGACCTCGCGTCGAGCAACACCGACTGCGGCGCGTGCGGCAACGCGTGCGCGCGCGGCCAGTTCTGCGACGCCGGCGCGTGCACGACGTCGAAGATCGAGCACGTCGTGCTGATCGTCGAGGAGAACCACACGTTCGACACGTACTTCGGCAACTACTGCACGGCCGAAGCGGGCTCGGAGCCGACGTGCACCGAGGGCCCGAGCTGTTGCGAGGCCGCGCCGCTCACCGATCCGACCGGCGCGTCGCCGACCGCGCTCGACGACTTCGCGAACGAGCTCGACGATCGCGACCACGACCGCGTGTGCGAGGTCGCGCAGATCGACGGTGGGCTCATGGATCATTACGTGACCGGTTCGGGCGTGTCGGTGTCCGAGCTCGAGTCGCTCTACACGTACGACTGTTCCGATCCCCACAACTTCGCGCTCGCCGACTCGTCGACGCTGCAGACGTACTGGACGTACGCCGATCAGGGCGCGCTCGCCGACCGCTATTTCCAGCCGAGCGTCGGCAGCACGTCGGCGAACGACATGTACCTCGCGGTCGCGCAGTGGCAGTTCGACGACAACACCGATCGCCCCGACACGATCGGCTCGGGTTGTCTCGCGCCCGACGGCGTCGCCACGATCTTCCTGCACGAGGCGACCGTCGCCGACATGCTCGTCGGCAGCGGCATCACGTTCCGCATGTACGCCGACGGTTACGCCGACGCGGTCAAGGCCGCGCCGCAATGCGCGTCGGCGGCGGGCATCTTCCCGGCCGACTGCGAATCGTTCGAGATGACGACCGTGTACTCGACGTGCAACTACGATCCGTCGGATCTGCCGTTCGAGTACTACCCGCTGTTCGCCGACAATCCGAGGTACATCGTCGACTCCACGCAGTTCGCGCAGGACGTCGCGGGCGGCCAGCTGCCGCAGTTCGCGTACGTGAAGCCGCGCACGTACCGCAACGAGCACCCGAAGTGGTCGACGATCTCGCGCGGCATCGACCAGGTCACCGCGGTCGTGAACGCGATCGAGAATTCACCGTATGCGAGCAACACGCTGATCCTGCTGACGTGGGATGAAGGCGGCGGCTTCTACGACCACGTATCGCCGCCGGCGACGGTGGCGACCCGATACGATCACGACGCGAACGGCGCGGCCGTGCCCTACGGCACGCGCGTGCCGATGCTCGCGATCGGCCCGTTCGCGGCGGCCGGCACGGTGTCGCACGTGCAGATGGAGCACTCGTCGGTCGTGCGCTTCCTCGAGTACAACTTCCTCGGACCGAAGTACGCCGGCGCGCTCGGCCGCCGCGATGCGGTCGTCAACAACCTCGGCAGCCTGCTCGATCCGTCCACGACCGGCATCACGATCCCGCCGTAAGGCGATTCGACAGGTGTCGGACTCGCTGCCAGCTCGTGCTGCCGGCACGCCCGGTGGGCGCGCGTTCCGTGGCATGCTCGTTGCGTCGCGAAGCGCGGCCACGTGCGGACTTCGTTTGTATTCGTCGCCGCGTGCGCGTTCGCAGCGATCGCGCACGCGCAGCCCGCGCCGACCGTCGCGCGCGTGACCGGTCGCGTGATCGATGCGCTCGGCCATCCGGTGCGAGATGCCACGGTCGCGATCCAAGACAGCGACGCGCCCGCCACGAAGACCGATCGCGACGGCTACTACCACGTCACCGACGTGCCGGTCGGGGCGACGCTCGTGATCGATCACGCCGGCTTCGAGACCGGGCTCGCGGTCGTGACCGGGCCGGTCGCCGACGAGGTCGTGTTGCTGTCGCTCGAGCAAGCGAGCGAGACGATCGAGGTCAAGTCCGAGGCGCCGCCCGACGCGCCGGGCGCGGCGAAGATCGATCGCACCGAGATCCAGCGCGTGCCCGGCACCGGCGGCGACCTCGTGCGCACGCTCACCGCGATGCCGGGCATCGTCAACACGCCGCTGCCGACGGGGTTCTCCGGCGTCGTGATCCGCGGCTCGGCGCCCGAGGACTCCAAGATCCTCGTCGACGGCTTCGAGGTGCCGCTGCTCTATCACACGATCGCGTTTCGCTCGATCCTGCCGGTCGAGGCGATCGACACGCTCGACTACATCCCGGGCGGGTTCGGCGCCGAGTACGGGCGCGCCGCCAGCGGGATCGTGGCGCTCACGACGCGCACCGGTTCCGACCAGCGCACCGAGCAAGCCGAGCTGTCGGTGCTCGACTCTGGCGTGCTCGCGCAGGGCTCGGTGGACAAGGACGTCCATTACATGCTCGCGTTCCGGCGCTCGACGATCGATCTGATCCTGCCGTACGTGATCCCGAAGAGCGTCGACCTGTCGCTGACGACGGTGCCGTACTATTACGACCTGCAGGGCCGCGTCGACTACGACATGTCGCCGGCGTGGCGGCTGACGTTCTCGACGATCGGCTCGCAGGACACGCTCGAGATCTTCGGCGACAAGTCGATGAACGCCGACAAGCGCTTCTACGACGACACGCGCTTCATCCGCTTCATCGGCAGCGCGCACTGGCACGACGGCCCGTGGTCGGCGTACGTCGCGCTGTCGGAGATGCCCGAGGAGTTCGAGTTCGAGGCCGGCACGCTGAGCTACATCGACATCAAGCGCCTCGACACCACGCTGCGCACCGAGGTCACGCGCACCGGCAAGGACCTCGCGGGCCTGATCGATCCGGTGTGGCGGCTCGGCGCCGAGGCCGACGTGTCGCGCTACGGCGTGAACCTCGCGCTGCCGCAGCCGCCGCAGCCGGGCGAGCCCGGCATGGTCGATCTGAAGGACCCGACCGTGATCTTCCACGGCACGATCTGGACCCCCGACTTCGCGGCGTGGACGGCGCTGACCGCCGGGCTCGGGCCGCGATTTCGCGCGACCGCGTCGCTGCGCGTCGACGGGTTCGCGCGCGAGGACGACGTCGCGGTGCAGCCGCGCGGCGAGCTGCAGTACAGGATCGATCCGAAGACGACGGCGCGGCTATCGGCGGGCGCGTATCGCCGGCCGGCCGAGAACCAGCAGGAGCTCTTGCACTCGAACCTGCAGCCCGAGCAGGCGACGCAGGTCATCGTCGGCGTGCAGCACGAGCCGCGCGAGGGCTTCCGCATCCAGACGTCGCTGTACTACACCGATCGCAGCGACCTCATCACGATGCAGCCCGACGGCGAGCTCGCGAACGAAGGCCGCGGCACGACGTACGGCGCCGAGCTGCTCGCGACCGCGCGCACCGGGCCGTGGTTCGCGTGGCTGTCGTACTCGTACTCGCACTCGACGCGCATCGACTACCCGGGCGCGCCCGAGCACCTGTTCGCGTACGACCAGCCGCACAGCCTGAACGCGGCCGGCAGCTGGCGGCACGGCAACTGGCAGCTCGGCGCGCGCTTCGAGCTGTACTCGGGCCTGCCGTACACGCCGGTCGTCGGCGCGGTGTTCGACAGCGATCGCGATTTCTACACGCCGATCTACGGGCCGCTCGATTCGGAGCGCGCGCCGATCCATCACCAGCTCGACGTGCGCATCGATCACACGTGGCACCCCGGGCCGCTCGCGCTGACCGGTTTCATCGACGTGCAGAACGTGTATCTCGACGAGAGCGTCGTGACGTACTCGTACAGCTACGACTACTCGCAGCGCATCGCGTTCAAGTCGATCCCGATCATCCCGTCGATCGGAATTCGAGGTGTGCTGTGAGAGCGGCGTGGACGATCGTCGTGCTCGCGGCCTGCACGAACGGCGTCGATCCGCGCTGGCAGCTCGCGCACGACCGCATCATCGCGGTGCGCGCGACGCCGCCGCACGTGCCGGCGGGCGCGGTGTCCGAGCTCGACGCGCTGGTCACGAGCGTCGACGGCGGGCCGGCCGATATCGCGCCGCTCGGCGCCACCGCGGATCCGACCGCGCCGGCCGAGCTCGCGTCCGCGATCGCCGCGGACGGGCAGGGCGGCTGGCAGGTCACCGCCCCCGACGACGCGACGCTCGCGCAGGCGCGCACCGACCTCGGACTCGCCGCGACCGATCCGGTGCCGCTCGAGGTCGATCTCGCGTTCTCGGTCGGCGGCGAGAATCTGCTCGCGAGGAAGCAGGTGTTCCTCGGCGACGCGGCCGACAACCCGCCGCTCGACGCGGTGACCGTCAACGGCGCTCCACCGCAGTCGCCGATCCAGATCCCGTACGACACCGACGTCACGCTGTCGGTCGCGGCCGCGAGCACGTTCCAGATCAACTGGCTGAGCTCGTGCGGGACGCTGAACAGCGACGACAACGAGCCGACCGCGGTCTTGCACGTCAACCCCGGCGATCCGACGAGCGGTCAGCTCGTGCTCGTCGAGCGCGACCCGACGGGCGGCGTCGTGTGGCAGATCTGGGAGATTTCTGCGCCGGCGCCGTGACCTATTCGTCGAGCTCGCGCGCGAGCGGGGCGAGCTTGGCGCCGATGCGCTCGAGCGCGGCGACGTCGCGCGTGTCGAGGCGGGCCGCGAGGTGCTTCGCGGTGCGCGCGCGTGCGGCCTCGATGCGGCGCACGAGCTGACGGCCGCGCGCGGTCAGCGCGACGAGCGACGTGCGGCGATCGGTCGTGCCGCGCGCGCGCCGGATCAGGCCGAGCTTCGCGAGGCCGGCGAACGCGCGGGTCGCGGCGGAGGGATCGATGACCGTCGCGCGCGCGAGCTTGGATTGCGTCGTGGGTCCGCTGTTACCCAGCTCGCGCAGCAGCGCGAGCTGCGCGCGGCCGAGGCCGAGGGGCGCCATGTCCCGCCACGAGACGAGCATGACGACGCGCTTGACCTCGGAAAAGCTTGCGAGGAACCGCTTGCCAATCATTGGACGCGTCCACTAAATTACTGGACCTGTCCATGATTTTCCAGAGGCGCGTCACGCTCGCCGCATCTGCGATGCTCGCGTGCACGTTCTGCGCAGGCCGCGCGGCGTCCGCGCAGGCGCCGGCGCCGCCCGTGGTGACGGCGCCGGCGGTGTCGGACCCGATGCTGGCGCCGCCGCCGCCGGCTCCCGCCGAGCTCCACTCGTGGGACGAGGCGCTCGGCATGCTGCGCCGCTCTCCGGATTTTCTGACGAGCGTCGCCGCCGTCGAGCGCGCGGCCGCGCAGCGCCGGATCGCGCTCGCCGCGGTGCTGCCCGTGCTGTACGCACAGGGCAGCTACGTGCACAACTTCAACACCGTCACCGTGCCGTTCGGCACGGTCACGCTCGTCGAGCCGCCGGCGACGGTGTGGCAGGGCTACGCGATCGCGCAATGGAACGCGATCAGCCCGCGCGCGCTGTACGGCGTCGGCACCGCGGACCTCGCGATCGATGTCGCGAGCCTGTCGCTCGCGGATCGCCGCCGCGTGCTCGCCGGCTCGGTCGTGTCTTCGGTGCTCGCGACGCTCGCGGCCGCGCGCGTCGCCGAGCTCGATCGCGTCGGCCTGCGCTCCGCGCTCGAGCGGCTCGTGCTGACGCAGACCCGCCTGCAGTTCGCGAAGGGCACCGAGCTCGACGTCGATCGCGCGCAGCAGGACGTCGCGCAGGCGCGCGCGCTGCTGATCGACGGCGACGAGCGGCTGCGCCAGGCCCGCGAGTCGCTCGGCCAGACGCTCGGCTCGACGACGCCGGTCGCCGCCGACGCGTCGCTCGACTTGCAAGGCTTCGATCGCGCGGTCAGCGCGACCTGCCATGTCAACACCGACGTCGAACGCCGCGCCGACGTCGCGGCCGCGCGCGAACGGGTCGCGATCACCGAGCGCCAGATCGAGGACGCGAGGCTGATGTTCGCGCCGACGTTGAGCCTGTCGTCGCAAGGGGGCTACGCGAGCGCGGTCACGCTCGGCCCGCTGTGGACGTGGACGCTCGCGGCGACGATCACGGTGCCGGTCTACGACGGCGGCGTGCGCTACGGCGCGATGCGGGACGCGCGCGCGTCCGCCGAGCAGGCGCGCGACGCGCTCGCCTCGCTGCGCATCGCGGCGCTGATCGAAGTGGCGCGCGCCAACCGCGCGATCGACGTCGACACCGCCCGGCTCGAGGTCTCCAAGCAGCGCCGCGACCTCGCCGCGAGCGTCGACGCGCGCGTGCGCGAAGGCTACGCGCGCGGCATCGGCACGAGCCTCGACCTCGTCACCTCGGCGCAGGCGCTGCGCCAGGCCGACATCGAGCTGGTCCTCGCCGAGTTCGATCTCGCACAAGCGCACGCCGATGCCGTGCTCGTCAATGCGGAGTGCGTGTACTGATGTGGAAGTCCCTCGCAGCCATCGCGATCGCCGCGGCGTGCGGCAGCAGCGACAGCAAACCCGCCGCCGGGCCGCCGCCGCCGGCGCAGGTCGGCGTGGTCACGATCGAGCGCCGCGACGTGCCGCTGTACATCGAAGCCGTCGGCTCGCTCGATGGCTACGTCAACGCCGACATCCGCGCGCGCGTGCGCGGATACTTGCAGTCACAGAGCTACAAGGATGGCGGCCCGGTGAAGGCCGGGCAGGTCCTGTTCACGATCGAGGCGACCGAGTACCAGGCGTCGACGAAGTCGGCGGATGCGAGCCTGGCGCGCGCGAAGGTCGCGCTGGCGAAGAACAAGATCGAGCTCGAGCGCGATCAGGGCTTGCTCCGCGCCGGCATGATCTCGCAGCAGGACGTCGACAACGCGGCCGCCGCCGTCGCCGACGCCGACGCGCAGGTCCACGCGGCCGAGGCGCAGCTGCAGGAGGCATCGCTCAACCTCGGCTACACGACGATCAAGTCGCCGATCGACGGCGTCGCCGGCCTCGCGCTCGTGCGCGTCGGCAACCTCGTCGGCCAGGACGGCCCGACGCTGCTCACGACGGTGTCGCAGCTCGATCCGATCCGCGTCAATTTCCCGCTCAGCGAGGTCGACTACGTGAAGTACCCCGAGCGGTTCGCGCACCTCGAAGGCCGCGACCTGGCGTGGGCGCAGAAGGAGTTCGCGCAGCTCGACGCGCATCCCGACGAGCCCGGCGTCGAGATCGTGCTCGCCGACGGCAGCGTGTATCCGCACCGCGGCGCGATCGTCGCGGTCAACCGCCAGATCGACGCGACGAGCGGCACCGCGCAGCTGCAGGCGCTCGTGCCGAACCCGGGCGGCACGCTCCGGCCCGGCGAGTACGCGCGCGTGCGGATCCGCCGCGAGAACGAGGGCAAGAACGCGGTCGTCGTGCCCGAGAAGGCGCTGCTGTCGGTGCAGGGCACCTACTCGGCGGCGGTCGTCGGGCCGGATAACAAGGTCGCGTTTCACAAGCTCGAGCTCGGCCCGAGCACGGGGACCGGCGCGCGGATCGTGACCGGCGGCCTCTCCGGCGGCGAGCGGGTGATCGTCGACGGCCTGCAGCGCGTGCAGGATGGCGCGACGGTCGTGCCGCATGACGCGAACGCGGGCCCGGCCGCGGCAAGCGGAAGCGGGAGCGGCGGCAGCGGCGGCCCGAGCGGATCGGCGAAGTGATGTCCGAGTTCTTCGTCCGCAGGCCGATCGTCGCGATGGTGATCGCGATCGTCACGGTCTTGATCGGCGTCGTGTCGCTGCTCGGCCTGCCGATCGCGCAGTTCCCGCAGATCCTGCCGCCGCAGATCAACCTGACGACGACGTACACCGGCGCCGACGCGCTCACGATCGAGCAGTCGGTCGCGACGCCGATCGAGCAGCAGATGAACGGCGTCGATCGCATGCTGTACATCCAGTCGACGAACGCGAACGACGGCTCGATGAACCAGACCGTCACGTTCGACGTCGGCACCGACATCGACACCGACAACGTCCTCGTCAACAACCGCTACTCGCAGGCGCAGCCGTTCCTGCCCGGCGACGTCAAGAACTTCGGCGTCACGATCAAGAAGTCGCTCGCGTTCCCGCTGATGGTCGTGTCGCTGTACTCGCCCGACGGCCGCTACGACTCGACGTTTCTTGCCAACTACGGCCTCATCAACGTCAACGACGCGCTGCTGCGCATCAAGGGCGTCGGCGACATCCGCAACTTCGGCTCGTCGGACTACGCGCTGCGGATCTGGCTCGATCCGGACCGGCTCGCGCGGCTGGCGTTGACCGTCACCGACGTGCAGAACGCGATCCGCCAGCAAAACATCGTCAACCCCGCCGGTCAGATCGGCGGCGAGCCGGCGAAGACCGGCAACCAGATCACGTACACCGTGCGCGCGCAGGGCCGGCTCGTCACGCCCGACGAGTTCGGCAACATCATCGTGCGCGAGGCGCCCGACGGCTCGATCGTCCGCGTGCGCGACATCGGCCGCGTCGAGCTCGGCGCGCTCAACTACCAGCAGTACGGCACGTTCAACGGCCAGCCGGCCGCGGTCGTCGCCGCGTTCCAGTCGCCGGGCTCGAACTCGCTCGAGGTCGCCAAGCAGATCCGCGCGACGATGGAGGAGCTCAGCAAGCGGTTCCCGCCCGGCGTCGCGTACAAGATCTCGCTCGACACGACGCGACCGGTCACGGCCGGCATCCGCGAGATCCTCGAGACGCTGCTCGAGGCGGTCGGGCTCGTCGTGCTCGTCGTGTTCGTGTTCTTGCAGTCGTGGCGCGCGACCCTGATCCCGCTGCTCACGGTTCCGGTATCGCTGGTCGGCGCGTTCGCGCTGTTTCCGCTGTTCGGCTTCTCGGTCAACACGCTGTCGCTGTTCGGCCTCGTGCTCGCGATCGGCCTCGTCGTCGATGACGCGATCGTCGTGGTCGAGGCGGTCGAGCACCACATCGAAGAAGGCATGTCGCCGCGCGACGCGACGCTCGCCGCGATGAAGCAGGTGCAAGGCCCGGTGATCGCGATCGCGCTCATCCTCGCCGCCGTGTTCATCCCGGTCGCGTTCATGAGCGGCATCACCGGCCGGCTCTACCAGCAGTTCGCGCTCACGATCGCGATCTCGGTCCTGATCTCGGCGTTCAACGCGCTGACGCTGTCGCCCGCGCTGTCGGCGCTGCTGCTCCGCCCGCGCAAGGAGGCGCGCGGCATCCTCGGCCGGCTCGGCGCCGGCTTCAATCGCGTGTTCGGCCGCGCGACCGACGGCTACGTCGGGATCAACCGCCGGCTCGTGCGCAAGCTGTTCATCCCGCTCGTCTTGCTGCTCGGCGTCGCGGCGTGGTCGGCGTCGCTCGGCAGGAAGCTGCCGAGCGGGTTCATCCCCGACGAGGATCAAGGCTACGCGATCATCGGCATCCAGCTCCCCGACGGCGCCTCGCTGCAGCGCACGAAGCTCGTGCTCGATCAGGTCAACGACATCCTCGGCAAGGAGCCGGGCGTGGCGACTTACAACGGCGTCGCGGGCTTCAGCTTGTTCACGCGCACCGCCGCGCCGTACACCGGCCTGTGCTTCATCGGCTTTCAGCCGTGGGACGAGCGCGGCAGCCTGACCTCGACGCAGATCCTGGCCAGCTTGAACAAGAAGTTCGCGGGCATCGCCGACGGCCGCGTGATCGCGGTCGGTCCGCCCGCGATTCCCGGCATCAGCGCGTCGGGCGGCTTCAGCATGATGCTGCAGGACCGCAGCGGCGGCGACTACGGCTTCCTCGTGCAGAACGTCCTCAAGTTCGTCACGGAAGCGAAGAAGCGGCCCGAGCTCGAGAACGTGCGGCCGAACTTCTCGCCCGCGGTGCCGCAGCTCTACGCCGACGTCGACAAGGACAAGGCGCTCAAGGAAGGCGTGCAGGTGTCCGAGATCTACAACACGCTGCAGACGTATCTCGGCGGCTCGTACGTCAACGACTTCTCGCGGTTCGGCCGGCAGTGGCGCGTGTTCTTGCAGGCCGACGCCACGAATCGCATGACCGCCGACGACGTCGGCCGGTTCTACGTGCGCAACGGGCGCGGCGAGATGGTGCCGCTGTCGTCGTTCGTGAAGATGAAGCCGGTCAGCGGCCCCGAGTACACGGTGCGGTTCAACCTGTATCGCTCGGTCGAGATCCTCGGCGGCAACGCGCCCGGCTACAGCTCGGGCCAGGCGCTCGACGCGCTCGAGGACGTCGCGAAGCAGACGCTGGCGCCCGAGATGGGCTACTCGTGGAACGCGCTGAGCTACCAGGAGAAGGTCGCCTCCGGCGGCACCGCGCGCACGCTCGCGCTGTCGCTCGTGTTCGTGTTCCTGATCCTCGCGGCGCTCTACGAGAGCTGGTCGCTGCCGTTCTCGGTCCTGCTGTCGACGCCGGTCGCCGTGCTCGGCGCGTTCCTCGGCCTGTTATCGCGGCACTTCGATAACAACGTCTATGCGCAGATCGGCCTGGTCGTGCTCGTCGGCCTGACCGCGAAGAACGCGATCCTCATCGTCGAGTTTGCGAAGGACGGCTTCGAGCGCGGCAAGGATCTGATCGACGCCGCGCTCGAAGGCGCGCGCCTGCGGCTGCGGCCGATCCTGATGACGTCGTTCGCGTTCATCTTCGGCACGCTGCCGCTGTGGTTCGCGTCGGGCGCCGGCGCATCCGCGCGCCGCGTGCTCGGCACCGCGGTCGTGTCGGGCATGCTCGCCGCGACGCTGCTCGGCATCTTCTTCATCCCCGCGCTGTTCGTGTTCATCGAGCGGCTGTCGCATCGCAAAGGGAAGACTCGTGAAGCTGACCACTAGCACCGTCGAATTGCCCGGCCCGATGAACGGCTACTTCGCGCACCCTGCAGGCGTGAACGAGCCGCTGCCGGGCGTGATCGTCATCCAGGAGATCTGGGGTGTCGACGCGCACATGCGCGACGTCACCGACCGGTTCGCCGCGGCCGGCTACGCCGCGCTGTCGCCCGATCTGTTCTCGCGCGGCGGCGGCCGGCCGCCCGAGCTGTCCGAGCCGCGCATGGAGGCCGCGAAGGACTTTCTCGACTCGCTGCCGCCGAGCGCGTGGGGCAACCTGATGGATCCGAGCAAGCGCGACGGCGAGCTCGCGCGGCTGCCCGAAGCCGAGCGCGCGTCGATCGGCGGCACGATCGGCAAGCTGCTCACGCCCGAGCGGTTCGCGATGATGCCGACCTACGCGCAAGACCTGGTCGCGATCGCGGCGTGGCTGCGCGCGCGACCCGAGGTCGGCGGCAAGAAGCTCGGCGCGGTCGGTTACTGCATGGGCGGCGGTCTCGCCGGCGCGCTCGCCGCGGCCGACCCCGCGCTCGGCGCGTCGGTCATCTACTACGGCCAGCCGCCGGCCGCCGACGCGGTGCCGAGGATCGCGTGCCCGGTGCTGGTGATGTTCGGCTCGGAGGACGAGCGCCTGGTCGCGCCGTCGCACGCATTCGAGCAGGCGATGAAGCAGGCCGGCAAGGCGATCGAGATGCACGTCTATCCGGGCGCGCCGCACGCGTTCTTCAACGACACGCGCAGCTCGTATCGCGTGGGCCCGTCGCGCGACTCGTTCGCGCGCACGCTCGCGCTGTTCGCGCGGGCGCTCAGCTGATCCGGAACTGCCCGGTCGGCGGCAGGAGCGGCCGGCGGCGGAAGACCACCGCGTGGCCGGCGGGCGTCGCGACGGCGTGCTCGAGGCCGAGGCCGGTGCGCGTGCCGGCGACCGTGAGCTCGCGGATGTCGCGGAGGCCGAGGTTGGGATCGCGTGCGCGCAGCGCTTGATCGAGATCCTCGTGCTCCTTCGCCGCGTAGCGGCCGTGGAAGCGGAACGCGCCGAAGAAGATGAACACGCCGTTCGCCTGGAGCAGCCGCGCGCCGCCGCCCATCGCGGCCGCGACCTGGTCCCACGCGACCGTGTGCGCGTACTCGATCGCGACGATCGCGTCGGCCTGCGCGATCGGCCACGGCTGGAGAAACACGTCGAGCTCGATCGGGCGCAGCACGTTGTTGAGGCCGCTCGCGTCGCGCGCCTGGACGAGTGCCGCGACCTTCACCGGATCGCGCTCGGTCGGCTGCCACGCGAGCTGGCCGAACGTGCGCGCGAGCTGGACGATGCGCTCGCCGCTGCCGCTCGCCAGCTCGACCACCAACCCCTGCGCCGGCAGGTACTTCGCGAGGGCGTCGGCGAGCGGGTCCATGGCTCCATTGTCGGCGATGTGGGGGGGGCGTGATACGGCAATCGCGCCATGCGTTTCGTCCTGCCCGTGATCGCGCTCGTCGCCCTGGCGGGGCTCGCGCGAGCGGCAGCACCGCGGACGTACTCGATCGAGGTCGGTCCGAAAGGCGACTGGCGCGCCGACGCGGTCGCGCTCGCGCTCGCGCACGACCTCGCGGACGATCGCCTGGTCGCGGCCGGCGGCGGCGGTGCGGATCTCGTCGTCACCGCGACGATCGACGACGCCGCGCTGCGCTTCGAGGTGCGCGCGACCTGGCCGAACGCGCCGGCGCCGGTGCAGGGCGCGATCGCGCTGCCGGGCTCGCGCGCGGCGATCGCGGGTCAGCTGCGCGACCAGCTGCACCGGCTCGCCCGCGCGACACGGGACGATCGATCCGACGTCGCGGCGCGGGCGCCCGGCGTCGGCGTGGTCGCGCTCGCGATCGCGCTCGCGTTGGTCGTGGTCGCGGTGCCGTTCGTGGTCGCCCGGCGCCGCGGTGTGAACGTGCTCGCGCTGCCCGCGCTGCGCCGCGCGGCGATCGCGGTCGGCGCGGCCGGCCTCGCCGCGCTCGTGGCCACCCAGCTGCCGGTGCCGTGGCTGCTCGCCGGCGGGCTCGCGTGGGGCACGTTCGCCGCGGTGACGCTGCCGATCGCGCTGCCGCCGATCGCCGGCTTCGGGCGGATCGAGCAGAGCCAGCTCGCGCGCGTGATCGGCGCGTGGCTCGCCGCCGCCGGCCCGCGCACGCTCGC
>Ga0335083_10002428_pt1 | contig 24573 bp, 21 predicted proteins | sample Lox_Sample_42_FD_206716 | JGI IMG/M metagenome (GOLD analysis project Ga0335083, IMG submission 206716) | Soil microbial communities from Loxahatchee National Wildlife Refuge, Florida, United States - Lox_Sample_4.2 | ecosystem: Environmental > Terrestrial > Soil > Wetlands | place: USA...
GAACGCGCGTTGGGCGACCTTCGACTCAGGGGCGCGCGCTTCCTCGAGAGGGAGCGGAGTGCTGCGCTGAAACTCAATTTCCCCGCGCTCCGGCGCCGTCCTCGGCAGTTGTCTGGTGTAGTCCTGCTTCGCGGCGCGTATACTCAAAATTGGGCGTGCATGGAGCGCGATTGGCATGCGATAGCGAGGCTCTACGTCTTTGGGGAGGTCGTCCGCGTCCGTTCGGATGGTTCCGAGGACCGTTCGTTCCCCAGCATTCGCGCTATCGCCGACCGGTTTGGTCTCGCGCGATCGGTTGTCGGGAACCGAGCACTGCGCGAAGGTTGGGTGAGGCGTCGCGAGCGGTTCCGAACAGAGCTCAGTGACTCCGCCTGGGAGAAGCTCATCGATGCCGAGGTCGTGCGGGCGCGTCGTGGAGGCGCGCGCTAGACCCTCTTCATGCCAGTGCCTCGGAGAAGCCGGCCCCCGCAGACTCGCGCAGATTCGGACTGCGCGCCAAAATGGGCACACCGAGGAGTAGGCGAGCTTCGTCGCTCGCTGCACGGCTGAAGGCGCGGCTGAAGCGTTCGACATACAACCTGACCAGCATGTCGACCTCCTTGTCGATGTTCCTGAAGACGTCAGGAGCGTGACAAAAATTGTAGCTGTCGCGCCACCCTCGCAGCGTGTTGCCGAGATTGTACAAGGTGCGGCTCACGGTCGCGTTTTTCGCATACGCGCTCGCTGGGTCACTGAACTCGCCAACCGACGTTGCGAGCATGCTCTTGGCCTTCTCGAGGATCCTCGCGCGGGCCTTCGTGTTCGGCTGAACGCGGCCGCGCTCGACTAAACATCCGAGAAAATCGATCGCGTGCGAGGGCGGGCCGCACTCTGCCTTGTCTGCGTTCGTTCTCGGATCGTAGGCGCTCATTTGGAGCGTTGCCAACATCCGCTGCGCCGAGTCGAACGCTTTCATCACGGCCTTTTCAGTCGGGCCGAGCAAGATGAAGTCGTCGACGAACCGAATGCAACGAATGCCCCGCCCGTTTAGAGCCTCGTCAAATGCGTGGAGCACTACGTTCCCCATGAGTGGCGATAGGCACAGGCCTTGCGCTACGCCGATCGCCGGACTCGGAAACAAGCTCAGGAGTTCACGCAACTTATCGGCGTTGTCGAGCTCGAGGTGCGTCGCCCGATCGAGGAGTTCGGCCGCGCGCGAGTCAAGTGGCGCTGCCAAGGTTGCGAGGGCCTGAGGTCGCGGGATTCGAGTGAAAAACTCCCGGATATCCGAACGAACGAAATATTGGGCACCCTTATCGAGTTCACTCTGGACTTCGCGGATTGCGGCTTCCCGATCGCGGTCGACGATGCCGCCAAAGCTATTGGGGTTCTTGAAGTACGGGGTGAGCGCTGGCAAGCGTTGCAGCTCGTCCAAGAGCGCACGCTGAACGATCCGCGCCTCGGTGCGCGGAATGACGATTGGTCGGGGCTTCTTCCCCGGTCTCTTGATCGGAGCGCCGCGCGCCGCTCCGAAGTCGAACGTGTTGGCGCCGAGCTCTTTGCAAATCCGGTAAATATTCGAAAAGTCGTCCTGCTTGAACTTCGCGAGTGCAGTCCGAATCTCTACCGACGCCGACCGTCCCGTTTGAAAGACGTGACGCCACGCAGTCCAGAGGTTCTTCTGCTTCCGCAGGCGATTGAAATTGGGGTAACTCAAGAGCCCGTCTTCTTGGTGGGCCCACCGACAAGACTCGCCCGACCCGATTAGAGCTAGGTGCTTGCCCCGGGAAGTCTGGTTAGAGACTCGGCCCGACCTTGGCCCTGAGACAGGGTTACGGTGCACCCGCAGCTCGTGTCAGCGCCCAATATGGACCCGACCAGCCGGAGTGCCAGCAAAACGAACACTGCCGCGATGCGTAGCGCGCGCCTCGAGGGCTTGGCACGTTTTTGCATGCACGACGGTCGGAGGTCGAAAGTCTTGCGGCACGTTTTTGCACGTAACCGCCTTTCCTTCGTTGCTTCCGGATCCGGATACATGCGAGGTGCCTTCCGCCGATTGTGGCGAACGCGACTTCCCCGGCGCGCGTGAAGAATGCTTGGTAGCCGTTCGGTGGTGGTCGTTCAACGCAGAGACTCCAGCTTTGCAATCTTCCACGAGTCGGGTGCTTGCCCCGGGAAGTCTGGTTAGAGACTCGGCCCGACCTTGGCCCTGAGACAGGGTTACGGTGCACCCGCAGCTCGTGTCCGCGCCCTTTATGGACCCGACCAGCCGGAGTGCCAGCTTGCACTGCCAATCTTACACTCGATCAGGCGGCCGTCAAGGGGTGACCGCTTAGGGGACGTTGCCCGTTGATGCTTGAAGTCTTCGAAAACGGTCATCGAGAGAGAAGGGAGACATGTCTCGCGTTGGCTCGTGCCCGATCTAGAAAGGCGCCCCGGTACGGGCCAAATTGAAAATGCGCCAAAACGTCCGCAAAACTACGATTCAGGACCACATCGGGCTTCACTTCCCCCACACGGGCACGGGCTTCTCTGGCCCGCTGAACGTCTTCGGCGGTCCAATGAGTGACGGTAACGATCTTCGCCCAGTCATCTTGCCCAAAATGTGTTCCGTATTCTGCCCATGCTGACCAGACGCCCAATGCACGCGCCATCGAAATATCGCTAACCAGACTATCTCCGACGTAGAGCACTTCGCTTGGTCGAGCGTCGATTCGATCCAGGATGGCGCTCAGCGCCTTCGGATCCGGCTTTTTGAATGAGGCCTCATGCAAAACAGTAAACTGTTGTCCATCCAGTTCCTCTTGCTTGATTTCGTCTGGATGACCAGGTCCTGCGGGTGTACTGCTCCATACGGCTGAGAAAAAATCCAAGATGCCGAGTTTTTTTAGCCGAAAGAGTGCATTGTGGCTTGTGGCGTCGGTGTGGCCGATTACAAGTGTCTCAGTGGCATAGACCTGCTGTAGGGTTGCTCTTACGCCGTCATAGAGTCTCAAATTCTCATTCCGGCTTCGGTTGAATGCATGGAATGCCGGGTCTAGAAGTCTGGCCGTCTCACGACGCGTCGCGTGTGGGTACCGCGTCCTAACCGTCTCGATCTCCAATAAAGCAAAGGGTTGTTCCGTATTTCGATACCCACGATGGACTTGTTGGAGTTCGGTCGCAACCTGCTCGGGGGAGATGTCTAGGATCTGGCTAGCCTGAATCAGCATTTGGTCGAGTGCGGCGGAGAAGAATGTAACCCAATCATAGAGTGTGTTGTCGAGGTCAGTTACGAGAACTCGAATGGTCGGTATCACGACTCGTCCCTCTTCCTCTGCCAGCGACCGTTGAAGGTACCGGTTACGACTACGGAGCGCGAAAACTTCGTCGCGGATTCGTGAGTTGCGAAAAGCTCAACATCGACCCCTTTGTCGTTCAAGCGAAGTAGATTGAACGCCCGATGGCGAAAAGCGCCAAGGTGGTGATCCTGTACCCCGGCGCTGCCTCCTCCAAGAACAAGGACCGCATGACCTTCGGCGACCTCCGCACCTTGAAGCGGGATGCCGCTGTATGAGGCCACGAACGGTTGATGCTGATGGCCGTGAACAATAAGGTTGACACCGTACTCCCGGGCGCGGTTCAGTTGTGCACCCGCGTCAAGCGCGATTCCAAACCCCCGACTGGAATCCGCAGCGCTCTCCACAGACGAGACGGGGAGCACGTGATGATGCACGAGCACTATTCTGACCTGCGCAGGACGTAAGCCTTCGGACCATGAGAGAGCGTCGGCGCTTCGCTTGTATGCGGCATCCGGGATGCGGCCGAGCCCGGCAAACACGTTTTCCGTTTGCTGCATGGACGAGGAGTTAAGCCCAAGAACATCGAGAGTAGGACCACCGGTTACAAAGAACCGACGGCCGATACTCAAGTCGCTATCGGCCGAAACACTGTACCAGTCGCTGAAGAAACGTTCGTATTCAGCGCGTGCGCTCTTGTTGGCGAGTTCGTAAACGGCTTTCCCCGTTGATTCGGTCGCGTTCACCCAGCCGAGGTCATGGTTCCCCGGAACGATGACAAAGTTTTGCGGGTTGATGCCGAGAACACTTCTAAGCTCGTTGAGGCACTCCGTCGCGAGTTCAAACTCCTCCCGAGCTCCGCTCCATGTAAGGTCACCGCTTACGAGAACAATTCCGGGACGCCTGTCATGGGGGATCGCTAGCTGAATCGCCTGGGCCAGCGATGGGTCAGTCCCATTTTTCGTGCTGGGAAAGGCGTGATTCTTGCCGAAGTGTAGGTCGGTGATGTGCAGAATCCACGGGCGTCCCGCAGTTAAGATGTGTTCGCCGTCAATTGCCTTAGGGCTTCTTGTAAATAGCGAGCCGAGCCGCTGTGCTCCCGCTTCGGCGCGACAAAGAACCCAATACGTCACGTTGCCAAATTGGAGCAGCTCCATAATGCCGCCGACCTTGCGGCCAACGATTTGGCTTTCGGGAACCGCGATGGCTTCATCATGCGGAGCGATTTCGTATGCAAAATCGAATAAGTCGCTTTCTGAAGCATCTTCGATCTTGGTTAGTTTAAACCACGTGGCGAATGGAGCTGGCTCCGCCAAGCTGGCATAGTACGATGGTGTTTTCGAGCCGGCCTCCGGAGCCGGGATGCCCTCGCGGCCGGGATTGAATTCGACTTCAGCGAGTTCCGCCCGATACAAACACTTCTGCCCGCTATCCAAAAGATAAACTGATATGCGGCGGTTCCCGTCGGTGCGTCGCCGAAGCTGAGACCAAAGCGACTCGGGGACTTTCTCGTTTTGCTTCTTCCACCAGCCCCACCAGGCGTAGCCGGACTGCTCGATGATCCGTCGGTGCTGCGAGACGGTGTAGCCGGCCGTCGGCACCACTAGGTCCCGGAAGCGCAGTACCAGCGTGCTTTCTTGAGGTTCAGTCCTGTCGCTCATCCGTCTCGCTCGTACTGACATTCTGAGCAGTGTTGCCCGCGTTGCCAAGGTGGTGCGCACAACTAATTGTATTCACATAGGTTTTTCCACGCGTGGCGCGGCTAGCCGCCCGCGTGGCGCGACTGGCCGCCCGATCGTGTCCATACGGTCTTCGAGACCGAGCGCGGATGGTGGAGGGGAGGACACCACGCACTTAAGTAGTTCGGCCCGACAGGGGGCGGGTTGCGCCGCTACCGGGAAGAATCTAGGTGTCGGATCAGGTCCTTCGCGGGGGCGTACTCAGGATCAACAGTGAGCGCTCGTTCCGCGTACTCGCGCGCGCGGGCAGGCTGCTTCAGGAGCAGGTTGACATTTGCCAGATTATACCAGCCGTAGACGTATCTCGGGTTCACTCCGACTGCGGATTTGTAATAGCGCTCGGCGACAGACAGGTGGCCGCGTTTGCCCTCAACGAGTCCCATCCCATTTCGTGGCGGAGCAAACGAGGGATCCTCTCTCGAGGATTCGAGGAAGAGCCGTTCGGCGACATCGAGGTCGCCGGCGTCGTATGCATCTTTCCCCCTACGGAAGAGCATGTCGGCTCTCTCGTCGGCGCGCGCGCCAGCAAACTGTTGCTTCAGTCGCTTTAGAACGGCTTCGGGATCCTTGAGATCAAGCGCCTTGGCCAGTTCGGTCTGACGTTGCTGCAGCGCTGCGATCGCAGCCTCTCTGTCCCGAACCTCCTGCTCGCGTTGCCAGACTTCCTTCTGAAGGTGCTGCTTCTCGGCGTCTAGTTTTTTTCGCTGAGCCTCCTCCGCTTGAAGGCGCTGACGCGTTTCGCTCAATCTCGCGGATACGTCTGTGAGTTCGGCGCGCCTTGCTTCGATCGCCCAAAGAACGTAGCTCCCGGCCGCGAGCGCAATGGATACTGGTAGCCAACTAAGAACGAGTAGGCGCCAGCGGCTAAGCAACGATTGACCTAGTTGGTGTGAGTCAGAGTGTTGGGACGACTCCGTGCGCTCATTTGTTTCCATAGCGAAACCTCACACTTTCTTTGACTCTCGCACGCAGCTCGATCTTGGTCGCGGACTGAAGTGCGCCGATGTGGTGCTCGCACATGCGCCGGCGGTGTCGAAGGTTTGTTCGCAGCCACCACGCGCCAGATGATCCAGCGGCCAAGCACTGACCGCGAGCATGAGTGACCCCAGCCAACCAAAGCCCAGGGGCAGCCCCACTGCGAATAGCGCGAGCCCTCCGCCAAAGGCCGTTACGATCGCAAGCCTCACGGGCCCCCGCTTCTCGTCTATCGTCAGAAGTTCCTGGCTGAGCAGCGAGATTTCTTCGCGTGCCTGGGTTGCAATGTCCTCGTCGGTTTCGTTGTTCGGCCAAGGAACGCCGATTACCGTGAGGTTTCCTACGGCAACGCCGTGGGGCGCTGCAGCGGCTCCCTGTAGTTGGCGAAGGTCGGGAGCGGCGTGCTCCCCTAAGATTTTGGGGTGCCCAGGGCTCCCAGCACTTCGATGAGCTCTTTGACGGGGAGTCCACTTGCAACCTTCAGGAGGGTCATCAGAGTGGACTGGAGCGGGGAACCGGCACGAACCTGCTTCGCGAAATGAGCGGCATAGAGGTCGTCGACAGTGTCCTTGAGCTGCGCCTGTCCATGACGTGCTCCCTCCAACGCCGTCAGCGCGTTTCGCATTCCATCCTGCATTGACGATGCCAGCGCCCGCATGTCTTCCAGCAATCCATCCGCGGCCGGCGAAATTGGCGCGGTTGCGCGTGCATGGTCGACCCCCGCGGCCGCCGAAGTGACGCCCTCTGCCAGCGCGACTCCTCGGCTGGCTGCAGCCGTGGCGTACGAGCCGCTTGCACGCGCTTCGAGCTCGTCGGCGGTCACCCTCGCGGCTGCTTCAGGCGTCTCCTTCTTCTCGGCCATCCACACAGAATAGGCACGTCACGTGGGAGATCGCCACGCACGAACGTCTTCGATGCGTAGGCAATTCTTGAGCCGTTCAGCGAGCGTTACCGTTACCAAGCCGTTACCACGCCCCGCGTCCCGCTCGTCCCATTGCGTCTCAGTCCGTCGCGTCCCGAAGGCCACCCGCTCGCTGTGCCGCACCAAGCAAAGCAACGGTAACGACTGGCGTTTTCGTTAGTCTTCGCGGCCTTGGCGATCGGCGCCCCCGATACGATTCGAACGTACGACCTTGGCTTTAGGAAAGCCCTGCTCTGTCCAGCTGAGCTACGGGGGCGGTAGCGGGCGCGGAGCCTAGCAACCACGCCGCGCGAGGTCGAGAAGTGCCGCCGCTCGCCGCCGGCCAACTCCGCCGGCCGTTCCGCAAAGCGCGCTCTCGCGTGTCGCGCGCCGCTATTGCGCGCACTTTGGCGCTGCGTCCGGGGGTCCGTTCCAGTCGAAGGTGTATCGGTGCGTTTCGCTGCGCGTGGCGGATTCGCCGTTCAGGGTGAGTTTGGCCTTCTTCGATGAGGTCGCGACCCAGGGGCGGACGGAGGGCCACTCGGTGTCGGTGGTGAGTTCGACTGCGAGGTCGAGTTTGGCGCCGGAGCCGCTCGGGTCGGAGATGTTTTGGGCTTGGCTGGCTTGGGTGAGTTTGACGCGGTGGGGGTTGATGATGTCTTGGGGGGCGATGGTGCGGGGGTCGGTGGCGAGCCACGCTTGGACCCAGACTTGCCAGCGTTCGTTGGCGGAGGCGTTGATGGCTTGGGCGGCCGCCGGGTCTTCGAGTCTTTGGGCGACTTGGTCGACGGCGGCGCCGGGGAACGCGGCGCGCAGGCGCGCGATGAGCTCGGGGACGCCTTCGACGGCGATGACTTTGCCTTGGGCGTCGACGACGAAGCGCGGGATGGCGGAGGTGAGCGGGGTGATTTCGGCGAGGGTGGCCGAAAATTCGGGGTTCGAGGCGGGTTTGCCGAGCAGGGTGACGAAGCGGAAGTCGCGGTGCGTGACGACGAGGAGGTCGGGCGCCTTCGGGCACACGTCCAGCCAGTAGGAGACGGTCGCCGCGTTGCCGTTCTTGGTGGCGTCTTCGGTGACGTGGACGGTGAGGGGAGCTTTCCACGCGAAATGCGCGGGTTCGGTGATGGACGCGGCGCCGCCCGCCGTCGTTCGCGTGGCGTCCTTCGCGGGCGTGGGAGCACCGCACGCGGCGGCGAGGAGGCAGGTGACGCAGGCGGCGCGCGACGACATGGCGACGGCCGAGCGCGCGGTCACAAAAGGAAGGAGACGCCGAAGGTGACGTACGGCGTGAGGACGAACGGAATGCCGAGGCGCAGCGTGAGCGTGGTGTTGTCCGTCACGTGGAAGCGACCGCCCGCCCACGAGATGAGCGGCGAGAATTCGAGGTCCTTCATGTCTTGCAGACGGAGCGCGGCGCCGAGCTCGCCGAAGACGGACCAGCGGCGCGCGAGCCAGAAGTTCCACTGCAAAACGACCGGGATCCAGAGGTAGTCGGTGTCGTCCCCGTTGTGGCCGCCGTTCACTTCCGTGCAGACGTGCGTGCCGGCGGGCGCGTCGACGAATTGGGTGCAGGTGCCGCGCGGTCCCGTGCCGTCCCCGTAATAGTGGATGTAGTCGAGGCCGACGCCGATGCCGACGGAGTTGTTGATGCTCGGAATGAAGCCGTGCCCGACGATTTCGAACGTCGCGCGGCCGCCGAGCCCCAGGCCTTGCCCCGTGCCGTAGCCGGGCGGATCGATCCAGCCGAGCGCGAGGTGCGGCTCGAGCTCGACGCCGTAGCTCGGACGGGCGCCGTATTTTTGGATGGTGTTCTGCGCGGCGGCGGGGCGCGCCGTGAACGAGGCGAGCGCGCCCGCGAGGACCGCGACGGCGCCGAACTTAGCACTCACAGTCGCCTCCGTTCCCGCAGTCGCGCGGGTCGGCGTTGGGACCGCCGCAATAGATGCGGCACGTGTCGGTGCCCGTACAGTTCACTTGGCATTGGCCCTGGCAGACGACTTCACACGTCGGCACGTTTTGACAATCGATGACGCTGCTGTCGCCCGCCGTGACGCCGCAGCGCGTGATGTCGTGGCAGGAATAATGCGAATTCGGCCCGATGATGGCGCCGCACGAGACGACGTTGTGGCACTCCGCGTCGCAGTTCGCGCCGCACGAGGTCGTGCAGTCGTTCATGTCGTGGCAGGCGAAGGTGCAGTTGTCGTCGCAGACGCCGCCGCAGTGCACCTGATTTTCGCAGGTTTCGTTGCAGCCCGAGCCGCTGCACGACATGTAGCAGTCGCTGCCGTCGTGGCAGTCGCACTTCTGCCCGGGGCCGCAGGTGTCGCCGCTGTCACACCCGCCGAGCGACAGCGCGAGCGCGAGCGCGACGAACAGTAGGCCAGGGAGCCGATTCACGGCTTCGGACTCTACCAAAGTCCGCGGCCGTCACCCAAGCCGCTTAGAGGAGCGAACGCGAGGGCGCGCTCATGCGTGAACGGCGCGGCGCTTTCGACGTAGCATTCCGCCGCAAAACGCGACGAGCGCGAGCGCCGACCACGCGGGCGAGCTCGCGCGAGCGTCGCCGATGCGGCAGGCGCAGCCGTTGTTCGTCGTGGTCGTCGTGGTCGTCGCGCCCGAGCCCGCGTTGCCGAGAATGCCGGTGCCGCTGCTGCCCGCCGCGCCGGTCGCCGTCGGCACGGGGACGCACGCGCCGAGGCCGGTGCTGCACTGATACGTCGCGGGACAGGTGCGATCCGCCGCGCTGCAGGGCGGCACGCACACGCCGGGCGGCTTGCCCGTCGTCGAATAACAGAGCAAATCGCCGAAGCAGCCGCTCGTGCACGTATCGCCGAGCATCGGACCGGGCGTGACGAGGCCGCCGTCTTCGTCCGGCGTGCCGGCGTCGGGCGTGGCGGTCGAGCTGCCGCCGGTGCCGGAGCTGCCGCCGCTCGTCGCGTTGCCGGCGCCGGTCGAAGTGCCGCCGGTGCCGCCCGTGCCGGTGGTGCCGCCGGTGCCGGTCGTCGTGCCGGAGCCGCTCGTCCAGTCGGGGGGCGTGTAGCCGCCGGACATCGCGGCGTCGACGGCGGTGCTCACGATGAGCGACTTCCACGACGCGACGGACGAGTAGAGGCCGAAGGCGCACGTTTGATCCGCGCGCGAGGCGACGCCGATGACGAGGCCGTTGCCGTCGAGCGCGGGGCCGCCCGAGTCGCCGTGGCAGATGGCGGAGTTCGCCGCCCATTCGTCGTCCATCGCGCGCGTGCCGAGGCAATCGGTCGCGCCCACGCAGCCGACGGTGAGCCCGGTCGCGATGTGGCGCACGCCCGCGGTCGTGCCCTGCGTGTCGTTCGGATCGGTGAGGCCGTAGCCGATGGCGGTGTACGTCTCGTTGTCGGTCGGCGCCTGGTTCACGTTGGGCGCGATGGGCGTCGCCGTGCCGGCGGCGACGTTCGCCGTGAGCGTGAGGAGGGCCACGTCATTGCCGCAGAAGTTCGCGTTGTCCGGCACCTGCACGGACGACACGCGGAACACGGTGTTTTGCGGCACCTTGCCGGTGAGGTCGGCGGTGGACGACATGACGAAGCTCGACGCGCCGTACGGCGCGCTGAACGTGCTTTGCGTGCAGTCGATCGGGTTTTCACCGGTGCTCACGTCGGCGACGCAGTGCCGCGCCGTGAGCACGAGGTTCGGCGCGATGAGCGTGCCGCTGCAGAGCGCCTGGTTTTTGATCAGGATGCCGACGACGGCGTGATCCGTGGAGTCGACCTGACCGCCGACGATGGCCTCGGTGTCCGTGGCGTTGTCGCCGAGCGGAGCGGGCGCCGAGCATGCCACGAGACAGACGACGCCGAACGTGCCCCCGACGAACTCGCGCAAGCGCTGCATCAACCGAGCAGGGTAGCACGGCTTTTTCCGCTCGGAGCTTTCGAGTTACAGTCCGAGAAATCGTGACTGGTCGCGCGAATTTTTTGATCGCTTCTCGAGACGTCGATTTGGCGGACGCGCTCGGTGCCGTGCTCTTCACTGCGGGGTTTGCCGGAAAGCGCGTCGGGTCCGCGGCGGAAGTGTTCGCCGAGCTCGAGCGCGGGTCCTACGACGTCGTCATCGCCGATCAATCGCTCGGCGACCTGCCTGCTGGAGCGCTGCCGAAGGCACTATCGGAACGCGGCAGCGAGATCCCGGTCCTCGTGCTCGTGCCGAGCGACGAAGTGGCCGACGGCGTGGCCGTCGTGCGCGCGGGCGCCGCAGATTTCTTGCGCAAGCCCATCGACCGCGAGGAGGTGCTCTACGTCCTCAAGAAGACGCTGAGCTCGCTCGCGATCGAAGCGGACGAGCCGCCGCGCTCGATCGCGTTCGTGCCGAAGACGGAGACGGAGCTCATCGGTGCTTCGGCGCCGATGCAGGAGCTCACGCGCACGCTGCGGCGCGCGGCGAACGGCGTCGCCACGGTGCTCGTGCGCGGTGAAAGCGGCACGGGCAAGGAGCTCGTCGCGCGGCTCGTGCACGAGCTGTCACCGCGCCGCGCGGGGCCATTTCTCAAGGTGCATTGCGCGGCGCTCCCCGATCAGCTGCTCGAAAGCGAGCTCTTCGGCTACGAGCGTGGCGCGTTCACGGGCGCGACGGCGCGCAAGCCCGGCCGCGTGGAGCTCGCGCAGGGCGGCACGCTGTTCTTGGACGAGATCGGCGACATCACGCCGGCGACGCAGGTGAAGCTCCTGCGCGTGCTCCAAGATCGCCAATTCGAGCGGCTCGGCGGTACCGAGACTTTGAACGCGGACGTCCGCTTCGTCACCGCCACGCACCGCGATCTCGAAGGCATGGTGCGCGCCGGCAAGTTTCGCGAGGATTTGTTCTATCGCCTGAACGTCGTGACGCTCACGGTGCCGCCGCTCCGCGCGCGGCGCGAGGACATCGAACCGCTCGCGCTCCATTTTTGCGAGAGCGTCGCGGCGGCGAACTCACGGACGCGCACCTTGCTCGACGCCGACGCGCTGGCGCTCCTCCGCCAAGAAAATTGGCCGGGCAACGTGCGCCAGCTCCAGAACTTCGTCGAACGTCTGGTGGTGATGGCAAACGGCCCCCGCGTGTCGGCGGAAGACGTGCGGCGTGAGCTCGGCCGCTCGGCGGGCGCGCTCGGTTTCGCGGAAGCCGCGGGTCTCGCGCCGAAGCTCGACCTCGACCAGAGCGCGCTCGAGCTCGAAGTCACGCTGAAAAAGGCCGAGCGCCGCGCCCTGGAACGCGCGCTCCGAAGCGCCGCCGGCAACAAGAACGTCGCGGCCCGCCTGCTCGGCATCAGTCGCCGGAGCCTCTACTACAAGCTCGACGAGCACGGGCTCGGCACGCCCGACGAGAAGCCGTAGCGCGCGGCTACTGGCAGACGGCGTTGTTCATCGGGTTCACGCTCGTGTGCGAGCAGTTGTGCGCGTCGCCGCTGCAGTTGCACGTGTCGCACGCGCTGCGCATCGCGCTGCCGCAGTCGCCGTCGCGCACGCCGCAGCCGCAATCACAGCCGTCGTTCGCCGAGTAGTGACTCGGATCGCACGTCCAGCCCGTGGGGAAGCTCACGTCCGCGCTCGCGAGGTGCAAGCAGCGGCCGTTGTGCACGGGCGTCGAGACGAACGTCTGGTTATTGATCGTGACTTCGACGAACGTCACGTCGCTGAGCGTCACTTTCGGGAAGCCGTTCATCTGGTCGGAATCGCTCGCGACGACCAGCGTGCCGCTGCTCGCGAAGAAGAGCGCTTCGGCGTTGTTCCCCGAATCCTGATCGACGAGCGCGCAGCGGGCGCAGGTTTGGTAATTCGCCTCCTCGCCCGTTCCGAGCGTGAAGGTGCCCGTCTGGTCGCCGTCGTAGGTCTTGCCGGCGTAAAAATCGAGAATGAAGAGGTCGGCCGTGTTCATGCCGACCGTGAGCCCGATGTTGTTCGTCTGATACTCGTAATCGACGGCGTTCGGCGCTTTGGTGAGATCGCGAATCGCCATCGTCGAGGTGATGGTGATCTCGGTGCAGTTGCCGCCGGCGCCCGCCGTGCCGCCCGCGCCGCCGTGCGCCCCGCCCGCGAAGCCGCCGTTGCCCGCGCCGCCGCTCGCGTTCGCGCCGCCCGTGCCCGCCGTGCCGCCGCTGCCGGCCGTGTCCGTGCCGCCGCTGCCCGCCGCGCTCGTTCCACCGGTACCGGCGCCGCCGCCTTGGCTCTCGCTGCCGCCCGCGCCGCTCATCGCGCCCGCGCCGCTGCTGCCACCGGTCGCGCCGCCGCTGCCGCCCGTCGTGCCGCCGCTCGCTTGCCCGGCCTCGCCGCTCATCCCCGCGCTCGTGTCGCCGGCCGAGCTCGTGTCGCCCCCGGTGTCGCCGATCGTCGCCTTCGTGCCGCCCGCCGCGCCGTGCCCGGTGCTCTTGCCGCCGGAGCCGCCGTTCGTGGTCGCGCCGCCGTTCGTCGCGGTCGCGCCGCCGGTCGCGCCGTTCGCGTCCCCGCCCGTGCCGTTCACGTCGCCGCCGCTCGCGTTGCCGCTCCCCGCGTTGCCGGCGCCGGCTCGCCCCGCCGCGCCGCTCGGCGCGACGCATTGGTGGCGGTTATTGCAGACGAGCCCGACCGCGCAGGTAAGGTCGGCGTTGCACGAGCAGTCGGCCTGCCCGACCGCGCAATCGAATTGGTTCTTCTCGCTGCCCGAGCACGCGCCGAGCCACGCGCCGACGAGCAAGCCCCCCACGACGAGCTTCGACTTAAGCATATTGTCTCCCTCCACCGGCAGTAACCGATGGGCGGAGCTCTCATGCTACCGAATCTCGCCGGTCGCGAGAAGCTCGCCGGGGCGAGCCGCGCTGCTCTAGGTGCCAGTCGGGATTTGCGGAACCACCGAGTGGATGCGACCACGGCCGGATTGCGGAGGAGGGACGTACACTCCCCACACGTCGTGTGCGTAGCCCAAGATCGTACGATCGCTCGAGAAACGCCCGCAGAGCGCCACGTTCAGGATCGAGCGCCGCGTCCACGCCGCCTGGTCGTGATACGCGGCTTCGACGCTGCGTTGACAATGTAGGTACGAGAGGAAGTCGGCGAGCACCATGTAGGTGTCGCCGCCGTAAAGCAGCGAATCGACGATCGGCCGGAAGCGCGCCGGGTCGTCCGGTGAAAACGCGCCGTTCCCGACCGCGTCGAGCGCCGCGCGGAGCGTCGGCTCGGCGTAGTACGTCTGCATCGGATCGTAGCCGTGCGCGCGGGCGGCGAGCACCTGCTCGGTGGTGAGGCCGAACAGAAAGAAATTTTGCTCGCCGACGGCTTCACGGATTTCGACGTTCGCGCCGTCGAGGGTGCCGACCGTGAGCGCGCCGTTCAGCGCGAACTTCATGCAGCCCGTGCCGGACGCTTCCGTGCCCGCCGTCGAAATCTGCTCGGACACGTCCGTCGCCGGCATGATGAGCTCGGCGAGCGAGACGCTGTAGTTCGGCACGAAAATCACGCGCAAGAAATTCCGCACCTGCGCGTCCGTGTTCACCACCTGCCCCACCGAGTTGATGAGGTGGATGATGCGCTTGGCCATGTCGTACCCGGGCGCGGCCTTGCCCGAGAAGATGAACGTGCGCGGAACGGGGTTGAACGGCGCCTTCTGTTTGTACGCTTGGTAGAGCGCGATGACGTGCAGGATGTTCAGGAGCTGGCGCTTGTACTCGTGGATGCGCTTCACCTGCGTGTCGATGAGGTGCGTCGGATCGAGCTCGATGTTGAAGCGGTGGAGGAGCGCGTTCGCGAGCCGCTGCTTGGCTTGGTGCTTCACGCCGCGCCAGGCATTCTGGAACTCCGGGTCGCTCGCGTGCGGCGCGAGCTTCTCGAGCTGATCGAGGTCGACCTCCCAGCCGGCGCCGATGCGCGAGCTGATGAGCTCGGCGAGCGGCCGGTTGCACTTCAGGAGCCAGCGGCGCGGCGTCACGCCGTTCGTCTCGTTGATGAACTTGTCGGGCTCGAGCTCGTAGAAATCCTTGAATAGGTGTTCGCGGAGCAGGCGCGAATGCAGCGCCGAAACGCCGTTCACGCGCATCGAGCCGACGACGGCGAGGTTCGCCATGCTGAGGCGTTTTTCGCCCCCTTCTTCCACGATCGACATGCGGCGGAGTCGATCTTCGTCGCCGGGGAAGCGCTTCTTCACCTCGGCGAGGTGCGCGGCGTTGATGTCGTAGATGATCTGCAGGTGGCGCGGGAGCACGCGCTCCATGAGCCACACGGGCCAGCGCTCGAGCGCCTCGGGCAAGATCGTGTGGTTCGTGTACGCGGCGCAGCGGCGCGTGAGCGAGAACGCGTCCTCCCACGGCATGCCGTGCACGTCGACGAGGAGCCGCATGAGCTCCGCCACGGCGAGCGCGGGGTGCGTGTCGTTCATCTGGAACACGGCCTGCTCGTGCAGGTTGTAGAGGTCGGCGTGGTAGCGGACGTGCCGTGCGAGCACGTCCTGCAGCGTCGCCGAGACGAGCATGTACTCTTGCTTCAGCCGCAGCTCTTTGCCCGCGGGCGTCGAATCATTCGGGTAGAGGACGCGCGAGATGTTTTCGCTCGCGCTCTTCTCGGCCACGGAGCGGATGTAGTCGCCGCGGTTGAAGTACGAGATGTCGAAGTCACGCGTGGCGCGCGCCGACCAGAGCCGCAGCGTGTTGACGACGTGGTTCTTGTAGCCGGGGATCGGCGTGTCGTACGGCAGCGCGACCACGTCTTGCGTGTCGACCCACTCGTGCACGGTGCGGCCGGAAGCGCCCGTGTATTGGATGACGCGGCCGCCGAAGCGCACTTTGTACGCGCGCTCGGGCCGCGCGATTTCCCACGGATTGCCGTACTCGAGCCAGTGGTCGGGCGCTTCTTGCTGCATGCCGCCGACGATCTCTTGGCGGAAGATGCCGTAGTCGTAGCGGATGCCGTAGCCCATGCCCGCGATGCCGAGCGTCGCCATCGAGTCGAGGAAGCACGCCGCGAGGCGTCCGAGACCGCCGTTGCCGAGCCCGGCGTCCGGCTCTTGCTCGAACACTTGATCGAGATCGATGCCGAGCCCGGCGAGCGCCTCGCGCGTCTCGTCCTGGATGCCGAGGTTGAAGAGGCCGTCCTCGAGCAGGCGCCCCATCAAGAACTCGAGCGACAGGTAATAGACGACTTTGGGCTGTTGTTTTTCGCGCCGCTGCCACGTGCGCGTCCAGCGATCGTACATGCGATCGCGCGCGACACGCGCAAGGCTCATGAAGTGATCGAGCCGCGTCGCCGCGCTCGGATGCTTGCCTTGGTTGTATTGAACCTGCTGGACGAAGCTCTTGCGGATCGAATCCGGATCGAGCGAGAGCTCGTCGATGGGGATGCTGGGCCTGGCAGTGGACACGATTTTGCTTCTACCAACCCGGAGCGGGGATTGATAGAGCGGTACGTGCCCTCGTGAGCTTCGGCGATCAGGCCGAATTTCGGTGAGTTTTTCGGGTCTTCATGCCGTCAGGTGTCGGTCGCGTTTCGGGTGCAACGCTGCGTGTGCTCGCGGCCCTCGTCGAGCGGCCGTTCTTCGGCCGGTTGCTCACCAAAGTGGTGCGGGCCGAGCTCGGCATCGACGCCGCGCGCGCGCTCGCGCCGAGGACGCGCGGTCCGGTGCCGTTCGGCGTCGAGCCTCACCGCGCGCGCTTGCCGCGTGCGGCAGTCAGCGACTTGCCGCTCCCGCCGACCGCTGTCCCGCGCGCGAGCCGCGCGCTCACGGCCGCGTACCGGAGCCGCGAAACGACGCCGCTCGCCGTCGTCGGCCGCGCGCTCGCCGCCGCGGAGACGTTCGGCCCGCGCGCGCCGCTCTGCACGCGCGACGACGAGCGCGCCCTCGCCGAAGCTCGCGCCGCGACCGAGCGCTTCGAGCGCGGCGCGCCGCTCGGCGAGCTCGACGGCGTCCCGCTGGTCGTCAAAGAAGAGATCGACGCGCTCGGCTTTCCGACGCGGCTCGGCACCTCGTTCATGCCAGCGACGCCGGCGGGTCGTGACGCGCCGCTCGTCGCGCGCCTGCGCCGCGCCGGCGCGATCGTGATCGGTCAGACGCCGATGACGGAGTACGGCCTCTCGCCGCTCGGCGTGAACCCGCACCGGCGCATGCCGCGGAACGCCCGCAGCGTGAATCACCTCGCGGGCGGCAGTTCCACGGGCTCGGCCGTCGCCGTGGCGCTCGGCCTCGCGCCGCTCGGACTCGGCACGGACGGCGGCGGCTCGATCCGCTTGCCCGCGGCGTACAACGGCGTCTTCGGCTTGAAGCCGACGTACGGCCGCGTGCCGTGCACGGGCGACGGCATGTTCGGCGGCACGTCGGTCGTGCACTTCGGCTTCATCGGCGCAAGCTCGCACGACATCGCGCTCGCGCTCGAGCTCGGCTCCGGTCCCGACGCGGGCGACCCCGCGTCGCTCGTCGCGCCGCCGCTCGCGCATGGTGAGTGCGTGGCCGCGCTCGGGCGCGGCGTGCGCGGGCTCAAGCTCGGCGTGCCGGAAGGCGAATGGGCGTCTGCCGGCGCGGCCGTGGCGCGCGCGGGCAAGGACGCGTTGCGCGCGCTCGAGCGCGAAGGCGCGGAGCTCGTGCCGCTCGAGCTGCCGCTCGCTCGCCACGCCGCCGCCATCGGCTACATGACGATTTCGCTCGAGGCGCTCGTCGGGCTGCGCGAGGTGCTGGCGACGCACGCCGCCGATCTCGGCGCCGATTTACGCATCTTTTTGGCGAGTTCGGGCGCCTTTCAGCCGGACGACTACGTCGAAGGGCAACGCCTGCGCGAAGCGCTGCGCGTCGAAATGGCGAACGCGCTCCGGCGCGTCGATCTCGTCTGCTTGCCGTCGTCGGCCGGCGTCGCGCCGCCCATCACCGACGCCGAAGCCGCGTCGGGCATTCTCGACACGCACGCGCTCGACGCCGCGTGCCGCTTCGCCTTTCTCGGAAACCTCACGGGCTTGCCGGCGTGCTCGGCGCCCGTCGGTGAAGACGCGGGGCTCGCCCTCGGACTTCAGTTCGTCGGCGACGCGTGGGACGAAGCGTGCGTGCTCGCCGCGATGGCGCACCTCGAGCGGCTCGGCGTCACACGGCTCGAGCCGGCGCCGAACGCACTCGACCTACTCAAACCCTGAAAGTCAAAACGGCGCGCGCCCGAGCGCGCCCGGCGGCGTTACAGCTGGCCGGCGCGGGCCTTGTCGATCCATTCGCGGATCTCTTCTTCGATCACCGAAATTGCCTGGTTCTTGAAGGGCCTGAGCAAGAACGGCACCTCGAGATCGAGGTCGATGGTCTTCTCGTGCACCTCGAGCGAGCCTTTCAGGCTCATGCCCTTCACGTTGAACGAGATGTCGGCGCGCGAGTCGGTGACCCAGCGCGTCTGCGGCGAGTACTTCGCGAACCTTTGCCCGTACGCGGCGATGGCGGCCTCCGCGGCAAGCTTGGCGCGCTGCTGGCCGAGATCGTGCGAAACCGAGTGCTTCATGAGGTCCGGGCCCTTCTACAAATTCCGTGGCTCCACGGCAATCTCCGCATAGAGGCCGAAGTGGTCCGACGGCCAGACGGGGCCGTCTTTACCGGGTTCCGGCGTGTTGAAGACGATTTTTGCCACGAGCGGTTCGCCCCGGCGCTCGGCGTCCGGGCCGCGGACGAGGATGTAGTCGATGCGGCGCGGCGGCTCGCAGTTCTTGCGGGCGTAGTCGTTCTTGCGATCGAACGTGGCGCCCTGGCTGCCGTCGCCCGCGTAGACCCACGCGTCCGCGTAGTGAACGCTCTTGCCGTCTTGCACGCCGTGGCCGCGCAAGAAGCGGATCTCGTCGGACTCGGGCTCGGCGTTCAAGTCGCCGACGAAGAGCGGGGGCAAATTGCCCGCTTGGGGCGGGGCAATTTCGTCGATCCAGCCCGCGCTGAAGACGGCTTGCTTCACGCGCACGAAGCCGTGATCGAAGCGCCAGTTGAAGTGCGTGACGAAGACGGGTAGCCGGCCCCACGGCGTCTCGAGGAGCGCGTAGCCGATGACGCGCCGCTCGCCCGTGCCCACGTCGGGCAAGCGCGTCGAGCGCGTCTCGAGGATGGGGAAGCGACTCAAGATCGCGTTGCCCATCACGAGGCCGTTTCCGTACTCCGAGCCTTGCGCGAACATGAGTCGGTAGCCGAGGTCCGTCGCGATTTCGGCGGCTTGGTCGAGCTCGGGTGAGAGCGGCTCGTTCGTGGCCGGGTTGACGAGCCGCATCACTTCTTGAAGGCCGATCACGTCGGGCGAGAGCGCGGCGAGCTCGCGGCGAATGAGCTTCAGCCGTTCGGGCCAGGGGCCCGAGCGGTTCCAGACGTTGAGCGTCGCAGCGCGAAGGACTTGCATGACGAAAGACACGCTACCGCGATGCCGTAAAAAAGTAAGGCGATGTGTGTCGAGGTGCTGAGCGCGCGCCTCGGGCCGATTTGGGCAGAATGGCGCTGACCCGAAATTCGGGAGCGCCCGCACTGGAGAACCACGGAATGAGGCGCTATGGTTCGGGGTTCAGGGTCGGTCACGCGCGCGCGTGTGACAGCGCAGCACACACGAGGATGGCAGGATGCTCGTAGGGGTCGACTTCGGCGGCACACAGGTCAAGGCAGGTCTCGTAGACGGCGGCGAAGTCGTCCGCTCGATGACCGCCGACACGCCGCCCGGCGCCGCGGTGGAAGACGTGCTTCAGACCCTCACGCACGTCGTGCTCGCTCTCACGCCGAAGCCCGCGGCGGTCGGTTTCGCGATTCCCGGCGAGGTCGATTCCGAGGGGCGCTGCTGGCGCCTGACGAACGTCCCGGGTTTCGAGGGCGTGCACATCGGGCGTGAGCTCGCCGAGCGGCTCGGCTGCCCGATCGCCGTCGAGAACGACGCCACGGCGGCCGCGCTCGGCGAGCGCTTGTACGGCCGCGGCCGCGAACACCCGAGCTTTCTCATGATCACGCTCGGGACGGGCATCGGCGGCGGCCTCGTCATGGGTCACTCGCTCTACCCGGGGACGCACGGCTTCGCCGGGGAAGTCGGCCACATGAACGTCACCCGCGCGCTCGACGCTCCGCTCTGCGCCTGTGGACAGCGCGGTTGCATCGAAGCGTACGTCGGCACGAAGGGCCTCTTGCGGCGCTTTCGCGAGCTCGGCGGCGTGGCGGACGAAGTGCTGCCCATCGCGCTCGCGGCCCGTCGCGGTGAAGAAGCGGGCCTGCGCGTGTTCGAGGAGATGGGCGAAGCGCTCGGCAAGGGTCTCGCCAACATCCAGAACCTGCTCGATCTGAACGCGATCGTGTTTTCCGGCGGCGTTTCCGCCTCGTTCGACTTGCTCGAGCCGCACGTGCGGCGCGCGCTTCGGGAGTACGCGTTTGCCCCGCCGCTCGCGGAGGTGCCGCTCTTGGTGAGCGAGCTCGGCGAGCGCGCGGGCGTCATCGGAGCGGCCCACCTCACCGAGTTGTGAGGCGTCGAGCGCGGCGCCGGCCATCTGGTAGATCACGCGCATGAAGGCGATCGTGTGCTCCAAGGCGGGCGGCCCGGAAGTACTCGAAATGGTGGAGCTTGACGCGCCCGTGCCCGGCGAGCGCGAAGTCTTGATCGACGTGCACGCGGCGGCGCTCAATCGCGCCGATCTCTTGCAACGACGCGGGCTCTATCCGCCGCCGCCCGGCACGTCGCCGGTGCTCGGGATGGAGTGCGCGGGCGTCGTGTGCGCGCTCGGGCCGGGGATTTCGGCCGCAAAGCTCGGTGATCGCGTGATGGCGCTGTTGCCGGCCGGCGGCTACGCCGAGCGCGTCGCCGTGAACGAGCAGCTGCTCTTGCCCATCCCGCCGTCGCTCGATTTCGTGAACGCGGCGGCGATTCCCGAGGCGTTTCTCACGTCGAGCGAAGCGCTCTTCGCGCTCGGGCGCACGCAGCCCGGTGAGTGGGTGCTGATCCACGCCGCGGCGAGCGGCGTCGGGAGCGCCGCCGTGCAGCTCGCCCGGCTCGCCGGAGCGCGCGTCATCGCGACGACGAGCGACAAGAAGGTCGACGCCGTGCGGGCGCTCGGCCCCGAACGCGTCGTGGCGCGCGAGACGGAGGACTTCGCCGCCGTCGCGCTCGAGCTCACCGGCGGTCGCGGCGTCGACGTGATCATCGATCTCGTCGGCGCGTCGTACCTCGCCAAACACCTCGAGTGCCTCGCCGTGCTCGGGCGTCACGTCGTCGTCGGGCTGGTCGGCGGCGCGAAGGCCGAGATCGACCTCGGTCGCGTGCTTTCGCGCCGGCTTTCGCTCCTCGGCATCGTGATGCGCTCGCGCTCGCTCGCCGACAAAATCGGCGTGGTCGAGCGCTTTCGACGCCAATGGCTCCACCGGCTCGACGACGGTTCGCTGCGACCGCTGGTCGATCGCGTGTTTTCGTTCGAGCACGTGGCCGACGCTCACCGCTACATGGAGTCGAACGCGAACGTCGGCAAAATCGTGTTGAAGCTTCACGCCGCGGAGCCACGCCGGGCGGCCCACGCGCCGCCGAGCGCCTGAGCCGCGCGGCGCGCTACGCGCGGGTCATGGCGCCGAGTCGAGCGTCACGACGCGGACGCCGACCTCGCGACTGGGCGAGGACTCGACGATGTGCGCTCCGATCGCGACGCGCCGTCCGAAGGCGCGCGCGCGCACGCCCCACGCGACGAGGTCTTCGGTCGGAAGGTACGGAGCGAGCTCGACGTTCAGCGCTGGCGCGAAAGAGCCGCCGTCCGGCGCGACACGGACGACGTTCAGAGTCCACGTCGTCGGCCCCGTCGGGCTCAGCGCGTTGCACGTGCAAGGGCCGACGTCCCCGGGGCACTCCACGGCGTAATCGACCTCGCCCTCCATGTCTTCGGTCACGTACGCCACCCAGCCGGCGCCGTCCGCCGTCCGCGCGAGCGCGTAGGCCGACGACAGCGACGGGTTTCCCGCCGGCAGGAGCCCCACGAGGTGCTCCATGCACGGGGAAGCGCAGGAGTCGCCCATTTTTCCAGTGACGGTCGGCCGATCGTCGGGACACGTGGCGGTGGGCACGGTCGTGTCCGAAATCACCAAGTCGGAGACGACCTCGATCGTGCGATTCGCGAACACCACGTGCAGGCCGTCCGGGAGCAGGGCCACGCTCGCGAGATCGGGTGCGCCGGGCGGTAGCGCTTGGGGAATGCCCGCGGCGCTCCGCACCTCGACGAACCCGTTGGCCGGCTCGTCGGGCACTTGGACGTTGAAGAGCTCGTTGCCGTTCACGTCGAACGCACCGAAGCTCGAGCTGCCGTCCGCGAAGAGCGCTGGGACGCCGCGCGCGTCGAGCGCGTAGTCGTCGGCCTGACTGAAAAGCGTCGTCTGACTGAGCGAGCCGTCCGCGCCTTGGCTCGTGAAATAGTAGGTGCCCGAGTCGTCGTTCCAGAAGAGGCCGAGCGCGTTGGTCGCTCCCACCTCGAGCTCGCGCGCGTAGCGCGTTCCGAGCGTCGTCGTGGTCCACTTGGTGCCGTCCCACGCCTGCCCCGCGAGCTCCTGCACTCGAGAGTCCGGGCCCAGCACCGAGCCGGCGACGTGCGGCTCACCGTTCGCGTCGACGGCGACGAGCGCGAGCTGCATGCTCGGCACGAGGCCCTGATCGATCGGCTGCTGTCCGTTCGCCCCGAGCGCCACGAGGCTCGGCGGCGTGTGCGCCGAAGACAACGTGAGGTAAGTGGTGTCGCTCGACGTGGCGATGCGAAAGTCGCCGTCGTCGCCGAGGTCGATGGGCTCGAGCGCCTCGGTATCGATGACGACGTTGCACACGGCGGGGTCGCACGCCGCCGGGCTCGACGGCGCGCGCACGTCGATGGTCGGCGCGGACGGAGCGCCGGCCGCATTCTGATTCGTCGTTCCTGCTCCGCCCGCACCCGGGGCGCCCGCGCCGCTGCCCCCGCCGAGCGAGCCTTTGGTGCCCGCCTGCGCCGCGCCGGCCGCGGCGCCCGCACCCGCACTACCGCCCGTGTTCGCCGCGCCGGCCGTTTCACTCGTGGTTGCGCCCGCTGCGCCCGTCGTCGCGCCGGTGTCGCCCGCGCTCGCACCGGTCGCGCCGGCGTCGCTCGGTTCGTCGCCGGCGTCCGTGCCGCCCGACCCTGCCGCACCCGTGTGATGCCGGCTCCTGCCGCAAGCGCCGAAGACGAGCGGCACGAGCAACACCCACGCACCCTCGCGAAGCTTCATCCACTCCGAAGTTAGCAAGAAGCGTTCCGCACGGAAAAGCGCGCTCGCAGGTGCGCTATCGAGCGATCTTCTCCCCACTTTCCGAGGGAGGCGCGCGCGCCCGCGGAGTCGCTACCGAGATCACGCCGTCAGCGGTTGTGCCACGTCGTGCCTCACGGTCGCGAGGCTCGGCAGGCGAGTGAACGGCTCAGCCGAGGTGCGACTTCAACCGGATCAACCCCGGTCCGGGCAACACCTCGGCTTGGCAAGCGAGCCGCGAGGTGCTGCCGCCGCCCAACAGATCGAGGAGCTCCTGCTCGAGCGGTTCCGCGGGCGCGAAGAGCTCGATGCCTTCGAGCACCTCGCTGTGGCAGGTGCCGCAGCTCGCCGACCGGCACGAAAACGGAACCGGCGCAAAGTGCTCGTCACAGATATCGACGAGCGCGCCGCCTTCCGGCGCTTCGACGACCTTGGCCGCGCCGATGCCGTTGCCGAGAAATTCGATCGTGGGCAAAGGGACGCGACTCTCTGTCAGAAGAGGCGCCGCGTGTCCAGAAGGAGCGTGACCGGGCCGTCGTTCACGAGCTCGACTTGCATCGTCGTGCGAAAGCGCCCCGTCTCGACCCGGACGGAGGCGCGGCAGAACGCGACGAAGCGTTCGAACAACGCGGCGGCGGGCTCGGGCGCCATCGCGTCCGTGAAGCTCGGCCGCCGCCCTTTGCGCGCGTCGCCGAGCAGCGTGAACTGCGACACGCAGAGGAGCGCGCCGCCCGCGGCCGTCACGTCGAGGTTCAGTTTGCCGGCGTCGTCCTCGAAGACGCGCAGGCCGACGACCTTGTCGGCGAGGGCGCGCGCGTCGTCGTCCGTGTCGCCCGCCGCGACGCCGACGAGCACGCAGAGGCCGCGCTCGATGCGTCCGACGCTTTCGCCCTCGACCGTCACCTCGGCGCGCGTCACGCGCTGCACGACCGCTCGCATCGCCGTTCATTACCTCGTCGCCGCGCCCGTGCCGCGCGAAAAAGCGAGACCTCCCTCAGCGCACGGCTTCGGGCAAGCGCCGGAGCGCGCTCGTCACGGCGGCGCGGAGCGCGTCGGCGCGCGTCTCGTTCACGCTGCCGGTCTCCTCTTCGGCCGTCGCGTGGCCGTTCAACACGGCGTGGAGCGATTGTTCGCGGGCGCGCCGGAGCACGAGCGACACGAGCGCCGTCGCTCGCGCGCCCCGCCCGACGCGTTCGGCGTCGAGGCGGACGAGCGTCGCGCTCAAGATGAAGCGCTCGCGGGGACGGCCGAGCTCGGCCGTGGCCATGGCGTCCGTGAGCACGCTGCGGAGCGCTTCGCAGAACGCGCCCGAGGCGCTTTCGTCGCGGACCTCGCCGACGGCGACGGGCGATTCGTGCGCGCCGCACGGCGCCGCCGCGCCGAAGAACACGAGCGCGCCGAGGAGGCTCGTCGCGCGGTGAGCGCGTGATATCGATGGACGCATGGAGTCCTCCGTCGGAACGCCCGCGGGCGCTCGGCAGTGACGCGAGCCGCGCGGGCTCGCGAAGTCGGGGCCGCCGCGGCGAGCGCCGGCGGTTCC
>Ga0335083_10002429_pt1 | contig 24570 bp, 20 predicted proteins | sample Lox_Sample_42_FD_206716 | JGI IMG/M metagenome (GOLD analysis project Ga0335083, IMG submission 206716) | Soil microbial communities from Loxahatchee National Wildlife Refuge, Florida, United States - Lox_Sample_4.2 | ecosystem: Environmental > Terrestrial > Soil > Wetlands | place: USA...
GACGTGGGACACGCTGCACCTGCACCACGGTCTCGATCTCGAAGCCTCGACCCGATGCATCGCGGACGCGATCGTCGTGCACCTGAACGAGGCGAGCACGTGAAGCGAGACCCGAGAGCCATGGCGCGCGCCGCGGGCAGCGCGGTACTCCCCCTCGTGCTGATGCTGCTCGCGGTGAAGCTCGCGCCCGGATGGAACATCCCGCTGGGCATCTATGTCGACGGCGCGATCCAGGGTCTGCTGCTCGGGTTGATCGCACTCGGCTTCGTCATCGTGTACCGCGCGAACCGAATCGTGAACTTCGCCGCAGCCGACCTCGGCGCGGCGCCGGCGAGCCTTGCCTTCCTGCTCTGGGCGTCGGTCGGGTGGAACATGTACCTGTCGATCGCGATCGGCTTCGGCTCCGCGATCCTTCTCGGGATCCTCGTCGAGTTCCTGTTCCTCCGGATCTTCTTCCGCGCTCCCCGGCTCATCGTCACCGTCGCCACGATCGGCGTGACCGATCTCCTCGTCGCGCTCGGCCTGTTCCTGCCCGCGTGGCTCGGCCAGCCGTCGAACAGCCAGTACCCACCCTTCTTCAACGCGACGTTCACGATCTCGGGCGCGGTCTTCGACGGAAACGACGTGCTCGTCCTCATTGTCGTGCCGATCGTGCTCATCGGGCTTGCGAGCTTCTTCCGCTGGAGCACGACCGGTGTCGCACTGAAGGCGAGCGCCGAGAACGCCGACCGCGCCTCGTTGCTGGGTATCCCCGTACGCCGGCTGCAGAGCGTCGTCTGGGGTCTCGCGGGCTTGCTCGCGTTCATCGCGATCTTCTTGCGGATCGGTGTCGTGGGCATCACACTCGGACGCGCGCTCGACCCGAGTCTGCTGCTGATGGCGCTGGGCGCGGCCGTGATTGCACGCATGGAACGCATGCCGACGGCGGTGTTCGCGGCGATCGGCCTCACCATCGTGCAGAAGGCCGCCGTCTTCCATTACCCGTCGATCTCCTACGGCGACGCGATACCGGCTGCGATCGTGCTCGTCGCGCTCGCCCTCCAACGCAGCAGCATGGTCGACCGCCTGTCGAGCGCGGCCACATCCACCTGGCAGGCCACACGCGAGATCAAGGCGGTACCGGCCGAGTTGCGCAGCCAACGAGCGGTCCGGATCACCCAGGCGGTGTTGTGGATACTCGCGGTCGGCGCGCTCGCGCTCATCCCGTTCGTCCTTTCGGTCGTGCACGTGAAGCTCGTCGCGACGATCGGCATCTTCGCGATCGTCGCCCTGTCGCTCGTCGTCCTCACCGGGTGGGCGGGCCAGGTCAGCCTCGGCCAGATGGCATTCGTCGGCGTCGCGGGCGCGGTCGCGGGAACGCTCGCCACGCGCTGGCACTGGGACATGACGCTGATCCTCCTCGCCGCCGGCGCGACCGGCGCGGTCGCGACCGTTCTCGTCGGGCTCACCACGTTGCGGGTCCGCGGGCTCGCCTTTGCCGTCGCGACGCTGGCGTTCTCGTTGCTCACGTCGAGCTACCTCCTCAACGTCGGCTATTCACCGCTCAAGAGCTGGGTGCCCGACGGATCGGTTCCGGTGCCGCGCACGAACGTGTTCGGCGTCATCTCGGTCGCCGGCGACCGCGCGTACTACGTGTTCGTCGTCGTGGTGTTCGGCCTCTGCCTCTGGATGGTCCGCGGGCTGCGCGCCAGCCGCATCGGGCGCGTGCTGATCGGCGTGCGCGACAACGAACGAGGCGCGCAGGCCTATGCGGTCGGCACCCGTAGCACCCTCGTCATGGCCTACGCGATCTCCGGCTTTCTCGCCGGCATCGCAGGCGCGCTGCTCGTGCTGCAACAACACGCGCTCGATGCCGACAACTTCGATCCGACGGCGGGGCTGCGCGTGTTCGCGATGGTCGTCGTGGGCGGTCTCGGGTCGGTCGGCGGCGCGATCGTCGGCGCGATCTTCGTGAAGGGCATCGAGTACTTCCTCGTGCAGCCGGAGTGGGCGTTCCTCTCTACGGGCTTCGGTCTCCTCCTCGTCTTGATGATCCTGCCCGGCGGCATCGGCGCCGCGATCGGTGATGCGCGCGACGGCGTGCTCCGCTGGTTCGCGCGCCGCCGTCACATCCGTGTCCCCAGCCTGCTCGCCGACACCCGCGTCGCCGAGCCACCGCCGGAGAAGGACCTCGTCGGCGCGCTCGCCGAGAGCGCGGCGGCCGCGGAGACGCTGGCGGAGGTGCACGAGTAGATGACCGCCGCCGTTCCCGTCCACAAGCCGCGGAAGGTCCTCTTCACGATCTGGGGCGTCGAGTGCCGGCTCCCGCGTCCGCCGCGCCGGTTCTTCGACGAGGTGAGCGGCGGCGAAGCACTGCTCCCGCTCATCGTGCTCGTCGGCCTCAACTGCTCGAGCCAACTCGACCAGACCGCGTTCGCGATCCTCGCACCCGACATCCGCGACACGTTCCACCTCTCGAACGGCGGCTTCCTCACCCTGGTGGCACTGACGACGCTCGGCGCGCTGCTGTTGCCGGTACCGCTCGCCTACTACTCCGACCGCATCCCCCGCGTCGCGTTCGTCCTCATCGGCGCGCTCCTCTGGGCCGCGTTCGGACTGCTCACGGGCCTCTCGTTCGCACTCGCGACGCTCATCGTCGCTCGTTCGGGCTCGGGCGTCGGCCGGTCGGTGATCCCACCGACGCACAACTCACTGCTCGCCGACTACTACCCGCCACCCGTACGCGCGGACGTGTTCGGATCGCACCAGATCGGGCTCGCGTTCGGTGCTTTCGTGGGGGGCGCGGTAGGCGGGATGCTCGGCTCGGTGTTCGGGTGGCGCCTCCCGTTCATCGTGTTCGTGATACCGACGGTCGTCTTCGTCGTGCTGGGCGTGCGGTTGCGCGAGCCCGGCCGCGGGCACTGGGAGCGCGCGGCGTCGGGCGCCGACGCGGCCGTCGTCGGCACCGACGAGGTCCCGCCGTCGTTCTCGGAGTCGATCCGCATCCTCTGGCAGGTCGGTACGTTGCGGCGGATCTTCTACTCGCTGCCGTTCCTCGCCGCCGCGTTCATCGGCCTGATCACGCTGACGTCGATCTACTACCAGGAGATCTTCGGCCTCGGTGACTTCCAGCGCGGGCTCGTCGCCGCGTTCTCCGAGCCGGGCCAGATCGTGGCGTTGCTGCTCGGCATCCCGCTCGCGTCGCGGCTCATGCTGCGCGACCCCGGGTTGGGTTTACGCATGCTCGCGGTCGTCGCGATCTTCGTCGCCGCCGCCTGGGTCGTGTTCGCATTCGCGCCCTGGCTCTGGCTCGCGATCGCGATGAACTTCTTCGTCAGCGCGTTCGCATCGCTGCTGGTTCCCGGGATCTACGCGTCGCTGTCGCTCGCAATCCCGCCCAAGGTCCGTTCGATGGGATTCGCGCTCGCGACGCTGTTCATCGTGCCCGGCCTCATCGCGCTGTACATCGTCGGCGCGATCGCCGACAGCTACGGAATCCGCGCCGGCATCTTCGCGGTGGCGCCGATCTTCCTCATCGGCGCGTGGATTCTCGCCTCGGGCTCGTCGTTCGTGCGCAACGACATCAACCGGGTGTGGACGTCGGCCGGTGCGCAGGCCGAAGTGATGCTGAAGCGGCAGCAGGGCGAGGTGAAGCTGCTGCTCGTCCGCAACGTCGACGTGCACTACGACGGCGTGCAGGTGCTGTTCGGCGTCAACTTCGAGGTCGACGAAGGCGAGATCGTCGCGCTGCTGGGCACCAACGGCGCGGGCAAGTCCACGCTGCTGAAGACGATCTCGGGCCTCGTCGAAGCGACGAACGGCGCCGTGGTGTTCGACGGCCGCGACATGACGTACGCGCCGCCGAACGAGGTGGCCGGCCGAGGTGTCGTGCAGATGCCCGGCGGTCAGGGCGTCTTCCCGACGCTCACCGTCGCCGAGCACCTCCGGCTCGCGGCCTGGCTGCACCGGCACGACAAGGCCGCGGTGAGGGAGTCGACCGAACACGTGCTCGAGCTCTTTCCGGTGTTGCGCGGCCGCCTCAACGAACCGGCCGGCAATCTCTCCGGCGGCCAGCAGCAGATGCTCGCGCTCGGGATGGCGTTCATCGAAAGGCCGCGGCTGCTGATGATCGACGAACTGTCACTCGGCCTCGCGCCCGCGATCGTCGAACAGCTGCTGCCGATCGTGCGCGACATCGCCGCGCAGGGCACGACGATCATCCTCGTGGAACAGTCGGTGAACCTCGCGCTCACGATCGCGCAGACCGCTTACTTCATGGAGAAGGGCGAGATCCGATTCCACGGTCCGACCGCGGAACTGCTCGAACGGCCCGACGTCCTGCGTTCGGTGTTCCTCGAGGGCGCGCAGGCGGGAATGAACAACGGCGCGGCCCGCAACGGTTCGACGAACGGCGTCGCAACCGAACCGCCGACGCTCGCGACCGAACCACCGCCGGCGACGCCGGCACCGGTGCCCAACGACACACCCGCGGCACCGGCCCGGCTCGAGGCGTCGGCGGGAGAACCGCATCGCAACGGCGACGCTCCCCCACCCGTTCGCCTCGGACTCCACGACGTCACCCGTCGCTTCGGCGGGCTGGCCGCACTGACCGACGTCTCACTACAAGCGGCGGCGGGCGAGATCGTCGGGTTCATCGGACCCAACGGAGCAGGCAAGACGACGCTGTTCGACGCGATCTCGGGATTCATCAGCGTCGACCGCGGCACGATCGTGCTGGGCGAGGGCGACAACGCCGTCGACGTCACGCGACTCTCGGCCGCGGCACGGGCCAAGCTCGGACTCGGCCGCTCCTTTCAGGACGGACGCCTGTTCCCGAACCTCACCGTGGCGGAAACCGTCTCGATGGCGTTCGAACGCCACCTCGACGCGCGCGACCCCGTCGCGGCCGCGCTGCGGCTCCCGTCGGTCTGGAACACCGAGCAGGACGTGGCCGAAGAGGTCGAACGCCTGGTCGAGCTGCTCGGGATCGCCGACTTCCGCGACAAGCTCGTGCGCGAGCTCTCGACCGGCAGCCGGCGCATCGTCGACCTCGCCTGCCAGCTGGCACTGAACCCGACCGTCATGCTGCTCGACGAACCTTCGTCGGGCATTGCACAACGCGAAGCCGAAGCGCTCGGGCCGCTTCTCCTGCGCGTCCGCGAGCAGACGGGAGCGACGTTGCTCGTCATCGAACACGACGTCCCGTTGCTCCTCGGCATCGCCGACCGGATCGTCGCGCTCGACCTCGGCATCGTCGTCGCCGACGGACCGCCCGCCGACGTCGTGAACGATCCCGTCGTGGTGCATTCGTACCTTGGCACCGACCGCACCGCGATCAGCCGAAGCGGCCTGCGCGACGGATAGGCGACCGGAATTCGAACCATGCAACAGCCACACTGACATCACTGCATCGAACAGGGGGAGACGCGGGATGGGACTGCAACAGACGCCACGGCGCCGGCGATCGCCGTGGGCGCGGTACGCGCCGATCGTCGTCATCGTCGTCATCGCGGCGATCGTCGGGATCGTCATCGCGACGCACAACAGCAACGACAACAAGAACGTCGAGGTGAACACGCCGCCGACGAGTGCCGCGGTGTCCGGCCAGAACGGCGTCCCGCTCTTCTACAACGATGCCAAGGCCCAAGGCGTCGCCGATACGAAGAAGTGGCACAACTGCGACCCGACGACCGGCCGGGTCGCGATCCCGATCCTCAATCCGCCGCCGTGCGTCGAGGAATTCACCGGTAACAACGGCGGCGCGACCTCGCCCGGTGTGACCGGGACGACGATCAAGATCGGCTACTACATCGCCAAGCCCGACCCCACCCTCGACGGCGTGCTCTCCCAGGCGGGCGCGTACGACCCGCCCGAGCAGACCGCGCAGGCCGTCAAGGACTACGCACAGATCTACGCCGACACCTACCAGCTCTACGGCCGCAAGGTGCAGCTCGTGCGCATCGACGGCTCCGGCGCCGCGGACGACTCGGTGCAGGCCCGGGCCGACGCCGACCGCGCCGCGGCAGCAGGTGTGTTCGCGGTCATCGGCGGACCGCTGCAGACGAGGGCGTTCTCGGACGAGCTGGCGCAGAAGAAGATCCTCTGCGTCGGTACGTGCATCATCTCCCAGCCGCAGCGCTACTACGAGGAGCACTCGCCGTACATGTGGCCGACCGGCCCGTCTCCGGACCAGACCTCGACCATGGTCACGACCTTCATCAAGAATCAGCTCGCGGGGAAACCCGCTCAATACGCCGGCGGCGATCTCAAGGGCAAGACCCGGACGTTCACGATGCTCACCTACGACACGCCCGACAACCAGTACCGCGCCTCATGGGATGATCTCGCCACGAAGTTGAAGGCAACCGGCGTCGACGTCGTCGACCATGTCGACTACTACCTGAACCTCAACACGATGTCAGCCGACGCGCGCACGATCGCGACGCGCCTCAAACAAAAGGACGCCACGAGCATCCTGTTCACCGGCGACCCGGTCTTCCCGATCTTTTTGACCCAGGAGATGACGAAGGAGAACTACTTCCCCGAGTGGGTCATGTCGGGGACCGTCTTCGCCGACACCAACGTGTTCGCGCGGAAGTTCGACCAGAAACAATGGGCGCACGCATTCGGGCTGCAGCTCGTGCCCGCTCGCATCCCCCAGAACAAGCAGGACTCGTACACGCTGCACCAGTGGTGGTTCAACGGTGCGCCGCCGCCCGACCAGAATGCGTACGCAGTCGTGAAGGGCGACGTCGAAACGCTCTTCGACGGGTTGCAGCTCGCAGGACCCGACCTCACGCCACAGGCGTTCAAGAACGGCATGGACGCCGCACCGCCCGGAGCACCAACAGACGCTCCGACGCTCCAGACCATCGTGACGTACGGCAACCACGGTTTCTGGCAGGGTGACGACCCGTCGGGCCTCGACAACGCGGGGATCCTGTTCTGGGACCCGACCGCGGTCGGGCCCGACGAGACGGGCACGATGGGGACGGGCATGTACCGGCTGATGGACGGAGGCCTTCGTTACCTGCCGAATCAGTGGCCGACGACGCCGCTCAACCTCTTCGACAAGACGAACACGGTGACCATCTATCCGGCCGACAAGATCCCAACCGAGCTTCTGCCGAAGAACTATCCACTACCGCCGGAACACGCGACCGCGACCGCGCCGTGATCACCGCGCACCGTCACCACGGGTCCTTACCCTCTGGGAAAGGGAGTGCACATGACACTTGAGCAGACAACGTACGCGGCGGGTCGGACGATCTTCGACGCCGACAGCCACATCATGGAACTCCCGGACTGGCTGGTGCAGTACGCCGACCCGTCGATCCGCGAGCATATGAAGCCGTTGTACCTCGGAGGCGCGGGCAAGCTCGCGGCGGAGGCGGTCGCACTGGCCGAAGCGCGGCGCGGCGACGGCGCGGCGGCGAGCGCCCTCGAAGACGCGATGCTCGTCAAGAAGGGCTGGCATGCCCTCGGTGCGTTCGACCCCGTCGAGCGGTCGCGAGCGCTCGACCTGCTCGGGTTCGGCAGCCAGCTCGTGTTCGCAACGTTCGCGGCGACCCAGTACGCCGGCAACGATCCCGAGTTGCTCGACGGTGGCTTGCGGGCGCACAACCGCGCCATGGCCGACTTCTGCAGCCGGGATCAGCGCCTGGTGGCGGTAGGACAAACGCAATGGACGACGCCCGAACGCGCGCAAGCGATTCTCGAAGACGCGCTCGACCTCGGGTGTGGTGCGATCCTGGTGCCTTCGCATCCCGGGTCCGGTCCGTCGCCGACGCATCCGGATTACGACCGGTTCTGGGCGGTCCTCGAGGAGCGGGATGTGCCGTTCATGCTGCACATCGGTGGAGGCGGTCGGACGCTCAGAAAGGCGTTCCACGACAACGGCCGTCCGACCACCGATTTCCTCGGTGGCGGCGAAAACGTTCGCAGCAAGGACTACATGGTCATCTCGCAGGCGCCGGAGCAGTTCTTGTCGGCGTTGGTGCTCGACGGGGTCCTCGATGCACATCCGCGGCTGCGAGGCGGTTGCATCGAGCAAGGCGCGATGTGGGTCGTGCCGTGGCTCCGTCGACTCGACATATGTCAATCGACGTTCTACAGAACCGAGCCGACCCTCAGCGCGCTGGCGGAGCGGGCGAGTGACTACGTGCACCGACAACTGTGGTTCACGCCGTTCCCGACCGAGCCCGTGGGATGGATGACCGAGCAGTGCGGCGACGATCTCTTCCTCTTCTCGTCCGACTACCCGCACCCCGAAGGCACCAAGAACCCGATCGAACGCTTCGAAGCAAACATGCGCGGCATGGCGGACGTGCAACGCGACCGCTTCTACCACGGGAATTACGCGGACATGATGGGCTCGAGCGATCTGGCCGTCTGACCGCTAGCCCGTCTACGCGTCGCGGGGGACGGGTTGCCATCCCTCTCCCGCGACATAGCGGCGCACGATGCGCGCGGGCACACCTGCGACCACGCAGTTGTCGGGCACGTCGAGTCCGGCCACAACCGCGCCCGCGGCGACGACCACGTGACGACCGAGTCGCGAGCCCGGCAGCACGATCGCGCCGTGGCCGAGCCAGCTCCCCGCGCCGATCGACACCGGCTCGTTCTTCCACATCTGCAAGCCGATCGGCATCTCGATGTCCTCGTAGCCGTGGTTCTGGTCGGTGATGTAGACGTAGTGACCGGTCCAGATGTCGTCGCCGATCTCGATGCGCTCGTGACCGACGATGCCGATGCCCTTTCCGAGCGTGCACCGGTCGCCGATCGTGATGATCGGATCGCCCTGCTCGTGCGCTTGCGACGGCATCCCTGCGCTGATGCTCGCGAAGGGCCCGATCGTGCTGCCCCGGCCGAGCGCGATGCGACCCTCGCCGAAGATCACCGACTGTGGGAACGCGATCATGCTGCCGGCGCCGAACGTGTGGAACGCGCGGGCGCGGCGGTGACGCGGACCGATCGCGCCCAGCCGGGTCACGCCCTGCCAGGTGGCGTGGATCGCGTCCCCCGCGATGCGCTCGACGTTCTCACGCAGCATCGTGAAAGGATACGACGATGGCCACGAATTCCGCGCTTCCTGTTCGCATCGGTCTCCTTTACGACTTTCCGCAACAAGGAGCCTTGTTCACCACAGCACTCCGCATGGGAATCGACGAGGTCGGCCCCCGCCTCGACCGCGAGATCGAATTCGTCGAGCGGCAGTCCCGCGGACTTCCTTCGGGCAGCGAGGCCGAGATCGTGCGCGCGTTCGACGAGCTCGACGACGAAGACGTCGTCGCGATCATCGGTCCGTCGATCTCCGACAACGCGCTGATCGCCGCGCCTCTTTGCGACGCGGCGCGCATCCCGGCGATCAATTACTCGGGCGGCGAGCGCACCCGTTCACAGTGGATGTTCCACTACCAGGTCGGCTCGCTCGAGGAGGAGCCGCCCGTGCTCGCGCGGCGCATCGCCGATCGCGGGCTGCGGCGAGCGGCCGTGATCTACGACCAGTCGCCGGTCGGTCGCCGCTACGCAGAATGCTTCGAGGCCGCGCGGGCTCGCCTCGGTCTCGAGGTCACCGGGACCGCGACGATCTCCGCGCTCGCCGACGACGCCACCGCGCTGTTGGAGCGACTCCGCGCGGCCAACCCGGACGTCCTCGTCTACTTCGGTCTGGGCGTGTCGTCGCGGGCCGTCGCAGTAGCGTTGCAGAGCATCGGCTGGGACATTCCTGTGGTCGCGAATTCGGCGCTGATGTTCGGGTATGCACGGCCTGACTGGCGCGACGGTTACGCCGGATGGGAGTACATCGACACGATCGCGGACGACAACCGCCGGCGGGCACAGCTCGCCGAGCGCTTCCCGCACGCCGCGGGCGGTCCCATCGGCTGTGCTGCCTACGACATGGGCCGCCTGCTCGGCGAGGGCATCGCCGCGGCCGAACACCTGACCCGGGCAGGGATCGCCGACGGGCTCCGACGTGTGAAGCAGCTTCCCGCGACGTCCGGTTACGAGGGGACGCTGATGGGCTTCGGGGCGTGGGAGCACGCGGCGCTGAAGGGCCACTATCTGGTGCTGCGGACGTGGAAAGACGGTCACTCGGTTCAAGTGTGACCTTGCGTACGATCTCGCGCCGTGGCCCTCGATCGCGACGCCGCGCGACAACGCATCGCGCAGGCCGGGTTGACGCAGTCCGCGGTCGAGCGCGTCTCCCGGACGTCGTTCGGGCGCATGCCGATCACGCTGGTCGACCGGGCTCGAGCCCAGCTGCGGCGCTTCTTCTCGGAGGGCCCGTGGACCGTCGAGGACGACGCGGGGTTGTCCGGCCTCGTCGGTCCCGGTGAGGGTTGGACCGAAGAGGAGCTCGCACCCGGCGTGCGGGTGAGCTACGGGTGGCGGTTCGGCAACTTCAAGGTCGACGTCCAAGCCGATCCGCCGGCCGCCGACGCCGAAAGCGGTGGCCACGCGCCGGCTGTGCAACCGATCGTGCCCGTCCACGAGCGCACGCTCGGCGACACGTTCGAGGACTTCGTGCTGGTCGAAGCGGGACGCAATCCGGCCGAGCTGCGCTTCGCCACCGGACCCGGGATGACGAAGCGCGCCGGCCGCTACACGCGCGACGACCAGGGCTCGTCGGCCGCGGTGGCGGCGCTGTTCCGCGAGTTCGACGAGATCGATCTGGTTCGCGTCGACATCGGTGTGGTGTCGGTGTCGGTGACGGAGCCCGAACACTGGCCCGCGATCCTGCTTCGCGTCTTCGACACGGTCACGTCGGCGTTCGTGTCGCCGCGCGTGATCGCACCCGACCGACAGCACGAGCGTGCGGTCACCGAGATCGGCGCGCTCGACGTCGCGAGCCCGCGCGATCTCGCGCGCCTGCTCGACGCAACGACGTCTCCCGATCCCGCGTTCCGCTGTCTCGCCGCGGCCAAGCTCGAGCTCGCCGACCCGCTCGTCGTCGTGAAGCCCTGGACGCGACTGCTCGAGGATTCGTCGCGCGCCGTGCGCCGCGCCGCGATCCGCGCGGCCGCGCACGTGTCCCGCGAGGACCTGCGGCTGCTCTTCGAACGGGCGCTCGTCGACAAGGACCCGTGCGTGCGCTACTACGCGCTGCGCGGCCTGTCGCAGATCGGCGTCGGTCGCGCCGACCGCAGCGTCGAACGGCGGCGGCTCGACGACGACCTCCGGGTCCGATTCGCGGCGGTCGCCGCCCTCGAGGGCCGCACTCCGCCCTAGGCCGGGCGCCGGAACCGAGGGGGGGCGGCGAAGTTGTCACACCCCGTCGCCATGATGGCCGGCATGTGGACTACCACCGAACCCGATCCCGGAACCGACCGCCGAACCGACCACCGAACCGACTTCGTCGCCACTTCGTTCGCGACGTGTGCAAGCTTCGCAGCTGCGGCCGACGGCTCCCCCGTGTGCGAAGCGTGCGGATGGCTGCGTGCCGAACACGATCACGGCATCGCCGAGGTGCGCGCGCTTCCGCGGAGCGCGCGCTTGAAGCCGCGTCCGAAGCGCCTCGCCTCGTAGCGCGTCAGGCGCTGCGCTTCTTCGCCGACGCCTTGACCGCCGGCTTCGCGGCGCTCTTCGCCGTCTTCTTCGCGGCCGGCTTCTTCGTCGCCTTCGCCGGCTTCGCCGGCGTTGCAGCCGCGACGCTCGGGTGCCGTTCCTTGGCACCCTTTGCCTTTTCGAGCGACGCCTCGAGGGCAGCGACGAGGTCGAGCACCTTGGCCGGCGGCTCGACGATCGGCTCGGCGACGATCTCTTCGCCCGCGGCCTTGCGCTCGATCAGGTCGAGCACCTGCTTGCGGTACTCGTCCTCGTACTTCTCGGGTCGGAACTCGTCCGTCGCCAGCGACTCGACCAGCTGCCGCGCCATCGCACGCTCGCGGTCGGTCAGTTCGACCTCCTCGTCGTCGGGCACGAGGCCCGCACGCGGGAGGACTTCGTCCGCGTAGCGCATCGTCTCGATGCACAACATGCCGTCGACGGTGCGGATCGCGACGAGCCGCTCCTTGCTGCGGACGATGATGCGACCGATCGCGACCTTGTTCATGTCCTGCATTGCCTCGACGAGGAGCTTGTACGGCTTCACGCCGCGCGCGTCGGGGACGAGGTAGTACGGCTGCTCGAAGAACAGCGGATCGATCTCGTCGAGGTCGACGAATTCCTCGATCTCGATCGCGTGGCTGCCCTTGGGGCGCAAGACGTCGAGCTCGTCGGGCTCGATCATCACGTAGCGGCCCTTCGAGATCTCGTAGCCCCGCTTGATCCGGTCGGGCGTGACTTCTTCGCCGGTCGCGTCCGACACCTTCTTGTAGCGGATGCGCGCGCCCGTGCCCTCTTCGAGCTGGTTGAAGCTCACGTCGAGGTTCTTCGTCGCGCCGACGAGGCGGACCGGCACCTGTACGAGGCCGAAGCTGATCGACCCTGTCCAAATGGCATTCGGCATACGGGTCAGGTTACCCGTCCCCGGACCCCGTATAGCCGGTCCGATCGCCCTGCGGTCGGTAGTGATGCACGCAGTCCGACGGGCCTCGATTGGGCCCCGAATAGGGTGACTCCGAATATGGCGAAGGGTCAGAAGGTCGAGATCGACGGGCGTGCGCTGACACTTTCGAATCTCGACAAGGTGCTGTATCCCGCGGCCGGATTCCGCAAGGCCGACGTCATCGACTACTACCGGCAGATCGCGCCCTGGATGTTGCCTCACCTCGCGGGCCGGCCACCGACACTCGTACGCGCGCCCGACGGCCCCGCGGGAAACCGCTTCTTCGAGAAGAACTGTCCGGGACATCATCCGGAGTGGGTCGACACCGCACCGGGCAACGAGGCGACCGGCGGCACGAAGGGATGCATCGTCGACGACGTCGCGACACTCGTGTGGCTCGCGAATCTTGCCGCACTCGAACTGCACACGCATCAATGGACACTGGCCGATCCCGTGCACGCGACTGCGATGGTCATCGACCTCGACCCGGGCGAGCCGGCGACGATCATCGATTGTTGCCGGGTCGCGCTCGACCTCCGTTCGACGCTCGCCCAACTCGGCCTGCGGTGCGTGGTGAAGACTTCGGGCGGCAAAGGTCTCCATCTCTCGGTACCGGTCGTCGGTTCGGAGGCGACGGACGAGGAGACAAAGCGGTTCGCGCTCGCGCTCGGGCAGCTGCTCGAGTCGCGTGATCCGAAGCGGGTGCTGGTCGACATGACGCGCGCCAAGCGGCCCGGAAAGGTCTTCGTCGACTGGAGCCAGAACGACCGCCACAAGACGACGGTCTGCGCCTACTCGCTACGGCTCCGGGACCGACCTTCCGTGTCGACGCCGCTCGCGTGGTCCGAGGTCGAAGCCGCGTTCGACGACGGCGACCCGGATCTCCTCACGTTCGACGCGCGCGCGGTGCTGCAGCGCACCGCGGAGCACGGCGACCTCTACGCGGACTCGCTCGGGCTGCACCAGGAGCTGCCCGCGCTCTAACGTCGCCGCGTGGATCTCAGCGGAAAGGTCGCGATCGTCACCGGAGCTTCGCGCGGCGTCGGTGCCGCCACCGCCGTTCTCCTCGCCGAGCGCGGCTGCGCGGTGACGTGTGCCGCCCGCGCGACCGACGAGACACCGCTCCCCATCCCCGGGACGATCGACGACACCGTGCGCCGCATCACCGACGCGGGCGGCGAGGCGATGGCAGTCGCGACGAACCTCGCGCGCGACGATGAGGTCGAACGCATGGTCGCCACAACCCTCGAACGGTTCGGGCGCGTCGACGTGTTGGTGAACAACGCGGCCATCACGTTTCCCGGCGACCTCGAGATGGATCTGAAGCGCTTCGACCTCGTCATGCAAGTCGACGTGCGCGCGCCGCTCATTGCCATCCGCGCGGTCGCGTCCGCGATGAAGGCGGCGGGAGGCGGCGCGATCGTCAACGTCTCGTCGGTCGCGGGCCTGAACTACATCCCGGGCCTGATGGCGTACGGCATGGCCAAGGCCGCACTCGAACATCTCACGGTCTCCGCCGCGCACCAACTGCAACCGTTCGGCATCGCGGTCAACACGTTCCGCATCGACATCCCCGTCGCGTCCGAAGGGTTCGTCTTCAACATGCCCGACGCCGACCACTCCGACTGGGAACCGTCGGAGGTCGCGGCCGAGGGAATCATCTGGATGCTCGAGCAGCCGCCGTCGTACACCGGACACAACGTGGGCATGGCCCGGCTGCGCGCCGATCACGGGATCATGGCGTCGCGCTCGGCGCGGCCGTTCACGTCTCAGCAGTCGCTCGTGACCGAGACGCACCTCCGTCCGCTGTAGCTCAGGGTCGGAGCAGGTCGAGCGAGTCCTGGTAGAGACTGAGAGCGGAACGCAGTGCCGCGGTCGTGACGTGGTGCAGGTCCGCGCCGACGGTCATCGTCACGAGTTGGTCGGCGACGTCGACGTCGCCGACCGTACCGGCATCGGGCGTCGCAGATTGCACCGGATCCTTGTCCGCGGTGGTGGGCAGATCGGCGCGCGCGATCTGTTGGGCGGCGGCATCGACGACTCCCTGCGCGCGGCGTTGCCCGGCCAGCAGACTGTTGATCGCGTCCATCCCGTCGATTGTCGACGGGGCGGGTCGCAAACCTTGAGTGACGAACGGCACACCCCGTCCGCGGGCGCCTCGCCTAGAGGCGCTCGATGATCATCGCCATGCCCTGGCCCCCGCCGACGCACATCGACTCGAGGCCGTAGCGCTTGTCCTCGGTCTCGAGACTGTTGATGAGCGTCGTCATGATGCGGGCACCGGTCATGCCGAACGGGTGGCCGAGCGCGATCGCGCCGCCGTGTACGTTCAGCTTCTCGAGCGGGATCCCGAGGTGCTTCGCGCTCGGGATGACCTGAGCGGCGAAGGCCTCGTTGATCTCGACGAGATCGATGTCGTCGATCGACATGTTGGCGCGCTTCAGCGCCTGGCGGCACGCCTCGATCGGGCCGAGACCCATGATCTCGGGGTTCAACTGGCTCACGCCGGACGCGATGATGCGGGCGAGCGGCTTGACGCCGAGCTCCTTCGCTCTCGTGTCGCTCATCACGACGACCGCGGCCGCTCCGTCGTTCAGCGGGCACGCATTGCCCGCGGTGACCTTGCCGTCGGGCCGAAACGCCGGCTTCAGCGCGGCGAGCTTCTCCACTGTGGTGCCGTCGCGGGGGCCGTCGTCCTTCGTGACGACCGTACCGTCGGCGAGTGTGACAGGCGTGATCTCGCGTTCGAAGAATCCGTTCGCCTGGCACTTCACCGCGAGCTGCTGCGAGCGCGCGCCGAACTCGTCCATCTCCTCGCGGCTGACGTTCTCGGCTTCGGCGACGTTCTCGGCGGTGTAACCCATCGCGATGTAGACGTCGGGGAGTCCGGACGCCGGCGTCCACGCGGGCTGGCCGCCCTCCGAGCGCTTCTTCGTGCGTGCGCGCGCGTCGTTGAACTTCTCGTTCGCGGGCCCGCCGTCGGCCATGCCGTTCATGAAGCGACTGACCGTCTCGACGCCGCCCGCGACGAACGCGTCACCCTCGCCGGCCTTGATCGCGTGGGCCGCCATGCGGATCGTCTGCAGCGACGACGAGCAGTAGCGGTTGACGGTCACACCCGGTGCGTCGACGCCGGCGAGCAACGATGCCACGCGAGCGACGTTCGTACCGGCTTCGCCCGCCGGCTGGCCACAACCCCAGATGACGTCTTCGACCTGCGCGGCGTCGAGCTGCGGGACCTTTTCCAGCACGGCCGAGATGATGAGCGCGGACAGGTCGTCGGGCCGGCAGTCGACGAGCGAGCCCTTGTTCGCCCGGCCGATCGGCGTACGGGCGGTGGCGACGATGACGGCTTCGGGCATGACTTCCTCCGGGGCGACCCAACGACACAACAACGGCCGGTGCACGCTAGCCGTGGAAGGCCAGCCCACCCCAATGGCGGTAGCGTTCCCGCGTGTCCGTCGCCGCGCACGTCGCCGAACACCACCGGAGTCATCGGGCCGGCTGGTTGCGAGCGGCCGTGCTGGGCGCGAACGACGGCATCCTCTCGGTCGCGGGGCTCGTCGTCGGCGTCGCCGCCGCCGACGCGTCGCGCGCCGCGCTCGTCACGGCCGGGCTCGCGGGACTGGTCGCGGGCGCGATGTCGATGGCTGTGGGCGAGTACATCTCGGTGAGCACGCAGCGCGACGCCGAGCAGGCCGACATCCGGATCGAAGCCGAGGCGATCGCGGAGAACCGCCGGGCCGAGATGCACGAACTGGCGAAGATCTACGAGGATCGCGGCGTCGAGCCCGGCCTGGCGCGTTTGGTGGCCGACCAACTCATGGCGCACGACGCGGTCGGCGCCCACGCACGCGACGAACTCGGCATCTCCGAGATCGCCACGGCGCGGCCGCTGCAGGCCGCGCTGACGTCCGTCGCCGCCTTCACGGCCGGCGCCCTCGTGCCGGTGCTCGCGATCACGCTCCCCGACAAGACCGTGCGCATCGGTGTCACCGCGGCGGTGTGCGTCGTCGCGTTGTTCGGTCTCGGCGCGCTCGGCGCGCAACTCGGCGGCGCGCCTCGGCTGCGTGCCGCGTTACGGGTGGCGACGTTGTCGGTGGTCGCGATGTTGGTGACGTACGCGATCGGGCGTGTCGTCGGAGCCAACGTCTGACCGGCTAGTCGATCCTCCGCAACTCGGCGCGATAGCGCGTCCAGTTGCGCACGTACTCCTGTGCCGGGAAGCTCACCTGCTCGGGTCTGACCGCGCCCTCGCGCAGCTTGGCCGGGACACCGAGTGCCATCGCGCCCGCCGGCACTTCCATGTCGTTGGGGACGACGGCGCCCGCGCCGACGAGCGCCCCCGACCGCACGATCGCGCGGTGCAACACGATCGAGCCGGTGCCGACGAGCGAGCCGCTCTCGACCACGCAACCCTCGAGGTGAGCGAGGTGGCCGATCGTGCAGTCGTCACCGACGATCGTCTCGAGCTCGCGCGTGCAGTGCAGGACGGCGCCGTCCTGCACGCTGGTGCGCTCCCCCACCACGATGCGACTCTGGTCGCCCCGCAACACGGCTTGGGGCCAGATCGTCGAACCGGCACCGACGACCACGTTGCCGATGATCGTGCAATCGGGGTGCACGAACGCTCCGGGGTCGATCTGCGGTCCGATGTCGCCGAGGGCGTAGAGCGTCATGCGCACTAGTTTGGTGGCAATGGACGTCGACCTGCACGTGAAGGAAGTAGCCGAGCAGGGCTACACCATCGTGCACGACGCCATCGAAGCCGATCTGGTCGACGCCCTGAACGACTCGCTCGCACGGCTCGAGCGTTTCCTCGACGTGCAGCCGTCGCCGAACTCCTTCGAGGGTCACAGGACGCTGCGCATCTACAACCTGCTCGCGTACGACGACGTGTGGCAGCGCGTCCCGGTGCATCCGCACGTTTTGCCGATCATCGACGGCGTACTCGATCCCGGCTGTCTCATCTCGTCGCTGTCGTCGATCGACATCCTTCCCGGCGAGAGTGCGCAGCCGATCCACGCCGACGACCAGCTCATCCCGTTGCCGAAGCCGCATCCGCCGACCGTGTGCAACTCCATGTGGGCGCTCACCGACTTCACCGAGGCGAACGGCGCGACCCGCCTCGTGCCCGGAACCCATCTGGCCGACCACAGTCCCGACTACGGCGCCGAATTCGACTCCATCGCCGCGGAGATGCCGAAGGGATCCGTGCTCGTCTGGCACGGAAGCCTGTGGCACGGCGGCGGCGCGAACAACACGAATGAGCCCCGTGTCGGCATCGCGATGAACTACTGCGCGGGATACATCCGCCAGCAGGAAAACCAGCAACTCGGGCTGGCGCGCGAGAAGGTGGACACGTTCGAACCGCGGTTGCGGCAGCTCGTCGGTTACGGCGTGTACAACATGCTGATCGGCCACATCAACAAGCACTCGCCCGAGCAGGTGTTGCTCGGCGACGGAACCTCGCAAATGGTCTGGGACGGCATCTGAGAATGGGAATGCTCGACATCACCGACGACGCGCGCGTGCGCGTGCTCACACTCAATCGCCCCGAAGCGCTGAACGCATTCAATGACGAGCTGTATCACACAACCGGCGCCGCGCTGGAGGAAGCCGAAGCGAGCGCCGACGTTGCGTGCGTCGTCATCACCGGCACCGGGCGCGCGTTCTCCGCGGGCCAGGACCTCGCGGAGATGGGACGCTTGAGCGCGGACGCGAAGACCGACTTCGGCGATGCCGGACCGGGCTTCCCACACTTCCTCGACACGCTCGCCGCGTTCGGGAAACCCGTGATCGCGGCGGTGAACGGGATCGGCGTCGGCATCGGCATGACGATGCTGTTGCACGTCGACATCGCGCTGATGGCGACGTCGGCGCGGCTCCGGGCGCCGTTCGTCCCGCTCGGGGTCGTCCCCGAGGCCGCGGGCAGCCTGCTGATGCCCGTGATCATGGGCAACCAGCGCGCCGCGCTGAAGCTGTACACCGGCGACTGGATCACGGCCGACGAAGCGGTCGAGTGCGGGCTGGCGTTGAAGGCCGTCGAACCCGACGACCTCATGACCGAGACGATGGATCTGGCACGGCGCATCGCCAAGATGCCGGTGGCGTCGCTGAGCGCGACGAAGCGCATCGTGATCGAGAGCCGGATCGACGCGGTGCGGGCGGCGCGGGCGCGGGAGGACCGCGCCTTTACCGGCATGATCGGCCGGCCCGCGAACATGGAGGCGATCGCCGCATTCTTGGAGAAGCGGGAGCCTGATTTCTCCCGTCTGTGACCCGCCGTTAGGGTTTTCGCCATGACGATTGCGGCGACGCGCAGCGGCAAGGTCGAGGGTCTCGAGCACAACGGCGTGCACGTGTTCCGGGGTATCCCGTACGCGGCGCCGCCCGTCGGACCGAGGCGCTGGCAGCCGCCGGCGCGCGAGGAAGCGTGGGAGGGAACGCGCGACGCGACATCGTTCTCGCCGCAGTCCGCGCAGACGGAGTTCAGTCTCACGAAGATCATGGGCCCGGCGCAGCCGCCCTACAGCGAGGACAGCCTCTACCTCAACGTGTGGACGCCGGGGTGCGACGACGCGCGCCGGCCGGTCATGGTGTGGATCCACGGCGGCGCATTCGTCTGGGGCGCGGGTGACACGCCGTGGTACGACGGCACGAAGTTCGCGCGGCACGGCGACGTCGTCGTGGTGACGATCAATTACCGGCTCAACGCGTTCGGTTACTTGCATCTCGCCGATCTGTTCGGGGAGCGCTTCGCCGGCTCCGGCAACGCGGGAGTTCTCGACCAGATCGCCGCGCTGCATTGGGTACGCGAGTGCATCTCCGCGTTCGGCGGCGATCCCGACCGAGTGACCGTCTTCGGGGAGTCGGCCGGCGCTGCGAGCGTCGCCACGCTGCTCGGTACGCCTTCCGCCCGCGGCCTGTTCCGCGGCGCGATCCCGCAGAGCGGCGCCGCGTCGTGGGTTGCGAGCCGTGAACGCGCGACCGACATCGCGCGCGGTGTCGTGTCGAGGCTGGGTGTCGGCGACGACGCCGACGCGCTGCTCGCGGTGCCGACGGACGCGATCCTCGGCGCCCTGCCCGCGTTCCGTGAGGACGGCGCCGGCTCGCTCCCCTTCGAGCCGGTCGTCGACGGCACGGTCCTCGCCGAGCCGCCGCTGGCTGCCATCGCGAGCGGCAACGCCGCCGGCGTTCGGCTGCTGACGGGAACGAATGCCGACGAGATGACGCTCTTCACCGTGGCCGACCCCGCGATCGCCGCGCTCGACGACGACGCCGTGCGCGCGCGGATGCGCAACGCCTTCGGCGACGCGGGCGTGCAGGTGTTCGAGAGCTACCGGGCCCGCCGTCCCGACGTGACGCCGGCCGAACTCTGGACGCAACTCGCGACCGACGGCGTGTTCCGCATCCCGGCGAGCCGGCTGCTCGAAGCACAGCTCGCGCACGCGCCCGCCTGGTCGTACCTCTTCACGTTCTCGAGCCCCGTGTTCGGCGGCATCCTGCGCTCGACGCACGCGCTCGAGATCCCCTTCGTGTTCGACAACCTCGACCGCGGCGGCGCCGAGATGCTCACCGGATCCGGCCCCGAGCGCCAGGGCATCGCCGACGCGATGCACAGGGCATGGATCGCGTTCGCCCGCGACGGCGACCCGAATCACGCCGGACTGCCCGAATGGCCGCAATACGACGTCGACCGTCGGGCGACCATGCGCTTCGACGCCGAATGCAAGCTGCTCGACGACCCGGGCCGGGTCGACCGGGAGGCGTACGCGCCCGTCGCCTTCTGATCAGCCTGTGCCCGCCTGATCCACCCGCCGGTCTGCACAAAGGGCGGATTTGGGCCTTGAGCCTCGCCGCGCGCCTGCCGAGACCAATACGGTCCTGGGATGCGCGAGTTCGGGAGCGGAATGCGTTATGAGTGAGGTCGTGGCGCTGCTCCTCGACGACGCGATGCCGGCCGAACGTCTGGGTGCGCTGTTGCGCGCCGCGCGCAAACGCCGGGGTCTCAGCCGCAAGCAGGCGGCCGCCGTCACCGGTCTCACCGCCCTCAAACTGCGCCGTTACGAGCGCGGCGAGAAGCCGGTCCCGCCCGTTGTCTGCGCTCGGCTGGCCGAGTGTTACGGCGACGATCTGACCGCGCACGTGCCGTTGCGCGTCCCGCCGGAGATCAGCGCGCGCGAGATCGTCGTCGACGGTTTCCGGCAACCCGTCGGCGCGGATCTCGACGACGTCGTGGCCGGATTCGTCGACATCGTGCAGCGCCTGCGCGACGCCGGACCCGGCGAACCGCTCGCCTTGCGCGCGACCGACGTCGTGGCGCTCGCCGGCGCGCTCGGTCGCGACCGAGACGAGATCGAGCGCCGCATCGCCGACGCGCTCGGGTGCTCGCCGACGGTTGCTCGCGCGCTGCACGCCGAGTTGCTGCGCCGCAAGGTGATCCTGCCGGTCGCCGGCCTCGCGGCGGGCGTGGCCGCGTTCGGCATCGCGGCGTACACGACGCACGCGCCGGCGTCGGGCGCGCGGATCGAGACCTCGACCGTCGACACCACAGCGACCACCGCGCCCCACCTGGTGCCGACCACGGCGCCGCGGCGGACGACACCGACGACCGCTCGGCCCGCACCGACGAGCGCGGTTCCGCCGAAGGTCGAGTCGGTGGCCCAGATCGTCCCGCCGACGACGGCCGCGCCCCATCGCACCGACGCGACCGTTCCGCCCGACCAACAGGCCGCCGACGTTCCGGCGTCGCTCGCGCCCCCGCAACCCGACCCCGACGATCCGCCGGTGTCGATCCTCCCCGGCGAGACGCCGATCACGATCATCGGAACCGCCGACCAAACCCCCTGATTCCACCAACAGTTGGCAAGGAATCCGGTCGCACAGCCCGATTTCTTTGCCAACAGTTGGTGGGAAATTCGGGCGCAGCTCCCGATTTCTCTGCCAACAGTTGGGGGGGCGGAACGTGGCGCTACGAGCCGAGGTGCCAGGCTTTTTCGCGGACCAGCGCGCGGATGCCGGACTCTGACATCGAGACGCCGATACCGGAATGCCGGCGTCCGGACCACGGCAGGCGGACGCTCGAGCGGTCGGAACGGTTCCAGTAGGCGTTGCCGACATCGAGCGCCCCGAGAATCCGTTCCGCGCGCGCAGGATCCTGCGTGAACACCGCCGCGCCGAGCCCGAACTCGGTGTCGTCGAGGCACGCGATCGCATCGGCGTCGTCGCGTACGCGCTGCACGCCGATCACGGGACCGAAGGTCTCGTTGCGCATGATCTGCATGTGGGGATCGACGTCGACGAGGACCGTCGGTTCGAACCACGAGCCCGCCTGCTCGATGCGGTGCCCACCGACGACGACTTTGGCGCCCTTTCCGACCGCATCGGCGATCTGCGACTCGATCACGTCGAGCTGCGCGGCCCGCGCCAACGGACCGACGTCGGTGTGCTCGTCCTCGGGATCGCCGGTGCGGTACGAGGTGACGACCTCCGTGAGCGCGTCGACGAACCGGTCGTACACCGCTTCGTGCACGTAGAGCCGCTCGATCGCCGCGCACGATTGGCCGCCGTTGTAGAACGCGCCTTCGGCCGTGGCGAGCGCCGCGGCCTCGACGTCGACGTCGTCGCAGACGTACGCGCCGTCCTTCCCGCCCAGTTCCAGCTGTAGGCGAACGAACCGGTCGGCGACCGCACGCGCCACCACGCGCCCGGTCGGGTACGACCCGGTGAAGCACACCATGTCGATGTCGGACGCGACGAGCGCCGCACCGGCCGCGCCGCCGCCGACGACGGATTGCACCACGTCGACCGGCACGCCGGCCCGGTGCATCAGATCGACGAGCCGGAGTCCGGTGAGGGTCGCGTGCTCGGACGGCTTGTACAGCACCGCGTTACCGGTGAGCAGCGCGGGCACGATCGTGTTCAGCGCGACGAGGTACGGATAATTCCACGCGCTGATGTGCGCCACGACGCCCACGGGTTCGTACGTGACTCGCTCGCCGACCCCACCCGGAGACGCGGGCGTGACGTCGCGCGGTGCGATCACCTCGCTGACGTGCGCGAGGTTCCAGTCGACGCGCTCGAGGACCGCGCGGACCTCGGCGCGTGCCTGGGTGACCGGCTTGCCCATCTCCTGCGTCGTGATGCGCGCGCACTCGTCCGTTTCGGCGTCCAGGAGATCGCGAAACGCTCGGAGCAACGATGCCCGGTCCGCGTACGACCGCGCGGCCCACGCGGGCTGCGCCCGCCGGGCGCGCTCCACCTTCTGTTCGACCTCGCGTTCGTCGGTGACCGCGACGCTGCGGAGATGCTCGCCGGTCGCGGGGTTCAGCACTTCGAGCGAACGCGCTTCGGGCGGCGCCGCGGGCAGCCCGTCACCTACCGGCGGCGCGACACTCGCCTCGCCCGGTTCCGCGGCGATTGACACCGGCCGTGCACCACCCGCGGAGCCGGCACCGGTCGAGGCGGCGTCCTCGATCTCGGCGGAAGGCACGACGAGCGTGACCCAACGCGCCTCCTTCTGCCCCGGCCGGCGTTCCAACCGCCGTACGTACCCGCGCTCCGCGAGCTGCTGCAGCGCAGCTTCAACGTCGTCGAGCGACCGGAACCCGTGCCAGCGCTCCGAGCGCTGCTTCAACTCGCCCGGCGTCTGCGCGCCGCGCAACAGCAACACCCCGAGCATCGTGAACTCCGGCACCGAGAGCTGCAGCTCCTCGTCGACGACGTGCCGGTGCTTCACCACGCGCTGTCCGGTCGCACGGACGCGCCGCGACAGCGACTTCTCCCGCAGAGCTTCCAGCGCACGCTCGACCGTCGACTCTTCGTACGCGACCACCGGTTCGCGGTTCGTCGTCTGATTGCACGCGTTGATGAGCGCGTTCACGGAGAGCGGATAGTTGTCGGGAGTGGTGACGGCTTTCTCCATCAGGCAGCCGAGGACGCGCGCCTCCTCGGCCGTCAGCTCGATCATCCGAGCACCACCTCGGCGATCGTACGCAGCTGATCCGGTGCACCCGACACGACCATCGTGGTCACCGCCGACTCGCGCCACATCTCCAAGTCATCGCGGATCTTCTCCTTCGGACCGACCAACGCGACGTCCTGAACGAGCTCCGTCGGCACCGCGGCCGCGGCTTCGGCCTTCTTGCCGTCGAGGTACAGGTCCTGGATCAGCTTCGCCTCGGCTTCGTAGCCCATGCGCCCGAACACGTCGTTGTGGAAATTGACCTCGCGTGCGCCCATCCCCCCGATGTACAGCGCGAGCACCGGCCGGTACGCGTCGGCCGCGGCCTCGACGTCGTCGTTGACGAGGATCGGGACGAGACACGCGACCTCGAAGGATTCCGCGTCGCGGCGCGCGCCCGGCCGGGCGAAGCCTTCGGCGAGCGCGTCGCGGTAGAAGCCGTCATGACGGGGCGCGTAGAACATCGGCAGCCAGCCGTCGGCGACCTCGGCCGCGAGCGCGACGTTCTTCGGACCCTCGGCCGCGAGGTAGATCGGGAGATCGGCGCGCAACGGGTGTGTGATCGACTTCAGCGGCTTGCCCAGGCCCGAGCCGCCGGGAAGCGGCAGCTGGTAGCGGTCGCCGTGGAATTCGACCGGCGTCTCGCGCGCCAACACCTGTCGCACGATCTCGACGTATTCACGCGTGCGCGCGAGGGGCTTGCGATAGTCGTCGCCGTACCAACCTTCCGCGACCTGCGGCCCCGACGCGCCGAGGCCGAGGATGAACCTTCCGCCCGACAGATGGTCGAGCGTCAGCGCCGCCATCGCCATCGCGGTTGGTGTGCGTGCGGACAGCTGGCAGATCGACGTTCCGAGCTTGATCCGCGACGTCTCCGCACCCCACCACGCGAGTGGCGTGAGCGCGTCGCTGCCGTACGCCTCCGCCGTCCAGCACGAGTCGTATCCGAGCCGTTCCACTTCCGCCAGTGCAGCCGGAACACCGGTGGGCGGCTGCGCGCCCCAGTAACCGATCATGTAGCCGAGCTTCAGCGCACTCATGCCTCGCAGCCTATGAGGACCGACGCGCGCACGTCCGAGCCGACGCACAACCAGGCCGCGAAACCGCCCTCTCGGTCGGCGACGCGCAGTTCGAC
>Ga0335083_10002430_pt1 | contig 24560 bp, 23 predicted proteins | sample Lox_Sample_42_FD_206716 | JGI IMG/M metagenome (GOLD analysis project Ga0335083, IMG submission 206716) | Soil microbial communities from Loxahatchee National Wildlife Refuge, Florida, United States - Lox_Sample_4.2 | ecosystem: Environmental > Terrestrial > Soil > Wetlands | place: USA...
ATTCATCACCAGGAGCCCGATCCCGCCGAGCAGGGTCAGCGCCGGTACGCCCGGCTCCGCGGCCGCCACCGGGACCGCCTGGCCGTTGGCATTCATGTCGAGCATCCCGAACCAGCCGCTGGGCTGAAGGCGAGCAAGGCGGGAGCAAGCCAGGTGAGCGCGCGCATCCCGAGCACCTTCTGTCGGGGCCCTCTCGTCTCCAGTCTATTCCGGCAGGCAATGCCCCCGCCGGGCACGTCCGCGGCGGCGGCGCGGTTTCATGGATCAGTCACCGTCATGTAACAGGGTGGGCGCGACATGTGCGCACGGTTCGAGGGAGGAACCTGCGTGCTGCATGGAACGATTCTGGACGCCCGCTTGCGGACCAAACGGGGCCGCTGCGCATGACCGCTCTCTTTGCCTGGGTGTTTCTGATGGGCGCGCATCCGATCGCGATGCTGCCGATTCCCGATACGCGACCGCATCCGATCGTGGATACCCGGCCTTTCCGGCGGCCGGTGACGCCGCATTTTCGCGAAGGCCAGAACTGACGCAGGAAGTCCCGGCCGCAGCGCTTGCGCCAGGGCCGGTGGGTAGCGAGCAGCGCGAGTACCCCCAGGAGCGCCACGGCCGGTACGTCCGGCTCCGGGACGCCCACCCGTATGCTGCCGCCGCGGGCGTTCTCGTTGAGTGCGCCGAACGCGCCGCTGACGACGAAGTTCCCGCTCTCGGCATTGAAGGAGAAGCTCTCCAGGAACTGCCGCCAGTCGCTGACCGGCGTGGCCGCACCCGCCACGATGTCGGCACTCTCGCCGAACTCGAAAGGAACCGTCGGCGCCGCGAGGCTCACCCCACAGCAGAAGTACAGGCACGAGCCGCCATCACAATGCATCAGCTCGCCCACGTTGACGGCGAGTGTCCCGGAGCCCGGTGCGAACAGCGACTGGCCGTTGGCGATCGCGGTGAGGTCCGACACGGCGAACGTCGCGCTTGCGGACTGCGTCGTGGTGGAAGACTGCAGTGGCTGCGGATCGACAGAGAAAGTTACGAAAATGTTCGCGGGCACGGCGCCCGGTCCGTTCCAGACATTCGGCGGCCTCACCGGGCCATTGCCGCCATCCGGGAATACCTGGATGTCGACCTGAAAATCGATCGGGGTATTGCTGTCAGCGGCCGTGTCCTGGGCACGCGCCGCCAGGGCGGGGACGAGCAGCACGGGAAGTAGCCAGACAATCGCACGCACGGGAGGCTCTTCTGAGGGCGGGCCCTGCGACAACTCTAGCACCGCGGGCGATGCTGCAGCGCGGTCAGCGCAAGCCTACTTCGCCCAGTCCGGCTCGATCCCCGTGAGCGGCAGTTTCAGCACGTGCAAAGGGTGCCTGTCGTTCTGGATCCGCAGCAGCTGCTCGGAGGCGTTGAAGGCGAGCTGCCAGCGGATGCCGCTGTCGCGGCAATAGTTGCATCGGGCTTGGTGCTCCGCCGTGGGCCCCGTGGGTGAACAGCGGCGGCATCAGCACGAGCCGCGCACGACGAGCAGCACGCTGGCGCCCGGACGCACGGCTGCGCCCTGACGCCTTCCAACCCGGGAATTGAAGGGGCACACGCAGCCCGCGGCTGCGCGGCGCCCTACATGGTGTGCGTGGCCTTATCGCCCGAGAGCGCGCCGGCGAGATAGGTCTCGATCTTCTTCTGGGTCTGGCCGCGATCCTGCTCGGAGAACTGCACGCCGATGCCGGCGGTGCGCTTGCCCTGATTGCCCTGTGCGCCCTTGGGCGTCACCCAGATCACGCGCCCGGCCACCGGCAGCTTCTCGTCCTCACCCATGAGATTCAGCAGCATGAACACCTCGTCGCCGAGGCGGTAGTTGCTGTTGGTCGGGATGAAAAGCCCGCCGTTCTTCACGAACGGCATGTACGCCAGATAGAGCGCACTCTTGTCCTTGATGGTGAGAGTCAGAAGACCTGGTTTGTTAGCGCCCGCTCTCAAGGTCCTGTCCCCGTCTCCAATGCGTGCCGGATCTGCCGCCATCCCACTAAGCCTCGCTAGCTGTACCGACCCTGGAGGGGGCGACCCGCCTGAAAAGACTCTCCAGTGCCACGGCTCGGTTCAGTGGGACGTCGAGCGTGGCCCGGAGTTCCCGTACTGCGTCTATCAGCCGGAAGAGCTCGCGTATATTCAAGACCGGAGACCCCCCTGACAAGTAGGGGCCAGCGCGCATTTCTGTCATAAAGGCTCCCTGACGCTCGGCCTGCCGGATCCGTTCTGTGAGCCAATTCTCAAAGCATTGCAGGCGCAGCGCCAGCTCGTTCTTCGCCCAGCGCTCGGAGAGGGCCACCGGGTCCGCCCGGCCCGCGCCGAGCGCCTCGAGCGCCTGGCGGCTCTCGCTCCCCACCGCCGCCACCTCCTCGGGGTCGCCGCGCACGGCGATCAGGGGAGCCTCCCCCAGGGTATCGAGTGCCGCATCCCAGGCGTGCGGGCCGCGGGCGCGGTTGAGCCAGGCGAGCGCCTGCGCCCGGCTCGGCGCGCGCACACTCAGCCGCTGGCAGCGGCTGAGCACGGTCGGCGGCAATCGCGAGGGCGCGGTCGCCACCAGGACCAGGAGCGTCTGCTGCGGCGGCTCCTCGAGCGTCTTCAGCAGCGCGTTGGCCGCAAAGCGGTTCATGAAATCCGCGGGGCTCAGGATCCCCGCCTTGTAGCCCCCGCCGTGGCTGGTGAGGGCGAGCTCGGCAGCGAGCTCGCGTACCTGCTCGATGCGGATCTGGCGCGAGTTCTCCTCCGGGGTGAGCCAGGTGAGGTCCGGGTGCGCACGGGCAGCGACGCGGCGGCAAGCCGTGCAGCTGCCGCACGGCGCGCGGGGTCCCTCCCCGCACAGCACCAGCTGCGCCACCCACTGGGCGAGCCATTCGCCACCGGCGCCCGGGGACTCGTGGATGAGGAGCGCGTGCGGCAGGCGCCCGGCGCGCCAGGCCGCGCTGAGCCGCTCGCGTTCTCCGTCCGTCCACTCGGGAGCCGGCAGGGCCTGTTCCATGACCGCGCTCATGAGGCCGGCGGCAGCAGCCGCGCGAGTGCCGCAGCGATCTGCGCCTGCACCTGCGGCAGGGGCGCGCCGGCCTCGATGCGCGTGATGCGCGCGCTCTCGCGCCGCGCCACTTCGAGGTAGCCCTGTCGCACCTTCTCGAAGAAGCTCACGGTCTCCGCCTCGAAGCGATCGGTGATGCTGCCGGTGCGCGCGCGCGCGCGGCGCAGCCCCTCGGCGACCTCGAGGTCGAGCAGCAGGGTCAGATCCGGGCTCAGGTCCCCGTGCACCGCGCGCGCCAGCTCTTCGATCAGCGCCGCATCCACGCCGCGGGCGCTGCCCTGGTAGGCGCGGGTTGCGTCCGTGAAGCGATCGCAAACCACCCACTCGCCGCGCGCCAGCGCCGGGCCGATGACGTTGGCCACGTGCAGCGCACGCGCCGCGAACATGAGCAGTGTCTCGGTCATGGGCGAAACCACCTCGGTGCCGCGCTCGAGCACGATCTGCCGCACGCGCTCGGCCAGCGGCGTGCCGCCGGGCTCGCGCGTCGTCAGCACCGAGACCCCGGCAGCGCGCAGCGTCGCGGCCACGAACTGAGTCGCGGTGGACTTGCCGGCACCCTCGATGCCCTCGAGTGTGATGAAGCGGCCGCGGCTCACGGGTGCTGGGCCCCGGAACCCGCCGCGCGTGCCTGCGAGCGCAGCCGCGTCAAGTAAGCCTGCACGGCCTGGTTGTGCTCCTCGAGGGTGCGCGAGAAGTGATGCGCGCCGTCGTTCAGTCCCGTCGCGACGAAGTACAGCGCGCCGGTGTCCTGCGGGCTCACGGCGGCGAGCAGCGACTCACGGCCGGGCAGCGCGATCGGCGTCGGTGGCAGGCCCGTGCGGGTGTAGGTGTTGTAGGGGGTGTCGGCCTGCAGGTCACGGGTGTGGATGGTGCCGTCGTAGCGCGGGCCGAGACCGTACACCACGGTGGGGTCCGACTGCAGCCGCATGCCTTTCTTCAGGCGATTGACGAACACGCCGGCGATGATGCCGCGCTCGCTCTTCAGCGCCGCCTCTTTCTCCACCATCGAGGCCAGGATCAGTGCCTGGTAGGGATCCGCGAGGGGCAGACCCGGGCTGCGCGCCTGCCAGGCGGCGGCGAGCTCGCGCTGCATGGCATCGTAGGCCCGCGTGAGTATGGCGAGGTCGGTCGTGCCGGCGGCGAAGCGGTAAGTGTCCGGGAAGAACTGCCCTTCCGGAAAGAGGTCCGGGTGTGCGAGCAGCGCCATGATCTCGCCCGGACTCTTGCCGCTTACCGTATGGGCCACGTGCGGGTCCGCGGCCAGCGTGGCGAGGAAATCGGCGAACGTCGCCCCCTCGACCACCGTCAGCTGCTCGAGCACCACCTTGCCCTCGCGGAAGAGCTCGAGGATGTCCTCGGGGCTGGCGTGGGCCGGAATCTCGTACATGCCGCTCTCGATGCGCACCTTGCGACCCGTGAGTCGCAGATACCACTCCACCGCGCGGGCATTGCGCACCACCCCGGCCGCCTGCAGCCCGGCGAGCACGCTGCGCACGCTGCTGCCGGAAGTGACCTGCAGGCGCGCGGTGGCCTCCCCAGGGCCCGGTGACTCGAACTGCGAGCGCAGCCAGGTATAGCCCCCGGCGGCGATCGCACCGGCGAGCACCAGGAGCGAGGCGAGCATCGCGAGGAAGTAGCGTCCGGACTGCCTTCCCGGACGCCCGCTGACCTTACCCATGCTGCAGCTCGCGCCTGCCATCCAGGACCTCGCTGAGTGATCGCTGCAGGCGCTGCGTCAGCGGCCCTGCCGGCAGCGCGCGGCCGGCGAGCTCGGTGACGGGCCGGATGCCGGTGAGCGCATTGGTCAGGAACATCTCCTCGCAGCTTTCAAGGTCTGCCTCCGTGAGGAGGCCCTGTTCGATATCTGTGCCGTCGGCGTGCGCCATCGCCATGAGGGCGGCGCGCATGACGCCCGCCACGCCGCAGCGATCGAGGCGCGGCGTGACGAGGCGCCCGGCACGCACCAGGAACACATTGGTCATGGTGCCTGAAATGAGTGCCCCGCTGCTGCTGAAGAGCAGTGACTCATCGTACTCGCTCCCGGTGTGCTCGCGCCGCGCCAGCACCTGCTCGAGGCGGTTCAGGTGTTTCAGCCCCGCGAGCGCCGGGTTCTCGCCGAGGCGCAGTCGGGCCAGGCGTACGCGCGCGCCGGCACCGGGCTGGGCCCAGGGGTAGCGCAGCAGCACCCGGCGCGTGCGCTCGCTGCCCGAGACGCCATAGCCGCGGGCCCGGGCATCGCCGCGGGTCACGATGAGCTTCACGACGGCACGCGCCTCGCCTGCGGTAAGCGCGGCCACTTCGGCCGCGAGCTGCGAGGCCTCCGGCGCCGCGAGTCCGAGTCGCGCGCAGCCCTCCCCGAGACGTCGCAGGTGCCAGGGCCACAGCCGCGCTCGTCCCGCGAGCACCGCGATGGTCTCGAAGAGGCCGTCCCCGTACTGCAGTCCGCGGTCGGTGGCCGGGAGGCTGGCGGCGGGCACCCCGTCGATGAGCACCGACTGCGGCTGCACGCTCACGGGGGCGTCCCGAGAGCCGCCAGCAGGCCCCGCGCCTTGGCGCGGGTCTCCTCGAGCTCGCGCTCGGGATCGGAGTCGGCGACGATGCCGGCGCCCGCGTGGAAGGCGAGCCGCTCGCCCTGCAGCGTCATGGTGCGGATGAGGATGTTCGTATCCAGCCGCCCGTCGGTGGTGAGGTAACCGAGCGAGCCGGTGTAGGCGCCGCGGCCGGCGCCCTCGAGCTCGGCGATGATCTGCATGCAGCGGAACTTGGGCACGCCGGTGATGGTGCCGCCGGGGAACACCGCTTTCAGGGCGGCGATCGGCGTCACGTCCCGGCGCAGCACCCCGCTCACGTTCGAGACGATGTGATGCACGTGGGTGTAGGACTCGATGCTCATGAGCTCATCGACCCGCACCGTGCCGGCCTCGCACACCCGGCCGAGGTCGTTGCGCTCCAGATCGATCAGCATGATGTGCTCGGCGCGCTCCTTGGGGTGCGCGGCGAGCTCGGACATCTCGCCGGCATCGCTGCCCGGGCGGCGGCTGCGCGGCCGCGTGCCGGCGATCGGGCGGGTGTCGATGTGCCGGCCGTTGATGCGCACCAGGCGTTCGGGCGAGGAGCTGACGATGGCGACGTCCTGCCACTGCGCGAGCGCTGCGAAGGGTGCCGGGTTGGCCCCGCGCAGCCGCGCGTACAGTGCCGCCGCGGCACTCATCCCGGGCGCGCGCCGCACGCGCACGTCCCAGGGCCGCGCCAGGTTCGCCTGGTAGATGTCCCCCGCGCGCACGTATTCCTTGGCGCGCCGCACGCGCTCGAGGTACTTGCCGGGGTCCTCCTCGGCGACGCTCAGGATCTCGAGGTCCGCCGGCGGTGCGGGGTGCGCGGCAGCGGCACGCGCGTCGGCCGCGAGCGCTTCCAGCTCCCCCGCCGCGGACTCCTCGGCGATGGCGAGTACCGTGTCGCTGCGCAGGTCATGCACCAGCGCCGCCGGGGTGCGCAGCGCAAAGGCCTGCCAGGGAAGCGGTGAGCGCGGCAGCACGAGGTTCGGCTCGCCCTCGCGTGCCAGCTCGTAGCCGAGAAACAGCGCCCAGCCGCCGGTGAAGGGCAGCACGGGATCGGCGGCCGCGCGCTCGGCGAGCCACCAGTGCTCCAGTGCCGCGAGGAAGCTCTCGCCCTGCGGGCTCATGCCCTCCCCGCGCAGCCGTCCGTCGGCGCCGAGCCACAACGCGGCGCGTGGCTGCGCGAGCAGCAGGCTCGCCCCGCTCAGGGGGCCGCTCGCGGCGCTGTCGAGCAGGAGCGGGTAGCGCGCGGGCTCGAGGGCGGCGAGCGTGCGCAGCACCTGCGGGGGGACGTCGAGCGCTCGGACCAGGGTGGGCGTGGGCTTAGGACCTAGGGGAAGAAGGCGGCGCCGCTCAGGCGCGGAAGCGCCTGAAGATCAGCGAGCCGTTGGTGCCGCCGAAGCCGAAGGAGTTCGACAGCGCCACCTCGATCGGCATGCGCCGCGCGGTGTTGGGCACGTAGTCGAGGTCGCACTCCGGATCGGGCGTGCGGTAGTTGATGGTCGGCGGAGCCACGTTGTCGCGGATGGCGAGGATGGAGAAAATGGCCTCGACCACGCCGGCCGCCCCGAGCAGGTGCCCGGTCATCGACTTGGTGGAGCTGACGGCGAGCTTCGCGGCGTGCTCGCCGAAGGCGCGCTTCATGGCGGTGGTCTCGGCCTTGTCGCCGAGCGGGGTCGAGGTGGCGTGCGCGTTCACGTACTGCACCTCGGCGGGATTCATGTGCGCATCGCGCAGCGCGTTCACCATGGCGAGCCGCGCCCCCTCGCCGTCCTCGGGCGGGGCGGTGATGTGGTAGGCATCCCCGGACATGCCGAAGCCGACCAGCTCGGCGTAGATGCGCGCGCCGCGCTTCCTGGCGTGCTCGAGCTCCTCGAGCAGCACCGCGCCGCCGCCGTCGGAGAGCACGAAGCCGTCGCGCTCGGCGTCCCAGGGGCGGCTCGCCTCCTGCGGCGCATCGTTGCGCGTCGAGAGTGCCTTGGCCTGCCCGAAGCTGCCGAGTCCGCAGCGGGTCGTGGCCATCTCCCCGCCGCCGGCGACGATTACGTCCGCATCGCCGTACTGGATGGTGCGCATCGCCAGCCCGATGGCGTGCGTCGAGGTCGTGCAGGCCGTCACCACGCCGAGGTTCGGGCCCTTCAGGCCGTAGCGGATGGAGAGGTGGCCGGCGATCATGTTGATGATGGTCGCGGGCACGAAGAACGGGGAGATCTTGCGCGGCGTGTTGGCCTTGAGGTACTCGCCGTAGTCCTCTTCGATGGTCCACAGTCCGCCGATGCCCGCCCCGCACACCGCGCCGCACAGCGTCGGATCGGTCTTGGAGAAATCGATGCCGCTGTCGGCGACGGCCTGCACGCCGGCGGCCACGCCGTAGTGCATGAAGTCGTCCATGCGGCGTGCTTCCTTGGGCGGGATGTACTGGCTGACGTCGAAGTCGCGCACCTGACCGCCGAAGCGGGTCGGGAATGCGGACACGTCAAAGCGCGTCACCGGGCCGATGCCGCTCTCACCGCGCAGGACGGCATCCCATGCCGATGCGACAGTGCTCCCGACCGGAGACACTATCCCTAAACCCGTTACGACGACACGGCGTTTGCTCACGCGCGACCCGTCTGACGTCCTTGATCTGTGCGCAGGCGTGATGTCAGGACTTGCTGCGCCGCTCGTTGATGTAGTCGATCGCCTGGTGAACGGTGGTGATCTTCTCGGCGTCCTCGTCCGGGATCTCGATCTCGAACTCCTCCTCGAGGGCCATCACCAGCTCGACCGTGTCGAGTGAGTCGGCTCCCAGGTCATCGACGAACGAGGCATCGTTCGTGACCTGTTCCTGTTTGACGCCCAGCTGTTCGGCAACGATGGCCTTGACCTGCTGCTCGACTGTGCTCATTAGCGATTGGTCCTTCTGTAGAACTTGAAAAAGCGACCGCCCGAAGCACACCAGGCCTCCGGTTGCGGGCGCGGTATTCTAAGGGAACACCCCCCGGCGTGCCAGCAACGCGAGTGATTGTTTTTTCAGGTGAAACTGCCCTCGTGTTCCCTGAAAGCGTCCCCGTGCCGAACCCTCCTGTCGCGCGGCCCCAACGCCGGGCGAGCCGCGCGCACAGCCGGTGATGCGGGTCCTAGGCGCGCCGCGTCCGCGGTGCCGGCGCGCAGCGGCTGGCGCGTCGCAGCACGGTGAGCTGCTCCCCCAGCTCAAGCTCACCGCGCCGCGTCGCACTGCGGCAACGGGGACGCCCTTGCGGAGGGGTCTGGGGACAGCCTCAGGGCATGTACATGCCGCCGTTGACGTGCAGCGTCTCGCCGGTGATGTAGGACGCCTGCGGGGAGGCGAGGAACAGCACCGCCGCCGCCACGTCCTCGGGTGTGCCGAGGCGCGCCATGGGAATCTGCCCGAGGAGCGCCGTGCGCTGTTCGTCCGAGAGCGAGCGCGTCATGTCGGTGTCGATGAAGCCCGGCGCCACCGCGTTCACGGTGATGCCGCGCGTGGCGAGCTCCTTGGCCAGGGATTTGGTGAAGCCGATCAGCCCCGCCTTCGCCGCCGCGTAGTTGGCCTGCCCCGGGTTGCCGGTGACGCCCACGACCGAGGTCAGGTTGACGATCCGTCCGCGCCGTTCCTTCATCATGCGCCGCACGCAGGCCTTGCAGAGGCGAAAGACGCTGGTGAGATTGGTCGCGAGCACCGCATCCCAGTCCTCGGGCTTCATGCGCAACAGCAGCGTGTCGCGGGTAATGGCGGCGTTGTTGACCAGGATGGTCGGGGACTGCCCGGCCTGCTCCAGGGACTGCATGAGTGCGTCGATGGAGGCGGGACTCGAGGCATCGAGCACCGCGCCGCGTCCGCGGGCGCCCTTGGCGCAGAGCGCAGCCGTGAATTTCTGCGCGCCCTCCTCCGTGGTCGCCGTCCCGATCACCATGGCACCGGCCCCCGCCAGCGCGAGTGCGATGGCGTTGCCGATGCCGCGCGAGGCGCCGGTGACCAGCGCCACTTCGTTCTCAAGCATGGGCACCTCCGTGCGTCGCCGCAAATGCCGCCTCGAGCGAGGCCGGGTCTTCGAGAGCGCAGAAGCCGAGGCCCGCGCGCTTCTCGATGCGGCGGTTCAGGCCGCTCAGCACTTTGCCGGGACCGCACTCGATGACCTGTGTGATCGAGGGGGTGGCAAGCGCGCGCAGGGTATCCGTCCAGCGCACCGGGCTCGAGAGCTGGCGCACCAGGAGCGCGCGCAGGTCAGCGGGGTCGGCGTGCTCGGTCGCATCCACCGCGCTCAGGTAGCGGATGGCAGGACGGCGGATGGCGAGCTGCGCCAGCTGCTCGCGCAGCCGCTCGGCGGCCTTGAGCATCAGGCTCGAGTGCGCGGGCACGCTCACCGGCAGCAGCACCGCGCGCTTGGCCCCGCGTGCCTTGGCTGCCTGCATCGCGCGCTCGACCGCCGCCTTCTCGCCCGCGATCACGACCTGGCCGGGGGAGTTGAAGTTGGCAGGCTCCACGACCTGTCCCTGGGCGCCCTCACGGCAGACGGCCGCGAGGTCGGCGTCATCGAGCCCGAGGATCGCCGCCATGGCGCCGGTGCCGGCAGGCACCGCCGCCTGCATGGCCTGCCCGCGAAACCGCACCAGCTGAATGGCCGGGGCGAAGTCCAGCGCCCCCGCGCACACCAGGGCCGTGAACTCCCCCAGGCTGTGGCCCGCGACCACATCCGGCATGCCGCCGCCGCGCTCCTGCCAGACCCGCCAGGTGGCCACCCCGGCGGCGAGCATCGCCGGCTGGGTGCGCTCGGTGGCATTCAGCGCCTCCTCGGGACCGGCCGCGACGAGCTTCCACAGGTCGTAGCCGAGGGCCTCGGAGGCCTCCTCGAAGGTGGCACCGACGGTGGCGTGGGCCGCCGCCAGCGCGCCGAGCATTCCGACCGACTGCGAGCCCTGGCCCGGGAAGACAAACGCGAACCCCATTCCACACTCCCTGCCCCCGGATGGCGGGGGCGGCGGATTATAGCGGCCTCGGGGTGAGGCCGAGGGCGGCGGCCAGGCCGCCGAGGACCCCGAAGAAGTGCGCGTCCACCACGACATCCGGGCTGCCGGAGAGGGGCAAGGGGCCCGCGCCCTGCTCGTAGAGCAGCTTCACCAGCAGCACGATGGCGAGCGCCCAGCCGTCCTTCTCGCGGCGGCGGATATGCGCCAGGGCCCCTGCGGCCATGACCCCGTGCAGCACTCCCGAGGAACCGACATACCACTGGAGGGTCGAATCCCACAGCCACAGGCCCGCATCGATGGCGAGCACCGAGGCGGCGATGATCAAGAGCCATTGGCCGGGGGTGTAGTCGCGCGCGAACAGCGCCCACAGGAGGATCAGGCCGAGGACATTCACCAGCGCGTGCCTGAGGCTCAGGTGCACGAGGTGCGCGCTCACGAGGCGCCAGAGCTGCCCGTGGGCGATGCCGGCGCGCTCGTAGCGCAGCCAGATGCGGCCCTCATCCCCGGTGAGTGCCAAGAGCACGAGCAGCGCGGCGAGTGCCAACAGCGCCCAGCCCAGGCGGCCGTCGCAATTGAGAGACTGAGCGAGGCTCGCCACGCGCTTCACAGGACCGCAGGCCCCCATTTGTTATGATCCGGCACGGTTTTTTCGGCTCACCCGGCGGCCACGCCGCCTGACGGACAGCGCATGACCCACAGCACGCACGAGGTTAGCAGAGGCGAGTACCGGCGGTACGCACGCGGCTTCACCCTGATCGAGATCATGGTGGTCGTGATCATCATCGGGCTGCTCGCGGCGGTGATCGTGCCGACCGTCATCGGCAAGGTCGACGAGGCGCGCGTGGTGAAGGCCAAGCAGGACATCCAGGCGCTCGAGACCGCGCTGCAGATGTTCCGCCTGCAGAACTCCAAGTACCCGACCACCGAGCAGGGCCTCGGCGCGCTCGTCACGCAGCCGAACGATCCGACCATCCGGCACTGGCAGCAGGGCGGCTACATCCAGCGCATCAGCAAGGACCCCTGGGGCAATGACTACCAGTACGTCTTCCCCGGCACCCACGGCAAGGACTACGACCTGTTCACCTTCGGGGCCGACGGCGCCCCGGGCGGTGAGGGCATCGATGCCGACATCGGCAACTGGAACACCGAGTAGCACGCGCGCGGGAGCGCGCGCGCGCAGCCGCGGCTTCACGCTCATCGAGATCCTGGTGGTGGTCGCCATCATCGGGATCGTCTCCATCGGCGTGCTGCTGTCGGTGAATCTCACCGGCCGCGACCGCGAGCTGGAGAAGGAGAGCGAGCGGCTGGTGGCGCTCATGAACTACGCACGCGAGCAGGCCGAGCTGCAGACGCGCGAGTTCGGCGTCGCCTTCCAGGACGACAGCTACGAGTTCCTCACCTACGACGTGCACCGCGCGCAGTGGCGCGGGGTGAGCGAGGACGACGCGCTCGAGCTGCGCAAGCTCCCCGACGGCCTCGACGTAAAGCTCACACTCGACGGGCGCCCGGTGGTGCTCAAGCGCCCGACGGACGCCAAGGACAAGACCCCGCAGGTGATGATCTATTCCAACGGCGACCTGAGTGCCTTCACGGTCACCCTCGAGCGCGACGGCGGCGTGCGCAGCGTGACCCTCGCCGAGGACGAAAAGGGCGCGATCATCGCCAAGCCCCTCGTCGAGGTGAAGCAGTGATGCGCAGCCTGAGCGCGCGCGGCTTCACGCTGATCGAGGTGCTGGTAGCGCTCGTCATCGTGGCGGTCGGCATGTCGGCCGTCATGGGCGCCCTCACCTCTTCCGCCAACACCATGAACTTCCTCAAGGACGAGACCTTCGCGCAGTGGGTGGCGCTCAACAAGATCGCCACCGTGCGCACCTCCGGCCAGCAGCCGGCGAGCGGCAACACCGACGGCGACATCGACTTCGGTGGCCGCAGCTGGCACTGGCGCCAGGAGGTGGTCACGACCGACCTGCCGGGCGTGCTGCGAATCGACGTCAAAGTGCGGCCGAAGGAGGTCAAGGCCGACAACGACAGCGGCTGGACCACCACCGTGTCCGGCATCTACGGCAACGCGGTGGGGGTGGGCAACGGTACCCTTCCCACCTGGGGCCAGCAGTCCCCTCTCAATGCACCGCCCGGCACGGGCGCGAACGGCACCGCCAGCGGCGGCAAGCCGGTGATCGGCAGCAACGGCGCGCAAGGCAGCGGCGGCATCATGGGTACGCCGGTCACGCCGGCACCGACGGATCCGGGCCTGGGATCACCCGGCGACGGGCAGCCCGATCCCAACAACCCGCAGCAGCCGCCATGAGAGCACGCGCGGGCGGCTTCACCCTGATCGAGCTCGCGGTCGCGATCCTCATCGTCGCGGTCATCGCGGCGATCGGCTACGGCACCATGACCCAGGCGCTGAAGAACCACGAGATCCTGAAGGCCCAGCAGGCCGAGCTCATCGGCCTGCAGAACGCAGTGCGCACCATGGAGCAGGACTTCGTGCAGGCCGCGCCGCGCCCGGTACGGCAGGCGATCGGCGATGAGCCGCCGCAGGTAGCCTTTGCGGGCTCACCGCCCGGGGGCACACCGCTCGTGGCGCTCACCCGCGAGGGCTGGAGCAATCCTGCGGGCCTGCAGCGGCCCGGACTGCAGCGCGTCGCCTACTACCTCGACAACCAGACGCTGCGGCGCGAGTACTGGAACGTGCTCGACCCGACCCTCGCCAGCACCACGGTGAAGCACGACCTGCTCACGCACGTGAAGAGCTTCACGCTGCGCTACCTCGACGTGAACCACCAGTGGCAGACGCAGTGGCCGCCGGCGACTGGCTGCACCACCTGCCCGAACGAAGAGTCGGCACTGCGGGCGCGGCCGCTCGCGGTCGAGATCACCATCGAGACCGAGGACTGGGGCAAGATCGTGCGCATCATCGAGATCGCGGCGTGAGCACGCCCGGCAGCCCCCGCCGCATCCCCGCCGCGAGTGCACGGCGCCAGCGCGGCATGGCGCTCCTGGTGGCGATCCTGGTCGTCGCGCTCGGCACGATGATCGCAGCCTCGGTCGCCTACGAGAACGCCATGACGGCCCGCCGCGGCACGGCCACCTACGCCTTCGACCAGGCAATCCTCATCACCCAGGGAGCCGAAGCGATCGCCGCCTACGGGCTGCGGCAGACGGTGCAGAGCGATTCCAAGCAGCTCTACATCGGCCAGGGCTGGGACAAGCAGTACGGACCGCTGGAAGTGGTGCCCGGAGTGATGCTCGAGGCCAACCTCGAGGATCTGCAGGGGCGCTTCAACCTCAACAACCTGGTGCGCCAGGACGGCACGCCCGATCCGGTGATGACGAATGCCTTCACGCAGCTGCTGGCGCTCGTCGGTCTCGAGGAAAAGTGGACCGGCTACATCGTCGACTGGATCGACATGGACGGCACGCCGAGCATCCCCGAGGGCGCCGAGGACAGCGTCTACATGGGCCAGACGGTCCCTTACCGCACGGCCAACCGTTACATCACGAGCGCCACCGAGCTCCTGGCGCTGCCCGGCTTCGGGCGCGATCGCTACCTCAAGCTCGCGCCCTTCGTGGTCGCGCTCCCTTATGGCACCACGATCAACGTCTGCACCACCTCCGGGGAGGTGCTCGATGCCTTCGCCGGGCCCGGGCACCAGGAGTGGAACGATGCGACGCTCGCGAAGAACCGCCAGAGCGCGGGCGCGTGCTTTCCGAAGCTCACCGACTACCAGGCAAGCGTCGACCCGAAGGTGTGGAGCGGCCAGGCGGCGCAGAACCCCAATGGCGTGCAGGCGAATCAGGGGCTCGGCAGCAATACCGGCACCGCCAATCAGGGCCTCAATCAGCCCACCGGCAACCCCGCGGCCCAGGGCCCGCAGGGCGTGGCCCCCAAGTTTGCGCAGATCTCGAACTACTTCCGCCTCACCAGCATCGTTTCTATTGGCAGCACGGAATTCAACTTGTACAGTCTTCTGTATCTGGACGGCACGCGCATGCCGCGCCCCATCCAGCGCAGCTTCTCGCGTGACGAGGAACCCCCGCTGTGGCTGTGGCAAGGACAGTGATGCGATCGATGCCGGCCCGCAGGGCCCCCGTGACAGGATGCCCGCATGGCTGAGACGCTGCTGCTGCGCCTGCCGCGCGACCCCGGGCACGCGCCCTCCTGGCTGATCGTCGATGCACGCGGCGCCGCAGTCGGGCCGCCGCAGAGCGGCCCGCTGAACCTCGCCGCCCCGCGCGTGGCCGGGCGGCACGTGTGCGTGCTGGTGCCGGGCACCGACGTGCTGCTCGCGGAGCCCGAACTGCCGCTGAAGGCGGGGGTCAAGCCGCAGCAGCTGGTCCCCTATGCCCTCGAGGAGCAGCTCGCCGATGACATCGACGAGCTGCACTTCGCCGTCGGCAAGCGCACCGCCGACAGCATGCGCGTGCCGGTGGCGGTGGTCGCGCGCTCGCTCATGAGCGAGTGGCTCGCGACCCTGGGCGCCGCCGGTATCACGCCCGACTCGGTCTATGCCGACAGCGACCTGCTGCCGGAAAACCCCGGACAGTCGGTGGCGCTGCTCGAGGAGGACGCCATCTACGTGCGGCCGCCCGGCGCGAGCGTCGTGACGCTGCCCGCGGATGCGCTCGATCAGGCGCTCGAGATCGCCGCCTCGAGCGCCGATACCGCCAGCGGCGCCCGCGGCCTCATCCTCTACACCGGGGCGGCCGAGTGGCAGCGGCATGCCCCGCAGGTGGAGGCGGTGCGCGCGCACTTCGACGGCATCAAGATCCAGCTGCTCACCGGCGGTCCGCTCGCCCTCTTCGCCCAGCAGCTGCCCGGGGCGAAGCCGATCAACCTGCTGCAGGGTGACTATGCGCCCAAGAGCGCCCGCGCCGTCGGCTGGCAGGCCTGGCGCGTGGCGGCGGCGCTCTTGGCCGGCCTGGTCGCGCTGCACGTCATCGGGCGGGGCGTGCAGCTGAGCCTCATCAAGAGCCGCGAGCACAAGGTGGATGCACAGCTGCGCGAGACCTTTCAGCGTCTCATGCCCGGGACCCCGTACGGGATCGACGCACGCCGCCAGCTCGAGCAGCATCTGGCCGCGGCGCGCGGCGCCGCCACGGGGCTGCTGCCGGCGCTGCAGGCGCTCGCCGAGGCGCGCGCCAGCGTGCCCGGCACCAACCTCGAGTCGGTGAACTTCAAGAACGGCGGCACGGAGATGAAGCTCCTCTCCCCCGACGCCACGAGCCTCGATCACCTGAGCCAGGCGTTGCGCAGCAACGGCTGGCAGGCGGACCTGCGTGGCGGCACGAACAACGCCCAGGGCTACGAGGGGCGCATCGAGCTGCGCTCCGGGGGCGGCTGAGCATGAAGTTCTCCAGCCCCTCGCTGCGCGGCCTGTCCTTCGAGTCCCTCGAGCGCCTCTCCGAGCGCGACCGCAAGCTGCTCTTGATCGCCGCAGTCGCGCTGCTGCTGATCCTGGTGTTCGCCGTGATCCTGCCGCTCGAGCGCGCGGTCGGCAAAGAGCGCGCCAAGCTCGCCCAGAAGCGCGCCGACCTCGCCTGGATGCAGGGCATCGATCCGGGCGCCATTCCGCCCGGGCCGTCCGATCACGGTGAGTCGCTCCTGGTGATCATCGATCGCTCCGCGCGCGAGGCCTCGCTCGCCAAGGCGATGTCCGGCAGTGAGCCCGGCAGCAACGGCAGCCTCTCGGTGCGCCTCGAGCGGGCACCGTTCGATCGGCTCATCGAGTGGCTGAACCGCCTCGCGATCCAGAACGGCGTGGTGGTGGATTCGGCGACCATCGAGAAGTCCGGCGACCCCGGCGCGGTCAACGCCACGATCGTCCTGCACGCGGGCTGAACTTGAAGCGCGGAGCGTGGCTCACGGTCGCGGCGCTCGTGGCGTTCGCGGCCATCATCGTGGCGCGCTTGCCGGCCTCCTGGGTGCTGCCCTCGGGACCGAAAGCCCCAATCACCTGCGTGAGCACGGAAGGGTCGATCTGGAGCGGGGCCTGCAGCGGCCTCACCTACCAGCACACAGCGCTCGGGGACCTCAGCTGGGAGCTCAAACCCGCGCGGCTGTTTCTCGGCCGTCTCGCCGCACACGTGAGCCTCGCGCACGCCGCCGCGCGCGCGAGCGGGGATCTCGAGCTCGGCTTCGGCGGCCGCATCAGCGCGCATGGCCTCAGCGCCGAGCTGCCGCTCGATCCGAAGCTCCTGCCGGGCGTGCCGCCGCAGCTGCGCGGCTCGGCGCGCGTCGAGCTCGCGCACGCCGTGGCGGTGCACGGCATCATCGAGGAGCTGCAGGGCACGATCGAGGCACACGATCTCATCGAGCAGTCCGGCCGCATCACGCCGCTCGGCAGCTACCGCCTGAGCTTCCCGGGCGGCGCGGGCGAGCCGGTGGGGACGCTGCAGGATATCGGCGGCCCGCTCGCCGTCACCGGCACGCTGCGCCTCACCCAGCACGGGGGCTACGAGCTCGAGAGCCAGATCGCTGCGCGTCCCGACGCCCCGCCCGAGCTCGTCGAGAACCTGCGCTACTTAGGTTCCCCCGACGCCGCCGGCCGGCGCACGTTCAGCATGTCCGGCAGCCTGTAGTACTTCAGGGCTCGACCTCGCGGAACGCCGCGAGCAGCGGGAAGTACAGCGCGGTGCGCACCGGCTGCGGCCCGAGTCCCTGCGCGAGCTCGCGGTAGGTGCGCAGCTGCGCTCGGTAGCGCTCGACCTCCTCATCCAGGAACGCCTCGAGTCCCCCGCCCTCGTGCCGGCTGGTCTTGAAGTCGATCACCCAGCGCGTGCCGGCTGCGTCGACGAAGCAGCGATCGATGCGGATGGTGCGTAGTCGGCCGGCACTGAGACCGCTGAGCGCCAGCTCGCTCGCCGCCTCGCGATGGCTGGCATCGAGAATCCAGCGCCCGCGCGGGTCGGCGAGCGTCTGCGCCAGAGCGGCGAGCACGCGCTCGGCGGCCACGGCGCATTCCTCGCCCGGCACGCCGGCGCGCGCGAGCTGGGCGCGCACCGCCTCGATGGTCGCGACCGGGTGGCCCGGCGGGGGCAGCTCGCTCTGCGCAGCGAGCCGCGCGAGGCGGTCGTGCACCACCGTGCCGATGTGCCGCTGCGTCTCGCCCACCCAGCTGAACTCGGGCAGCTCGAGCGGCAGGTGAGCGCGCGGCAGGCGCGTGAGCGGCAGCGCCGGCGGGAGCGCGGCGCGCTCATAGCCGGCCACCAGGCGCGTGAGCGACGGCGATCGCGCCGTGCCCGCGGGCAGCGGCGCGGCTGGCGCGATGGCGAAGCGCGCGCCGAGGGCCTCCCAGAGGATGCCGAGCAGGCTGCGCGCGTCGGGGCGCACGCTGCCGTCGGCGGCGGCGGCCGGTGCGCCCGAGAGCCACAGTGACTCGCGCGCGCGCGTGATCGCGACGTACAGCAGGCGGCGCCGCTCCTGCGCCTCGCGCGCGCGCAGCAGCGCACGCAGGTAGGTATCCAGGCGCGAGGGCTCGCGCTGCCCGACCGCGGTGGCCGGCGCAATGAGGAGTTCCCCCCCGCGCCCCTCCCCCGGCTGGTCGGCCCAGCGCCACAGCCGCAGTTTCGCGCCCTGCGGCAGCCGCTCGAGCGCCGGCAGCAGCACGTGATCGAACTCGAGCCCCTTGGCGCGGTGGATGGTCATCACCTGCACCGGGGCGCTGTCCTGGGCGCCGCCGGCGCTGAAGAGCCGCGCGAGCAGCGGCACGAAGTCCGCCGGGCCCGACCAGTCCCCGGCGGCGGCGCGCTCGGTGAGCGCGGCGAAGAAGGCGCGTGCATCCTCGAGCTCGCTTTCGGCATAGGCATCGCTCGCACCGAGCGCCAGCCAGGTGCGCAGCAGCCACTGTGCCGGCGGAGCCTCGCCGCGGGTGGCGAGCGCCTCGGCGAGCACCCCGCGCACGCGCTCGAGGCGCCGCCGTTCCTCGGGCGCGCACTCACCCAGGCGCCGCGCATCGTGGAGCGCCTCGAACACGAGCTGCGGATCATCAGCCACCGAGAGCGCCGCCAGGGTCGCAAGGCGCGCACCGCACCAGGGGGCACGCAGCACGGCGAGCCAGGCGGTGCGGTCGGCGAGGTCGTGCAGCGCCGTGGCGAGCGCGACCAGGTCGCGCACCACGGCACGCTCGCCGAGCGGCACGAGATCGACGCCGAGTGCGGTCAGCCCCGCAGCCTGCAGGGCCGCGACGATGGGCACCGCGTGGGCGTGTGCCGAGACCAGCACGGCGATGCTCGCCTGCGGAAAGCGGGCACGCAGCGCCGCCGCATGCGCCGCCAGCGCGCGCGCCTCGGCGAGCCGCTCGCCCGGGAACAGCCGCAGACTGACCTGCTCCTGTGCACCGCTCTGCTCGGCGGTGCGGCCGGCGCTGCTCGCGTGGTAGGCGACCGCGCCCAGGGCAGGGTCGTCGGCTGCGGGGAACACCTGCGTGAAGAGCGCATTGGTGAACTCGACCAGCGCCGCTGCGGCGCGGAAGTTGCGTACCAGGCGCAGCGGCTCGAGGCGCACGCCCCCGATGCCGGCAGCGCGCGCCTTGAGGAACAACGAAACTTCCGCGTCGCGGAAGCGGTAGATCGACTGCATGGGGTCGCCGACCACGAAAAGCGTGCGGCCCTCGAGCGCCTCCCAGCCGGCGGTGAGCATCTCGATGAGCTCGAACTGCGCGAGCGAGGTGTCCTGGAACTCGTCCACCAGGATGTGCTTGAGGCGCAGACCCGTACGCAGCGCGAGATCGGTGGGCTCACCGCCGCAGCTGAGCGCCGCGCGTGCCGCGCCGGTCACGTAGGTGTGATCGACCTCGGCGCGCTCGGCAAACTCCGCGTACAGCTCCGCCGCGGCGCGCGTGAGGAGTCGCGACAGCGAGGCGATCGCTGTGGCGTCCTCATCGTGCAGCGCCGCCTCGGGCGCGGCGCGCAGCGCCAGGAGCGCCTCGCGCAGCCCGCGCACGCCCTGCAGCTGGCCGATGAGGGTGCGCAGCTGCTCGCGCCGTGCGGGCTCGGTGAAGTGCGGCCCGAGGTGGCGCGCGGCGAGCTGCCGCCGCCAGTCCTCCTTGGTCAGGGTGAGCTGCGCGAGCCTGCGCCATGCCTCGAGCGCGGCCGGCCCCGCATCGAGTCGGCCCACCCCCGGCAGCGCCTCCGCAGCGCTTCTCAGGGCCGGCGTGGTCAGGGCGCTGAGTGCGGCCAGGTGGCGCAGGGCGAGGTGCGCCAGGCTCGCGTTGACCCGCCGCACCAGCGCCTCGGGCGCCTGCGCCAGCACGAACGGCAGCCAGTGGGAGCGCTCGGCGAGCAGCTGCGCGAGCAAGCGCTCGAGGTTCATCCAGTTGTTGTCGAGCCGCTCGAAGAGGCACTGCGCGTGCTCCTGAAGTTGCGGTTCGGTCTCGGCGGCGTAGAGGGTGCGGCGCGCGGCGCGGGCGTAGAAGCCCTCGGCGAGCTCGGTGACGGCGAGCGCCGCGCCGGCGCGCGAGGCGAGCGGCAGCTCGCTGGCGAGCGCGAAGTTGAAGGAGTCGATGGTCTGGATGCGCAGCAGCGCCGCGTCGCGCGCCAGGTCGAAGCCGCGCGCCGCGGCGTGCGCGCGGGCCGCGGCGGCGAGCACGCGCAGCTGCGCGGCGTTCGGATCCTCTGCGGGCAGCTCCTCGCGCAGCGCGCGCATGACGCGCGCGCGCATCTCGGCCGCGGCCTTGCGCGTGAAGGTGATGGCGAGGATCTCGCCCGGCTCATCGACGCGGGTCAGGAGACGCAGGAAGCGCTGCGTGAGCACGGCGGTCTTGCCCGAGCCGGCCGGGGCTTCAAGCAGCACCGAGAGTGTCGGGTCGGTGGCGCGCGCGCGTGCCCGCGCATCGAGCGTCGCGGCCGGCTCAGTCATCGGCCGCCTCCTGGCCGGGGTGCGGCGGCGCTTCCGGCGCCGCGTGCGCGCCGATGCGGCACAGCGTCGGCAGGTGGCAGAACTCGCAGGCACCCGGGGCGGGATCGACGCGGGCATCGCCGGCGAGGAAGGCGCTGATCAGCTGCTCGATGACTGCGATCCAGCGTTCGCGCTGCCGGGGCCAGCCGCCGCTCTCCGCGGGCACCGCGCGCACGCGCGGCAGGGTGCCATCCTGGGCGGCGACGCCCGCGAAGCGAATCTCGCGCGCGTTGACGTGCAGTGCCGCCAGCGCGCACACCGTCTCGGAGGTGGCGGCGAGATAGGCGAGCAGCTGCGGGTGCGAGGGCCGCTCGCCGTACCAGTCACTCGGGGTGGCGCGGCCGCTCTTGTAGTCGAGGATCACCCGCCCGGACTCGGTCGCATCGATGCGGTCGACGCGCATGATGAGGCGCCCGCCAGCGAGCTCGAGCTCCAAGGGCTCCTCGGTGGCCTCCACGGTGAACGGGCCACGCGTGAGCTCGAGCTTCAGGAGCTCGAGGATCAGGATCTCCGCGCGGCGGCACTCGCGCGCCAGGGCCCGCGGCAGCGCTTCGAACAGCTCGAGCTGCGCCTCCGTGCGCGGCCGCCCGCGCCGCCGCCGCGGTGGCCGGTTGAGCGCCAGCGGGCGCGCCGCGCGATCGACGCACTCGCTGATGAGTGCCGCGAGCGGCTGCGCACCGAGGCCGGCGAGCGTCGCGGAGTCTCCGAGCCGCTGCCACAGCTCCTGCAGCGCGGCGTGCAGGAGCAGTCCGCGCTGATCCGCGGCGACCCCGGGCTCGGCGCGCTCGGGCGCTCGCGCCCCGAGGCGCAGCTCCGCGAAGGCGCGGAACGGGCAGGCGTTCTGCAGCGTGACCGAGCGCGTGCCGCCCGGCAGCGGTCGTAGCGCAGTAAAGCGCGGCCCCGAGTCATCCGGCACCGACTCGGTGAGGCCGCGCCGGCGCAGTGCGAGCGTGAGCCACGCACGTGGGGCTGAGCCCTGGTAGGGCGCGAGAGCGCTCATGAGCGCACTCGCCTCCAGAGCGAGGTCGCCTTCGCGGTCGGGGACCGAGAGCACGACCTGCGGCGCGCTCGCACGCCAGGCGAACAACAGCCGCTCGGCCTCGGCGCGCCGGCCGGCGATGCTGGCCGCGGGCAACGCGGCGCGTCGCTGGGCGGGGAGCAGCAGGAAGGGATCGGGACCGAGCGGCTGCGGCAGCACATCGGCGCTCGCGCCCGCCACCCAGATGCCGTCGTAACCGATCACCGGATCGCTCAGGAACGGCGAGATGCGCACCGGGGCGTCTTCGTCCGCAAAGCGATAGGCGCTGTGATGCGCGAGCGCGCCGAGCAGGCTCACCGCCGCGGCGCGCTCGAGCGCGCCCGTGACCGCATCCAGGGAGCCGAACTCCTCGAGCAGCTGCGCGAAGCGCAGGCGTGTCTGTGCCGCGGCGCCCCCGGCAGCACACGGCCCGGGCCAGCCGAGCCGCTCGAGCGCGCGGGCGAAGCGCTCGCTCCAGCGCCGCAGCGGGGCGCGTCCCTCGGGTAGCGCCGCGGCGGCGCGCTGCAGCCGGCCATCGAGCTCGCGCCCCGACACCGTCCGCGAGGCAGTGAGGAGCCCCAGCGCTCCACGCAACTCGCGCAGCTCGAGGCTGACCACGCGCCGCTCGCGCAGCGACTGCACCAGCGCGGCGCGCTCGGCCAGGGCCGGCGTCGTCCAGCCCGGGGACATCAGCCAGGCGGCGAGCGGCTCGAGCTCGAGTGCCCGCCCGCTGAGCAGGCGCAGCGCGCTGAGCGCCTGCTCGATGAGGCTCGCCTGATCGAGCGGCCTGCCCCCCTCGATGCCCGCAAGCGGCGCCGCCTCGGGGCCGGCGCCGAGGGCGCCCGGATCGAGCTCCTCGGTGATGCGCGCGGCGAGGCGCTCGCGCGCACCGGGGCTGCCAGGCACGACGATGAGCAGCCGGGCATCCGGCTGTCGCAGCAGCCGCTCCCGGCACCAGGCAGCGATCGCCTCCTGCTCGGCCTCGGGGCTGGCCGGATAGGCGGCGCGCGCCTCCCCGAGCGGCGCGGTATCGGCGGGTGCCGGCCGTGCCAGCGCGGCAAGCCGCGGCGGCAGCGCGCCGAAGCCTGCCAGCCACGCTGCGCCGGCCGTGTCGGTCGTAAGGCGCGTTACGAGCGCCCCGGGGGTCGCGGCGCCCAGCTCGCGGCAGCGGGCCGCGAAATGTCGCGCGGCGCGCTCGAGCAGCGCCGGCTCGCTCCCCTCGCCCGCCCCGCCAAGCGCGATGCCCCAGTCGGCGGCGAGCTCGTGCGCCCGCTCGAGCGCCTGCGCGAGCGCGCCCTCATCGAGCACCTCCGCCGCGCCCGCGGCGCGCGCGGCCTCGCGCCACAGCAGCCAGCCCTCGGCCTCGCCGAGCAGGCGCGGCCATTGCTCGGGGGCTTCCTGGGCGAGCTGCTCGCAGGAGCGACGCAGCCACTCTTTGACGGTGAGCACGGGCGGGGCGGCCCAGACGCGTCGGCCGGCGGCGAGCGCGCCGGCGGCCCAGGCGAGCTGCACGGCGTGCACGCGCTGCGCGGCCGGCACCACGAGCGTGCCGCCGGCTGCGAGGTGTGCGCTGAGTGCGGGAGGGAGCCTGTACAACGGCGGGCGGTGCGGGAGACTTTCGCGGCGCTACTTGAAGCGCCCGGTGACGACGTTGCCGCCGGCCTGCGCCGGCGCCTCGCCGCCGCCCACCGCGTAGGCGGCGAGCAGCTCCTCGATGCGGGTGAACACCTCGCGCAGCGTCGCCGCGTCCGGGAGGTTGGTGATGCGGAAGTGGTTGCGGTACGGCACGTTGAAGCTCACCCCGGGGGCGACCAGCACGTGCTTCTGCTCGAGCAGGTCGAGCGCGAACTGCTGGTCATCGAACTGCGGCAGCGCCTGGGCACGGATGCCGGGGAAGGCGTACATCGCCCCGCCGGGCGCTGCCAGGGTGAGGAAGCGGCTCGCGGCGCAGGCGGCGAGGATCGCGGCGCGCGACTCGTACAGCCGGCCGCCGGGGGCGACGAGCTCGCGCACGCTCTGGTGGCCGCCGAGCGCGGTCTGCACCGCCCACTGCGACAGCACGTTGCTGCACAGGCGCAGCGAGGACAGCAGCTCGAGCGCCGCGAGGTACTCGGCGGCGGCGTGCGTGCGGCCGGAGAACACCGCCCACCCCACCCGGTAGCCGCAGGCGCGGTACACCTTGGACAGTCCCGACATCGTGCAGCACAGCGTCTCGCGCACGAGCGTCGCCATGGGCACGAACTCGCGAGCCTCGTAGGTCATCTGGTCGTAGATCTCGTCGCTGAACACCACCAGCTGGCGCCGCTCGGCGAGCCGCGCCAGTCCCTCGAGCACGCTGCGCGGATAGACCGCGCCGGTCGGGTTGTTGGGGTTGATGATGACGATGGCCCGCGTGCGCGGGCTCACGAGGCGTGCGAGCTCCTCGGGGTCGGGCACGAAGGCGTTCTCGGGGCGGCAGGGGTAGTGCACCACGCGGCCGCGGTTGAGCGTCACGGCTGCCGTCCACAGCGGGTAGTCGGGGCTCGGCACCAGCACCTCGTCGCCCTCGTTGAGCAGCGCCCGCAGCGTGAGGTCGATGAGCTCGCTCACGCCGTTGCCGATGAATACCTCCTCGGCCGTGACCCCGGCGATGCCGCGCGCCTGCTGCTGCATCACCACCGCCTCGCGCGCCGGGAAGATGCCCTTCTGGTGGCAGTAGCCCTCGGCCTCGGCGAGGTTCTCGATCATCGCCAGGCGCATGGTCTCGGGCGTGCGCAGCCCGAAGGCGCGCGGGTTGCCGATGTTGAGCGAGATGATCTCGTAGCCCTGGCGCTCGAGCTCGTGGGCGCGCCGCGCCAGGCGGCCGCGGATCTCGTAACGGACGTGCTTCAGGCCCTCGCTCGGGCGGATGGTCGGTTCGCTCATGGTGGGCGAAGGATAGCGCACCTCGGCGGGGCTGCCCCAAGTGGCGCGGACGAACTGTGACGCGCGGGGCCTAGAGCTGCCCCGCCAGCTCCCGCCAGCGCAGGCACGCGACCTGACGCTGCGGCGCCACCTCCTCCCAGGGGGGACGCTCGGTTG
>Ga0335083_10002431_pt1 | contig 24540 bp, 23 predicted proteins | sample Lox_Sample_42_FD_206716 | JGI IMG/M metagenome (GOLD analysis project Ga0335083, IMG submission 206716) | Soil microbial communities from Loxahatchee National Wildlife Refuge, Florida, United States - Lox_Sample_4.2 | ecosystem: Environmental > Terrestrial > Soil > Wetlands | place: USA...
CGACGACGGGGATCTGCGGTGCGACACCGAGCGCCTCGCGTACCTCGGGGACCGGATAGTGATACGAACCGGCGAAGTGGTTCACTCCGACGACGAACGGCGTGTTGCGCGCCTCGAAGTAGTCGAGTGCAACGAAGCTGTCGGCCAGGCGCCGGGTGTCGGCGAGCACGACCGCGCCGAGGGCGCCGTCGCAGAGGTCGTCCCACATGAAGGCGAACCGTTCCTGGCCCGGCGTACCGAACAGGTACATCACCAGTTGCTCGTCGACCGTGATGCGTCCGAAGTCCATCGCAACGGTCGTGGTGACCTTCGCGTTGACGAGCGAGGCGTCGTCGACGTCCTGCGACTCCGTGGTCATCGCTGCTTCCGTGGTCAGCGGTGGGATCTCCGAGACGGCCGACACGAACGTCGTCTTGCCGACGCCGAAGCCGCCGGCGACGACGAGCTTGACCGAGGTGACCTTGCGCGTGTGCGCGGCCGAGCCGCCCGCGGCCGGCTCGGGCGCCCGAGTCGCCGACATCGCGCCACCACCTGGAGTCTCAAAGGGCCCGGACACGTTCGATCATCCTCGTGAGGGCCGAGAGCTCGATCTCGACCGGGTCGCTGTAGGTGGTCTCGAGGAACCCGTCGCCGACGAGGTCCCCGACGATCACAATTGCCACACCGAGCGGGACGCCGAGCTCGGCGGCGATCTCCGCGATCGACGCAGGCTCGTAGCAGCAGTCGACGATGCGCGCCTTCTCGAAGTCGAGGTCGTCACGCGGCGAGCCGACGACCTGGACCATCGTCTCGATCTTCAGAGACGAGTCGGCCGCGCGCGTACGCCCGCCCGTGATCACGAACGGTCGTACGAAGTCCTGAGCCGTCGCCCGCGGCGGAAGCTCGTCGGTCATGCCGCGCCCTTCACTGGAGGACGCTCTCCTTCAGCTCGGCCACGAGGGCCGGGCTGAGCGCGGCGCCGACCCGTTCCACGAGCAGCGTCATCTGGTAACCGACCGCACCGACGTCGCAACGACGGTCGGCCACGACGCCGAGCGAGCTCCCGTCCGAGACGGCGGAAACGAAGAGGTAGCCCTCCTCCATCGCAACGATCACCTGATCGAGGCCACCGAGGGCGAAGCAGCGCGCGGTGCTCTCGGCGAGGCTCGTCATCCCGGCGATGATGGCGGACAGCTGCTCCGCCCCGGCCCGCTCGAGCGAGCTCGACATTGCCATCAGCAGTCCGTCGGACGACACCGCGACCGCGTCGGTCACGCCCGGCGTCGCGTCGACGAAGCTCGACAGCAACCAATTGAAGTTGCGAACCTCGGCGCTTGCGCTGACTGCGCTCGTCCCGTCCGATTGCACTGTCACTGACCTCTCCGATCATCGATGCCGGCTTCCTCGCGAGCCTGTTCGGCGGCGGCGCGGAATGCGGCGAAGAACGCGAACCGTTCGCCCGAATCGGCGGAGCCCGCCGAGTTGGTCTCGGGTTCGTTGACGCCCGCGGCCGTCGGAGCGGACGCGGAAGCGACTGAAGGACCGCCCGGGGCCTCCGGCGACGGCGCGACGGAGGCGGAATCGGCGGGAGCGGCGGGCGAAACCGGCGTGGCCACCGGCGCTCCGGACTCCACCGGCCGCTGGCGAACCCACGGCGTCTCGAGCCGTGAGTTGCGGCGTCCGCGCTTCGGGAGCCGCTGCGGGATCAAGTCCTCGGCGAAAGGTGAGCCGGCCGACTCGGCCGGGGCGGGCCGGCTCGTCGCGACGTCGACCGCTTGCGCGACCTCGGCGAACGAGGCCCTCCGGTCGGCCGCGAGCGGCGCACGATCGGCGGACGCGGACGGCGCCGCCGGCGCGCCGGTCGCGGCCGGGACGGGAGTGCTGGGTGCGGCGTCGGGCGCGTCCGTGCCGGCCGGGGACGCCTCGGCGGGAACCGGCGAGCTCGCGGCACCGCGCAGGTCGGCGAAGCTGCCGAGGCCGAGGCGAGGGCGCGCGGGAGCGGGCGCCGCCTCCGGGGATGTCTCGACCGGCGGCGCGGGGGCTGTCGTGGCCGCGGGGTTGGCGACGGGTGGACCCGTCCGCGGCGCCGCCGGTGCACCCGAAGCCGGGGAAGCCGCGGGAGGCGGAGAAGCCGCGGGGGCCGGACGCTCCGGCGGAGCGGACGGGCCCGAGTGGTCGACCTCGCGCGGACCGATCACCTGGATGTCGTCGAACGCCTCGGCCTCGTCGATCAGGTCGGCCTCGGCAGCCGACTCGAGCGAATCCTCTGCGAGTCGTGCTTCGGGTGCGGGCGCGCTCGAGGCCGCCCGGAACGAGATCGCGGCCGCCGCGGCACCCGTAGCGGGAGCCACCGGGGTCGCCGGGGCGGAGGCAGTCGGTAGCGAGGCATCGGCCACCGAACCGCGGCGCGGCAGCGCGGCCGGCGGTCGCGTCGCGTCGCCGCCCGACGGCGGGCCCGCGGTCGGCGGCGTGCTCCCCGGTTCGGCGACGGGGGTGGACTTCATGCCGAGCAGCGACGTGGGCAGCGCGACCATCGCCGTCAATCCACCCGCGGGCGACGACGCCAGGTGCACGGTCAGCGAATGCCGGGCCGCGAGCTGCGCGACGACGTAGTGACCGAGGAACCGCGACGGAGCGAGCGTCAATGCGTTCGCCGAGGAGATCAGCGCGTTCGCGCGTTCGAGCTCGTCCTCGTGCATTCCGATGCCGTTGTCGATGATCGTGACGACGTAGCCGTTGTCGTCCTTGCGCCCGTACACCTCGACGTCGGCGTCGGGCGGAGAGAACGACAGCGCGTTCTCGACGAGCTCGGCGATGACGTGACTCACGTCGGCCGCGGCCGCGCCGTCGACGCGCGCGTCGTCGATGTGGCGAAGGCGAACCCGGCGGTAGCCCTCTACCTCGCCGAGCGCGCCGCGCACGACGTCACCCATTGCAACCGGCGCGCTCCACGTGCGCGGCGGGGCCAACCCGGCGAGAACGAGGAGCGACTCCGCGTTGCGACGCATGCGGGTCGCAAGGTGGTCGAGACGGAACAGGTGCTCGAGCGTCTCGGGGTTCTTCTCCTCGTTCTCGAGCTGCGTGATGAACTCGAGCTGGCGAGAGAGCAGATTCTGGTTGCGGCGACCGAGGTTGACGTACGCGTCGGCGACGTTGCGGCGCAGGGTCGCCTGCTCGACCGCAAGCGCGACCGCGCTGTGCTGCACGTTGTTCAGGGCAACCTCTACGTCGTAGACCTCGCCACCCGCGCTCACTTGCACGGGCTCGAGCTCGGGTTCGACGACCGGCTGGTCGACGGGCGTCGCGAGGATCTGCTGGACCGCAGCCGGCAGTCGCTCGCCTGCCATCGTGGTTGCCTGGTTGGCGAGCGCGCGCAGCGGCCGGGTGATCCATCGACTGGTGAGCCACAACAATGCGACCGCCAGCAGGATCGAAGCCACCGTGAGGGCGAGCCAGTCGCGCTCGTCGCCGCGTGCGGCCGACGTCAGCGAGTTCACCTGCGTGGTGACGATCGCCGCGGTGTTCGTCTGCGCGACCCGGAGCAGGTTGATCGAGTCCGGCCGGGTCTTGAGGAGCGCGACCAGATTGGCTCCGGCCGGGTTGTGCGCGGCGGCCTGCAGTTGGGCAACGGCCTTCTTACGCGCCGTCGCGTCGAGCGCACCGATGATGGCCTTTTCGAACGCGCCGTCGGCGCGTACGCGCAGGTCGGCATCGCCTTCGGCCTGCTGGTCGGCGAGCCGTTGCGCGTCCGCGATCGCGCGACCGTCGTGCGTGATCGCGGCCAGCCCCACCTTGATGCCGACCCCCGACTCCGTGGCGGTCTGGCGGGAGATCGCGTTCAGCAATTCGGCGCCGCTGCGCAGCTCGGCATTGCCGATGGTCGCGCTCGACCGCTGATCGGCGTCGAGGAGGTGACCGATCAGCGTCGTGTATTCGTCGAAGATCACGCCCGCTTGCTTGGCGTTCGCGGCGGAGCTCGTCTTCGAGGCGCTGTTCTCCGCCGCCTGACGCAGCTTGACGAGCTGCGCGCTGGCGGCGGACAACGTCGAGCGGTAGTTGGCCGCCGCGTCGCCGCCGAGCTCACCGAGGAGCAGGCGGAAGTTCCCGAGTGCGACATCGGTGCGCGCGGTGACCTGGGCGGAGAACTTGGTGTCGCCCGCGGCGACGAGGTTCTGCTCGCCGATCGCCCGCAGAGCCTCGTAGTCGCGCTCGTTCTCGAGCGCGGTCAGCGCGCCGGCCGGACCAGTCGCCGACGTCGCGAGGCCGGCCTGGAGCTTGACCTGATCGGATTGGTTGTACGCGTCGCGCACCTGCAGCGCGGCGAAGCTCGCCAATGCCGCGAGCGGGACCGCCAGGGTCGCCGCCAACTTGGTCCTGATCGTCAGCTTTCGTTTCACCAGCGATCCCTCGCCCCGGGTCCCGTAAGTCCCGCGTCCCGTTGTGGCCCGCGGTCCGTATGTGGCGTGAGTCGCCAGCCGAGACGGCCCACCGGGTTGGGTTGTCGGCTCGCATCCGTCGCTCCCTAAGCCTCATGTCACAGTCGCGGGCCGAGATCACACCCGGGCATGGTGCGGAGGCGGCGAAAGGTGCGGTTGGGTCGTTCGACGCGGTTCAGACCGGTGTCCAGTGCGTTCCCGGCGAGGCCAGCCATTGCAGCATCTCGCGTCGGGTCGTCGGACCGTTGGGTCGCGCCGCAGCCGGGAGAACACCCTCCTCGCGCAGGTGCGCGGCGGTGGTTCGGGCGCTCGCGATGGGATCGGCGGTGAGGGCGCACCGGGTTGCGTGCACATCGAGGTGGAAGAGAGTCGCGGCGTTGAGGCCGAGAACGTCGGCTTTGATGCCGTCGGTCAACGCCGGGTAACCGTAACGATCCTGGAACTCGGTGGAGATGCCGAACGCGCGGAAGGCCTGGAGTTGTGCCTGTGGCGACCCGTACCAGATGGCGTCGGTACCCCAGAGCACACGACGCGTACCCACGCGCTTGAGCAGCTTGCCGAGCGTGTGCGCCGCGGTGGTGGGATCCCGCAGCACTTCACGCCAGACCGTTCCGACATCGACCCATACATTGTCGTTGGCCGGCACGCCGTGGTTGTCGAGAGCGCGCAGGAAGGTATCGATGCCTATGGACGCGTTCGGATCGTACGGGCCTTCGATGTGGTTCTTGTCCCAGGCGCCGTGGAAGACCACGAACTGCATGTCGGGGAATTGGCGAGAAACGGCGACCATGTCGTCCGGACGGTTGTGAGCCGCGTCGAACCTGACGAGCGGCAATCCCTTGTGTGCGATGAACGTCTTCACACCGAGATCGTGTGCCTGTTGAATGACGGGAAGTCCGATCGCCGGATCGTCGAGGGCGAAGCCGTGTCCGTTCGGGCCCCACGCCGTGTACACCTTGAACGCGGCGACCTTGCCGGTCATCGCCGCGGCTTCCATCTCGTCGAGGCGTGCTCGGAGGTCACCGAAATTCGGGGCGATCACATTGTGTATAAGCACTCGCGGCGCGCCGCCGTGTGTGAGCTGCGCCGCGAGCTGCTGGGTTCCCAATTGATCAGGGAACGGAACGGGCGCGTCGGCCGGGCCGGAGTTCGGGACATCCGAGAGCATTGCCACGGTCGTATCGCTCGCAAGAAAAAGGTCGTGGAGATACGCGGCGCGGCTCGCGCATTCGAGCCGGTTCGACGCACCACACGGCGGGACCATTCCCAGCACGAGCTGAACGGTGTCGGGCGCGTTCTTCGTCCACGGACCGTCCGGCATCACGTGATGGGTATGGACGTCGACGACGAACTCGCCGCTGCCTCCCAGGGCGTGCTCGCACGCCTCGACCTCATGTGGAGGCGGCACTGTGAACGAACCTCCCGGTCGCGACGTGGTCGATCGCCTCGGGATCGTCGACGACGAGAGCGGCGGCGAGGTCCGCGACGGCGAACTGCACGCGGCGAGGTCGATCGTCGTCAGCACCGCGGCCACGCCACCGGCCGTGCGAAGGAATCGCCGTCGATCCATTCCGGCGCGGACGGATGCCTCGTCGGCAGACGCCAGAGCGGAACGCTCGACGTCACGGTCGTGACGCCTGGGTGGCTCCGGAACGTACTCCCCGTTTGTCGCGGGTAACACGCCGAGCGGCAACCGGACGTCACCGTCCGGATCGTCGGCGTCATGCCGTCGCGTCACGCGCGAACAATATGCCGAGCGACACGACCACGGGCACCGGCTCGACGCCCGCTCGAACCCGTGAGCTCAGGACGGTTGCCCGAGGTCGGCGCGGTACTCCGGGTGCGCGGTCAGCCAGGCCGACGCCCGGCGCATCGAGTCCTCGTTGTTCTTGTTGATGAACTTGTAGATCGGTCCCTCGAACCACTTGAAGGGTGCCTTCTGGATGTTGTAACGCTCGTCGAAACGGAACCGCGTGCGAGCGGGGCCGAGCGGTTCGAGCGCGACATGACCGACCTGGTCGTTGCCGGGTGTCGACGAGATCATCGTGTAGGTGTACCCGCGCTCGGGGACCACGTCGGTGACGAGCTCGAGGGCGGAGCCTTCGCGCCCGAACGGCATCTTGTAGATGACACGGCGCAGGCGACCGTTGTGATCGGCGTCACCCGGATACAGCACGTCGACCCGCTTGACCATCGGCGCGTAGTCGGTCCACCGGTCGTAGTCCTGGAAGAGCGCCCAGATGCGGGCGGCCGCGTGCGGCATCTCGAACTCGTACCGGTGCTCACGCATGAACCGTTCCTCCGTGTGCGTCTACTGTTCGCCCCGTGATCCTGCACGATCTTGCCGTCGACGAGCACGACTTCGCCGCTCGCACCGGATGGACGATCAAGCCCGCAGGCGCCTGCAAGGCGGAGGTGTGCGTACCGCTGCCCACGTCGGTCCGGCTCGACAACGGTCGGCTCGACGCGCGAGTGCTGGCCGATCGCCTCGGGATGCCACTGGTCGCCGACGACCTCACGGGCATCTGGGCGCTCGGGCCGGAGACCGCGGTCACCGGACGCGCGCTGACCTCGGCGACGGCCCCGGAGCTCGAGCTGCCCGACGCCGACGGCACGCCCTTCCGGATCTCCAGCCTGCGCGGCAAGAAGGTCCTGATCGTCTCGTGGGCGTCGTGGTGCGGCTGCCGGTTCGACCTCCCGCTGTGGCAAGACCTGCGGGAACGGTGGAACCCGCTCGGCGTCGAAGTCGTCACCGTCGCGCTCGACGTCGAGGCCGCCGACGCGAGGCCGTTCATCGAGCGCGCCCATCCCGAGCACCCGTCGCTCATCGACCAGGCGCACGTGACCGACGAGCTCTTCGGCTTCGTCAACGTCCCGAACGGCGTGTGGATCGACGAGGAAGGGATGATCGTCCGCCCCGCGGAACCGGCCCACCCGACCGGCCGCAATCCCGCGACCGAGTCGTTCCGCACCGTCGATCTGGCGACGGTTCCGCCCGAGCTCGTCGAGGTGTTGGTCGAGGCGCGCAAGATCAAGACCGATCCCGAGGGCTATGTCGCGATGGTCGACGACTGGATCGAGCATGGCGACGAGAGCGAGTACGCGCTCTCTCCCGACGAGGTCGTGCGCCGCTCCGATCCGCGCACCGACGCGGAGGCAACCGCGGCGGCGCAGTTCGAGCTCGGGCAGTACCTGCACCGCGCCGGCGACCACGCGGCTGCGATACCCCACTGGCGAGAAGCCCACCGCCTGTTCCCGGCCAACTGGACCTACAAGCGCCAGGCGTGGAACTTCGAGGACCCGATCCGCCAAGGTCACACCGAGGTGTACGAAGGCAGCTGGTTCGAAGACATCAAGGAGATCGGCGCCGAGAACTACTACCCCGAGGTCGTGCCGTGAGCGCGGGGCATTCCTAGTGGCTCGCATCGAGGTTCCCGACGGTCCCGGCGGCGACAGTGCAATGGTGTGGTCGCTGCGGCCGGAGATGGCCGGGATGGTCGACCGCATGATCTCCACGGCCTACACGCGTTCCAAGCTCCCGGCCGCCGAGCGCGAAGCGGCACGCATGCGAATCGCCCGGCTCAACGCTTGCGACGCGTGCTCGACCTTCCGCGCCCCTTCGGTGGTCGACGCTGGTGTGTCCGAGGAGTTGTACGAGCACGTCGACGAGTGGCGCACGTGGCCCGGCTACACGGCGCGTCAGAGACTCGCGATCGAATACGCCGAACGCTTCGCCACCGACCACCGCGCCATCGACGACGAGCTGTTCACGCGACTCCGCGGAAAGTTTGCCGACGACGAGATCCTCGACCTCACCTTGTGCTGCGCGGTGTATCTCGGGCTCGGCCGCACGCTCGAGGTGCTCGGCATCACCGAGAGCTGCCCGCTCGACACCTAGGTCGGATCCGGGGCCGGCGCCACCTGGTCAGGCGTCGTAGAAGAACGGGGGGTGCAGGCCGATCACGGAGCGGGCGCGGTCAGTCGTCGCTCGGTCGCGCGCGGCGGGCGACACGTGGTTCGCGTCGTCGGTCAGCCGCACCCGTTGCGCGATGTCACGCCGGGCGTAGTGCACCTGCAGGAAGTAGCGCCCGCGCCCTCCGGGGCCGGCGGGCATACCTCGATGCCAGGCGTCGGACACGAACAGCGCGACGTCGCCGGCGCGGCTCTCGAGAAGGACCGGCGGCCGTCCGTCGTAGGTGACGTCATCCGACTGGGTGAACGGCGCGACGCGACCGGAGCGGTGGCTGCCGGGAACGACCGCCGTCGGTCCGTCGTCCCGCGTGCAGTCCTGGAGGTACACGTGTGTCGCGATCGCGAAGACCGGGTACGGGATGCGATCGTCCCACGGCACCCCTTCGGGCCGGGGCACGTGCGGTCCCGCGTCGCAGTGCCACGGGCCTCCCGCGAAGTCGGGCGGATTGCGCCAGGCCGTGTTGGCGATCACGTGGCAGTCGTCACCGAGGAGCGGCTCGACGACGCGCAGGACGGCGCCCGCGGCGACTGCCGCCTGGCACGCCGAACTCCGGTTGAACATCTCGTAGCGGAACTCGGCCTTGTCGTCGCGCACCCGTTCAGGTGGGAACGCGTCGAACACGGCATCGATCTCCCGACGCATGGTCGCGACCTCCAACGCGTCGAAGACACCGCGCAGGCATGCGTAGCCGTCCTGCTCGAGCTGGGCCGATTCCGGCGGCGCCTCGGCAGGATCGAGCACGCCGAGATTCTTGAACACCCTGCGGATCACGTCCCGACGGTATATCGAACGGCGCGCTCGCTCTCGGGTGGCGCGCCGGCGCGACCTACGAAAGGGCGCCCTCGGTCGCGCACTCGACGAGCCAGGTGACGAGCGACCGGCTCCAGCGCTGCCCGGCCTCCCGCATCATCTGCTCGGCGGCTGCCTCGGTCGTGAGCGCCTGCGGGTGCAGCGACGGGTCGGTGAGCACATCCCACGCGTCGCATACCCCCACCAAAGCCACCGTGAGCGGAACCTGTTGCGCGGTCGCGCCGTCGGGGTAGCCGAGCCCGTCGAAGCGTTCGTGGTGCCAGCGCGCGAACGGCACGAGGGCGGCCAGTCCCGGGACGCCGGACAACCACCGGGCCCCGACGATCGTGTGCCGGCACACTTCGATCCGCTCGCGCTCGTCGAGCACCGCGTGCCGATGCAGCAGCGCGGGTTCCACGTTCAGCTCGCCGACATCGTGTACGAGCGCGCCCCAATAGATCTGCGACACGAGCGGCTCCGGCAAGCGGGCACGGCGCGCGACGCTCACCGAGAGCTCGGCGACCCGGCGGGCGTGCGCGAACGCTTCGGGGCGCATGCGCTCGAGCTGGCCGACGACGGTCGCGGCACGCGCCTCGGCCCGCGGGCTCAGCGATCCACCCTGCTCCTCACGCACGCAAGAGGATCGGGACGCGGGCACGGCGTCTTGAGCAAGGGCGATCAGGGCTGAAGGAGCTGCTCGATCCGTCGGGACGCGACCCGCAGCCCGATCAGCCCCATTGCGACGAGATAGGCGATATTCACCAGCAGTGTCCAGTGGACGTCGCCGAGCGTGAGGGAACGCTCGAGGACGACGCCCTGGTACAGCGGCGTCAGGCGGATGACGGCCTGCAAGCCGGCGGGATACCGCGAGAGCGGGAAGAACGTCGCCGAGAACAGAAAAAGCGGGATGATCGCCATGTTCACGTAGTCGAAGTCGACGAAGGATCGCATGAAGGTGGTCGCGGCGAGGCCGATTCCGGCGAACCCGAAGCCGATGACCACGGCGCCGGGCAGCGCCAGCACGGCCCACCACGACCGCAGGTCGCCGAAGGCAAGCATCGTCAAGACGAACGCGCCGGAATACGTACCGCCGCGGATCAGAGCCCAGGTGATCTCGCCCGACGCGACGTCGCGCGGCGAGAGCGGACTCGCCAGCACACCGTCGTAGGTGTGGGAGTACTTCATCTTCACGAAGAAGTTGAAGGTCGTGTCGAGGAGCGATCCGTTCATCGCCGCGATGGCGAGCAGCCCGGGGGCCACGAAGGAGCGATAGGGCACGGCAACGCCGCCGACGTTGACGTCTCCGACGAGCTTCCCGACCCCGATCCCGATCGACAACAAGAAAAGCAGCGGTTCGAGGAACCCGCTGAGGAAGATGTACCAGATGCGGCGGTACGCAAGAACGTTGCGCTCCACCAGCCGCCAGGGCCGGTGGCGCCAGCGGAGGAACGGGAGGATGCGCATCGTCGCGGTCATGCGCTCAACCGTTTCGTGAAGGTACGCACACCGACAACCGCGCTGGCCCCGACACATGCGGCGAGCACCGCCACGTGCGCGAGATCAGCAGCCGGGCTGAAGTCGCCGGTGGTCGCGGCGCGAGAGAGCTCGACGCCGTGCCAGAGCGGCGACAGCACCGCCAGCCGCCTCAAGCTCGCCGGGAGCTGGCTGACGGGGAAGAAGGTGCCGGAGAACAAGAACAGCGGCAGGACCACGAGGCGCATGATCAACGGGAACGCGACATCGGATTCGAGCCGGATCGAGTAGGCGGCGAGCGGCGCGGAGAATGCGGCCGCGCACAGACCCGCGGCCGGGATCGCGAACACTCCCCACGCCGACGGGACCGCGCCGAGCACCGCCGCGATGAAGAGGAAGGCGGCCGCTCCCAGCATCGATCGCAGCGCGGTCCACAATACGAACCCGCTGAACAACTCACCCGGCGCGATCGGTGTCGCGACGACACCGTGGAACTGCCGCATCCACTTGACTCCGCCGAGCACGGGCCACATCGACTCCGACGCCGCGAGCTGTACCGCGCTCGCAACCAGCAAGCCGGGCGCGACGAACTCGAGATACGTCAGGCCGTCGACCGAACCGGAGTGCGCGCTCACCAGCCCGCCGAGACCGATCCCCATCGCGGCGAGGTACAGCGCGGGCTGGACGAAGGTCGTGAATGCGAGTCCGCGCCAGAGCCGCGCGTAGACGAGCGCCTCGCGCTCCACGACGCGCACGAGCGGCGGGGTCGACACGTCGCCTCAGTCCTCGAGAGATCGTCCGGTCAAGATCAAGAACACGTCTTCGAGGCTCGCCCGCCGCACGAAGACCGAGATCGCGGCGACGCCGTCGTCATTCACGGCCGTCGCCACGCTATCGCCGTCGTCGGCGTAGATGAGCACACGATCCGCGAGGGGTTCGATGCGATCGCCGAAGCGCTTGAGGCGGGCGACCTCGGACGGCATATCGGCGTCGACGGCCAGCCGGACCTCGACGACCTCGCGAGTCACGTGAGCTTCGATCAGTCGCCGGGGCGAGCCCTCGGCGACGATCTTCGCGTTGTCCATGATGACGAGCCGGTCGCACAGCTGTTCCGCCTCGTCCATGTAGTGCGTCGTCAGCACGAGCGTGACGCCGCTGCGCTTGAGCTGGTACAGCCGGTCCCACAGCAGATGGCGCGCCTGCGGATCGAGTCCGGTCGTGGGCTCGTCGAGCAACAGCACCTCGGGGCGGTTGATCAGTGATCGCGCGATCGTGAGCCGGCGCTTCATACCACCCGACAACGGGTCGACCCTCGAGTCGCGCCGGTCGCTCAGCTGCACGAACTCGAGCAGCTCGTTCGACCGGTCGCGGATCTCCGAGCGCGGCAGGTCGAAGTAGCGGCCATAGATCATCAGGTTGTCCCAGACGGTCAGCTCCGTGTCGAGGTTGTCCTCCTGAGGCACCACACCCAGCCGGGCACGGATCTGTGGGCCGTCGTTCGCCGGATCGAGACCGAGGACGCGCAGCTCGCCCGCGGTGCGCGGGGAAACGCAACCGATCATGCGCATCGTCGAGGTCTTGCCCGCACCGTTCGGGCCGAGAAATCCGAACGCCTCGCCGGGCTCGATCTCGAAGTCGATGGCGTCGACCGCGACGAACGATCCGAAGCGTTTTGTGAGCGCGCGCGCCTCGACCATCGGACCCGTCATGGGCTCGAAGCTAGTGGTCGCTCACGCATTGCGATCCCGGATTTCGGCCGACTGCCGGTTCGCTCGGCAAAGCCGCCGATCTCCGCCGCGAGCACGTCAGAGTGCGGAGAAATGCGGAAGAGTGCGGGTCCCGAGGCGACATCGGACAGCGCCCGATCCGGCGCCGGTACTGCCGGGAACGAAGCAGCGTCCGGGTCGAGGGCGCGCCAAGGTTGCGGTGGGCCCGACTCGGGGGATGACGATTACGGTCGAGCCGGAGTGAGCAGCGTGACCAGAGGTTCGCGTTCGGAGCCGGACGAAGTCCCCGGAGCAGGTAGACGGTGAGCGGAGCTCTCACCGTCAACCGCCCCGCGCGCAGCCCCCACGCCTTCGACGGTTGGCGCACGGGCGTGCTCGTGGTGGTGATCGCCGGCGCGCTCGAGCTCGTCGCGATCGCGCTCGGCTGGCGCGGTTCGGATCTGCCGGCGCAGATCTTCCGGACCGAGCTCTTCCGTCACGACGGCTTCGTGCTCTGGAACAGCCAGTGGTTCGGCGGCCATGCGTTGCTCGGCTACAGCGTCATCGCGCCCGCCGTGAGTGCGCCGATCGGGCCGCTTGCGCTGGGCGCGCTGAGCGGGATCGCGTCGGCCTTCGTCTTCGAGCGGATCCTGCGCTTCTGGTTCGGTCCCGGCGCCTGGCTGGGCAGTGTGTGGTTCGCGTTGGGCACGGTGATCAACCTGATCGTCGGCCGCACGACGTACGCGTTCGGCGTCGCGCTCGCGCTGGGCGCGATCTACGCCTTCCAACACCGGAAGGTGGCCATTGCCCTCGCGTGCGCGATCCTGAGCTCGCTCGCGAGCCCGCTCGCCGGCTGTTTCCTCGCGATCGTCGCGGCTGCGTGGGCCGCATCGCAACGGGGTCAGCGCGGGCAGGCGCTCATCGTCGGCGCCGGCGCGGTCGTCCCCATCGTGACGATCGCGGCACTCTTTCCCACCGCGGGATCGGAGCCGTACGAGACCTGGGCGCTCATCTGGGACCTGAGCCTGTGCGCGATCATCGCGATCGCACTGCGCCGGTACCCGGCCGCGCGGTGGGGAACCGCATGCTTCGCGCTGGTCGCGATCACGTCCTACCTCGTTCCGACCGCCCTGGGCGGCAACGTCAGCCGGCTCGACCAATATGTGGCGGGTCCGCTCCTCGCCTGTGCGCTGCTGCCGCGCCGACGGTTGCTCCTCGCCGTGCTCGCGATCCCGCTCCTCGTCTGGCAGTGGTTCCCGGCCGTCGACACCATCGCCTTCGCGCACGACGACCCGTCGACGCACGCGAGCTACTACACGCCGTTGCTCTCTTACCTCGGGACGCGAGGCGGACCGGTCGGCCGGGTCGAGATCCCCTCGACATACCGGCACTGGGAGGCGGCGTATGCCGCTCCCTACGTGTTGTTGGCGCGCGGCTGGGAGCGCCAACTCGACATCGCCTACAACCCGTTGTTCTACTCCGACGACGACCCGCTGACGCCGGCGACGTACCGGACGTGGCTGCACGCGAACGGCGTGAAGTACGTGGCATTGCCCGACGCGCGTCTCGACGACTCGTCGCTCGGCGAACGTTCACTGATCCTGCACGGCCTGCCGTATCTCCACGAGATCTGGCACAACACGCACTGGAAGGTCTGGCAAGTCGACGGCTTCGACGGCCTGGTAGCCGGGCCCGCAACACTGCAATCGATGTCGCCCGACCGCGTCACGCTGAACGTCACCGGACGCGGCCAGCTCGTGCTACGAGTGCATTCGACGAGCCACTGGTCCGTGTCGCCCTCGGGTTGTGCCGCGTCGACCCGCGACGGCTGGACGCTCCTGCGCAACCTGCCGCTGGGAACGGTGACGCTGTCGCAGTCGCTCGCCGGAAACCCCTGCCCGGCCTGAGCCCGCGGCGCGGTGCGCCCTCGCGAACGACCTCAGTGCGACGTGTAGTCGATCTCCGGCGCGCCGGCTACCGCGACCGCGAAGCAGAAGCAGTGGATGGCGCCGCCGCCCGTCGGGCGCAGGCTGTGGACGAGATCCGGCGGGATGTACACCAAGTCGCCCGGCGCAACGTCGCGGTCCTCTCCGTCGATCGTCATGACGCCGCGCCCCGACATCACGAAGTAGAACTCGTGGGTCGGGTGCGAATGCGGGTAGACGTATCCGCCGTTGGCGACCTCGAACTCGTTGACGAGCTCGAGGTGCCCGCCGTTCGTGAGATCGCGCATCTCACGGGGATGCACGAGATACCACACCGGCACCGTGCCGTTGTGCTCGACCTCCGGTTCGACATCAACGATCGATCGCACGTCCACCAGTGCACTCCTCGTTCGCTACGGGACTTGTGTTCTCGCCATCATGCCTCGGCAACGTGCGCCACGGCGAGAGAACCCGGCCTGCCGGCGTCCGGCCCGTAGCCTTTCGTGATGCCCCGCAGCCGCCTCGTCGCCGCCGCCGCGCTCGTCGTCGCAGCCGGGCTCGCGGTGGTCGTGTTGCTCCCGCGCCACGACTCGCACCGATCGGGAGCCGACCCCGCGACGCCGAGCTCCGCGAACACGCCGGCGGCGTCGGATCCGTCGGCGCGCCACTCACCGTCGACGTTGCAGCCACGGCCGGCACCCACGACAACGACGACGACGACCGCGCCGCACGATCCGGCCGACGACTTCGTCCTCACGCCCGTTACCACGATCAGGGGTCGAATCTCGCCCAAGTCGGTTACCGCGACCGGTACCGGTCTCGTCTTCGCGCAGAACATGATGTACCAACACACGATGACGGTGTACGACGCGGCATCCGGCGCGCTGGTGAAGACCATCCCCGACAGTGTCGACCTCGCGCAGTTCGGTATCACCGGGCATCCTGGCATATCGCGCGGCGCGCCGGTCGAGGCCGCGGTCGACCACGCGCACCGCTACGTCTTCGCGACGAACTACTCGATGTACGGCACCGACTTCGGCCCGGAGGGATCCGACAACTGTTCCGGACCTCAGGGGCTCAGCCCGAGCTACGTCTACCGGGTGAGTCTGGCGACGCTGTCGATCGACGCGGTCGGCCAGGTCGGCATGGTGCCGAAGTACGTCGCGGTGACGCCCGACGACAAGTACGTGCTCGTCAGCAACTGGTGCAGTTACGACCTGAGCATTCTCGATCACAACACGCTGCACGAGGTGCAGCGCATCCACCTCGGGGCGTACCCCCGCGGCATCGCGATCGACGGCACGAAGCATGTCGCGTACATCGCGGTGATGGGATCGTTCGACGTCGCCCGCGTCGACCTGCGGACGTTCGCGCTCTCGTACTTCCGGGGCGTGGGCAACTCTCCTCGCCATCTCGTGCTCTCGCACGACGGCCGGCGCCTCTTCGTTACACTCAATGGCGACAACCGAGTCGTGGCGGTCGACACCGCGACGGGACAGGTCGTCGCGCGCACAGCCACCGGGACGCAGCCGAGAAGCATGGCGATCTCGTCCGACGGTCGGGCGCTGTACGTCGTGAACTACGCGTCCAACACGGTGTCGGTGTTGCGCGCGTCCGACCTGAGCATCGTGAACACATTCCCGGTTCCCGACCATCCCATCGGGATCGCCTACGAGCCGACACAGCATCGCGTCTGGGTGGCCTGTTACAGCGGCGAGATCCTCGTCTACCGAGCCTGAATCGCGGCGAGGCAACCCTGGCTGACCGCGCCCGGGTACACGCGACGCGCGGCGCGTGGGGCAAGATCAGACGATGCGCTTCAGCTACGCCGAGACGTTCTGCGATCCCACCTTCCTCGCGCCACTCGCCGAAGCAGCCGAGGACGCGGGCTACGACTCGTTCGTCGTACCCGACAGCCTCATCTTCCCGGCCGAATCGGACACGCGCTACCCCTACACGGCCGACGGCGACCGGGCGTTCCTCGAGGACAAGCCGATCATCGAGCCGTTCACTCTCGTCCCGTACCTCGCGGCTCGTACCCGGACGATCAGGTTCACCACCTTCGTGCTGAAGCTCGCGGTGCGACCCGTTGTGCTCGTGGCGAAGCAGGCCGCGAGCATCGCCGTGCTCTGCGACGACCGGCTGCGCCTCGGCGTCGGTATCAGCCCCTGGCCCGAGGACTTCGCGGCGATGGACGTGCCCTGGGCGCGGCGCGGCAAGCGTATGGACGAGATGGTCGAGGTATTGCGCGGCCTCACCGCAGGCGGTTGGTTCGAATACCACGGTGACGAGCTGGACCTCGCGCGCTGCAAGATCTGCCCGACTCCCGACCGGCCGATCCCGCTGCTCGTCGGTGGGCACGCCGACGTCGCGCTCCGCCGCGCGGCGCGGGCGGGCGACGGCTGGATCCACGCGGGCGGCGATCCGGCCGACCTCGGCAACATGATCGAGCGCGTGCACGCCTTGCGCGCGGAGTACGGGCGCGCCGCCGAGCCGTTCGAGGTGCACGCGATCTCGCTCGACGCGTTCTCGATCGACGGCGTGAAGCGACTCGAAGCGCTCGGCGTCACCGACGCGATCGTCGGCTTCCGCTATCCGTACACGCGCGAGCCGGACACACAACCGTTGCAGGAGAAGATCGACCTTCTCCGCCGTTTCGCCGACTCGGTGATTGCCAACGTCTGAGGAGCACTCGCACAGGCAGATGCCAGGCTCTGTCGTTACGTTGAGCGTCCCCCCCCCACCCTCCGGGAGGTCACGCATCGTGACCGAACGTCATTGTCTGGGCCTGCGCGGCGAGTTCGATCTTGCCAATTACGAGGAGCTCGAACGACGTCTCGACGAGGCGATCGCGGCAACCGACGGCGAGTTCGTTATCGACTGCCGTGATCTCACGTTCATCGATTCGTCGGGAGTCGAAGCGCTTGCGCACGCGCGCGTCGCACTCGAAGCCGTCGGCCGTGACATCCGCATCGTGCACGCGACCGGCGCGCCGCTCCGTGTCCTGGAGCTCCTGGGCCTGACCGCGCTCCTCCATGTGAACGAGGAAGCACCGGTACACAACGACGCGTAGCGCGGCCGTGGCCGGTGGATTGTCTCGGTGATTTCCCCGTCCCCCGTCGCCCGTCGTAGGTTGCGGCGCCATGAAGTTCGCCATGTTCTACGAGATCCCGGTCGCGAAGCCCTGGACGCCGCAGAAGGAATACCAGGCATACAAGGACACGATCGAGCAGGTGAAGCTGGGCGACCGGATGGGATTCCATTCGTTCTGGACCGTCGAGCACCATTTCCTCGACGAGTACTCGCACTGCTCGAACCCCGAGGTGCTCTACGGCAACATCGCGGCCGTCACGCAGAACATTCGGATCGGCTACGGCGTGCGGCTCCTGCCCAAGCCCTACAACCACCCTGTTCGCACGGCGGAAAGCGTCGCGGTCCTCGACCTCGTGAGCGACGGCCGCGTCGAGTTCGGCACGGGACGCTCGTCGACACGCGCCGAGATCGAAGGCTTCGGCCTCGATCCGCACGAGACACGCGAGATGTGGGACGAAGCACTGCGGCACATCGTCGGCATTTGGACGAACGAGGAGTACTCGTTCGACGGCAAGTACTGGCAGATGCCGCCGAGGCGCGTTCACCCGAGCCCGCTGCAGAAACCGCACCCTCCGATCTGGGGGGCGACCTCGAGCGTCGACGGCCACTACGAGATGGGCAAGCGTGGCATCGGGCTGCTTTCGTTCACCGTGGGCAACCCGCCCGAGGATCTCGAGGAGCGAATCGTCAACTACCGCCGCGGCCTCGCCGACTGCAAGGAGCCGGTCGGGAAGTTCGTGAACGACACGGCCGCGACATTCACGATGGTCCACTGCAGCGACACGAACGCGCAGGCACGCGCCGAGGCGGAGGAATCGTTCGTGTGGTACCCGAAGACGGCGGGGCATCACATTGCGACTCTCGCGGAGTGGATGGAGGGCCGCGGCGAGGAACTCGGCAACTACGGCTACGCCGGCGAGGCGCGTCAGGGCGAGCTGGCCGGATATTTCGACCATCTCAACATGGACTACCTCTACGACACCGGCGCCGGCGTCGTCGGTGATCCCGATCGCTGCATCGAGATCTGCAAGCGGTACGAAGCCGTCGGGTGCGAGCTGTTGTTCTGCCTCTTGAATCCCTACAACATCCCGCACGAGCAGGTGATGCACTCCATCGAGCTGCTCGGCACCCACGTCATCCCGGAGCTCGACAAGTAGCGACGCGGGCCGCGTCCCTGCGCGTACCCGATGCCAGAGACCGGCTACCTCACGCGCGCGAAGGACGGATGCGCGACGGGCGGATGCTTCGCCTTGGGCTTCGCGGGCGGCGGTGTCACTCCGTGCACGACCGCCGGCGTCCAGTCGCTCCACGGCGTGTCCCAATCCATTACGCCGTGATCGCCCGGCGCGGGGGGCCGCGGGCCGCCCACCACCCAGACGACGTCGCCGACGCGGCTGAAACCCATGAAGGTCAACGCGTCGGCGGGGCTGAGATTGATGCACCCGTGCGACACGTTCCTGTGCCCTTGCGCGGCGACCGACCACGGGGCCGCGTGCACATACTCGCCGCTGTCGCTGATGTGCACATCGGAGTAGACGAGCTCGTCGTAACCGTCCGGCGAGTTCACCGGGATGCCGTTCGTCGACGAGATCATGCGCACGACGCTCGATCGGTCGAGCACGATGTGCACACCGTTCATCGTCGGGTCGTCTTCCCGGCCGCCGCTGAACGGGTAGGTCGCGATGACCTTGCCGTTGTCCGTGACCGTCATCTCGTGCGTCGCGAGGTTCGCGATCGACACGCGGGCGTCGCCGATCGTGAACTGCGAGAGGCCGACGCCCTCGCCCCAGAGACCGTCACCCGCGCTCCAGCCGGCCAGATCCGACACCACGGTGACCTTTTCGCCGCTAGGCCAGAATCCCTGCGGCCGGAAATGCAGCTCGTCGTCGCTGAACCAATGCCATCCGCCGGGTACCGGCATCGACTCGGTCACCGTGAGGTGGCTGAGCACAGCGGCGCGCGACCACCCGTTCGTGATGAAGTGGTCGAACCGGATGACGATCGGCTGCGCGACACCGACCGACAGGCCGGGGCCCGGAAAGATCGTCGCGCCGACACTCGCGGCCGGCGTGAGCGTTTGGAACGTCGACGTCAGCCGCGCCGCCAGCCCCGCCGCGGCGACGGTGGCGGTCACCCGATAGGTGGTTCGTGGGAGCAGCGGCGCGTCCGCCAGCCACCGGCGTCCGGCTGCGGTCAGTCTGCCGGCAATCGGCATACCGGTAGCGGTCGTCGCCCGCACCGATATCAACCGGCCCGTGCGCGCCTGCACGACCACCGGCGCATCCAAGGTCACGCCCACCGCGCCCGGCGCGGGTCGGAAGCTGAGCGCGGACATGAGCGCGGCACGCCGCGCTCGGGTTGCGTCGGCAACGGTTCGCGCCCGGTCTCGCGTCGCGGCCGGGAACGACGACGAGCGCGCCGCGCTCGCGACGGTCACGCCAATGCCGGCACAGAGCGCACACGCGACACTCGCGATGATCACTCCGCCCGACCAATGGGACCACATGCGGATACGTCGCACGGACTGGCCTCTCGAGTCGGTCGGCGAAACGATACGGCGACGGCCCACCGATTGGACATCGCCCGCGAAGGGTGAAGCCGCTCCCCGTCACCCGGAGCGAACGCCCCGGGCGGGTCCGCCCGCTACGGCGCGCCCCCGGCGGACGCCACGTAGACGTCCTTGCCGAAGCAGGTGAGACCGGGGGCCCCGGCCATGCCGAGGTGCGCAAGCCCGAAGATGTCCTCGATGCTGCACAGCAGGGCGTAATGGTTGTAGGGCGTCGCGTCCGTCGTCCCGGCTTTGACGCGGCGCGACAGCAGCAGCGTGCCGATCCGGCCGCCGCCCGGTCCGTTCAGTCCGGGACGGGCCGTGTTCGGCGCGGGTGGCGTATGGCAACACGCCGTGGTATCGGAGGTGGCGGCCTCATCGAGCGTGATCACGAGCAGGCCGTCGGCCTTGTACGCGGGCGACGCGAGGATCTTCGGAACCTCGGCCGCGAGGAAACGGTCGGCTGAGACGAGGCCGCCCGGTTGCCCATCGACGCACGGCGAGTCGTGCCCGTCGTGGCACACGTTCGGCGTGATGAACACCAGGTTCGGTGTCGCCGCGACCGAGCGCAGATCGGTCGCGAGATGCCGGAAGTCGACGACGTCCCGCGTGCACGACGGTGAGTCGATGATCGAATGGAAATACACGAAGGGATCGTGCCGAGTCGCGTACATGTCTCCGGGCTTCGCGACGATCGTCGTGTCGATGCCGCCGAGCGCGGGATGGCGGCACGGGGTGCCCATGTCCTCCTGGTACGCGCGCCACGTCTTTCCCGCGCGGCTCAACTGGTCGGCGATCGTGCTCACAGACTTCGGGTACACGCAGCCCTGCCCGAGGGCCTGGCCGTTCGCGCCGACGCCCTTCGACGCGAAGTCGACGTATTTCACGCAGTCGGCTTGCGTCGAGGGGTTGGGCGACTGACCGCTGATCTCGGCGATGTAGTTGTCGAGGCTCTCGTGCCCGACGGCGAAGTACTGCGTGAGGAGCTCGCCTTTCGGCACGAGCACCGTGTTCAGATAGCGCGCCGGCGAGCCTGCGCCCCACGTCGACTCGTAATCCTCGTTCTCGAGATTGATCACGAAGACGTGACCGATCGAGTGCGGACCCGATGACACCGCCATGCCGGTGGTAATCGGCGCCGCGCTCGAAGCCGCGGTTGTCGGCGCGTGGGACGACGAGGACGACGACGAGCACCCGACGAGTACCGCCGTCGCCGCGACGCAAACGAACCGTACGACCAGGTTCCTCACCGGAAGAGACTGACTTCACGGCTCCGGCCGCCGCAAACCGCGGTGGTGCCGGCCACCCGTGGATGGGTAACTTCGGCTCGGTCCGGCCGACTCCACAAGCAGGAGGACTCGAAATGGAATATCGACGTCTCGGACGCACTGCCTTGCGAGTGAGCCCGGTCTGCCTCGGAACGATGAACTTCGGGCCACTCACGAGCGAGCCCGACGCCTTCGCGATCATGGACCGCGCGCTGGCACACGGCATCAACTTCTTCGATACCGCGAACCGCTACGGCGGACCGAAGACGCCCGGAGCCACGGAGACGATCATCGGCAACTGGTTCGCACAGGGCGGTGGCCGCCGCGAGAAGGTCGTGCTCGCGACCAAGGTCTTCGGCCCGATGACGGATTGGCCGAACGACGGCGGGCTGTCCGCCCGCAACATCCGCTCCGCGTGTGAAGAGAGTCTTCGCCGCCTGCAGACCGACCACATCGATCTCTACCAGATGCACCACATCGATCGCAGCGCGCCATGGGACGAGGTTTGGCAGGCGATGGAGACGCTCGTTCAGCAGGGCAAGGTGCTCTACGTCGGGAGCAGCAACTTTGCGGGCTGGCACATCGCGCAGGCCAACGAAGCCGCGAAGTCGCGCAACTTCCTCGGCCTGGTGAGCGAGCAGAGCCTGTACAACCTCGCCTCGCGCACCATCGAGCTCGAGGTGCTCCCGGCTTGCCGCTTCTACGGCCTCGGAGTTATCCCGTGGAGCCCGCTCGCGGGCGGGATGCTCGGCGGGATGGTCACCAGTGGCGACACCGCGCGCCGTAAGTCCGTCCAACCGCGCTACGAACGCATCCGGCCCCAACTCGAACGATGGGAGAAGTTTTGCGCCGAGCTGGGCGAGGAACCGGCGGCGGTCGCGCTCGCGTGGTTGCTGCACCAACACGAGGTCACCGCTCCGATCATCGGCCCACGCACGATGGCACAGCTGGAGGGCGCCTCGCTGCGCGCCGTCGAGCTCACCCTCGACGAGTCGACCCTCTCGACGCTCGACGAGATCTTCCCGGGCCCGGGCGGTCGCGCGCCCGAGGCCTACGCCTGGTAGCACACCGAACGACGGAGCGATCCATGGACGTTTACGAAGCGCTGTACACGACGCGCGCGATGCGCCGTTGCAAACCCGATCCGATTCCGATCGACGTGCAGCGACGCATCCTCGACGCAGCGGTACGGGCGCCCAGCGGCGGCAACACGCAGAACTGGCGCTTCATGCTGGTCGACGACGCCGGGATCAAGGCGCAGCTCGGACCGATCTATCGCGAGTGTCTCGCACAGCTGTGGGTCACCATCTACAAGGATCGTCTCGACGCGGCGAACGCGAACCCGGAGGATCCCGAAAGCGCGGAGCTCCTCCGCATCCAGCGGTCGGCGCAACACCTTGCCGATCACTTCGAGGAGTACCCGCTGATCTTGTTCAGCTTCGTGCAGTTCGATCCGACGGGTGGCTCGATCTTCCCGTCGACCTGGTCGGCGATGCTCGCGGCGCGTGCCGAGGGAGTCGGCTCGTCGCTCACGAGCGTCTTCATGTTCCAGGTCGACAAGGTGCTCGAGATTCTCGGCGTCCCCAAGCAGGATGGCTGGCTGTTCTCGTCGTGCGTCACCTTCGGCTACCCGACCGGGAAATGGGGCGTTGCCCCGCGCCGGCCCGTGCACGAGGTCTCGTTTCGCAACCGTTGGGGCGACCCGGTCGGTTTCGAGGTGCCGGAACCGCTTTGGTCGTAATGGGCGACGCGGCCGCCGCTGCTCGCCGGGACCGGAGCAGCCGCGACAGCCTCTAACCTCGAGTCACGCGCCGGTACGGCGAGACCCTGATGTTGTGACGCATGTTGTGACGCATCGTCCAGGAACCTCACAGCAGGCTCTCATCACGACCGGCCATTATCCGTGCAGGCGCGCCACCCCCGGGCGCGAATCACGAACTCGAGGCACGCACCGATGAGTGAATCGGATCAGAACTGGAACGCCGCCGACGGCGAGCCCACCGCCGCGACTCCCCCGGCGACTCCCCCTGCAGCTTCCGAGCACAGCTGGCCGCAGTACACCTGGCCGGCGACGCCGGAGACGCCCGAACCAGCCGCGGCATCCGACGCCGGGAGCGAGGTCACGGCCGAGAACGCGACGGTCGCCTGGCCGCCGACCCAGCCGAACCCGGCGACCAACCCGCCCACGCACCCGTATCCCCCGGTCGCGTTCGAGCCGATCCCGGCCCCCGGCGCGTCGCCCTCCGGCCCGTACACCCCGAACCCGTACGCGACGAACCCCTACGCGCCCGACCCCGGCGCGACCGGCGGCGCGTGGGGCCCACCGCCGACATGGGGAAGCGCCGCGCCCGCAGGCTGGCCGCCCGTTCCACCCGCCGGCGCAGTCACCGCGCCGAGCGAACCGGCGCCGCCGAAGCGCCGGCGCGCGCTGGCGTTCGTTGCCGCGCTCGCGCTCGTCCTCGCGTCGGCCGGCGTCGGGGCAGGTGTCGCCGTGGCGGTGCACGACAACACGAACACGAGCACCTTCAGTGCCGGAAGCGCGCCGTCCGACAACGGCAACGGATTCGGTGGATTCCCCAACAGCGGGAGCAACGGATTCGGCAACAACGGCAACGGCAGCAGCGGTCTCGGCAATGGCACCGGTAACAACGGCACCGGCAACAACGGCACGGGTAACACCGTCCCGTCCGGATCGGGCACGCTCAACACGGCGTCGATCGCATCGAAGGTCGATCCCGCGCTCGTCAACATCGACACGACGATCGACGGCGGTCGCGCCGCCGGAACCGGGATGCTGATCTCCTCGACGGGCGAGGTCCTGACCAACAACCATGTCATCGCCGGAGCGAAGACCATCCAGGTCTTCATCGGCGGCAGCAGCACCGGCCACAACGCGAAGGTCGTCGGCTACGACGTGACCGAGGACGTTGCGCTGGTACAGATCACCGACAACGTCTCCAACCTCCCGACGGTCACGTTCGGCGATCCTTCCGCGCTGCAGGTCGGCGATCCGGTCGTCGCCATCGGCAACGCCGGCGGACGCGGCGGAACGCCGCAGGCATCGCAGGGCCAGATCACCGCCCTCGATCAACAGGTGACCGCCGGTGATCCGGGTGGCGATCAGGAAACTCTGGAAGGAATGATCCAGATCAACGCGCCGATCGAGCCCGGCGACTCCGGCGGCGCGCTCATCGACGCCAACGGTCACGTGATCGGGATGAACACGGCGGCCGCCGGCGGCGGCAGCTTCTCGCAAGGCTCGGACGTCGGGTTCGCGATCCCGATCGACAACGCCGTGAACATCGTGACCCAGATCCGCTCGAACCACGGGAGCGACAAGGTGTTCATCG
>Ga0335083_10002432_pt1 | contig 24539 bp, 23 predicted proteins | sample Lox_Sample_42_FD_206716 | JGI IMG/M metagenome (GOLD analysis project Ga0335083, IMG submission 206716) | Soil microbial communities from Loxahatchee National Wildlife Refuge, Florida, United States - Lox_Sample_4.2 | ecosystem: Environmental > Terrestrial > Soil > Wetlands | place: USA...
GCTCGCTCGCTCGCGATTTCGACAAGACCTCTGCGGCGTGGGCGGTCCAGTGGGACGCCGCGTGCCATTCCGACGAGCGCAGGAACGACCCGCTGCTGCATGCACAACGGTTGACCTGTCTCGAGAACGTCCGGATCGAGCTGTACGGTCGCGTCACCGCGCTCGGCGATGTCGACGTAACCGACGCCGACATCCCGGGTCCGATCGGACGCGTGGTCGAGGATTGCGCCAACGCCACGGTCCTGCGCGCGCAAGTGCCGGCGCCGCCCCGCGAGCAACGCGCCGCGGTGAGCGCGTTGCTCGTCGAGGCCTATCGGTCGGCGAGCGATGCCGGCCACGGCGAGTGGTGGCGCGACGAGAGTGGCTTCGACGCGGGCACCGCACGGCTGGACGCCATCGCGCGCGAGCTCGAGGCCCTCCACCGGCCGAGCGCCGCCTTGCCGCTCGCGTTGCGCGCGGAGTTGATCGCGAGGAACAGCTGGGATGTCGCGTCGCGCTTGCCCATCGCGCGCGCCGCGATCGCAGAAGCACGTGCTCGCATCGCCGCGACCCGCGACGACGTCATGCTCGCGAGCATCGAGGCGTTAACCGCCATGTTCGAGATCTTCTACGAGCGCGACGGCGATCACATCGCGGCAGGTGAAGCCGCGCTCGCGCGCGCCGACGAGGCCCTCGCACGCGCCGGTTCCCCGATCGAGGTTTCAGTGGAAGTGACCTCGACGCATGGCTTGCTCGCGAAGGCGCGCGGAGCGGACGACGACGCCGTCAGATTCTTCCACGACGCGGCCGCGCGAGACGTCAGCGACCCGCCGGAGCAGCACGGCCTGATGTACGCGCTCGCGCTGGCAAGGGCCGGCGACTCGCAGACCGCGCGCGCCGAGCTCGAACGCCAGCTGGCCAGCGCGATCGCGTCGTACGGCGAGGACGACGCGATCACCGAGATGATTCACCGCTTCCTCGTACCGGTGCTGGACTACGGCGGCGATCTCGCGGGCTCACTCGCCCACCAGCGCCGGGCCAACGCGATCGAGGCCGCTCGCCCGCATCCGCCACACACGCTCGCGTGGAACACGATCTTCATGGTCGACCTCGCCCGCCGCGTCGGCGAGCCCAACGATCGCGAGCTGCTCGCGGCGGTTCACGAGCTCGCCGGCCACGGCACGACGCCGCCTCACCAGAGCCCCGACGGCATCTCGACCGCGCGCCGCGCGGGTCTATTCGCCACGTTCGAGCGCGCGACCGAGCTCGAGGCCGACACCACCGGCGATGCCGGGCTGGATGCGGCCGTGTGGCTCGCGTTCGCGCGCGGTGACGATGCCGAGCTCGCGCGCCGATCTGCGCAGGTCGTCGAGCGCTGCGCGCGCGCGTCGTGCGACGACTGGATCCGCTTGGGCCGCTGGCTCGCGATCCTCGTCGAGGTGCGCGCCGGCCGCGGCGGTGACGTCGAAGCGCGCCTCGAGGAGCTCGAGCGCGCGTATAGCGGCGATCGCCAAGCCATCGCGAACAGCGGAGTCGTGCTCGCCAGCCTCGGCCGCTGGGACGCCGCGCGCGACCGGCTCGCGCGCGCGAGAGACATGCCGAACGTTTGGGAGCGCCAGAGCGATCTCCTGGAAGTCGACGCCTGGCTCGGCCTCGCGCTCGTTCGCGCCGGTGAGCCCGCAGCGGCACGCGCGCGCTTCGAAGAGGCCCTCGATACCCTGTCGATCCCGATCAACGGCCTCGAAGGGCTCAGCTACATGACCCCGGTCGCGCAGCTCGCGCTCGCCCAGCTCTTGCCGGAATCGGATCGCGCTCGCGCGCGCCGGCTCGCCACGCGTGCGCGCGACGGCTTCGCCCGGCTCGGCCCGCACCGCGCCGCGGATCGCGACGCCGCCGCGAAGTGGCTCGTCGATCACCCTGCCCGCTAGTCCGGTTGTCCGTCCGCTGGTCCGAACATCGGCCGGACATGCCGCGGCGCGCGCAGTGAATCCGCCCAGATAGCGCTGGTCTCGTGCTTGCTATCGCTTTGCTACACTATGACCGTGGACGCCGACATCACCGTCGAGATCCTGCGCGAGATTCGCGACGAGATCCGGTCGACACGCACCGAGCTGAAGGCCGAGCTCGTTGAAGTCAAGACCGAGCTCGTTCAAGTCAACAAGCGGCTCGACGGCGTCACCGAGCGCCTCGACGTCGTCGAGCACACGCTCACCGATTTTGCCGGCCAACACCTGCTGCTCACGCGATTCGTGAAGAACGTCGCGTACCGTCACGACGACGAGCTGGCGGATCTACGCGATCGCGTCGAGAAGCTCGAGCAGCGCAAGAAGCCGAGCTGACCGCTACTCCTGCTTGATGCGCTCGATCTCGGCGTTCTCGGACAGCGGCAGGAAGTGAATCAGGCAGCGGCCGGGCTCGCTCGGCAGCTTCGCGGCCATCCACATGAACGAGTTCTTCCAGTACTCGCGCGTCGACTTGCTCTCGATCGGCGGGCCGAAGCGCTCGCGCATCCAGCGGTCGGCCTGGTCCTCGACGCAGCCGCGCACCGACAGCTGCAGCTCGATCAGCGGCGACGTCGGCTCGGTGCCGCCGAAATACGCGTAGACCTCGGCGGCGTGCTCGCCGACCTTGATCGGCGGCAGGCCGACGCACCAGATCGCCTTGCGGCCGTCGCGCAGCTCGGTCGGCTGGCAGTTGCCGTCGTGGATCGACGCGACCGTCGTCTTGCCGAAGATGTACGGCCCGAGCCCGCCCGGCTCGGGCTCGCGGCCGGAGCACGAAGAGAGCAGAATTACGGCCAAGGCGCCAAGGCGCCAAGCGAGACGCCAAGCAGAACTAGTTTCTGCCTGGCGCCTCGCTTGGCGCCTCGGCGCCTTGGCGGTAACTCTGCTCTTCACGACGCGATCTCGACGTCGACGGTCACGACGTCCTCCATCTTGAACACGAAGAACCGCGGCGCCGACAGCCCGAGCTTGCGGATGTCGAGCTCGAACGTGGCGCGCGCGGCGAGGCGGTCCTTGGCGAGCGTGCCGGAGCCGGCGAGCTCGAGCGGCACGTCCTTGCCGCGCCAGCGCAGGGTGCCGGATGCCTTGGCGGTGAATCTGGCGCCGTCACGCTGTACGTCGGACACGCCGGTCAGCTCGAACGTTGCGGTCGCGTGCGTGTCGAGGTCGAAGTCCTTGCGGAGCTTTCGATTCTTGAGCCAGTCGCCGGCATCGAACGCCGTCATGTCGACGCGAAATGTCGCCTTCGCGGCCTCGATCGCGTCGGGATCGGCGTCGACGTCGCCGGAGATCTTGGTCCACACGGTCGTCGTGTCGTGCACGCTCGACCGCGCCTTGACCGTCAGCTTGCCGCTCGCGACCGCGTACTTCACGCGCCTAGCCCCGGAGTTCGCTTGTGATGATCCGAGATCGCGGAGCAGGTCGTGCGAGGCCGAGGCGCCGCCCCGAAGCGCTCCTCGCCGGAACGCGAGGACGCGGCAACGACGGCGTCGCGCGAGCTGCCGCCGCGAGACGGATCAGCACAGGCGAACTCTGGGGTTAGGCCGCCAGGCACTGGAGCAGCAGCGTCGTGATGTTGTCGGTGCCACCGTTGCGGTTCGCCGCGTCCACGAGCTCTGCCACCGCGCGCTCGAGGCTCTTCGCGTCGCCCGCGAGCTGCGCGATCGCCTCGTCTTGCACCATGCCCGACAGCCCGTCCGAGCACAGGATATAGACGTCGCCGCTCTTGATCTGATGGCTGCGGATGTCGACCTGGACGGTCTCACGCATGCCGAGCGCGCGCGTGATGACGTTCTTGTGAGGGAAGTTGCGCTCTTCCTCTTCGGTCATGTCGGGCTTGGCTTCTTTGTAGTCCTCGAGCAGCGAGTGGTCGCGCGTGAGCTGCGCGATGCCGCCCTCGCGCACGCGGTAAACACGCGAGTCGCCGACATGGCCGACGTAGATCTTGTCGCCCGAGACCAGCGTCGACACGATCGTCGTGCCCATGCCCTTGTAGCGGATGTCGCGATTGCTGGTCTCGAAGATGCGCAGGTTCGCGAGCTTGATGCCGCACACCAGCCGGTTCTCGATGTAGCTGAGCGAGCGGTCCATCTTGTACGGCCACGTCGCGTCCTCGTCCTCGCGCGTGCGCTGGTAGAACTCGCCGATCGTCTCGGCGGCCATCTTCGACGCGACCTCGCCCGAGGCGTGGCCGCCCATGCCGTCGGCGACGAGGAATAGTTGCTCGTCCTCGATCAACGAGAAGTAGTCCTCGTTGTGCGTCCGCTTCATGCCGACGTCGGTCTTGGCCGCGTAGCGGATCTTCACCCAGGGGAAATCATAGGCCGCGGATCCGCCCCGGCGCAACCGGGGTAGACTGCCCGCGCAACGCATGCGCGCAGAGATCTTGACGATCGGGGACGAGCTGTGCCGCGGCGAGATCGTCGATACGAACTCGTCGTACCTCGCCGCCAAGCTGTGGGACCTCGCGATCACGACGCGGTGGATGACGAGCTGCACCGACGACGAACGGGACATGCTTGCGGCGTTCGAGGCCGCGGTCGCGCGCGCGGATGTCGTCATCTGCTCGGGCGGGCTCGGGCCGACCGAGGACGACCTCACCGTCGACGTGGTCGCCCGGCTGGCCGGCACCGAGGTCATCATCGACGCGCCGGCGCGCGCCCGCATGGAGGCGCGGTTCGCGCAGGGCCGCATCGCCGTGACGCCGATCCAGCTGCGCCAGGTGCGCGTGCCGGCCGGCGCGCGCGTGCACGGCAACCCGGCCGGGCTGGCGCCGTGCTTCGAGGTCGCGCTCCCCCCGCGTCACGATCCGGCGCGGTCGGGTGAAGCCGGAGTCCGCCGCGTGCCCGTCGTGTGCCTGCCGGGCGTGCCGCGCGAGCTGTACGCGATCTGGGACGGCGGGCTCGAGGCGCGGCTGCGCGAGCTGCGCGGCGACACCGGCGAGCACATCGCGCGCCGGATCTATCGCGTGTTCGGACGCGGCGAGTCGCAGATCTCGCAGGCGTGCCGCGGCATCGTCGACGAGGTCGCCGGCGCGTCGATCCACTACCAGGTGAAGTTTCCCGAGACGCTGGTCAAGCTCGTCGTGCGCGATCGCGACCAGGCCGCCGCCGAGGCGCGGCTCGCCGCGATGGACGCGGTGCTGCGCGAGCGCGTCGCGGGGTTTCTGTACGGGACCGGCGAGGAGACGCTGATCGAGAAGGTCGCGCGCCGGCTCGCCGCGTCGGGCCAGCGCGTCGCGACCGCGGAGTCGTGCACGGGCGGCATGATCGGCGAGCTGTTGACGCGCGTGGCCGGCAGCTCGCGCTACTACGTCGGCGGCGCGATCACGTACGCGAACGCCGAGAAGGTGCGCCAGCTCGGCGTGGCCGAGGCGACGCTGGCGGCGCACGGCGCGGTCAGCGAGCCGTGCGTGCGCGAGATGGCCGAGGGGGCGCGCGCGCGGTTCGGCGTCGACCTCGCGGTCGCGGTGAGCGGCGTCGCCGGCCCCGACGGAGGCACGCCCGACAAGCCGGTCGGCCTGGTCTGGCTCGCGCTGGCCAGCGCGGCCGGCACGACGACCAAGCAATTGACGTGGCCGGGCGCGCGCGACCAGATCCGCACGCTCGCGAGCTGGTGGGCGCTGCGGCTGATCGACGACGCGCTGGCCGCGTGATCGGCTAAGCTGCCGGCCGTGGGAAGCAAGCGCCTGTTCGTCGGCGTACGCGTGTCCGTCGCGACCGCGAACGCGCTCGCGGCGTGCGCCGAGATGCTGGCGCGGCGGGCGCGCGAGGCTGGCGTCGAGCCGAAGTGGGTCGCGCCGGCGAGCTATCACGTCACGCTGAAGTTTCTCGGCGCGACGCGCGACGACGCGGTCGGGGCGGTGCGCGATGCGCTCGCCGGCGCGTGCGCGGGCGTCCAGCCGTTCCGGTTTCGGTCGGCGCGGCTCGGCGCGTTCGCGTCGCTCGAGCGCGCGAACGTGGTGTGGGCAGGCGTCGAGGACGGCGCGACGCTCGGCGAGCTCGCGAAGCGCGTCGAGAGCGCGCTCGCCGCGCTCGGGTTCGCGACCGAGGCACGACCGTTCCACGCCCACGTCACGCTGGCGCGGCTGCGCGAGCCCAGGCCGGTGCGCGAGCTCGTGCTGCCGCTCGCCGAGCAGATGTTCGCCGAGACCCGGGTCGACGCGATCACGCTGTTCGAGAGCGAGACCAAGCCGTCGGGCGGCGTGTATCACGAGCTCGCGCGCGTCGCGTTTGCGCCGGCCGTGCCGCCGCCAGCGCGCCCGGCCGCGGCAGATCCCGGCGACGACACGGACGACGGTTGGCCGCGCCGATAACTTGCGCCGATACCGCACAAGTGTTCAGCTCGCTGTCAGACCCCCGCGGTACAAGCGCAGGCACAGGGAGCATCACCATGTCCGGCAAAGAAATCAGCGTAAATCCGCAGAATCCCGAGCGTACGAAGGCGATCGACCTCGCGCTCGCCGCGATCGACAAGCAGTTCGGCAAGGGCGCGATCATGCGCCTCGGCAAGGATCCGATCGACCGCGAGGTCCACGTGATCCCGACCGGATCGCTCGGCCTCGATATCGCGCTCGGCATCGGCGGCTTGCCGCGCGGCCGCGTCGTCGAGATCTACGGGCCGGAGTCGAGCGGCAAGACCACGCTGACGTTGCACATCGTCGCCGAGGCGCAGAAGCGCGGCGGCGTGTGCGCGTTCATCGACGCCGAGCACGCGCTCGATGTCGCCTACGCCAAGAAGCTCGGCGTCAAGACCGAGGAATTGCTGGTGTCCCAGCCCGATTTCGGCGAGCAGGCGCTCGAGATCGCCGACATGCTCGTGCGCTCGAACGCGATCGACGTCATCGTCGTCGACTCGGTCGCCGCGCTCACGCCGAAGGCCGAGCTCGAGGGCGAGATGGGCGACGCGCACGTCGGCCTGCAGGCGCGCCTGATGAGCCAGGCGCTGCGCAAGCTGACCGCCGCGATCTCGAAGTCGCGCACGATGGTCATCTTCATCAACCAGATCCGCATGAAGATCGGCGTGATGTTCGGCTCGCCCGAGACCACGACCGGCGGCAACGCGCTGAAGTTTTACTCGTCGGTGCGGCTCGACATCCGGCGCGTCGGTGCGCTCAAGAAGGAAGAAGACGTCATCGGCAACCGCACGCGCGTGAAGGTGGTGAAGAACAAGATGGCGCCGCCGTTCAAGGAGGTCGAGTTCGACATCCTGTACGGCCAGGGCATCTCGCGCGAGGGCGACCTCGTCGATCTCGCGTCGGGCGACGCCAACGTCATCGACAAGAGCGGCGCGTGGTTCTCGTTCGGCGGCGAGCGCATCGGTCAGGGTCGCGAGAACGCGAAGCAGTTCCTGATCGATCACCCGGACGTGTACAACGCGATCGAGGCCAAGGTGCTCGCGCACTTCAACGTGCGCCGCATCGGCATCGATGTCGTGGCCGAGCCGGCCGCTGCAGCGGCAGCGCCGACCGCGACGGGCTCCGGCCCGGTGAAGGCCGCGCCGGCTCCGGCGCCGGCCGCCACCAAGGCGACCGCGCCGGTGCCGCCGCCGAACGGTAAGCGTCCCAACGCCTGAGCGGCCCGAAGGCAGCGGCGCCTTACTTGTGCTTGGTCGGCGGCGCCTTCGTGGGCGCGGCCGGGTGCGCAGGGGCCGTCACCGGGTGCACGGGCGCCGGCGATGCGGGGTGCGCGGCTACCGGGCCGCGACCGGCGGCTTCGACCGGGCGACCAGCGGGCTCCATCGGGTGAGCCTCGACCGGGCCGCGGCCGCCGGCTTCGACCGGGCGACCGGCGGGCTCGCGCGGCTCCATCGGGTGAGCCTCGACCGGGCCGCGACCCGGCTCGCGCGGCTCCATCGGGTGAGCCTCGACCGGGCCGTGCCCGGCTTCGACCGGACGCGGCTCGCGACCCGGCTCGCGACCCGGCTCGACGCGACCCGGCTCGACGCGACCCGGAGCGGGCCGCGCGCCGCCGACGCGCACGGGCTCGGGCGCGCGGTGCGGCTGGAATCCAGCCGGATGGTAGTGAGAGTAGCCACCCGGGTTGCGGATCGACACGACCTCACGCGGCGGCGAGCTGGTTCTCACCCAGCCACCGGTGTGATAGTGCGAGCTGTACCAGATGCCACCTTCCTGGTGCCAGTAGAAGCCGTTCACGAAGAAGACCGGCTGGTCGTAGTCGTAGACGACCTCGACGCCCGGGCTGACCGCGATCAGATCCGGTTGCACGTACTCGACGGGAGCCGGCGCGGGCTCGACATCCACCACAGCGACCGGTGCCGGTGCGGGCGCGACTCCGACGTCGGCGTTCACCGCGACCACAGGGGGCGGCGGCGCGACGACGCGCGCCTGATAGCCGACCGTGCATCCGCCGATCAGCGCGAGAAAGGTTGCAGATACGAGCCTCATGAATCCTCCGGGCTGGAGCCTACAGCAAATCTGACGGCTCCGACGGTCGGCGCATTCATTATAGATCCCCCGACAGCGCCGCGCGTTTCGGATGCGTATGGACCTCCGTTTCAGCGACCATCCATCGTTCCATCGCGCGGCGCTAGGCATGGTCGGCGCCTCGGCTTTGCTGGCCCTGGCGCTCCATCCCGTGACCCCGCTCGCGCCGCTTGTTGCCGGACTTTTCGGCATCGCGGTCGGAGCTACGCTCGGCTACGGCAAGCCGATCTGGCGGGTGATCGCGGCGATGGCCGCGGTCCTACCGCTCGTCGCGATGCAGCCGAGCTGGCCGGTGCTTGCGATCGTGGCGTCGGCCGCGGGCCTCGGGCTCGCGGTAGGCGGTGCGCGCGGCATCCGCGGCGCGCTCGCGGTGATGATCGGCGCGGCGGTGGTCCTGCTCGCGCTGTGGACCGCGCTGCGGATCGGCCACGCCCAGCGCACCGCGACGTGGCCGGCGTGGGCGACCGATCTCGCGAGCGCGGCCGCGCTCGGCATGGTCGGCGTGATCGCGGTGATCCCGCGCCACCTGCGAATCTCGCTCGATCCGGTGCAGGCCGCGCTGCGCGCGCTGCCGCGCGAGCTCGACGCCGAGGTCCGCGAGCTGTGCGACCGCTCGGTCGCGATCTGGCGCGGCGCGAGCGAGAAGCTCGGCGACGGCGATCCCGGTCGCAACCTGGTCCGCGACGGCGTGCTCAAGACGCTCGAGGTCGCCGCGCGCAGCGCCGAGATGCGCAGCGATGGCACGAGCGACGAGGCGCTCGCCAAGCGCATGACCGACCTCGACGCGCGCATCGCCGCGGCGAGCGACGCCGAGGTGCGCGCGCAGTATCAGGCCGCGCGCGCCGCCCTCGATGACCAGCGCCGCTATCGCGACCAGATCCGCGGCAATCGCGAGCGCGTGATCGCGCGCCTCCACAACCACGTCGCCGCGCTCGAGAAGTTCCAGCTCGCGGCGAGCGGGCTCGAGGCAGCTCGCGCCGCCAGCGCCGGCGCGCCGGTGATCAAACAGCTCGAAGAGCTGTCCAGCGAGGTCGCCGCGAGCGGCGAGGCGCTCGCCGAAGTGATCTGATACGCTTCGGGGCATGCGCTGGGTTCTCGCGATCGTCTTCGCGCTCGCCACGACGGGTTCCGCGTTCGCTCAAGGCAAGAACGCCGACGCGAGCTACAAGGAAGGCCTCGCGTACAAGCAGCAGGGCAAGATCGACGACGCGATCGCGGCGATGCTGACGGCCGTGCAGAGCAACCCCAAGCACGGCATGGCGTGGGCATCGCTCGGATCGCTGTACAAGCAGAAGAAGGACCTCGCGAAGTCGATCGACGCCTACGAGCACGCGACCCAGCTGATCACGAAGGACAAGGTCCTGTGGATCAACCTCGGCTCGGCGTACGCGAACACCGATCGCCTCGACGATGCGATGCGCGCGCTGGCGGCTGCGGTCAAGCTCGATCCCAAGGACGCCGAGGCGCACGCGAAGCTCGGCACGGTCAAGCGCAAGAAGAACGACTACGCCGGCGCGATCGCCGAGCTCGAGCAGGCGACCCGGCTCAAGGCCGACGAGCCCGACTGGTGGCACAACCTCGGCGTCGCGTATCGCTTCCAGAAGCGCGAGGACGACGCGATCAAGGCATACATGAAGGCGATCGAGCTCGCACCGAACGAGGCCCGCTATCACTTCGATCTCGGCGCCGCGTATCGCCGCAAGTCGGATCCCGATCACGCGATTCCCGAGTACGAGAAGGCGACGAGCCTGGACCCGGGCAACCCCGACGGCTGGTTCGATCTCGGCTTCATGTACAAGGAAAATCACGAGAACGACAAAGCGATCGAAGCGTTCAAGCACTACCTCGACGCCAACAAGGGCAAGGACACGAGCGGCCAGAAGCGCGTCGAGGACGAATGCGCCGCGCTCGGCACGGCCTGCGACGACAAGGGCGCGAAGAAGCCGCCGGCCAAGAAGAAGTAGTCGCGTGGTACAGTGGTGGAGTGAGGATCAGCTGGCTGTCGGCAGAGGAGATCGCCGCGGCTCGCGAGGCGCTGCGCGCCGGCGGCGCTAGCTGGGACGACCACTTCGACCCCGACTTCGCGATCCCACCCGCCCCGAGCGACTCGCGGCTGCTCGACTGGGACCACGTCACCGAGCACGTCGCGCGCGCCGAGCGGGTGTCCGAGGTCGTGCGCGAGCAAGGGCTCGCGGCGGCACGCGCGCGGTTCTCCGGCACCGGTGTCGCGATCGAAGCCGCGACGCTCGCCGCGGCCGCGCACCAGGACGACGCGCTCGACCTCGACCAGGTCATCGGCGTCCTGCGCTGTGCGATCGACACCTACGTGTTCTACGCGCCGTTCCTCGAGCTGATGATCCATCTCGGCCGCGGCGACATCGATCGCACGGTCAGGACCTACGAGGAATTCGTTGCCGAGTACGCGCGCGTGCTGTCCGAGATCCCGCACGGCTCGGCACGCGTCGGCGCGATGCGCGATGGCCTCGCCGACTTCTACGTCAGCGCCGGCTTGTTCGATCGCGCGAACGAGCTGTTCGAGAGCCGCCACGAGGAGGATCGCAACGACGTCGCGGTCGCGCTCACCGCGAGCCGCGCGTTCCTCGCGGCCGGCAGCTTCAGCCAGGCGGTGCGCTGGCTCGGCATCGGCGCGGCGCGCGCGCACGCGCTCGGCCGCGACGAGCTCGCGACGCGATTGCGGCAGAAGCAAGATGCCGTGCGCAAGCGAATGAGCTAGCGGCTGTCCGGCTGTCCCTAATTGGCCGATCGAAAAGTCCGACCACTTCGATCGGTTCTGAGATCGCTCGTAGGTATGATTGAGCAGCGATCACGATCGTGATCAAAGTCGCCCTGGCGCTCTTGCCGCTGCAGGTGACGGAGTCGGCGCTTCGACGAGGCGTTCGCTCGCGCCGTCGCCGATCGCCCTGTTGACGACCTCGCCGGAGCCTCACTCGGCCACGGGGGACAGTTTGCGAATCTCGGCTGCATGCGCGTGCCAGCAGAAGGCGACGATCTCGTCCGCAGCCAGCTTCAGGCGATCGCCCGCGGCGTCGAACGCGTCGTAAAGCTCTCGCTGCAGCAGCAGCATGCGTTTCACCGTGCCGTGCGGAATCGTGGCCGCGTCCTGGAGAGTGGGGTCGCCAGATTCGGCCAGCGCGAGGTTCGCACGCAACGACGCCAAGCGAATCGGATCGCGGAGGACGCCGGTTTCCAGCGCGCGAGCGCTTGGCGATCCGTATGCGATCTTCGCCAGCGCGGGCAACGCGGCGCGCAGACACTGCTGCACGATCCAACTGACCGACCGATCGAGGCGCGCCGCTTCGGCATCGAGCTCTTCGAAGAGCATCGGGTCGGCGATCACATCGATGCGGATGTTGTTGGCCATCGGGGCTCCTGCTCGACCTCGTGTTGCGCGGAGATTTACACGTCGATGTTGGGCTGGTCTACCCCTCGGTAGGCGGTGAAGTAAGTTGTCGGGTGTCGGAACAAAGCTTGTGCGGCAGGGGTTATGCCGCCCATGACCCGGTGGTGCGCCAGCGTGCTCCTCGCGATCCTGGTCGCCGATGCACGCGCCGACCCGCCACACGCGTGTAGGCCGGCGAGCACCCGCACCACGTATGCGGTATGCGTCGTCGACGAAGCCGGGCGCCCGGTCGCAGGTGCCGAGGTCCATGCGCTCCGCGAATGGATCGGCGAGGGCTTCGGCGATGTTGGGTCCGGTGACGACGATCTCGGCCGGCAAACAACCGATGCTTCCGGCCGCGCCGTGTTTGCGGTGCCGCCGATCCGGTCGTCGCCGCTCGTGGCGATGCGAGAGATGCGCCGCACCGCGTTCGCTTCGGGTCACGGCTGGCCAGCGCAGGAGATCGAAGGGGACGGCCGGATCGTCCTGGGGCCGCTCCGCACTGTCACGCTCCGCACGGCGCTACATGCGTGCGATGGCGCGCAGACGATGCGGCTCGAATCGGCAGGTACCACCGACGTCGCGCTGCCCGAGCTGACAGTCAAGAGCGATGGCTCGGCGGTGGTGGAGGTCGGGCCGGGCCCGTATCAGGTCCGCGCGTGGCTCTGTGCCGACCACCACGATGCAAGCAGGAGCGCGTCGTTCCTTGGCCGCGACAAGCGCGACCTGATGATCCGCTGACCGACGCCTCGTGCCGTCCGGCGTGCGGCGATCGCGGATGTAAGCCGAGCGGGATCGTCGTGTCTCTCTATCGAGTGCGTCTCGGGTTGTTCGTCGTCGTTGCAGCGTGCTCGTCCCGGTCCGAACCGGTCGCCGAGCGAGCGCCGGCCAGCCCGGTCGCGAGGCGGGTGCCTGCACCGCCTGCGGAATCGCTGCACTGGTACGCGGGTGACGTCCACATGCACGTGTCGCCGCCCGACGATCCGCACGATGTCGAGCTGTCTCCCGAGCAGATCGCGGATAAGGCGCGCGACGCCAAGATGGACTTCGTCGTGCTCACGCCGCACCTGTGGCCGTCGCGCTGGGATCAGGCGCACCACGCGACGTTCCGCAAGCAGTGGCACGCGTTCGCGGCACGCGCACGCGCGATCGATAAGCCGACGCTGATTCCTGGCATCGAGTGGTCGGCGCGCGGCGGCCACTTCACCGTTGCGGGCGTCGACTTCGACACCGTCGGCGACGACGTGCTCGCATCGGCGCATGCCGCCGGCGCGTTCATCAGCGCGAACCATCCGTACGCGGTGCCGACGCGCATCCCCGGCATCCCGGCCTCGCATTACGACATGTCATATCGCGTGTGGACCGATCACGAGCCCGGCTTCACGGCGATCGACGGCGTCGAGGTGTGGAACGTGCCGCTCGGCTACGCGAACGTGTTGTCGCGGCCCGGCGGCATGACGGGTGAGCAGCGCGCATGGCTGTCGGCGAATCGCGTCGTGCATGCCGAGCATCGCCCGCTCACGGCCGTCGGCGGCACCGATAACCATCATCAGGCCGTCGCCGCGACAACCTGGGTGCTCGCGACCGACGCGAGCGAGCCCGCGATCGTCGCCGCTTTGCACGCCGGTCGCACGTGTGTCGGCGGCCTCGCCGGCAGCTCGTTTCGTGCGCACGCGGGCGGCGGCGACTGGGTCACCATCGGTGGCGTGGTCAGCACGCGCGGCACCATGACGCTCGCGTGGGATGGCACCGCGCGTCTGTTCGTCGACGGTGTCGACACCGGCGAGCACGACGGCGGCTTCGAGCACGACACGATGGGCGAGCTACACACGTACCGGATCGAGAAGGACTCGAGCCGGTGCGGCTTCATCTACGCCAATCTCTAGCGCGTGACAGCGCTGCCATTCGCTTGCGTTCTCGCGTGCAGCTTGCGCGTCCTGCGCTAGCCAGCTAGTCCGGCCGGAGTGCGGACGAAGCGTGGCGGTGCCCGAGAAATACGCATGGATCCGCCTTTGTCGGGAATCGAACCGATTTCTCGGGAAACGCGTTTCGAGTCGTGACGATTTCTCGGGAAACGCGTTTCAAATCGCGACGCGCTCTCGCGCTGCCGGATCGGTGATCCAGACCATGTTAGCGTGCACCCGTGTTGCGAATCTGCTGCCTCGCGATTGTCGTGGGCTGCTCGACTGGAGGCACCACCAAGCACGACGACAACGCCGCCACGCCGATGCCGCCGAGCGATCCCATGCCGAAGCCGGCGGCGCCAGCTGCACCGCCCGCGAAGGTCACGGTCGGGAACGCCACCGTGGAAGTCGAGATCGTGGCGACCGAGGCGAAGATCGAGCGCGGCATGATGTACCGCCAGCACCTGCCGCCCGACGCCGGCATGCTGTTCCTGATGGACAAAGAGTTCGATTGGAGCTTCTGGATGCGAAACTGCTTGATCCCGCTGGATCTCCTTTTCATCACGAAGGGCATGACGGTTGCCGGCATCGTCGCGAATGCCAAGCCGGGGATCGATGACCTGCTCAAGGTCGGTGTTCCGTCCCTTTACGTGCTCGAGGTAAACGGAGGGTGGAGCGCGGGGCACCACGTCGCGAGTGGCGCGCCGGTGAAGTTTGAGAACGTCCCGGCGCGTTGAAACAGAGCTATTCGCCTGACTTCCCGCCATCGCGTCGGCAGATCTCGGCCAGCCTTTCGCGGAGCAACTCGTCCCGCTCGCGATCGTAGACGAGAACCGATCGGCCCGACGGCTTCCACGCGACCTCGGCGGCCTCGCCGGCGAGCTCGCCGGTGACGATCGCAAGGATCTGCCGCGCGAGATCGAGCGCGTCGAGCTCGAGTTGCAGTGACTCCGCCGCCGTCCTTTCGCCGATCGTGCGGCGCCAGTCGCCGCGCGGGACCTTCGGGGCGGGCAACATCCACGTCCGGATCGGCTCCTCTGCGGCGCCCGCGCGCAGCTCGATGGCCTCCTCGCTGCACAAGTGCGCGTCCTCGACGTGCTGCGAGACTACGAGGAGCGCGATCTCGTCCGCCGTCGAATCGTGTGAACGACCCGCCATGGTGCCAGTATGACCGCCCCCAGACAGCGGCTGCGACAACGCGGGTCAGTGATGTTCGCCGTAGCCGTCCATCCGATCAGGATCTATCGTCTTCGCTTCCTCATTGGCACGCTGGCCGTCGCACTCATACAAGCCGCCGTCCTGCCACATCTGCAAGTGAGCCGGTGGTCCGACGTCGACTTGGAACTCGAGCTTTCCGCGGTTGTTCGTGAGATCACTGTCGTTGATGCCGACGAAGATCGGGCCGTCTATCGGCGTGACGACGCCGGCGCAGCTACCCACGGAGATCGCGGTGTGCGGCGACTGCACGCCCTCTGACGCGGATCGCCGACGAAGGCGACTGCGCGGCCTACGTTCACGTCGCGGAGGTCGTGGCGGCTCCAGAACGTCTTTGGTTCACCCTCCTGCGAGATCTGCACGCCGCTGCTCTCGACGCTGTATTTCCCGTTCGCAATAATCCTGACCATCTCGCCGGCGCGAGCCTGAATCCCGACGGATTCAGGTTCGAGTCCGGTCCAACGCGGATTCGAGTCGTGTCGAAAGGCGCAACCCCGGATTGCGGAGTTACGACGCATTCTCGGGAAACGATCTGGGTTTCCGGGAAACGTGTGTTTTCCGGGCACCGCCACGAAGCGTCCGCGCAACGGCCGAAGCGGACACTTGCGAGCGTGGAGTCGCGCGACTGGCGCGGCATCGGTCGTGCAATGCGCGGTGCTACAATGGAACGCGTGAGTGGAGACTCGATCGTCATCTACCGCGATCAAACGTGGAAGGACTACGAGCGAATGCTTCGGGCGCGAGGAGACCACAGTCCTCCGCTTCTCGCGTTCCTCGACGGAGAGATCGAGCAGATGTCACCCGGCGAGTCCCACGAACGCGTCGACTTCAATTGCGCGCGCATGGTCACCGACTACTGCTTGGCCCATGGAATCCTGATCCAGGGCCTCGGCAGCTGGTTGCTGAAGGACAAGTTGAAACGCGCGGGCCTCGAGCCCGATGCATGTTTCATTTTCGGGCGAAAGACTGCCAAGCGCCCCGACCTCGCGATCGAGGTGGAGTGGTCTCGCGGTGGCATCAACAAGCTCGAGATCTACCGTCGGCTAGGCATCCGCGAAGTGTGGCGGTGGCGGAAGTACACGCTGCACATTCACCAGCTGGTGCGCGGCTCGTACCGAGAAGCGGAGCGTTCGCGCTTCCTGCCCGACATCGACGTCGAGCTCATGACGAGCCTGTTGAAGCTGCGATATGTCAACCACATCGTCGAGCGCTGGAACGGCGGCCGCGGCCGCTGACGTCAGACCGGGCGGGTAGGGTGCATCATGGCCAGGGTGAAAGCGCTCAAGGCGCCGCGCAGCGTGTATTGCTGCCAGGCGTGCGGGCACGTCGAGCCGAAGTGGCTCGGGCGGTGCCCGGCGTGTCACGAGTGGAGCTCGCTCGTCGAGGAGCTCGGCTCGCCCGGCGCGCCCGTGCGCGGCGTCGCCGATGGCCAGGCGCCGATCGCGATCTCGGAGGTGAGCGAAGACTTCGCGGGCCCGCGGCGCGCGACCGGGATCGTCGAGCTCGATCGGGTGCTCGGCGGCGGGCTCGTCGCGGGATCGATCGTGCTGCTCGGCGGCGATCCGGGTGTCGGCAAGTCGACGTTGCTCGTGCAGGCGCTCGCCGGGCTGGCGAGCGCGGGCTCGGTCCTGTACGCGACCGGTGAAGAATCGGTCGCGCAGACTGCGATGCGGGCGCGGCGCGTCGGCGCGGCGAGCGACGCGATCGCGATCGTCGCCGAGACCGATGTCGAGCGCATCGTCGCGCACGCGCAGTCGGCGCGGCCGGCCGTGCTCGCGGTCGATTCGATCCAGACCGTGCACGCCCCGGCGCTCGACTCGATTCCGGGCTCGCTCGCGCAGGTTCGCGAGTGCGCGAGCCGGCTCGTGCAGTTCGCGAAGACGACGGGCACGCCGACGATCGTGGTCGGTCATGTCACGAAGGATGGCGCGATCGCCGGCCCGAAGACGCTCGAGCACGTGGTCGACGTCGTGCTCCAGCTCGAAGGCGACGGTGGGCCATACCGGATCTTGCGCGCGCACAAGAATCGCTTCGGCTCGACGCAGGAGATCGGCGTGTTCGAGATGCGCGGCGGCGGCATGGCCGAGGTCGCGAACCCGTCGGCGCACCTGCTCGCCGAGCGGCCCGCCGGCGCCCCGGGCTCGGTCGTCGTGGCTTCGGCCGACGGCGCGCGCCCGCTGCTCGTCGAGATCCAGGCGCTGGTCGCGCCGGCGAGCGCCGGCATCGGGCGGCGCACCGCGGCCGGGGTCGACGCGAACCGCGTGTCGCTGCTGCTCGCCGTGCTCGCGCAGCGCGCCGCGTGCGACGTGCTCGATCGCGACGTGTTCGTCAACGTCGCCGGCGGCGTGCGGCTCGGCGAGCCCGCGATCGATCTCGGCATCGCGTGCGCGATCGCATCGTCGGCGCGCGGCCGCGCGATCGACGCGCACACGATCGTGTTCGGCGAGGTCGGCCTCGCCGGCGAGATCCGCGCGGTCACGCTGTGCGAACAGCGCCTCGCCGAGGCCGCGCGGCTCGGCTTCACGCGCGCGATCGTCCCGGCCCAGAACGCACGCAGGCTCGAGTCTCCGAGCGAGCTCGAGCTCGTGTCCGTCGACCGTCTGTCGGGCGCGCTCGGGGAGCTATGAGGAGAGAAGAGTTACCGCCAAGGCGCCGAGCCTTGGCGCCTTGGCGGTAATTCTTCTCTTCAGAAGATCAGCACCATGCGCACGTTGATGTAGTGCGCCGCGCTCGGGTCGCCGGTGTTCGGCGTCATCGTCGCGGGGTTCGTGCCGTAGCCGAAGCCGGGGCCGCCGAGGCTGTTGCCGTTGGCGTCGGTGTCGGCGGGATGAGACATCGCGCCGAACGGGAACAGCACGCCGTACGCGATCGTCGCGATCATGCGATCGGTGTGATAGCTGAGCGACGTGTCGAACTCGGTGCCGTAGAACGTGCTGTTGCCGGGCGTCGAGACCGGGTCGAGCGCGAGCGACGAGATGTTCGCGACCGAGAACCCGATCGACTTCGTCAGATCGTACGACAGGAACGGCTTGAAGTAGGCCGCGTTCGTGACCGCGCCGTACAGGTGACGCCACAGGATCATGTCGACCTGGTAGTCGCGGTTGAAGAAGAACGCGGTGAGCTGCGTCGCGCCGGGGCCGCCGAGCAAGTTCGCGTACGCGAGGTTCGTGTTGCCCTGCGGGGTGTTGTCCCACTGGTCGCCGGTCGCGAAGCCGCTCTCGAGGCCGGCGTGGAACTTGTCCTCGAACGCGCGGAACGTCCAGCGCGCCGCGCCGCCGAACTTGCGGATCGACAGCTCGTTGAGCGAGTTCGTCAGGTCCTGCGCGCGGTTCAGCGAGCCGAGCTGGCCGACCAGCTCGGTCTCGAACAGGTGCGAGCCGATGCCGAGCTTGCCCCACAGCGACGTCGTGTACAGCGTGAAGTCGCGCGGCACGTAGTGATCGAGTGAGTCGAACGTGTCGCCGAGCGTGAAGCCGGTGAGGTTGTCGTCCCAGCCCTGCGTCTTGTACTCGAAGTACACGCCGTAGTTCGCCGCGACCTCACCGCGATCGATCGTGTCGCGGAAGTCCTGCGGCGTGTCGAGCTTGTCGACCACGACGACCCAGCTCGTGGTGTCGTCGCTGTCGTCCATGTCGAACGGGTGGCCTTCGTTGCCCTTGTTCGCCGACGTCTGGTTCGACGACAGGCCGGTCCAGTCCCAGTCGAACGCGACCATCGCGCGCAGCGGCGTGCCCGGGATGCCGGCGGTGAAGCTGACGCGGTCGACCGAGTCGCCGTAGTCGGCGTCGTAGTTGTACGTGCCGTTGATCTCGTCCTTGCCGCCGGCGTTGGCCCAGATGCCCATGCCCCACTGGTTCGGCATGCGGCCGAACTTGAGGACGCCGAGCGGCAGGTTGACCTCGCCCCACGCGCGCTTGACGATGAGCGACGGCTGCGTGCTGTTCACGCCCTGCGTGATCGGGCCCTGCGACTGGCTGAACGCGCCGAGCGGCGGCAGGTTCGTCGTGTTGTAGATGCCGGCCATGCTCAGGTCGTACGGCGTCGACCCGAGGATGTAGTTGTCGAGCGCGTCGGCCTGGATGTGGACGGCCGTGCCTTCGTCGATGTTGATCGTCGGCTCGAGACGCAGGCGCATGTTCTCGCCGCCGATCGAGTCGTTGCACGGGTGGCCGACCTGCGTCGTCGCGCCGCAACCCAGCGCGCGCGGAAACGGCGCGCCGCCGAGGCCGGTCGTGTCGTCGAACCCGAGGTTGAAGTCCTTGAACCAGTCCATGCGGACGCGGTAGTAGCCTTCGAGCTCGAGCAGCTTGTACTTCTTGCGGTGGCTCTTGGGCGGCGGCAGCGCGGGCGTCGTCGGCAACAGGCCCGGGGTCTTCGGTGCCTCGACCGCGACGCCTTCTTTTTTCTCTTCGCCGGCGGGCTGCTGCGGACCGCCCATGCCCGGACCGCCGCCCATCGGCCCCATCGGGCCCGGGCCCATCTGGGCGCGAGCGACGGGCATTCCGACGAGCGCTGACGCGAGGCCTACGAGAAACTGGTGAGAGTAACGCATGGATAATCCGAAGGTTTTCTAGGCGTCGCGCGGAGCGGGCGGACTATATGCAGCACGTCCTTGGGGGTCAATCGAAGCACGGCCGGATCAGGCATCCCGGCGCGAATTGGCCGAGTCGAGATCACGCAGGCTATGGTTTCCGTGATGCCGTTCGACCGCAGGTGGCAGGCTGGCGTTGCCCCGGTTCACCGTATTTCCGCGCTCGTGCTCGGATTCGCGGCGTGCGCGCCGACGATCAGCCCGCCGGCGCCGCCCGCGGAGCCGGGGCCGATCGCGAAGATGCACGTCACCCCGGCCGCCGCGGGAGGGCGCCAGATCATGGTCGGCGAGATGTGCCCGCAGGTCGCGGCCGGCCGCCCCGCGGTGCAGCCGCTGATCATGCGCACCGTGCAGTGGAGTGACAACGCCGGCGAGGTCGCGGCGACGGTCGAGCGCGGCAGCGTCCCCCGCTTCGTCGTGTACGGCACCGATGGCGGCCGCGCCGGCGTGTTCGACACGATGGGCCTGGTCGATATCGCGCCGGCGGTGACCGTGGCATCCGGAGCGTACGCGGGCGCGTCGCCGTGCTCGTATGCGCTGACCGCGAAGCCGGCCGACGGCTCGCTCGCGACGCGCGCGGATGATCCGCGGTGCGCGGCGATCACCGCGAGCTGCGGGCTCGCGGTCGCCGCGATCGAAGCGCCCGACGAGCCGCCCGAGGTCGCGGACTACGCGACCGGCGGCGCCTGCGTGGCCGGCGACCAGCTCGCGGTCGATATCGACGGCGACGGCCGGGTCGAGTCGTTCCCGCTCGCCGACGTGCTCGACGGCATCCGCGGCCCGGCGCAGGAATGGGTCGCCGCGCAGACCGCGAGCGCGGCGTGCAAGCCGCAGTTCCAGATCTACGACATCAAGCTGGTCGCGCCACCCGAGACCGGAACGATTCCGGATCCGAAGTCGACCGTGATGATGGACGTGCTCGGCGTCGTCGATCTCGACGGCGACGGCCGCAAGGAGCTCGTGCTCGCGCTCAGGTTCGCGACCGTGCGCAGCATCGTCGTCTACAGCGCGATCGACACGCCGTTGCGGTTGACGATGGTCGGCGAAGCCGCGTCGCTGCCGCGCTAAGCTTCGGCCGTGCGCGAAGACGTCGGCCAGCTGCTGTGGATCGGGTTCGAGGGCCAGACCGTGCCAACCGACGTGCGCGCGCGGCTCGACGCCGGCCGCGCCGGCGCGACCGTGCTGTTCAAGCGCAACCTCGTCTATTCGCGAGACGGCGCCGGCCCCGAACTGTGCGACCTCGACGCGCTCGAGGCGCTCGTGCGCGAGCTGCATCGCGCCGCGCCCGACGGCGCGCCCGCGCTCGTCACGGTGGATCAGGAGGGCGGGCTCGTCCAGCGCGTGCGCGAGCCGGCGACGCGATGGCCGCCGATGTTCGCGCACGACGGGCTCCCCGTCGGCGAGGACGCGGCAGTCGCCGAGGCGGTCGGCCGCGCGCTCGGCGACGAGCTGCGCGCGCTCGGGTTCGACGTCGACTTCGCGCCCGTGCTCGACGTCCATACCAACGCGCAGAACCCGGTCATCGGCGAGCGCGCGTTCGGCCGCGATGCCGAGACGGTCACGCGCCGCGCGCTCGCGTTCGCGCGCGGCCTCGACGCGGCCGGCGTGATCGCGTGCGGCAAGCACTTTCCCGGGCACGGCGACACCGACACCGACTCGCACCTCGAGCTGCCGCGGGTCGATCACGACTGGGACCGGCTCGAGCGGGTCGAGCTCGAGCCGTTTCGGCGCGCCGCAGCCGCCGGGCTGCCGATGATCATGACCGCGCACGTCGTGTTCGCCGCGCTCGATCGCGAGCGGCCGGCGACGCTGTCGCCGGCGGTGGTCGGAGGCCTGCTGCGCGAGCGGCTCGGATTTCGCGGCGTCGTCGTCAGCGACGACCTCGACATGAAGGCGATCAGCGCGCACTTCGGCGCCGATCACGCCGCGGTCGCAGCCGTGCGCGCCGGTTGCGACGTCTTGCTGCTGTGCCGCGACGAGCACAACCAGGCGCTCGCCGAGGAGGCGCTGGTCCGCGAAGGCGAACGCGACCCGGAGCTACGACGGCGCATCGCCGAATCGGCGGCGCGCGTGCGCGAGCTCAAGCGCGCGCATGCCGCGAAGCTCGCGAGGTTACCGGCGGTTTCGCGTGACGTGGTCGGCAACCTCGAGCACCGCCGGCTCGCCGATCGCCTCGCGGGCCGCGCGTAATTCCGCGCGCGGCCACCCGCTCGGTCGCGGTATCATCGACGCGATGTCGGTGCGGTTCGCGGCGGTGCTCGGCGTGGTGGCCGGTTGCCACTTCTCGGCCGACTTCTCCGGCACGAGCTATCGCTGCGACAACGGCCAGTGCCCGAGCGGCTACACGTGCATCGCCGACACGTGCGTGCTGCCCGGCGGCGGCGATGCCGGCGACGCCGCGATGGCCGACGCGCTCGACGCCGATCTCGCGATCCCGTGGTGGAACACGAGCTGGGGCAAGCGCGCGAACCTGACGATCACGAACAACGCGGCGGGCGCGCTTCCGACCGGGTTTCCGGTCAGCGTCGTGGTCGATCTCGCGATGCTCGAGTCGGCAAGTGCGAGCTACAACGAGCTGCGCGTCGTGCGCTGGGACGGCACCACGTGGACCGAGCTCACGCGGTTCGAGCAGATCACGCCCGTGCAGAATCTGATCTGGTTCGATCTCGTGGACCCGCTGCCGACGAGCACGAGCACGTACGAGTACTGGCTGTACTTCGACAACCCCGGCGCGCTGGCGGCGCCGGCGAACGGCGCGATGGTGTTTCCGTTCTTCGACGGCTTCGACGGGACGAGCGTCGACACCACGCTGTGGGCCGTGCAGGGCGCGCCGTCCGAAGGGAGCATGAACCTGACCCTGAACCCGAGCGACAGCGTGCGCACGATGTCGCAGTTCGCGGTCGGTTATGCGGTCGCGGCCTCGCTCCTCGCGCCGCCGAACGCGCCGCGATTCTGGGCCGGGTTCCAGCGCGAGACCGACTTCAGCGATGGCGATCCGTGGCTGGTCTGGATCAATCGCGCGGCCAACGACAGCGACGCCCCGCCGACGGCGAACCCGGCGACGATCTGGCCCGAGACGTACATCTCGTCGATCGGCATGAACAACCCGAGCTGGGGCCCGGCCGAGACGCTCGATACGGTCAAGCACTACTACACGGTCGAGCGCTTCTCCGATCGCGTCATCTACAAGTACGAGGAGAACGAGGTCTACACGTACGTGTTGCCGATGGCGGACAACGACGACCTCCAGGTGCGGCTCTGCAACGAGGGCAGCAAACCGATCGAGTTCGGCGCGGTGTTCGTGCGCCCGGTCCGGATACCGGATCCGGCGGCGACGATCGGCGCGACGCAGCTGCAGTGAGTCAACGCTGGACGAGCAAGCCTTCGGCGAGTAGCAGCAGCAGCACCGCGGCCGCGAGCGCGTGCCACAGCTCGACGCGGCGCGTGTTGTCGGCGGGGCCGGACGCGGCCGACGTGCCGGAGGCGGGAAGCATGGACGGTGGGGCGGGCGCGAGATCCGAGCCGTGCGGATCGATGTTGACGACGAACGCGAGCTCGTCGCGCTCGCCGGTGGTGCCGGTTTGATCGGTTCCGATCACGCGGTACGCGCCCGGCTTGTCGGTCTTCGTGAAGCGCACCGAGCTGCGGCCGGCGATGCGATCGCCCTCGAAAACCGCGCCGATGTTGTCCGGGCCGCGCACCTCGAGCCTCTTCAAGTCGGTCGTCGGTAGCGCGATCGATGCGCCGACGAAGTGCTCGCTCGCGTCGGTCGGCGAGTGCTTGCGCGCGAGGTGGCGCACGGCCTGCTGGATCAGCGGCAAGAACCCCTTGTGCATCGGCAGGTCGTTCCAGTCGGTGTCGAGCGTCGACGCGAACAGCAGCGTGCGGCCGTTGCCGATCGACGCCTCGACGAGCGCCTCGGCGCCGTTCGTGAAGCGCGCGAGCACCGCCCGATCGGCCGTCGCCGTCGTCGGGCCGAGCAGCGAGATCTTGAAGAAGCTCGCGTCGGCGAGCCCCGCGTCGTCCTTCTCGAACCTCTCGAAGATCGGGTGTTCGGCCTCCCACTTCACGAGGTGGAGCGCGCGGCTCGCGCGCTCGTCGGGCGCGGCGCCCCACGTCGTGTCGATCGGATCGCGCAGGCTCTGCGGCAACAGCGGCAGCATCGTGCGGTCGTAGGCGGCCGGGTCGACGCGATCGCCGGGCGCGACCAGCACGCCGCCGCCGGCGCGCACCCACGTCGCGAGCAGCGCGACGCGCTCGGGCGGCAGCGCGGGCACGTTCGCGAGCACGACGGCGTCGAAGTCGTCGAGCGCGAGCGCGGGCGCGGCGCCGCGGCCTTTGGGATCGATGCCGGCCAGCTCTTCGGTCGTGATCACGCGGACGACAATGCCGGAGTCGTCGCGATCGCCGGGACGTAGCGCTTGCTCGACATAGAACGCCTCGTCGTCGTGGCGGACGGTGCGCGGGTCGCCGTCGACGACGAGCACGCGCACCTCGTCGCGCAGCGACGCGCGCACCCACCTGCGGTCGTCGGCCGCGAGCCCGTCGGCGGACGTGAGCGCGACCGACGCTTCGGTCGCGCGCGCACCGGCCGGCAGTACCGCGATGAACGGCTTCTTGCTCGAGCCGTGCGCGGGCACGTCGAGCAGGCCGCGCGCGACGACGCGCTCGCCGATCGCGAGCGACAGCTCCACCTTCGCGGGCACGCCGCCGAAGTTCGCGACGTCGGCCTCGAACCGCACGTCGCGGCCGCCCGCGCCCGGATCGGCATCGGCGCGCAGCGCGGTGATCGCGAGGTTCGGCATCTCGGCAGGCCGCAGATCGAGCGCGACCAGCGCGGGGCCGGTCGCGCCCCACGGCGGGTCGTCGCCGTGAAAGCCGGTCTTCGCGAGCAGCGACAGCACGTAGACCGTCTTGCGGGCGTGGCTCGACGACGCGAGCAGCTGCGCCGCACGCACGAGCGCGCGCGTGGTATCGGCCGGCCGCGCGCTCGGCTCGAGCG
>Ga0335083_10002433_pt1 | contig 24532 bp, 21 predicted proteins | sample Lox_Sample_42_FD_206716 | JGI IMG/M metagenome (GOLD analysis project Ga0335083, IMG submission 206716) | Soil microbial communities from Loxahatchee National Wildlife Refuge, Florida, United States - Lox_Sample_4.2 | ecosystem: Environmental > Terrestrial > Soil > Wetlands | place: USA...
ACAGAACAGAGCTCGGCATAAAACCGGTGTTCCTGAGGGAGAATTGGTACTGCCCCGAATGTCTAGAGGTCACAAATTCAGCTCTTTGTGGCCACACCTCGAAAGCCCAGAGTTTTAGCGGCAGCTTGATCAGAAGCATACTCACGGACGCGGTCGAACCCACACAGAAGGTTATGCGGCACGAGGTCTTCGACGTCGTGATGGATTGTGCAGCCAAGTACGGCCAGGGCTCACCGTTCGTGACCACAGACTATCTGAGAGATCGGCTCCCCGTGTTTACCTTCAAGCGACTGGGCGGACTCGATTCATGAACAACAACGCAGGCAGTATCAAAATCAACGTGTGGATCAACGATGAGCGACTCGAGGCTCTGAAACAGGCCGGCATGTCAGAGTTTGCGGACGAGGCCTTCGCCGGCATGATGCTCCTCGAAATCTACACGACGGAAGAACAGAAGAACGTCATTCTGCAACGCTACCCCGCTGCAAAATATGATTCAGCCACCACGCGCTCCATCGAGCTGCTGCCAAAGATCGCGAAAGATCGCTTGCTGGCCTTGTCCATAGAAATGCACTCGAGAGGTCCGGAGGTAACGAGTCGATTTATCGAGGAGGCGGGCTGATCTTCGCGCCGGGGCGACGTTTTGCGATGAAGATCCCGGGACCCATGAGTGACCGGGCCCTGGAGCCCGTCGATCAGTTGGCAATGGAGAGTGCAGCCCTGCTGTATGTCGTGGCGATCGCGGCGACAGCCCAGTGCAGCGGCTGGCATTATGTGTTGTTTCCCGCGGTTGCGGCACTCTCTCACGACGTGTTGACGCGGCCGTGGGGAAAGTGGGCGACTCAGCCGATACAACTGGTCATCGTCCCCACACTGGCGGCGGGCATCGGCACATTGATCGCACAACGGTTTGGCTATCACGTTTGGACCGTGCTGCTGGTAGTGGCACTGTGCTTGTTTCTGTTGGCGGCGGTCAAGTCGAATATTGCCCCAGCCATCGCGGCAGGCATGCTACCGCTGGTCTTGGGAATAACGAATTGGCGTTACCCCGCCTCGGTGATGCTAGGCCTCGCAGCTCTGGTCCTTCTACTGCTGGCGTGGCGACGATATTGCGAGACGAAGTATCGTGCCGTGTTCGACAACGCTAAGCGCGGTGACCTTGACGAGCTCCCAGAAAAAGGCCTTGGAACCCGTTGGATCCTGCCGTATTTCCTTTTCTTGGCGATAATGGCACTCGGTGCGACGGCCTCAGGCCTTCGACTGATCTTATTTCCGCCACTCGCGGTGATCGCCTACGAGATGTTCGCTCATCCCAAATCATGTCCATGGGCCCAAAAGTCGGGCAAACTTCCCGTCGCCTGTCTGCTCACGTCTACCGCGGGTTGGCTCTGCGTGAGCGTCTTCGGGAACAGCGGGGTCGCGGCGGGTTGCAGCATGGCGGCCGGCATCGTCGTGTTGCGCATCCTGCAGATCCGCATGCCACCTGCACTCGCGGTCGGAATTCTGCCCCTCATCATCAAGTCAGCCGACATCAAATATCCAATCGCAGTGGGCATTGGGGCCACAGCCCTCATGCTCGCCTTTCTGCTTTACCGGCGCTGGCTCGTCGACCAGGGCCGGACCGACCGTAACGGTTCGAAGATATGAGGAGAGTCCGGGTGTCGAATGCTGGGTAACGAGGCGACGGGCGACAACATATTGATCGTCCACTGGCACGACCTCGGGCGGTACCTCGGTGCGTACGGTCACCCGGACGTGTCCAGCCCGCGGGTGGACCGGCTTGCCGCCGAAGGCTTCCTGTTCACCCGGGCCCACGCCACCGCGCCACTGTGCACCCCGTCACGGGGGTCGTTGTTCACCGGCCGCTACCCACAGAGCAACGGCCTCGTCGGGCTAGCCCACCACGGTTGGGAATACCACCCCGGAGTCCGGACGCTTCCGCAGATACTGTCCGAATCAGGTTGGTATACATGCCTTTTAGGAATGCAGCACGAGACGCATCACCCGGCACGGCTGGGCTTTGACGAGCTCGACGTGTCGAATTCCTACTGCGGGTATGTCGCGGAAAGGGCCGAGGAGTGGCTTCGCGACAGCGCCCGGCTTCGGGGCGGGCAACCATTCCTGTTGACTGCGGGGTTCTTCGAAGCTCACCGACCGTACCCCCGGAACCGCTATGCGCCAGCCGACAGCACCGCAGTGCAACTGCCTGACTACCTGCCAGATACCCCCGAAGTCCGCGACGACGTCGCAGCCTTCTACGGGGCCATCGCGACCGCAGATGCGGCCGTTGGCCGGCTACTGGACGTGCTCGGTGAAACCGGACTGGATGCCAGCACCTGGGTGGTGTTTTTCACCGATCACGGCCCGGCGCTACCGCGCGCGAAATCCACGTTGTACGACGCGGGAACCGGCATTGCCATGCTTGTGCGCCCACCCATAAGTCGGTCGATAGCACCCCGGGTCTACGAAGAGTTGTTCAGCGGTGTCGATTTGGTCCCAACGTTGCTCGAATTGTTGGGGCTCGAGGTTCCCGCCGAGATCGAGGGCGTGTCGCACGCACACGCCCTGCTCTCGTCGGATGAATCGGCCAAACCGGTACGCGAAGAGCTTTACACCATGAAGACGTATCACGACTCGTTCGATCCGATTCGTGCGATCCGCACAAAGGAATTCAGCTACATCGAGAATTACGCGCCCCGCCCGCTACTGGATCTGCCGACGGATATCGAGGAGAGCTTGTCCGGACGGGCCGTCGCGCCCTTCGTGAAATCGCCCCGGCCGCAGCGGGAACTTTATGATTTACGCACCGATCCGACCGAGACCACTGACCTGCTGGCAGATGGCGACCCCGGCAACGGCGAAATCGCGGCCGACTTGGCTGTACGCCTGCAGGATTGGCGACAGCGAACCGGCGATGTCATCCCACCGGACTTCGTTGGAACCCGCATCGCGCGGCGCTACAAAGCCCCGCACCGACCGCAAGGCCAGGATTTCGAGATGATCGTGAATGCCAGATCCAACCATCGGTGGACCGACACGAGTTTTTGATCGTCGCGCTGGCGCCGTCGATGCTCACCCACGCGGTCCAGCAGCCGGGTTTTCTTCAGGTGACTCGAGCAGTATCTGGTCCGCACCCTGGTGGCACAGATCAGACAATAGCTCAGTATTGTCTGATGTCGAAATGTTCGGCTACTTTGGTCCTGCGACGGTAGAGCGCACGGCCAGGTTCGCCAATCGGGATGGATGGTTATGAAAAGCCCTGTAGGTCAGGCTCGCTCGGTTATGGGCCTGACCGCTCATCTGGGCCGCGGGGTCGGCCGGGTTGCCACTGACGCGCTTGTGGGCAGCCGGACCGGGCTACCGCGCACGGTCGGCGAGATCGACTCCGAACTGCTCTCCAACATCATGGGCACCACGGTCAGCTCGGTGCGCATCCTGGGCAGCGACGCGGGAACGTCATCAAGGGCGCGGCTGGCGTTGACCGGAGAGCGGGCACCGGAGTCGGTGTTCGTCAAGCTGTCGGCGCAAACCGCCGCCACCCGACTGATGGGCGAGCTTGGCCGGCTCGGCCACACCGAGGTGCGCTTCTATAGCCAGCTCGCGCCCGAACTCACGGGTGTCCCGAAGGCCTACGGCTCGGCCTTCGACACCTGGACGGGCCGCTACCTGCTGGTCCTGGAGGACCTGCCCGCGACGTGCGTCTTCCCCGACACCCTGCACCCGCTCTCCACCGACCAGGCCAGCCTCGTCGTGGAATTGCTGGCCAAGCTGCATGCCACCTTCTGGGGCCGGCTGCCCCGCGGCGGGCGCGGGCCACTGGGCTGGCTGTACACGCCGTCGGGTGACGTCACCTCACTGTTGACCGGCGCGCTGATGAACGCCTCGATGAAACGGATCGCCGAACGCAGCGACATCCCGGTAGAAAAAGGCCGGTTCATCGCCGACAACTACCGGGCGGTCGCCACCCTGATCGACACTCCTCCCCACACCGTCATGCACGGCGACGCTCATCCCGGCAACATGTACTTTCGCGACGGCGCGGCCGGACTGCTGGACTGGCAGGCGGTACGGCGCGGACACCCGGCCCGCGAACTGGCCTACACCCTGGTCACCAGCCTGACGCCAGAAGACCGGGTTGCGGCTCAACACGACCTGCTCGACGACTACCGGCACGCGCTGACGGCAGCCGGCGGCCCCGAACTGGACGGCGACGACCTGTGGCTGCGCTTCCGGCAGGGCGCCCTGTACGCCTACGTTGCCTCGCTGATCACCGCGGGAATGGGCGGGATGCAGGTCGAAGACATCGCCATGGAGGGGCTGCGGCGCGGCGTTGCGGCGCTCGACGACCTGGAAACCGTTGCAGCGCTGAAGCATTCGTTGTAGTCACAGCTCCGGAAGCGGCTCCCAGTCCGCCGACACCGACCGGCTCCAGCGCGGCGAACGCCGCTGCTGGAATGCGTCGATGCCCTCGCGCGCGTCGGCGCTGCCCATCACCCGATGGTGCAGTTGGGTTTCCAGCTCGGCGACCTGCCGCGGCGTATAGCCCTTGACCATGGTGTCCCAGAGCAGTCGTTTGCTCAACGCGGCCGACATCGGCGCAACGTTGACGGCGATGTCGCGGGCCACCGTCATCGCGTGGTCGAGTACCTCGTCGGCGGGCAACGCTCGGGTGGCGATACCCATGGCCGCGGCCTCTGCGCCGTCGAATGTGCGCCCGGTCAACAGAATGTCGGCCGCTGCAGCGCCACCCACCAGATGCGGCAGTGTCCAATGCGACATGCAGTCCGGTATGACGCCCCGACGGACTTGCGCGACAGCGTATTTGGCGTCGGCAGCCATTATGCGGATGTCGGCCTGCAGCGCGATGGTCAGGCCCATCCCGATGGCGTGCCCATTGACCGCGGCGATAACCGGCGTGCGCAGCTCGAACGCGGCCGGATCGGTGGGTGCCGCCGTGAACCCCGAGTCATCCTGCGGAGCGTCGAAAGGACTTGTCGCCGAAGAGAAGTCGGCGCCGGCACAGAACGCGTCGCCGGCTCCGGTGAGGACGATCGCGCGCACCGCGTCGTCGTCGTCGCAACTCCGGTAGGCGCGGTTGAGCAGCTGACCCATCTCCGCGGTGTAGGCGTTGCGCCGCTCGGGGCGGTTGAGGGTGAGCAGCGCGACGCCGTCGGTGATGGCAACGGTCAGATCGGTCATGGCCGCTCCATAGTGCCATGCGATCCGGCAGCAAGTCGCGTAAAGCGGGAAAGCGAGACGCGGCGGCACCCAGGCGGTGCCGCCGGCCTCGCGATCATCCCTACATCAATCCCCTTGTGGGACAGCCATGTCAGCTTCAGCGAACGGGCAGGATGTTCTGGTTGATGCGGAAAACGTTGCCCGGGTCGTATTGCGCCTTGACTTCGCTGAGCCGCTGGTAGTTGGGACCATAGGTGGCGCGGACGCGGTCCTGGCCCTCGTCCATCATGAAGTTGATGTAGGCACCGCCCGCCGAATACCGGTGCGTCGCATTCCAATAGTCCGCCGTCCAGCGCCGCAGCGCCTCTCCGTTGGCCGGGTCCGGGTCGACCCCGACGATGACCTGTGAGAAGTTGACGTCCCGATACGCCCACGCGGTGTCGGTTTGCCCGACCCGGTGCACCGCGCCGTCGATCGGATACAGGTGCATCGCCGAGTGCATGGTGGGCAGTTCCTCGGTGAAGCGGACATGGGCGTCAACGGCACCGTCGGGTACCGTCCGGAAGAAGTCACCACGCCAATACCATTGCAGCCCTTTGGGATACAGACCGTCAAAGGTGGACTGCAGCGCGGGATAGGGTGCGGCACCGATGCCGTCGAAGGCCGGCTCCATTTGCCGTACCGGCGCGAACGCTTCGTCGGCGCGGGCGGGATCACCCGTGTAGCACCAGACCACAGAACACGCTTTCTGCAGGTGGAAGGACTCGGGAAACGGGTCGGCCGGCGGCACGGTCATGGTTGCGAAGAACCCGTAGAGATCCTCGTCCTGCGCGGGGATGAAGTCCCGGAACCACTTGAGGATGTCGGCGGTGGCCGAGGCCGGCCACGCCGTGGGACCGCAAAGCACGGTCTGCACCGAGTGCAGGCGGAAGGTGAACGAGGTGACCACGCCGAAGTTTCCGCCGCCACCGCGCAGCGCCCAGAACAGGTCGGGGTGGCGGGATTCCGACGTCGTCACCACGCGACCGTCGGCCAGCACGACCTCCGCCTCCAACAAGTTGTCGATCGTCAGGCCGTGCTTGCGGGACAGGTAGCCGTGCCCGCCGCCCAGGGTCAGGCCGCCGACACCGGTGCTCGCGATGACGCCGGCCGGCGTCGCCAGCCCGTGCGCGTGGGTCGCTGCATCCACTTGACCCCAGGTCGCGCCACCTTGAACCCGGGCGGTGCGCCGGTCGGCGTCCACCTCGATGCCGCTCATCGGCGACAGGTCGATCACCAGGCCGCCGTCGACGCTGCCGAAACCGGGGCCGCTGTGCCCGCCCCCGCGGACCGCGACCGCCAGCTTCGACGAGCGCGCGAACTCGAGGGCGACCGCGACGTCGACAGTGGATCGGCAGCGTGCGATCACTGCCGGCCGCTTGTCGATCATGGCGTTGTAGAGCGCCCGTGACTCGTCGTATCCCGGGTCGCCGGGCAGGATTAACTCCGCACCCGAGCGCATGCGCAGGTCCTCGATTGGCGTTGTGATGGTCATCCCCGTAACTCCTCGTTTGATCTGATTTTGCTTTGCTGCGGCGACGCTACGAGGTCGGCGGGCCGCGCGTCATGACCACAATGTGGCATTTGCGCGCAGTTACACGATAGTCAGATCTGACTATTCTCGGACCGCCACCTGCGCGGTTACCTTGAGTGCATGGCGCAGTGGGTGCCACCACCACTTCCGGCCGAGCTGAACTCACGTCGGCGCGGCCCGCTGGTGGGCCGCGGCGCGGAACTGGCGGCTTTCGAGCAGGCGTGGGAGCGGGTCGAGAACGGCAACCGCCAGGCGGTGTTCATCGGCGGGGAACCCGGCGCGGGCAAAACGCGGCTGGCCGCCGAGATCGCCGCAACGTTGGCCGACCATGGCGTGGCGGTGCTAGTGGGCAGCTCGACGGCCGATGCCGACGTTCCGTATGCGCCGTTCGCTGAGGCGCTGGATCGCTTGTTCATCGCCGGTCCCGCGGGTTCGCTGGCCGGTCCGCTGACGGACGTGGCAGCACAGCTGCGACGGCTGACAGCGCAGGTGGATCGGCATTTGCCCGACGCCGGCCCGGTCGCGGACGACGGCACCGGTCGGCGCGCGCTGTTCGATGCGCTGACCGGTTTCCTGCGGCGCCTGGCGATCGATCGCCCGATCGCGCTGATCCTCGAAGATTTGCATTGGGCGCAGCTGCCCACGCTCGCGATGCTCGAACAGGTGCTGATCGGCTGCACCGATGTCCGCATGCTGGTGGTGGCGACCTTCCGCACCACCGAACCGGACCGCTCCGACGAGCTGGTCTCCCGGATGGCCGAGCTGCACCGATTCGACGGCGTGCGGCGCCTGGATCTCGGCGGCCTGGACACCGAGGCAATCGCCGAATTCGTCAGTCAGACTCAACATTTGGCGCCTCCCTCGGCGCGTACCGCGGCGGCCCTGCTGCGCGACAAGACCGGCGGCAATCCGTTCTTTTTGACCGAGCTGTGCAACGACCTGGAAATCCGTGGCGGCCTGGCAACATTGGGTTCGCAGCAGCGGGTCCCCGCGTCCGTCGGAGATGCCATCGCCCGCCGCCTGGGAGGACTGAGTGCCGGCGTCCGCACCGTCATCGAGCAGGCGGCGGTGTTGGGCGAGACATTTGATCTGCCCGCGCTGATCGCCGCCAGCGAGACCGATCTCACCGCGACCCTGGCCGCCGTCGATTCGGCTGAGGCGCTGGGTCTTGTCCGGGCGGTCGACGACTCCGACGGCGAGTTCTCGTTCGTGCACGCGTTAACTCGTGACGAGGTGGTCGGCGGGATGGCGGCGTCCCGGCTGCGGATCATGCACGCGCGCGCCGCCCAAGCGCTCGAAGGACGCGGGGACCCGTCGGTTGTTCCGCGTCTGGCGAATCACTACTTGCGGGCGCACGTGCTGGGCTACCACGAGCAGGCGTTGAGATACGCGCGCCAGGCGGCCTGGATGGCCGAACAGAGCCTGGCTTATGAGGACGCAGCGAAATGGTTTGAGCGCGCGGCGTCGCTTCCCGAGCTGAGCTTCTCGGATCGGGCAGGGATGAACTTCGGTGCAGCCGCGAACCATGTGCGCGCGGGCGACTTCGCCCGCGCACGAGCCATCTACGAACGCGTCAGCGCGACGGACGACCCGATCACCAGGTTGGAGGCGGCAGTCGGCTACGAAGACGCGAGTTGGCGTCCCGGACTGGCCGACTCGAAGGCAGCCGACCTGCTGGCATCGGCGCTGGAAACCTGCGGGTTGAGCACCGACGACCCACGCTACATACATGCTCTGGGCAGCTTCGGGCGAGCGCTGGCGTTTGCCGGCGAGTCGGCACGCGCGCGGGAAATCAGCGACCGCGCAATTCGATTCGCACGGTCCGCAGACGATCCGGCAGTGCTGCAGCATGCTTTGATGACGAGCCTTTGGCACCTGACGCCAGACATGTGCGACCTCCAAGAGGAGCGTTCGTCCGAGCTACTGCGCGCGGCTCAGGCCCGCCGCGACTACGACGCTCTCGGTGCGGCCGCGCATTTTCGCGCCATGGTCAGCTATCTGGTCGGACGGCCCCGCGAACTTACCGAGTCCGCCGCCGAAATGCAGCGATCGGTCCAAGCGTGCGGACAGCCCTTCTTCGGCTTCGTCAGCGCGTGCGTCGAGCAGGCGCTGGCCTATCTGCGCGGCGATTTCGCGGGCGCTGAACGGTGGGCCGAAATCGCTTTGCGCACAGGAAGTTTGTTCGGCGTCGACGGGACGGAGGGCTCCCACGGAGTTCAGATGTTCATGATCCGCCGCGAGACTGCAGACCTGAAGAGATTCAGCGGATTCCTGGACGGAAGCGAGAAGTTCGCCGGCCGTTGGGTTCCCGGCTTGCTTGCGCTGTATACCGAGCTCGACTGCGAGCGTGGCATGAGCCGCGCGCTCAACCACCTACTCAACCGCAATCTCGGCGATCACATCGACGAGGCGCAGTGGCCGATGGAGCTGGTGTTCATGGTCGAGGCGGCGTTAGAACTGGGCAACCGCGAAGCGGTTCACGCGCTGCGCCCGCACGTTGCCCGCTACGCCGGAAAAAACCTGCTGGCCGGCCAGTTCGTGGCAGTGTTCGGCAGCGCCGACCGATATCTCGCCCGGATCGCCGCGCTCGGCGGTGACTCCTGTTCCGCTGAGCGCCATTTCGGCGTGGCATTGGAAATGGACCGGCGGATGGGCTCAGTCGTTCACGTCAGTGAGACGCTGGCCCGCCAGGCGTTGTTCGCAGCGTCATGCGGTCGCGCCGAGGAGGCCCGCCGTCTCGCCGACGAAGCCCGCAGCATCGCTGCCCCGATCGGTCAGGTCCGGGTAGTCGAACTGGTGGATTCATTGCTGACTCCGAATCTCGGAGGGCCCGACGGCCTGACGGACCGCGAAGTGGAAGTGCTACGCCTGCTCGCCGCCGGGTTGAGTAACCGGGCGATCGGCGAGCGCCTCTACATCAGCACCAACACGGCGGCCAACCATGTTCGCAGCATCTTGATCAAGACCGGCGCCGCGAACCGCACCCAGGCGGCGATGTACGCCGCGGATCACCAGCTGCTCGAGTGAGGTCAGATGTCGGCCGATGCACCGTCCGGCATCAGGCGTTCGGTCACCTCGACGACGACGTCGGCGGGAAGGCCGGCACGTGCGGCGGCGGATCTGATCGCCTCTGGCGAAGGCGCTTCGTAGAGGCAGTACGTCTTTCGTTTGTCCGCTGACAGAAACGAATAGAGCCAGCGCACGCCCTCCAATTCGTTGATCCTGTTGATCCCGTCGGTGACGTCGAGGCTGGGTTCCAGCCTGTCGGCGTAGTTGCGCTCGACCATGAATATCGGCACGGCGGACTCCTGTCGTTCATCAGACGTGGGTTCGTCCTTTTGGCGGGTCCTGTTGCGGGGGTTTGCTGCGCCATACTGCCATCCGATACAGCAGCCCGTCGCGCAGCACGAGCGTGTGAAAGAGAACCGCGCAGACGTGGGCGGTAAACGTCGCGAAGAGCAGTACGGCGAACACGTCATGGCACACCCGCAAGAATGCGTAGACGTCGATGTTGTGCGGTGCGATCCCGGGCAGCTCGAACGGCCCCAGGGAGACGATCGGCCACCTCGCCGCGGACAGCATGGCCCATCCGACCAGCGGCTGGATGATCAGCAGGGTATACAGCAGACGTTCCGACCACGACGCGATCTTGCGTTCGGCGGGACTCATGGTGGCCAAGAACGGGGGCAGGGTGTGGGCGCGCCGATTCACCAGGCGGATCAGCGCGAACATCAGGATCAGCACGCCCAATGGCTTGTGGATGGCCAGGAGCTGCGGGTAATAGCTCAGCGACGCGATCATGGTCACGCCGATCAGCAGTTGCACGATCACCATCGGCGCCATCAGCCAGTGCAGAATCCGTGACGAGAGAGCGAAACGCGGCGCGGCGGTGTCTTTCCCTGTCTTGGTTGTCATCAGAGCACCCGACTTACGTTGACCTCGCTGGGCGACTTGGGCTCCTCGGCGCGGCGAGTGAACGAGCGCGCGTAAACGGCCGATCGCGCGCGAGGCAACGGATCGTCGGACAGGGTGATCCCGTCCGGCAGCACCGTCGGGTCGAAGTTGACATCGCGCGCGTTGCCGGCTGCCTCGGTCTGGACCGCGGTAATGGTGATGGTGCCGGCGTCGATCGACCGCCGCGACTGCGGCCAGGGTTTAGTGGCATCGTTGGTCGGATCGCCCGGCTCTCCGATGGTGAGAACCAGCCGCCACTGCAACGGCCGCTGCACCATCACCCTGATCAGGTCGTCGAACAGGTAATCCTTGCCAACCGACGAGGGCGGCGGCGCGGCGGCGCCGGCTTCCTGCGGAACTGCCGACCAGCGAACCGGAACGGTCGCGCCCGCGTCGTTGGTGAAGTAGAAAGCATTCAGGCCGTGATACGGGCTGTCCGCGAATCCCGCGCTGGGCGGGGACTGCTTGATGATTTTCAGTGCCGCCGCGGTCTCAGGATGGCGCTCTAAGAATGCGGCCATCTGCTGTGGGTCCGGCTTGCCGGTGCCGGGCTGAGGTTTGGAAGCCAGCATGCGCTCGTAAAACCCCTCCGGGGTGCTGTCGGTGAATACCGGAACGTTGAGCATCGCCGTGCGCCACTGCTGGCCGTTGGACGACTGCAGCAGCAGTCCCAGACCCCGGACGGTGTCGGGCTTGTCGGCTTGATCCGGCAGACCACCACCCAGCGAAAACCGGCCGACCACGGGCACGGTCCCCTGCTGGAAGACCGCCGCGCGGCAGATGGCTGCGCCGGCCCCGTTGCTCGCGAAAGTCCCTGTGGCACTGAGACCTTTGGCATGGTTTCGGCGGAACCCGTCATGACGGCCGTAGACGCTCTCGAAGCGATCGGCGAAGCGAGCCGGCGTCAGCGCATCGGGCCGCAACCAGCCGCCCGCGTAGGCGAACCCACCCACGTCCACCGCCGCGAAGCCGGCCACCGCGCCCAGGCCCAGCAACGCGCCGCGTCGCGACAGCGCGGCGCGCAGGGGGGATTCGGGAGGTGTCGTTACGGCGGGTTCGGCTTCGTGTTCGTCATCGTGCTCGTCATCATCAGCGTGCTCATCGTGTTGGTCGTCCTGATCGCCGGACTCCATGCCCACCGTCCTTTCGGCGCATCGGTGAACCAATTCACTCACGGGTCGCCGCGGTGCGCACCCTTTTCCGGCGACCAATCCGTTAACACGGCGCGTTCCCGAGATTCGTTCACGCGGTCGGGCCACCTGGGGATCGACGAGGAAGCACTAGCTTAAAGAAGCGATGTCACCTTAAGCTCGGTCGAAGTCCCGAAATGCCAACAGTTGCATCCATCGGAAGGGCGAACATGAAGACCAAAGGTGCCGTTCTCTGGGAGTTCAACCAGCCGTGGTCGGTAGAGGAGATCGAGATCGGCGACCCCAGCCGCCACGAGGTGAAGATCCAGATGGAAGCGGCCGGGATGTGCCACTCCGACCACCATGTGGTCACCGGCGATATGCCGATGGCGGGGTTCCCGGTGCTGGGCGGTCATGAGGGTGCGGGCGTCGTCACCGAGGTAGGGCCCGGCGTCGACGACCTGGCACCCGGTGACCATGTGGTGTTGTCGTTCATTCCGTCGTGCGGAAAGTGCCCGTCGTGTCAGGGCGGGATGGCCAATCTGTGTGACTTGGGCGCCCAGCTGTTGACGGGTACCGCGATCTCGGACGGCACCCACCGCATCCACGCTCGCGGGCAGAACGTGTACCCGATGGCACTGCTCGGTACCTTCGCGCCGTACATGGTGGTGCACAGCAGCTCGGTGGTGAAAATCGATCCCTCGCTTCCGTTCGAGGTGGCGTGCCTGGTCGGGTGCGGGGTGACAACCGGGTACGGCTCGGCAACCCACGCAGCCCGCGTCCGCCCTGGCGATGACGTCGCAGTCATCGGTGTGGGTGGGGTTGGCATGGCGGCTCTGCAGGGCGCGATCAACGCCGGAGCCCGCCGGGCCTTCGTCATCGAGCCGATCCAGTGGAAACGCGACGCCGCGCTGAAATTCGGTGCCACACACACCTATCCGGACCTTGCCACTGCGACGGCGGAGATCGCCGAGGCGACCCGCGGGCTGATGGCGCAGAAGGTGATCGTCACCGTGGGACAGGCCAGATGCGAAGACGTCGAGAGCTACCTGTCGATCACCGCCAAAGGCGGCACTTGCGTCGTCACCGCCGTGGCCAACTTGGCCGACAACAAGACCACTCTCAACCTGGCCACCCTGACGCTGATGCAGAAGAGCCTGCAGGGCAGCATCTTCGGCAGCAGCAATCCACAGCACGAAATCCCGCTGCTGCTGTCGATGTACCAGGCCGGACGCCTCAATATCGACGACATGATCACCACTGCGTACAGCCTGGAGCAGATCAACGAAGGTTACCAGGACATGTTGAACGGCAAGAACATTCGCGGCATCATCCGCTACACCGACGCCGATCGCTGATGGTCGGCCGATGAAGAGGCTGTTGGCGCTCGCAACCCTGGCCGGCGCCGCCGCAGTCGCGCGGCGCTATCTGGCTGTTCGCGACGCGCTCGCACAAGTACCCGCCGAGCTGCGCAGCCCGTTGCTACCCCTACTCACCGGCTCGACCACCACACGTAGCCTGCCGCGCAGCCGACTGATCAATCGAATCAAGACACCGTCGGGACCCGGCGTCATGGTGACTAGCCGAAAGATCCCCGGCCGGCCACCCGTCACCGTATTCGTCACCGCGCCAACCGAACCCAGGCCGCTGCGACCGGGGTTGCTCTACATCCACGGCGGCGGCATGATCATGGGATCGCCGCAGATGGAGGCGTTGGGCAGCGGGACGGTGGCACGCGAACTCGAGGCCGTGACCGTGTCACCCGAGTATCGCCTCGCACCCGAGCACCCGTTCCCCGCGGCGCTCGACGACTGCATGGCCACGCTGACCTGGATGCGGGAAAACGCCGCGGAACTCGGCATCGATCCCGACCGGATCGCGGTCATCGGGTCGAGCGCCGGCGGCGGACTCGCAGCGGCCGTCGCACAACGCGCCCACGACGAGGGCATCCGGTTGCGCGCCCAGGTGCTCGTTTACCCAATGATCGATGACCGCACCGCACTTCGCGACGATCATGGCGGGCGGGGAGCCTTCCTCTGGACTCCGCAGTCAAACCTCTTCGGCTGGACCGCCTACCTGGGCAGGGCGCCCCGGCTGTCCGACGCGCCGCCGTACGCCGCACCCGCGCGGCGGACCGACCTGTCGGGCCTGGCTCCGGCCTGGATCGGAGTGGGCAGCCTCGATCTGTTCCACGACGAATCCGTAGCTTACGCAAAGGCTTTGCAGGACTGCGGCGTCGCGTGCGAACTGGTCACCGTGCCGGGGATGTATCACGGAGCGGACGGGCTGGCACGGAATGCCCCGGCGATGAAAGAGTTTCGCCGTAGGACACTGGACTACCTGCGCAGCTATCTCTAGCGATCAGTATTGCCGGTACCGTCGCTGGACATGTTCCTGGCGGACCCTGATCTGCTCCCTGCGTTGCTCTGCCGAGACGACGCGAGTGCCCGCTGGGAGGTGTTGGCGCACCCCGGCCAGTGGCACCTTGATGACCGTTGTTTTCGGCAAGTCAGCCGGGGGTGTGGAGTAGGTCCAGCGCAGGGTCAGGAACCCACCGCGGTGGCCCGCGGTGTCAAGCCAGTTCGGCACACCCGGGTCCGTCTCGGCAACCACGTAGCGGAAGGTCCCGTCGGAGTCCGGTTCGGACTGAAATCCGTTGAGGCTGCACGTGTGATTGGCGTAGTCGAGTGATTCGCCCCAGAGATTGGACAGGTGAAAGCCCATGTACGCGGGTTGCACTGGGACGACGACTTCGATGACGAGGGCCTCGTCCTCCGCGAGGTCGTAGACACCGCCGGAGTAGACGTTGGTGCTCTGGCCGCCGCCCATGGCGAGGTTGGCCAGCGCCGGCTCGTTCAGGGCGTTACGGGGCATGAGGGTGAACCCGTCGCCGTTCTTATCGCCGTGTGCCTCCAAGACGACGTCATAAAACTCGTTCCAGAACCTCATCTGGTTTTCCACGATGGTGCCGACGCGACGGATGTTCCGGGCCGAGGCGGCGGGGCTCACCGGCGCGGGAGGGGTGCCCTCTTTGCCGATCTGCGCGATGTGCAGGTCGGGTGATGCCTCGTGCTCCCAATCGTGAAAGAGCATGCGGGCGATCAGGAAACGGGCAGTCGCGGTCCCGTCGGCTGTCGAGATGAAGTTACCCGTATGACCGGCCGGCCGCTGGGGCGCCAGCACAATCTCGAACCGGCCGTCGTCGTCGACCACGAGTTCGGAAGTATCCAGCATCCCGGTGACGACGCGCCCGCCTGGCCCGAGTTCCGCAAGGCTGCCGGTGTCTCCGGCGTAGACGTTGTGCGCTTCAAAGATGACGTACTGCGGCGCTTTACGGCCGAAGCGGCCGCGGACCCGGTAGCTCTTGGCGCCATCGATGGACGCCGAAAGGTAGAGGGCGTCGGCATTGTCGATGGTCGCCTTGTCCAGTGGCTGGATGGCGCGCCGGAAGTAGGGGTAATCGGGGTCCTCGAAGAACGCTCGTTCGATGCCGCTGAACACGAAGCCCAACAGGTATCGGTATCCCTCTGCGAGGCCTTGTTCGGTGACCGGAGGGGCATGCAACTCGGTGGAGTCGACGGCGTCGCGGGCCCGGTTCAACGCGTCGATCAGGTCGGTCCAGGCTGCGCCCAACGAGGCTTGGCTCGATTCAGTGGACATGAGCGTCTTCTCCTTCGGCGTCCCAACGGTATTCGTCGAACAACGCGGCCAGACGGGTGTGGATTTCCTGGAGGTCCAGGCCGAATTCCTCGAGGCTGTAGCGGTGGGCAGATTCGTGCCCGCCGCGCGCCGCGGCCGCCTTGAATGCTTCGGCGGCCACCGGCCCTAAGTCGAGCTCCAACTCGTCGTAGATCCGGCGCATCGTGAGCTCGGGTTGCAGTATCAGCTCGCGGTAGTCGACGACGCTCGATCGAACGTCAGGGTGCTTGGCCAACACGTCGAGGGGATGCTGGTAGGAGTCGATCGATTGATCGGCAAGTACCCGCAGCGATTTCACGATCAGGCGTTCATCGCGGCCGCGCAGATCCCACTCGGTCTTCAGCAGCTTGAGCAGACTGGGGATAGTCTCGCTCGGATTACGCATGGGCACAATAAATCTCGCGTCGGGGAAGGTCTCGATCAGTGCTTCCACGCGACCGCAGAACGTCGGGTTCTTGCTCAAGTGCGTGCCGCCGCCGTTGGCCGCGATCTGGCGTCGGACGCACTCCTTGTAAAAGCCCATCGCCCGTCGCCGTTTGCGTTCCGGCCACTGGTCGACATAGTAGAAGTCGAGCTCGCCCATGAACGGGAACATGAGGATCCAGAACCCCGAGCACAGAGACCAGGTCAGAAAGGCGTCGTCCTCCTCAGGAACGAAGAAGCCGGTCTTGTGCATGTCGTCGGTCTCTGCGAACCGGGCCTCCTCGATCGCATCGAGGCGATGCCGCAACCGCTTTCCCAACACCGCCGCGTCAACCCGGAACAGCAGACGCAACAGGCGCTTCTCCAGCAGCGACGGGAAGAACAGTTCATACATCAAGGCGTAGCTGAACTGCGGGTCGGCGGCCATCAGCCTGTGCAGGTACGTGGTGCCGCTGCGGGCGTGCCCAACAGAGAACGTCGGCGCGATCACCTGCGTGCGACGCAGCGACGGGAACAGTATCGGATCCAGCGCGAAGCACACCGCGTGGATCGCCGCGACGGCCGGGACACCGACCAGAAACGTGAAGAACAGGGTCCAGCGCCTTTTCGCATCCCTGGCCGGCGGGTCCCGGCGCAACAGCCGAAGCATGGTCCGGTAGTTGGGCCAGTCGAAGTAGAAACGCGCGCCCATGACTCTCCTTTGCACACCCGATTCCCGCGCTCAAGCTATCGATAACTATTTGACTATGTCAAGGATATGCCGATACCGTCGTGCAGTATGCAGGTTCTCGCCGCCATGGCTCCGGAGCTTCCCTTGGCCGCGGTCCCCGGCTACGCGCGCCGGGTGGAACGACTGGGTTTCGACGGCTTGCATATCGCCGAGACTATTCACGACTCGTTGGCAGTGGCATTGCTGGCCGTAGAGCACACCACCGCTATCACGGTGCGAACCGCGGTGACGTTGGCGTTCGTGCGCAGTCCGACGCTGGTGGCCTACATGGCCTGGGACCTGGCGATCCTGTCCGACGGGCGATTTGAACTGGGGCTAGGCACTCAGATCAGGCAGAACATCCAGGACCGTTTCGGCATGCCCTGGAGTGAGCCGCGAGCTCGGATGGCTGAGTACGTAGCCGCGCTGGAGGCGCTGTTCGGGGCGTTCCGCACCGGCGGCGGTGTGGATTTCGAGGGTGCGTCCTACCGGATCACCAGGCTGCAGCCGTATTTCAATCCGGGGCCGAAAGACGTTGAGCCGCCTCGTATCTGGCTGGGCGCGGTCAATGCCGGCATGTGCGAGCTGGCCGGCAGGGCCGGGCACGGTGTGATCACCCATTCCACCAACTCCGACCCCGCCTATCTGCGCGATGTGGTGTGTCCGGCACTACGCCGCGGGGCCCTGGACGCCGGGCGTGCGGACCGACCCCTCGTCGTGGTGTCCACAGCGATCGCCACCGGTAACACCGATGCGGCGGTCGCGCAGGAACGAGAACGTCAGCGCCGCATGCTTGCTTTCCTGCTGTCGACACCGGCGTATGCAGCGACGCTCAAGAGACGGGGGTGGACCGAACTGCCCGGCCGGCTTCGCGCGCTCACCAAGGAGCAGCGATGGAACGAATTGCCCACGGTACTCAGCGATGTCGTGCTCGACGAACTGGTGACCTGCGGACGATACGACCAACTGCCCGACCTGCTGCGGGCGAAATTCGAGGGCATAGCCGACGGGGTGGTGCTTCCTCCGCCGGGTGATGACGACGACGATCGGCTGATCCAGACGTGCGTCAGCGGTCTTCGGCAAGCGTAGGGACGGAGCGAAGGTGACAGCTACGCGCAAACTGGATTCGGTGGACTCGATCAGCGCCACGCTCGCGCAAATCGTGCGGCTCAGCGTCAGCCGCTCCGCGTTCGCCCGACAGGCCTCGGCCGCAGACACGGAGCTATCGCAGCCCTCATATCTTCTGCTTCGCGTTTTGATCGACGAGGGACCAATATCCATGGGGCGCTTGGCAAGTATGGCGCACATGGACGTCGGTATGGCCACTCGCCGAGTGCAAGCCCTGGCCGACGCCGGACTTGTCGCCCGCAGCGCCGATCCCAGCGACAGACGGGTATCGGTCATCGCCACCACGGCGGCCGGCCAGCACGCCGCAGGCGCACTGCACGAGGTGCGAAGGGATCACCTGGCTCGGGCGCTTTCGGACTGGTCAGCCGCCGAGTTGCAGCAGTTCGATCGGCTGCTGACAAGGTTCCTCGCCGATACGAAGGAGACGCCGATCACCGAGGCTTAGTTTGGTGGTCACTCGGCGGCAAGCTGGCGGTGCCCCATCAGCTCGCGGATTCCGGCTATCCCCAGCCGCTCGCGGAACGCCGGCGCGGTGTAGCCGACGACCGTCCCGTCGGTGCGGGCGCGCGCGGTCGCCGAGCGCGGCATATGGAACAGCACGCCGATCTCGCCGAAATAGTCGCCGGGCCCGACCAATTTGAACAATTCCTCACCGCCCTCGGCCAGTTCGTGCACCAGCTCGAACTCACCCTGGGTCACCACGTAGATCAGCTCGCCCATGGTGGACTGCTCGAACACCACGTCACCCTTTTTCACCTCGATGGTTTCGGGTGGCCGGTTCGTCTCGGTGAAATCGGGGGTCAGCTCGACGACGCGATCGGCCATCGGCAGCATCCGGGAGTCGTGGGTGGCGACCACCACCACGCGGTCCCCGTCCGCGAGTTCGCGGATCAGCTTCAGCACCTCTTCGACCTGGATGAAGTCGAGATGCGCAGTCGGTTCGTCGGCCAGGATCAACGGCGGATCCAGCGCGATCGCGCGGGCCACCGCGACGCGCTGCTGCTGCCCGCCGCTCAGGTCGCCGGGCCGGTGTTTCATCCGCTCGCCGAGATTGACGCGTTCGAGCAATTCCTCGGCGCGCTTGCGCGCCGCCGAACGGGACATGCCCGCCTCGCGCATGGGAACCATCACGTTCTCGACCGCGGTAAGGCTCGGCACCAGGTTGAACGCCTGGAAGACGATGCCCACCTTGTCGCGCCGGTACTGCGCGAGCGCCGCGCGCTCGAGCGTGGTGATGTCGACGTCGTCGAACTTGATGGCGCCGGATTTCGGCCGCAGTATGCCGCCCAGGCAGGACAGCAGCGTCGTCTTCCCACATCCGCTGGGCCCCAGCAGGATCACCAGCGAACCCGCCGCCACGTCCAGGCTCAGACCGTTGATCGGCCGCAGCGCGTATCCGCCGCTGTAGTACTCGACGACCAGGTTCTGAATGCTGAGATCGCCCACGCCTACGGACCTCCGAACGCGAGCGCCGGATCGACCCGCACCACGCGCCTCAGCCCGGCGAGGCTGGCCAGTAGACCGATCCCGACCGCAACCACCGGTAGCAGCAGGTAGGCGCCGGTGGGCACCGCGACGATCATCGAGAACAGCGGCGCCAGCAGTTGTGACAGCAGGACTCCCAGCGCCGCGGCCAGCAGGGCGACGACCAGCGCCTGCAGCGCCAGCCCCGCCATGATCGACCGCGAGCGGGTGCCGATCGCCTTGAACACGGCAAAGTCACGCATCCGCTCGAGCGCGGACAGATAGACGACCGATCCCACGATCAACACCGCTACCACCCACAGCAAAACGGCCACGATCGAGATCGAATTCACCGCCACCTTCAACGGACGCACCAGATCCTTCACACCCCCCTCGCGATCGAAGGTCTGGTAGCCGTCCGGGACCTGCTTGGGTGTGCCGACCACCCCGATCGACGTGACCATCTTCTGCCCGTTATACGCCACTTGCTGCAGGCCATCGATCGTCAGAAAGATGTTGGGGATCTTCGCCAGTGCGGTCGAATTGGGCACGATGCCCACGATGTGCAACACGTGAGCACCCACCTGCAGGGTGTCGTCTATCTTTCGGCCCAGCGTGCTCGACACCGCGACCTCGTCCGGCTTGGACGGTGGCCGACCCTCCGAGACGTGCGGCATGCCGGGCCCCTGTTCGGGCGCGCCCCAGGCCGTGACGTTTCGCGTTGTCGAGCCTTCCTTCATGATCGTCCCCACCACGCCCATCGGGGCGGCGTTGCGGACGCCCGGCTCGGCTTTGATCCGGGCCAGGTCGACGTCGGGGAATGGCGTCGAACCCAGGAACGGTCCGGCCGCGCCGTCTTTGACCACGAATGTGTCGACACCCAGGGAGTCAACGGTTCGCTGGGCCTCGACCTTGAAGCCGTTGGCGAGCCCGGTCAGGACAAGTGTCATCCCGAAGATCAGTGCGGTGCTGACGACCGCGATGATCAGGCGCCGTTTTCGCCATTGCATGTCGCGCAGGGCCGCGAAGAGCATTCCCAGAACCTACCAACGTCCCCGTCTTCCTGGCCCTGGTTTCCTACGCATTGCGAGCGCACGGTCGAGGAGGACACGCGGCGGTCACCGGGCCGATCATGGTTTGCTCAAGTTCGCCGCAGCGCACAGTCCCACCACGACAGCGGGGATCGACGAGGGCATCCAGTCGTTGCTGGACGGTATCGGCGCGGGGCCCGGCCGCGTCGCCCGCGGGCCGTTGCCAGGTGACGTTGTCCGGGTGCCCTACGATTAGGCTGGATTGGGGGTGCCGCCTCGCCTCCAACGAGCTGCGCAGGATCGACGGCACTGTATCCGGACGGGTTGAATCAACAGCCCCGGCCAAACAGTGGTGGTCTGAGAACTAGCGGTGTCCCACCGGGGACGGATGTGAGAAACAGCATGGGCGAACAATCTCGCAATTCAATCGATCCGGCAGCGTTTGAGGTCGGAAAACACCAGGCAGGTCAGGCTGTCGTGCTCACCGTCTCCGGTGAGGTGGACATGCTGACAGCGCCGCACCTGGCCGAGGCGATACGCGGTGCCCTGGCCGGCGGCCCCGAGACATTGATCGTCGACCTGTCGAAGGTGGATTTTCTCGCCTCAGCCGGCATGACCGTCCTCGTCGCCGCGCAGGCTGACGTCGTGCCGCCGACCCGGTTCGCGGTCGTCGCCGAAGGCCCGGCCACCAGCCGGCCGATAAAGCTCATGGGAATCGATTCGGTGTTGCCGCTGTACAGCACGCTTGACGGCGCGCTGAGCGGTAACTGATCATCGGCGCCCAGGGTGTCTCACATCGACGACCGATGCCGGTTCACACGCACGCGGATTGCCGCCGACGCGCCCAGCGCCGCGCGGACCCGCGCCGAGTTCGGCAGTTGGCTCGATAGACATTTCACCCTCGGCGCAGAGCGGTTCAACGACCTGCTCTTGGCGGTGAACGAAGCGATCGCGAACGCCGCCGAATTCGCCTACATCGACGCCGCGCAGGGCGGGACGATGGATGTCAGCGCGGACTACGACGTCGACTCCGACACCCTGGCGGTGACCGTGAACGATCGCGGGCGCTGGCGTCAGCACGTTTCGGTGCCGGCCTCGCCGGGGCGGCTCTATCCGGTTCGGGGACGCGGTATCCCGCTGATGCAGGCGCTGGCCGATGAAGCGATCATCGACGGCACACCGCGCGGGACCCAGGTAAGGCTGACCTGGACCCGCCTCACGCATCCCAGCTGAAGCGGCCGACTCGCCGCGGTGCTTTCGGTTGCGTCGAACGTGAAACCACCACAACTAGTTCGCGCTCGGCGCGGAGGCCAGGCCACGGATTCATTGACTCAGACCGCCGGGACGCCTACCGTCAATACATACGCTACGCATCGTAGCGTAATAACCCTTGAAACTCGGGCCCGCTGCCTTGGAGGAATTCATGTTCGACCTGAAAATCATCGGTGGCACTGTCGTCGACGGCACCGGCGCGGAGCGCTATCGCGCCGACATCGGAATCAAGGACGGCAAGATCGTCGACGTCGTCCGTCGCGGTGCCGACGACACCGAGCTGGCCGGTGACGCGGCGGAAACCATCGATGCGACAGGGCGTGTGGTGGCCCCTGGCTTCGTCGACATCCACACCCACTACGACGGTCAGGTGAGCTGGGACAGCTCGCTCGAGCCGTCGAGCGGTCACGGGGTCACGACGGTGGTCACCGGCAACTGCGGCGTCGGGTTTGCTCCGGTCCGGCCGGGCAGTGAGCAGTGGCTGATCGAGTTGATGGAGGGCGTCGAGGACATCCCCGGCACCGCGCTGACCGAGGGGATCACCTGGGGCTGGGAGACCTACCCCGAATACCTCGACGCGATCGGCAAGCAGAAATTCGCCATCGACGTCGGCAGCCAGATCGCCCACGGCGCCGTTCGCGCCTACGCGATGGGTGAGCGCGGCGCCCGCAACGAGCCAGCCACCCCCGACGACATCACGGCGATGAGCCGGTTGGTCCAAGAGGGAATCGAGGCCGGCGCGCTCGGATTCTCGACATCACGAACGCTCGGACACCGGGCGATGGACGGCGAACCCGTCCCCGGCACGTTTGCCGCCGAAGACGAACTGTTCGGCCTTGGCCGTGCCATGGCGGCGGGCGGTCAGGCGGTGTTCGAGCTGGCACCCCAGGGGGCCGCGGGCGAGGACATCATCGGCCCCAAGAAGGAACTCGAGTGGATGCGCCGGCTGAGCGGTGAAATCGACCGGCCGGTGTCCTTCGCGATGATCCAGGTGGACGCCGACCCGAACCTGTGGCGCGAGCAATTGGACCGCTCGGCGGCGGCGCACGCTGCGGGCAGCCGGCTGTACCCGCAGATCGCGGCGCGGCCGTTCGGCATGATGATCGGGTTCCAGGGCCACCACGGGTTCAGCCATCGGCCCACCTATCGCCGGCTGCAAGCCGAATGCAGCCGCGACGAGCTCACACGGCGTCTCGCCGATCCGGCCGTGAAGGCCGCGATACTGTCCGAGGACGACCTGCCCGTCGACCCGAGTCTGTTGTTCGACGGAATGTTCTCCCTCGTGCAGCACTCCCTGGGACGGCTGTACGCGCTCGGCAATCCGCCGGACTACGAGCCGACCGCCGACCGCACCGTCGCGGCCATCGCCAAAGCGCGCGGCGAGGACCCGCTGGCTACCCTGTACGACCTCATGCTCGAGCGCAACGCGACGGCCATGCTGATGCTGCCGCTGTTCAACTACGCCGACGGCAACCACGACGCGATCCGCGAGATGATGCTCCACCCCGCCGGTGTGCTGGGTCTTTCCGACGGTGGCGCCCACTGCGGCATGATCTGTGACGCCTCCTACCCCACCTTCCTGCTGACCCACTGGGCACGCGACCGAAAGCGGGGCGAGAAGCTGTCGCTGGAATACGTGATCCGCAAGCAGTCGCACGACACCGCCCAGCTGTTCGGGCTGACCGACCGCGGGACCATCGAGCGTGGCAAGAAGGCCGACATCAACGTGATCGACATGAACGCGCTGACGCTGCACCCCGCGGCGATGGCCTTCGACCTGCCCGCCGGCGGAAACCGGATCCTGCAGGGCGCAAGCGGATACGCGGCGACCATCGTCAGCGGAACGGTGACCCGCCGCAAGGACGTCGACACCGGGGCCCGCCCCGGCCGGTTGGTGCGCGGAGCTCGCTAGGGTCCCCCGTGACAACAACCGCCGGCAATCCGGCCCGTGCCCGCGACCAGGACGCGATCGGCACGCCGCCGGCGAGCCCGACGCTGGTGCCGGCCGAACGTTACTACTCAACGGCGTTCGCACAGCTCGAAACCGAGCGGATGTGGCCGAAAGTGTGGCAGATCGCCTGCATGGTCGACCACGTCGCTGAACCGGGTGACTACTTCGAATACCGTTGCGGCCCTTATGGGGTGCTGATCGTCCGCGGTGATGACGGCGTGCTGCGCGCATTCCAGAACGCGTGTCGCCACCGCGGCAACTCGGTGTGCGTGGGCTCGGGTTCGGGCCTGCGCGAACTCAAATGCGGTTACCACGGCTGGACCTGGGACCTGGCCGGCGCACTCAAGCGCGTGCCCAACCGAAAGGGCTTCGGCGCGCTGCGAATGTCCGACTTCCCACTGGTGCCGGTCCGGGTCGACACGTGGGAGGGGCTCGTCTTCGTCAATCTCGATGCCAACGCGATGCCGTTGCTCGAGTACCTGGAGGCGATCCCCGACGACGTCGCGTGGACGAATCTCAGCGACTTCCGCTGCTACGCAACGCTCACCGTCGAGGTGGACGCCAACTGGAAGACCATCGCCGACGGTTACAGCGAGACCTACCACATCCAGACACTGCATCCCGAGCTGCTGCGCTGTGTCGACGATATCCATGCACCACAACAGATTTGGGGTCACACCGGCAAGTCCGACCAGCCCTACGGCGTGCAGAGCCCGCGCTTTGACGGGTCGCTGAGCGACGAAGAGGTCTGGGACGCCTACGTTTACACGCAGGGGGCGCTGATGGGCGTCGCCGAAGGTACGCCGATTCCGGCGCGGGAGCCCGGCCAGACCGTGCAAGACCTGATCGCGGACCGCACCCGGGCTTTCGCGGCGCAACGCGGGGTGGACCTGGACTGGGCCGACACCGACCGGATCACTCGGCTGCACCAGTACAACGTGTTCCCGAACATGACGCTGCTGACCAACGCCGATCACTTGACGATCATGTGTTCACGGCCCGGGCCTGACCCGGATAAGG
>Ga0335083_10002434_pt1 | contig 24530 bp, 19 predicted proteins | sample Lox_Sample_42_FD_206716 | JGI IMG/M metagenome (GOLD analysis project Ga0335083, IMG submission 206716) | Soil microbial communities from Loxahatchee National Wildlife Refuge, Florida, United States - Lox_Sample_4.2 | ecosystem: Environmental > Terrestrial > Soil > Wetlands | place: USA...
GCCGGGGCGATAGGATTTGTTTCAGCCGGAGATTTTTGAAGCGCTTTTTGTTGCTTCGTCCAATCCTGAATAGCCTTATCTACGTCAATTCCCTGGGTTTTAAGGTAAGCGTTAATTTGGTCTTTGTACTTTTGGAATATCACATTTTTTTCCCCGGAACTCCCGCCTTCCATCGCCATGTCACGGGCCTGTTTCAGCAAGTCCAGGATTTTGGCTTTTTGCTCGTCAGTTAAGCCGGGAATGATTGAACAATAGGCATCGTAGGTAAATTTGACTTTGCCGTAAGTCAACTGGTCCTTAATAGTTTCAATTTGGTCCGGGGTCAACTCCCGCGAAAGCGCGGCAATGAATTGATCATGAAACGGCTGGCACATGGCCAGGATCATTGTGTTCTTTTGCATATGCCATTCGCTTGAATCAGCCGAGAGGCTGCTCAATGAATCATCAATGGCCTCGTCCCGGGCACGTAACGCGTGATAATTGGCGATAATCAATACCTGAACCCGGTTGGATTTGGCGGCATCGGATATCGACAGCGCCTGCATGATCTTCAGAGTTCGTTTTTCCACCGCGACATCGTACGCAGCGTTCACCTCGTCCGCACTTACGGGCGGCGTGCTTAAGGAAGAAGAATCGGCAGCCAGGGCCTGAGCCGGCCTGCAGAAAGATGTTATAGCGACCAGGGCTATGACGGGAACAAGGCTGAGGGCTTTCATAAACTAATTAGTTGTATAAACATGGTTATTAATCAAGAACATTTCTTCATATTAGGGACAATCGCCAAAATAAAAGCTCACGGAACCTGAGTATACCCCGTGGGCCACCGGCCGCTCGCCGGAAGGGCTGACCACCCATGGCTCCTGGAATTTGCTGCCAATGGGCGGTATCGCATGCAAAAATCCGAGGCCGCACGCCGGCAGCGGCGGGATGGTATGGCCCGCGAGTTTTACCGGCGGAAATTCCGGCGTCAGCACCTGCATGAAGGGGATATGCTGCGGCACAATAGTGATTTGGCCTTCGGTCGTTTCCAGTTGTACCCACCGAACGTCCGCGAAGCAGCCTTTGAATTCGGGATAGACCCAGTCGTGCCAGCCGGTAATGGTATTATTGTAATTATTCTCCCAGAGGCCCGGCGTCACACCCTGCCGGCGGTTTTTCCAAACGCGATACGGGCCATCGCCAAACCAGCGTTTGCTTTTCACCATGCTTTCCGGAAAATTAAAGGTAACCCCAAAATAATCATTCGTACCGCTGGCAGCATAGGAATAATCGCATTGCAACCATCCGTCATCCCGTAACGTCCAATAAATTTCCCGAATCGTCGCATTGGTCCCCACCACACGAGGGCCGTCCTGCAAAGAAAACTTTTTGCCGTCGCGTTCCACCTCAACCAATTCACCATCTTTGATCCAGGCATGAATGTCTTTGCCTTTTAATTCCCCGGTGCCACTGCCTGCGCCGAAATAATCCACCCGGGCCACCGCTCGAATATCCCGTGGCAAAATCGGTTGTTGTGACAAAGGCCATACATACGTCCAAAGCTCACGACCATTGGGATCGCTCACACGCATGGCCAGATAAGTATTCCCAGCCGACGAAATTTCATCGAAATTTTTAGGTAATTTCAGTTTTATCTTTCCATGGCCGCCGGGCGGAATCGCAGGTGATTTTGCCGTACCTTCAGCAATGATTGCCATATCCCCGGCATCTGCGGCATTGGGAAGGACGAGCCGGCGTAATTGCCAGGTAAATTTGCATTGGCGCGCATCAGTGAAACTATAATGGTTTTTCACCGTCAGCGTGCCGTCAAAATCTTCCGGCAGGTTGGTTTCAAGGATCACAATCGGCGACCAGATTTGTTTGATGGCATAAAAGCTCGCCTCACGCTGGCGATAAGGACCCACAATGCCGTCGGGCGCCTGGTCACCATCTACATCGATCTCGCCACTATCGGGATGCCTCACACCTTCATCCAGAAATGCCCAAATGAAACCGCCACCAAGGTATTTGCTTTGCTCCATCAAAGACCAAGTGTCTGCCAGGCCCGCTCCTGCTCCCCCGTCGTAAAGGCCATGAAGAAATTCCGTCGGCATATAAATGTAATTATTCGGCCAATCAGCGTGGACGATGTAATTGGTTTTGCGAAAGGCGATGGGAATGCCATCGCAGGCAAGCTTTGCCAAGTCATAAGGCAGATAATGGATAGTGTTCAGGCCGCTGAATGGTGCCCAGGGGTGCAGCACGCGGCGCTGTTGCGGATCATCCTGGCTAAATAATTTATCCAGGTTGGTATTAAAGCCACCTTCGTTGCCATTATTCCAAAAGAGGATGCAGGGATGATTGACATCTCGAGTTACCATTTCGTGAACCAGTTTCGTGCCCGTCGGCGTATTGTACGCGTGATGCCAGCCGGCAAGTTCATCGAGCACGTAAAGACCGCGCTGGTCACATACATCGAGAAAGTCCGCATCCGGAGGATAATGCGACATGCGAACGGCGTTCATATTCATGTCTTTAATGGTTGCAACATCCAGGCGCTGGACGTCTTCGCTCAGGCAACGCCCGGAATCGGGCCAAAATGAGTGCCGGTCGCAGCCTTTGAGAACGATACGTTTGCCATTCAAGTAAAGGCCGTCACCATCGCGAACTTCAAAGGTGCGAAAGCCGAACTGCTGCTGGATTTCGTGGATCGTTTTGCCTTTCTCTTTCAACTGGACCCGTACCTGATAAAGATTGGGTGTTTCAGCCGTCCACAATTTGGGATGGGAAATATGAGATTTCAGATTCACGGTTTGCGAAGGGCCAGAAGAAGGAATTTTCACGTGAAAAGACCGGCCCACATTTTTGCCATCAAGGGTTTGGATCTGCGCTTCGACGACGACGGTGTTTGTCGCACCATCAAGAAAGACATTCATCGAAAAATTGCCATTCGCCTCGGCATCGATGGCGACTCGATCAATGAATTGTGCCGGAACAGCTTCGAGGTATACCGGCCGGTAAATGCCACCGTACACCCAGAAATCGCCGTCCCGTTCCGCACCATCAATCGAAGTGTTGGCCGAGTGCTTAACGACGGTGACTTCCAGTTTATTAGTCTGGTCAAAGTTAAGGAGCGGGGTAACTTCGTATTTAAACTGATAATAACCGCCCTGGTGCATCGGCCCGGTCGATTGGCCATTTAACTTTGCGCTGGTATCGGTCATTGCCCCTTGAAAGACCAGAAAAACTCTCTTTTTCGACCAGCCTGCCGGCACGGAAAAATTATCCTCATACAACCCCGTCTCATGATAAGCATTGGTCAGGTCTTTGTAATAATTTAAAGTGCCGAAGCCGTGAAGTTCCCAATTGGACGGCACGGGCAAATTGGTCCAATAACCGGACTGCGCGCCGCTGGTGCAAAAGAATTTCCAGGGCACGGCATCGTCTTTCCCATGGCCGGAGAGATATTGCAATTCAGTTTGCTGCGCGGACACCATGGTTGCACAAAGCAAAAAAGCGAACATCCACGCCAACTGAAAATAAAACACAGAATTTCGAGAGCCTGGCATTTTTGAAATTTAGCCCTTCAAATGCTGGCGGAATTCGGTGGGCGTCATGCCGGTGTGGTGCCGGAAAAAGTGGCTGAAATAAAATTCGCTGGAAAAGTTTAATTGCCCGGCGATGTCCTTGATGGAAAGCCGCTTGTCTGCAAGCAGCAACCTCGCCTGGTCCAGCCGTGCCCGCTGGATATGCTGGTGAATGGTCCCCTGCCCTGACTGATGAAAAAGCGCGCGTAATCCGGAATAACTGACTTTGCCAACCGCACCAAGTTCCTTGGCCTTCCAATCACGGAACGGATTCGTAGAAATAGCGTTTAATACGCGAACGACCGGCGCGGGCAATTCCGCACGCGGAGAAACCAGGATTCCACGGGACATCAGCAGCGTTCCCAGCATTTCCGTGATCAGCATGTGCACTTGCCATTCCCAGCCGATCGGATGGCGGCGCACCATACGGAGCAGCTCATTCTGGGTGCGCGTCACAAACTTAAAATCGTCCATGGTAAATTCGGCATTTTCTTCATCGCGAATTTCTTCATGCCAGAATTCCAGGCCAGGCCCGCCAAAACGAAAACCGGCAATGGTCAGGTGCCGTCCGGGCCTCGGGATATAACTGCGCGGCTTGCTCATATCCACCAGCCAGACATTTTTGCCGCGCTTCAATTCAAAACGGTTGGATTTGTACTCCAGTTCCCCTTCACCCGACTGCACCCAGAACAAATGCGCGCCGGGTTTTTCAAATCGTTCATGCCGGTCGGCCTGGCCAATGCGACGGGTGCCGAGGGAAAAAAGATGCCACAACAACCGGCGGGCGGCAGGCGAGGGATCTACGAAGATCAGATTGTCGCTGACGTTGGTGGGCAAAGGCATAAGTGACTATTTACAGATAAATGAATGCTATGTCCACTGTGCAGGCCAGGTGTATGTACCCGGTTTGATGGTAAATAGCGTGGATTGATTGCTTCCGACCGACAGCGTTGCTACTCCGGGGGCCAGTTCACGCTCCACCGTCAACCGCGGCCAGCGCATGCGGCGCACCAGTTCTGATGCCGTCGCGCCGCCTTCGGCAAAGACATGCGTTAAGGGCACTTCGTTAATAATTCCTTCAGCAATTTGAACAATGTTTTGGGACAATCGCCGGGCAATCCCGGCATCCTGCACTAAAGGAAGTCCCACCGCCAAAATAACTCGGGAATGCGTATCAAATGCTTCGACCGCACGGCGGGTAATAGAGGCCCTGGCTGTGGGTGAAAGTTCCGCGCCCCAAACCAATTCCGCCGGCAAGGTCATGACCGGCTGTTTCCGTTTCCGTGCCGTCGTGACAAATTTTCGGGAAGAATCCGTGGATGTGCCGCAAACAAACAATTCACGAACCGGTGCAGATGGCGGCACCTGGTTCGCTCCATTACTTGCGGCAGGCTTTTCCCGGTCCAGCAACGCACTGAAAAATTCCGAACCGCCGGCGGGCAGAGTTTCCGGACCAGAGATTGTCCCGGCCCATTCGACAACATCCTTCGACGTGCCGGCTTCACCAATAACAATCGTCTGGTCGAGCAGCCGCCGATCCCCATTTCCGATGCAAATGGAAAATTTTTCCGGCACTTTTAACAGGCGAAGCACCTGTGACGTGCGCCGCGGGTATTCAGGATCGCGCCCAAATTCAGTTTTGTGGATCAACTTGCCATGGATGAAGTAATGCCCGTCGCGGATGGTACGGCCCAGCGAGGGATTTGCCGGCAGCAGCAAGGAGCGATCGAGTTTTAATTGCTGCATGGCCGCTTCGATCTCGATAGTCACATGGCCGCGCAACACAGAATCCACTTTTTTGTAAATCCATTGGGCGCCTGCCGCCCGCAATATTTGCGCTGCTGTCGCCACCCGCTTCGCGGCGTCGTTGGGGGAGCAGGAGCGGGAATCTGTATCGAAGCAAACAATGTCAGTATGTCCGTTCGGTTCGCCGGACCGGATGATTTCCGCATGCAAACCATGACGCAGGCCAACCGCGCCTATTTCGGCGGCTCCCGTCAAATCGTCTGCAATAACGCCAATCATACGGGATTCAAAACTTTCGATTTACGTTTTGTTCGCCTGCCTGCTGGCGTCTTAAAATTTCGACTTCTTTCCTGCGATAAGCGAACCGCCAACTGGATAGCGGAAAACAAGCTGGTGGGGTCTGCCTTGCCCTGCCAGGCAATATCAAAGGCAGTCCCATGGTCAACGGACGTCCGGATGATGGGCAGTCCCAAAGTGACGTTTACCCCGGTATCAAACGCCAGCATCTTAAAGGGGATGTGACCCTGGTCATGATAAAGCGTCACGATGGCATCGAACTTTTTCCGCACATTCAACGTAAACGCGGCATCCGGCACAAGCGGACCGCTAATATCGATTCCCTTGCGTCGTGCCCCGGCCACGGCGGGTTCAACAAATTTTTCCTCTTCATGATTTCCAAAAAGACCGTGTTCACCTGCGTGTGGATTTAAGCCGCAAATGCCCAGATGCGGTTCGCGCTGCAACATCCGGCGCATGGCATTGGCAGTCAGTTCGATGACATTAAGCAGGCGTTCAACGGAAATTTTTTGGGGAACTTCGTGATAACCGATGTGTGTAGTGGCCATGCTCACAGTGAGCTTGTCCGAATAAAGCATCATGCAGCTCCGTTTGGCACCGGTCAGGGCCGTGAAGATTTCGGTTTGCCCGGGAAATTTAACCCCAGCCAAATTAAGCGCCTCCTTGTGGACCGGCCCCGTAATCACACCCAGCGTTTTTCCAGCAAGCGCGGCGGCAATCGCCTGTTCGGTATAAATATAAGCAGCGCGACCGGCCGCGGCAGAAATTTTTACCGGCTGGATTTTTTTAGCATCAATCACTTCACAATCAACAATGAGCGGGTGAGTAATTTCAGAAATGTTGTCGAATTCAGCGGCCGAAACAACCCGGCAAACATGTCCGTTTGATTTCGAGGAAAATGCCGGGGAAGATTTGAGCCGTTCTAACACGCTCGCGTCGCCAAATAAAACCGGGACGCATGATTTCAGCACGGTAGCGTCATGCATGGCACGCAGGCAAATCTCCGGGCCGATCCCCGCCGGATCACCCATCGTCAGGCCAAAAGCGGGCTTATTCTTCATGATTTTCCGTTCAACAGATGCAGGTGTTCCATTTCAGAGCGCAGCTTGTCGAGTTGCGCCGGCGACAGCGGGCGTAATGGCGGCAAAACAAATGGCGCGCACAATCCACGGCAATGCATGGCCGCTTTGAGCGCTGCCAAAGACTCGTTGAGGGTACGTCCGTTTTGGTAGAGCGCCGAGACGGTGCTCATGCGCGAAAAATGATCACCAGCTTTCTTCCAGTCTCCCGATTTCGCTGAAACACACAGTTGATGACAGACATCCGGAATCAAATTGCCCACGCTCGGCACAATGCCGTCGGCCCCAAGTTTCAATCCATTTTCCATTTGTGCGCCCACACCGACAAAGACAGAAAAATCCTTCTTCCCTCCAAAACGTTTCATTAATTCGCTTAACCGTTGCGGGTTATTTTCGGAATCCTTGATGCCGGCGAGCCGGGAATGCCCCAATAATTTTTCCACTACATCCAAAGGGATGGAAACTTTGGTGGTCATGGGCATGTTGTAAAGCAGGAGCGGCCCATTAAGGCTATCCAATATTTTCTGAAACCATGGCAGCATTTTATCGGTATCCATTCCGGCCCGCGGATGCAACACCAGGGCATCGGCTCCATCGCGCAGATAATCATTGCCCATGTCCGCTTCTACCGCATTACCGTTGCTGATGCCGGCAAAAATCCTGACTGCGCCATTCGCGCGAGCAGCAGTGCGCGCGACAATCCGCCGCCGGTCTGCCGCTGGAATAGAGACGCCCTCACCTGTCGTACCCATGACGAAAATTCCTTCGACCTTGCCGGCCAGCAATGAGTCAACCAGCCGGTCCAACGACGGTTCATCCAGCCGTCCATCGGCGGTAAATGGCGTGACCATCGGCACTACTGTTCCCTGATATTTCGAATCTTTCTTCATTGTTTTCTAATAAGCCGCCTCGTAAATACATTCCGCATGCTCTTCAGTGAGTGGGCGCAAATTGTTTTTCAACAGCCGCGTGACGCGCATAGCGGACCGCGCCATTCCGGGAATGGCCTCACGAGGCACATTTAATTCCGACAATTTTTGTGGCACACCGCAATCACGCGAGAGTTGTGAGAGGAAATCGACCCCTCGTTCAGCTATCGCCAGTGCCGGACCGTTGTACCCTACACCCAGGGCCGTGGAAATGGCCGCGTAGCGCTCGGGCGCGGCCGAACAATTAAAATGCAGGACGTGCGGCAGCAACAGAGCATTGGAAACGCCATGGCTGATATGGAATTGTCCGCCGAGTGGATAAGCGAGGGCATGGACGGCAGCAGTATTAACCGGCCCGAGGCAAAGGCCGCCGTAAAGGCTGCCTAAAGCCATTGCCGCGCGAGCTTCGATATCACCGCCATTTCGAACGGCGCGCCTCAAATTTTCTGAAATCAATTTAATGCCCTGCAACGCGTAAACGTCCACCACCGGATGGGCAAATTTATTGGCGTAGGCTTCAATGCAGTGTGTAAGCGCATCAAGACCCGTGGCCGCCGTGACAGCGGGCGGCACAGACAACGTGAGCAATGGGTCAACATAAGCGGCATCCGGAACCAGATGCGGGCTAACGACTCCTTTTTTAAGCCGGTCGGCCTCGTCCAACAAAATCGCGTTCGGCGAAACTTCAGCGCCAGTACCAGCCGTAGTCGGCAGGCAAACCAACGCCAACTCGCGCTTTGCGAGCAAATTGATGCCAAAGACTTCACCCACCTTCTGCGATGCGCATGCCAGCGCGGCAACGAGCTTGGCCACGTCCATCACACTGCCGCCGCCAATGCCCAGAACAGAATCAATTTGTTTTTTTTGCGCCTCGGCCAGGGCGAGCTCAAAAAATTCCACAGTCGGTTCAGGTGGAACCAGGGGGCTTTGAAAGATTTCAATTCCCGCCTGCTTAAGCGCTTCCTCAATGGATTTAATCTGCGTACGAACGGATCGGCTTGTCACCAGAAACAGCCGTTTCACGTTACGCTGCGCCAGGTATTCAACGCATTGCGGCGCGCAGCCATTGCCGAACACGATGCGCGGGGGTTGAAGGAGGATCACTGTGTTCACGAGTTCGCCTCCATTCCTGCGGGCATCATTTTTTCTCCGGCCAAATTCTTGCGCATTTCCAGCCAGCCCCAATAAGTCCACTCGGTCTTCAAATTTTTATCCGGCGGGAAAAACAGGCTCGCAAAATAGCCAACGACCAGGACAATCACATGCGCAATGACTCCGACCATTACGCTGGGCCAGGTATAATTCCAGCCTAGGTGGAGCATCTGGCTCTTGCCGCCCGTAAGCGTCGCCCAGGCAGTAAAGGCCAGGCCGCAGGCGATGCCAATCCACAGCCCCTGTCGGTTCGCGCGACGGCAGAAAAAAGCCAATAAAAACATCCCGGCCAATCCAGCGGAAACAATTGCCGTAGCCGCGTAATAAAGTCCCAGGGCGCTTTCGCCGCGCGCCGCTATATAAGTCCCCGTTGCCACGGCAATCACCCCACATACACCCACAATAATTTTTCCGATCAACAACCGCTGGCGGTCAGTTGATTGCGGGCGCAACCGGCGATAGTAATCTTCCACGATGACAGCCGAGAGGCAGTTCAAATCAGAAGACATTGATGACATCGCGGCGGAAAAAAGCGCGGCGATGAAAATGCCGGCTAATCCCGCAGGGATTTTTGTCGTAAGAAAATACGGAAAGACTTCATCAGGGATGACCTTGCCATTGGGCCCCATCAGATGCGCCGGAAAAGATTCTCCCGAAAGCTGGTAATACGCCCACAATAACGTGCCCGCCAGCATGAAAGCCGTCCATGCAGGAATGCATAGGACAGCGCCCAGTGCTACGCCCTTGAGCGCCGCCCGATCGGATTTAGCCACCAAATAACGCTGCACCAGCGTCTGGTCCGCGGCATATTTTTGCAAATACCAGAACCCACCATAGAGCAGCATCACCCAGAAATTGCCATCGGCCGACAAATCGAAATCAAAACTGCCCAGGCTCATCTTGTGATGCTCAGAAGCCACATTGAAGGCCGCGGAAGCGCCACCCGGCATGATGTAAAGCAAAACACCGATCACGACGACCACTCCCGCTATTTTAACGATGCCTTGCAGCACTTCGGTCCAAATGACGGCTTCCAGGCCGCCAATCAAAGTATAAAGAATCGTCAGAATCCCGACCCCAAAAATGACATGGTATTTGTCCCAGCCAGTCATGCCACAAACCGCAGTCGTAATCGTGAATAGTACGAAACCCATTTTGGAAAAATGTCCCGCTGCAAAAGCCAGTGCACTGTAAGCACGCGCGCCATATCCAAAACGCTTTTCAAAATATTCATACGCGCTCATGTTGACAGCGTGACGGAAGAAGGAGACCAGCGTCGTTCCCACGATCAGCAATACACCTACCGCCATAAAACCAGGCACGAGTTGGTTCCAATCGCCTTTATACGCTGCGCCGGGATAGGCGATGAAGGTAATACTGCTGATGATCGTCGCAAAAATTGAAAGTCCCATCGCCCAGGAAGGAATGGAACGGCGCGCCACGAAATAAGCGTCAGTAGACGTCTGCCGCCGTGCAAAGTGAAAACCAATCCACGCCACCGCCACGAAATAAATGGCAATGACCAGCAGATCCAATGGACGAATCGAACTCATGCGTCGTTAACCGTTCCCCTTCGGCAGAGGGCTGTTTCCGGCAAAAACACCATTCGTAAAGACACAGGCATGGACAGGTGCACCGTCTTCCGCCCATTGATAGGCTGGCCCATTGGCCATCAACCCAAAGAAGCTGCGCGGTAAATCCCGCGCCTCAGGTTTGGTGTCCCATGAAGATTGGCTTTTCATCCGGCCATTCGGCCAATATTGGACCCAGACTGCTGTATTGTTCTCAAGGTCGTGCGACCAGCTGGAAAGCTCTTTTCCATCCGGCGACCAGAACGTTTCCGTTCCGGTCTTGCGCCCATTGTCATAAGTAACTTCGTGCTGCTTTTGGCCGTTGTCGTAGTAATCCATTTCTGGTCCATCAAGCAAATAACGCCCGTGCGGGCAAACCCGCGCGCTCCATTGCGAACGAATCTTTCCATCAGGATATTCCTCAGAAAATTTCTTTACCGTTCCACCGCTGGTTTCCGCCGCCACATCACCCGCATCCGAAAATATCCAGGCCTCGTTCAACTCATAATGCAGGCACGGCTGCGTCTCGGTTGTTAAAACATGGATCACTCCATTCGGCGCCTGCCGCGCGGTGACATAGCCAAGCGTGCCATTCTTGCGAAACTCATGGTTCGGCAACTGCACGGGCAGTTGCTTAATCCGCCACGACGTTCCGTTGTTAGTCGAAATCGCCACGAAACAACCATTGCCGTGGTCCCATCCTTTGGGCGGCGCCTGGTCCTTTTTCTGAAGCCACGCGTCGCTCACGAAAAATAAATTGCCATCCGCCAGCCGGATCATGGATGGCCGTTGGGCGCTGCCCAGCGGGGGAAAGGGTGATTCTACACTTTGGCTCCAACTTACGCCCCAGTTCGTCGAAACATTTTCCGGCGACCAGCCATTGACACTGGAATTTTTGCCGCCAATGGAAAGTAATCCACCATGGTCATCCACCGGCACAATAACCGAGTGCCGTCCCCCTGTCCTTCCAGCCATCTGTTGCCAGTGAATTCCATTGTCTGTACTGCGCCATAGGAAACTATGAGCCCCGCTTCCATCCATGGCTAAATACATGCAGCCATCCGATCCGCGAAAGGCGCTGGTGATAGGTTGCGCCTCGTATTGTTTCGCTGGTTCGGCTAATTGCGGCAGCGAGAGCGTCCATGTAGCTCCATTATTGGTGGAAACAGCCGTTTTGAAAGGTATCCAATCTGACACATCGCGTCCTCCACCAAAAAACCGGATGGTTCCGTGATCGTTCCAGAGCAGACCGGATTGGTCGTTGTAATTTTCAAATTTATAAAAAAGCTCCGGCAAATCCCATTCCTCCGCGCCGTAACGCAGGCGGGCCTGGATGAATGACGTGGAAGGGTCACTCTCGCTTTTCCCCGGCGGTGTACTGAAATAAATGGCTAGCGCGTCGCCATTTGGCAGAATTTCAAAACCCGGAGAATGATTATGCGTAAACACATTGGTATCCATCCCCGTAAATGCCGCTTCCAAATCTTTGGCGTTCTCCGGTGGAACCGGCAGGGCAAATCGCACGGTAAAATACGGAACCTGCGGATCCGGCCCCAGCGACGCCGGTCCCGTACCCTGCTTAATGGCCGACTGGCAGAACGGCACCGTACCGGATTCGTCCAATTGCAACTTGATCGGATCCGTTCCATCAGTGACCTGGCTGATGCCCAATGAAAAACCGGCAGCCCGAACGGTAATGGTTTGAGTCCCATTATCCGCCCCAAGACCGGGCATGATCGCGGCGGTAAACACGACACCAAACGCGATACACATCAAATTCAGCTTGAAACAGCGAATATACATTGCTTTGAATGGAGGCAAATATATTACCCCAACTTAACCAGTTCTGTCATATTGAAAACGCCAAACCATTTGATAAAAATGCCAAACAGAGCGAAACCGCTTGCGCCGGAAACCCCTAAAAGGATTTCATTTTGGCAAACCAAACTCCGAATATGAATAATGCTAAAAGCAAGGCGCCGTGCCTCGGTGTCATCTACGGAAACCGCGATTTTTTCCCCGATAAACTTGTCACGGAGGCCCGGGCGGACATCGCAAAAGTCTTTAAAAAATTTGGAATTCAAAGCATTCAGCTGGACGAGGCCGATTCCAAGGTAGGCGGCGTAGAAACCCATGCCGACGCCCGCAAATGCGCGGAGCTGTTCCGCCGACATGCCGATGAAATCGATGGCGTGCTGGTTTGCCTGCCGAATTTTGGTGATGAAAAAGGTGTCGCGGACACTTTGAAACTTTCGAATCTCAATGTGCCGGTTTTGGTCCAGGGCTACCCGGATGATTTAAAACAACTTTCCCCTGCCCGCCGGCGCGACGCTTACTGCGGCAAAATCTCCGTCTGCAATAACCTGGTGCAGGCGGGAATAAAATTTTCCCTGACCGGCAAGCACGTTTCTTATCCCACATCAGAAGAATTTCAGAGCGACCTGCAAAATTTTCTCGGTGTCTGTCGCGTGGTCAACGGCGTGCGCGGAGTGCGGCTCGGTGCGGTTGGCGCGCGACCCGGGGCATTCAACACCGTTCGTTACTCGGAAAAAATTCTCGAACGACAAGGCATCAGCGTCACCACAGTGGATCTTTCGGAATTCCTGGCCAAGGCCGGGAAACTGGCCGACGATACCAAAGCGGTAAAAAATAAACTGGCTGAAATTAAAGGTTATGCGCCATCGCCCGGCGTGCCGCCGGAGAAAATTTTGCAAATGGCCAAGCTCGGGGTGATTCTCGGTGACTGGATGGAAGCCAATGCGATTGATGCCACTGCCATCCAATGCTGGACTTCCGTGCAGCAGAATTTCGGCTGCAACGTCTGCACGCTCATGAGCATGATGAGCGAAAAGTTTTTGCCCAGCGCCTGCGAAGTAGATGTCACCGGTGTGCTGACGATGTACGCAATGCAACTTGCGGGCAATACGCCTGCAGCACTGGTGGATTGGAATAACAATTACGCGGATGACGATGACAAATGCGTGTTGTTCCATTGCGGCAACTGGGCTAAGAGTTTCCTGCCTGATATCAAAATAGCGAACGCACCTATTCTGGGCAGTACGCTGGGAGTGGAAAATACGTACGGCGCGCTGGAAGGCCGTACACCGGCCGGGCCATTGACGTTTGGACGCATTACGACGGCTGACACGGATGGATGTATTCGCACCTACGTGGGGGAAGGCGAACTCACGAGCGATTCGCTGAATACTTTTGGCACCCGCGCCGTGGCCAAAATCCCTCATCTGCAAAAGCTGATGCGGCATGTTTGCCGGCAGGGTTTTGAACATCACGTCGTCATGACCCAATCCAAATCTGCCGGGATTCTGGCCGAGGCCTTTGGAAATTATTTAGGCTGGGGAGTCCATCACCATAATGCCGGCGACTAATATGGGAACAGTTTTATCAGACCACGACCTTGTCCTGAAATCCGTCCGTTTGCGCCGGAAATTGCTCGAGGCCATTTTCGAAGCCGGCGCGGGCCACACCGGCGGAGGACTCTCCTGCCTGGATATCCTGAATGTGCTCTACAACCGCGTTCTCAACGTGTCTCCAGACAATGTTTCCAATTCCAACCGAGACCGCTATGTCCAGAGCAAAGGCCATTCAGTTGAAGCGCTTTATGCCGTGCTGGCGGATCGGGGATTTTTTCCTGAATCAGAACTGAAAACCATCTGCCATTATAAATCCTATTTTGTCGGCCATCCCACCCGAAAAATTCCCGGCATAGAAATGAATACCGGCGCGCTAGGCCACGGCCTGCCGATTTGCATCGGCATGGCCCTCGCGGCTAAGATGGATTCCACGCCATATCGCGTCTTTACGTTGCTCGGCGATGGCGAGCTCGCGGAAGGTTCAAACTGGGAAGCCGCTCTCGCTGCGGCGCATTATGACCTGGATAATCTGACTGCGATTATTGATCACAACACGCTCCAGATCACCGGCCATACGCGCGACGTCATGAGCAATGAACCGCTCGATGAAAAATGGCGGGCATTTGGCTGGGCCGTGAAAACCGTGAATGGCCACGATTATGCCGCGCTTACAGAAGTCTTAAGCAAACCCGCCGAGCCCGGCAAACCAACCTGTATCATTGCCAATACTACCAAAGGCAAAGGTGTCAGTTTCATGGAAAATGTTGCCAAATGGCATCACGGCGTGCCGAGTGAAACGGAATTGAAACAGGCGTTGGCCGAACTCAACGCGGCGGAGATTAAATTGAAGGAGGCCAAATGAGCGCACCCGCACTCTCCATGTTCACTCCGGCGGCCAAAGAAATGGCGGAAAAACTCGGCCTCAAGATGGGCCGCGCCAACCTGGACGAATTTGCCGCGACGCTGGAAGAATTGGCGAAGACAAATCCCAATGTCGTCGCCGTCACCAGCGACTCCCGCGGCTCGGGCAAACTGGCGCCCTTCGGCAAAGCGTTGCCCAAACAAATTATTGAAGTCGGCATAGCGGAACAAAATCTTGTGGGCATCACTGCCGGCCTCGCGGCTTGCGGGAAGAAGCCATTCGGCGTTTCGCCGTCGTGCTTTCTCACGGCACGTGCGCTGGAGCAGATTAAAAACGATGTTTGCTATTCTGACGTACCGGCGACGCTGGTTGGTATTAGCTCGGGCGTAAGTTACGGGGCGCTCGGCAGCACGCATCATTCATTGCATGACCTCGCAGCCCTGCGCGCGATCCATAATATCTCCATCGTGGTACCGGCGGACAATTTCGAAGCGCGCGCAACCACGACCGCTGCCGCCAGGGCGAACAAACCGTTCTTTGTCCGTTTCGGCAAAGCAGCCATGTACAGTTTGCACCAGCCGCAAACTTCTTTTGAAGTCGGCAAGGCTATTACTCTTCGCGAAGGCAACGACGTTGCGTTTATTGCTACTGGCGAAACGGTGGTTCACGCCCTGCTCGCCGCCGGGCAATTGGCCCAACGTGGACTCAACTGCCGTGTCCTTTCAATGCACACGGTCAAGCCGCTCGACACCCAGGCCATCTTGAAAGCCGGACGCGAATGCCGCGCTGTGGTCACCGTCGAGGAACACAGCATCCACGGCGGGCTGGGCGAAGCCTGTGCTTCTACGCTGCTGCAAAATGGTGTTTGCGTGCCGTTCCAGATTATCGGGATTCCTGACGAGGATACCGTGACGGGCGCGCAGGCGGATATTTTTCGTCACTATGGCATCTCGATGGAAGGCTTGAGCCAAACCGCGCTCAAGCTTTTGAAATGACATGAAGCTCTGCCTCGCCATTGACCAAAGCACATCCGCGACGAAAGCGGTTCTCTTCGATGTCGCCGGCAAAGTGCTGGACAAGGCTTCGCGCCCACACAAACAAATTTATCCCCGGCCCGGCTGGGTCGAGCATGACGCGGAGGAAATCTGGCAGAATGTTTTGGCAGTCGTCCGGGAAATTGCGAAGCGCAATCCCAAAAAAGTTGGCGCGATTGGAAGCCTGAGCATCACGAACCAGCGTGAAACCGTTCTAATTTTTGACCGCAAGACAGGTAAGCCGTTGCATAATGCGCTCGTCTGGCAGGACCGTCGAGGGGATGCTATATGTGCGAAGCTGGTCAAGCAGGGCCACGAAAAACTTGTCCGCGCCAAAACTGGCCTGAAAATTGACACGTATTTCTCCGCGTCCAAATTGAAATGGCTCATCGCTGAAAAACCGGCCATTGCCGCGAAGTTAAAAAATGGCAAGGCCGTCATCGGCACGATCGACAGCTATTTGATCCATCGCCTCACCAGGGGCGCAGTTTTCGCCACGGACTACACGAATGCCAGCCGCACGCTGCTCTTCGACATCGGCAAGCTGCGCTGGGATGACTCTCTCTGCAAATTATTTAACGTCCCCATACACGCGCTGCCTGAGGCACACGAGAGTGCGGCGTATTTCGGCCAGACCGATATCCACAGTATTCTGCCCAACGAAATCCCTATCACCGGCGTCATGGGTGATTCGCAAGCATCCTTATTCGCACAACGTTGTTATCGTCCCGGCATGGCGAAGGCAACGTTCGGCACGGGAACTTCGATCCTTTTAAATATTGGTAAAAAGTTTCAACCATCAAAGAAAGGCGCAGTCACGGCGCTGGCTTACGTTTGGAAAGGCCAGCCTTCCTATGCTTTTGAAGGGCTGATCAATTTTTCGGCCGCGACCATCGAATGGTTGAAAAACCAACTGGGCCTGATTCAAAGCACAAGTGACGTGGAACGACTGGCTGCCAGCGTTCCGGACAATGGCGGAGTCTATCTCGTGCCTGCTTTCGCCGGTTTGAGCGCGCCCTATTGGAGTCCAACGGCACGCGCCGCTATTTTAGGCATGACGGCGTTCACCAAAAAGGAACATATTGTCCGCGCCGCCCAGGAATCCATCGCGTATCAAATTCGCGATGTGCTGGAAATGATGCGCGCCGATGCCAGGATTAAATTGCAGGACCTCCACGCCGATGGAGGGCCCACGCGCAACCGTTTTCTCATGCAGTTCACATCGGATATTACCGGCGTGGAATTAAAGGTTTCGGAAGTCGCCGAATCTTCGGCCTGGGGGGCGACGATGAACGGCCTGCAGGGCCTGGGAATTTATAAGTCGTTCAAAGACCTGGAGCGCATGCCGCGAAAATGGGAAACGTACCAGCCCAAAATGAACGCGGCTCTGGCAAAACAATTTCATAACGGCTGGCGCGCGGCAGTACAACAAATTCTGTAAATTGACCAAGCATAAACTCCAAATCGAACCATGAAATCCACCATACTGAAACTGGCAGGCGCAATTCTCCTCGCGCTGGCAATGACGTTCATTTGCCAAACGACTGACGCCGATCCAACTGCCTCCAGGGGTAAAATCGCCGTCGTGATATCCACGCTTAATAATCCGTGGTTCGTCGTGCTGGCCGACACGGCGAAGCAGCGCGCCCAGGAACTCGGCTATGAAGCGACCATTTTTGATTCCCAAAATGATACCGCGGTGGAAGCTTCCCATTTCGAGGACATTATCGCCGGTGGTTACAAGGCGATTTTGTTTAACCCAACTGACGCCAACAGTTCTGTGCCCAACGTACTGAAGGCCAAAGCCGCGGGTATCCCGGTTTTTTGCATTGATCGCGAAATCAATTCCACCAACGCCGCCGTGACGCAGGTCCTTTCGGACAGTTATTCTGCCTGCGTGAAGATGGGCCAGTATTTTGTAAAAACCGTCGGGCAAAGCGGCACCTATGTCGAACTGCTTGGCATCGTGGGCGATAACAATACCTGGAACCGCTCCAAGGGGTTTCACAGCGTCGTTGATAATTATCCAAATCTAAAAATGGTCGCGCAGCAAAGTGCGGATTTCGATCGCGCCAAGGGACTGGAAGTAATGAGCGCAATTTTGCAGGCACATCCCGACATCAACGCCGTCTTCTGCGGCAACGACGCCATGGCTATGGGCGCATACCAGGCGCTAGTGGCTGCGGGTAAGGAAAAACAGGTAAAGGTTTTCGGTTTCGACGGCGCGGATGACGTCATAAAGTCCATCGCGGAAGGCAAAATTGAAGCGACGGCGATGCAGTTCCCGAAGCTCATGGCGCGCACCGCCGCGGAAGATGCTGACCAATACATCAACGGCAAACGTGATTTTCCGCAAAAACTTCCGGTGCAGGTCGACCTCGTGACCCAGCATAACGTCGATAAATTTATCGGTTACGGGAAGAAGTAAATCCGAACAATGAAACGAGCGGTTTTTATTGCTGCTGTGCTGATATTATTCGGCATCGTGTGCAGATTCTTCCCGCTCTTTCATGTTGTTGCCCTGAAACGCGCCGAAACTGAAAAGAATGCGGGCGTATTTAATGCGGCGAAATTTGCCGATGATTTTTGGTCAGAAAAATTATTGAAATCCTTCGACCACGCCGTGGATGCCAAGGAATTACTGGCCGCCATCCAGGCGAATCCCGCCGACGCGCAAAAAAAATACGCGCGCAGCCTGAGCCTGGGCGGTGGATATTTTTATTATTTGCGCGGCGAAGGACGCGTGCTGGCCACCAATGACAGCAGCCTGTCCCTGGCCATAAACACCGGCGGGACCAACACCGAAGTAGCCCTGCAAACCGGGATGATTTTCGGCAATGCGGTCCGTGACGGCACTGGATTATTAAACGCCAGCGATTATCCCAACCTGCAGGATTTCAACAGTATCTCTGCCGAATTAAATAAATTGGTGGAAGCCCGGGTTCTTCCGGAGTTGCGCGCCCATGCCCGGATTGGTTCCACCATCAGTTTCATTGGCTGCGCCGAAGTGGATGACGAAAGCACTGACTTGAATCCGCTCCAGGTTGTTCCGATCCAGGCTCAAATTGAATGAACGCCAATGCAAAAGAATGGCTGAAGCGCCTGCAACCGCTCATCGCGCTAGTGGTGATGGTGGTGGCGCTTAGCCTGCTGTCCGACCGCTTTCTCACCCTGGTCAACGGGCGGAACATTCTCTTGCAGATTTCCGTTAACCTCTGCGTTTCCATCGGCATGACGCTGGTAATTTTGACGGGCGGAATCGATTTGTCGGTTGGCGCAATCCTCGCTTTTGCCGGCGCGTTTGCGGCCGACCTGTTGAAAAACGGCATCGCGCTGCCTTCGATGAATGTGGCGATACAATTCACTCCACTGGGAGCAATCGTCGCGGGCATTCTCGCCGGCCTCGTGCTGGGCAGCATCAACGGCATTGCCATCACTCAATTTCGGCTGCCGCCATTCGTCGCGACCCTGGGCATGCTAAGCATCGCGCGCGGATTAACGCTTCTTTGGACCGGTGGATTTCCCGTCACTGAACTCGGGCCGTCGTTTGGATTTATCGGAACAGGTTTTTGGCTCGGCGTGCCGATGGCCGTATGGATTTCTGCCGCCCTTGTCGGGATTTTTTACATCGTTTCACAGCACACAACTTTAGGACGTTATATATATGCCGTGGGTGGCAGCGAGAAGGCGGCGGCGTTTTCGGGCATCAACGTCAACTGGGTAAAACTTCGCGTCTATGCGCTGGCGGGTGTCCTGGCCGGCGTCGGAGGGTTGATTGTCACCGCCCGCCTCGATGCTGCCGACCCGAAGGCCGGGCTGGGTTATGAACTCGATTCCATTGCGGCGGTGGTTATTGGCGGGACATCCTTAAACGGCGGACGCGGCTCCATTTTTGGTACAGTGCTGGGTTGTCTCATCATTGGCGTCTTAAATAACGGCCTGTTCCTCCTGAATGTCTCCCCTTTTTGGCAGCAGGTGGTGAAAGGTTTTGTCATTCTCGTCGCGGTGGCCGTGGACAGAATGGGCACGCGAAAAGAATAAAATTATTTTACCGGCCGTTTACGCCAGTAATTCGCGAGAATCGAACCACTGATATTCATCCAGGGGCTGAAAATCGCCGCCGCCAGGCCCATCGTTCCCAGTTTGCCTACGGCCCCGGCCAGGCCCGAGGCCATGCCGCCATTCTGAATGCCGACTTCAAAGGCGACTGATCGCGCGGAATTTTTATCCAGCCCCGCGGCGCGCGACACCCAATAACCAAGCGCGTAACCCGCGGTATTGTGAAGTATCGCCACGAGAAACAAGAGCGCCCCGACGCTCAATAAATTGTCGCGCCCTGCTGCCGTCGTCACAGCGGTGAAATAAATAATCCCCGCCATCGAAAGGACCGGGATGTGTTTGTCCATCTGCGGGAACAGCAAGGTAAGCTGATGATAAACATTGCCAAACAGAACCGCGCCCAACAGAAATCCTCCTATACTCACAGCGGATAAGGCCGACGCAGACGCAACCGTCTGCATCCAGTTCCAGCCGCCGAATATAAGAAATCCAATCCAGGCCGCTGCAATCACGGCAATGCCAAACACAATTTTACGTCCGCGGGACGAAGCAAATTTCAAATAATCGTGCAGCATCGCAGCTCCGATGGGGATGACGACGATCTTGATGATTTCGAACATCATATTGAGCGGCTTTACTTCAACCAGCGTTCCCGCCAGCACCTTCATCCAAAATGGCGTGAAGACCACGGCAAAAATCGTCGTCATTGCCGTAATCGTCACTGAGAGGGCAAGGTTGGATTGAGCGAGGTAAGCCATAACGTTTGACGCCAGTCCGCTGGAACAAGAACCGATAAGAATGACCCCCGCCGCGATTTCCGGCTGGAAATGAAATATTTTGATCAAGGCATATCCGACCAGGGGCATCACAGTAAAGCGGCAAAGAACGCCGACAAAGACGCCGCGCGGGGATTGAACCACACCCGCAAAATCCTTGATGCTCATCTGCGTGCCCATGCCAAACATTACGAGCTGGACCACGATCAAAATAAGCCAGGGACTGCGCAAATCAAAATTGCCGAGATGCAGAAAGGCTGCCGGATAAATCATGGCTGCCGCGACCGCGACGACAATCCATGCGGTAAATTGGTAGCCGCGGAATTTTTTGGTGAGGCGAAGGCAAATCGCAAAGCCTACCAGCAATGCAATGAGGGCGGGTTGCCAGGCCGAAGTCATTTGGAGGTGAAAAGTCCCATGCTTTTTGCTTACAAGACCGTGGCCAGATAATCCACTGCTATTCCGGGACTGGCCAAAATGGGAACGCGCTTGTCTGCCTCCGGCAGGCCATCCACCACCCGCGCCATGGAAGCCTGTGCCAGGACGATGACGTCTACTTGCTGTGACAATTCCTTCAATGCACCCGCAACCATCGTATCGTGTTTGGCGGCATCGCCGCTCATCAAGGCATCGAATGCGCCTTCACAAAGTCGTGAGGTGAGTTCGATCTTTTTACCAGCCGCTTCCGCGCGACGTGAAATTAAATCGGCCGTCGGTTCCAATGTCGTCCTCAACGTGGCAATCACGCCGATTTTTTTGCCAGTCATTACAGCCTCGTCCGCCATCGGCTGGTCCACACGCAAAACCGGCACGCCAATCAACTTCGCACCCGCCTCCACTGCCGGCCCAATAGAAGAACAAGTCACCATGATATAATCCGCACCCGCCAGTTCCGCGGATTCCAGGTAGCTAGCCACACGGCGCGAGATCTGCGCCGTCAAACTGCCGGCAGCAATAATGCCCTTCACCAGGCTGTCGTCCGCGATGTTAAAGGTTTCGACTCCGGGCAACTTTTCTTTGCACAACTGCGCAAAGACCGGCACCAGCGTGGCCGAAGTATGAATCAATCCGAGTTTTTTACGTTTCATAATTAAACTCTCCCGCGTTTTACGATTTCAAAATAATTTTCTCCCCCCACCTGCCCTCCTTTGAAAATAATTTCGTGGCCATCTACCGGCGAACCCGGTGCATGAGCCAGGCACAAAGGCGCACCGGGTGTCAATGGCGCAATCATTTCCAGCGCTTCAATTCCCATGGCGCGCGCGGCATAACTCGACGTATCGCCACCGGCAATACAAATTCGCCGAACGGAACTTTGCGCCAAAATTTCGCGCAATACCCGGCCTAATGACGCGCCAAGAATTTGCGCCGTACGATTTTTGAATTTGCTCGTGATACGTTTGTCCGGGCCGGTTTTGCAAGTGAACAGAATCACGCTGCGTCCATCTCTCAAAAGTTTTATCGCGGAATTCATGGCACGCCCCAGCGCTTTGGCTCGTGTTTTGGAGTCGGCCAGTTGACCGGCATCAAGCGACACCCCCGCAAAACCGCGCTTCAAAGCCCACGAAATCTGCTCCAAAGTGACTGGAGAACAACTGCCGGAGCCAATCAGAATCTGCTTTGCCGGATCGGCCTTGTGTCCCGTCGCTTTTCTCTTTCCCCATAATCCCGCCAGTGCCATCTCTATGCCCGATGAGCCAACCGAAAAGAGCGGTCGCTTCGCCGTGGCAAATGGATCTATTAACCGGCCTATAGTTTGCAAATGTTCGGCGCGAAGCGCATCAAACAAAACGACGTCAGGCTTATCGCGGAGAAGGTTACTAAACTCAGTGCGTGCCTGCTCCTCTGGCAGCATCATTTTCAGAATATCAAAAAGGGCGATTTTCTTTTTTGTCTGCCTGGCCAGATGCAGGCGCAGGTCCGCCTCAGTCATCGGGGTTACGGGGTGTTTGCTGATGGATGGATGGCGATCGAGCCGGTACACCGCCCCTTTGCTGCCAATGCCGTAACGGGCAAAGTGCGTGCCGAAAATGGTAAAACGTCCCAACGCGGGCGCCGCCACCAGCAACGGCACAAATGGCGCGCGAAAAATTTTGGTCGCAATATCAATCACACAACCGATGCTGCCGATCTCCAGTGATGAATCGAACGTGGAACAAACTTTGTAATGAACGTGCCGCGCCCCAAGCTTCTTGAGCTTTTTCAATGCAGTCTGCAGCTCTCTTTTCATTGCTCCCGGCGCCATTGCCCGGGTTATGCCCGCAACACCGATAGCCTGTAAATTGGGGAATTGCTTCAATCGCGCCGGCGTTGGCGGTTCAATGAACAGCGCGGCGCGAATGCCGGCCAAAGTCAATTGCTCCAGCGCATCCGTCGAACCGGTGAAATCATCACCGTAAAATGCGATCAGCAATTGACTCATCCGCCGCCCTTTCCAAATTTTTCAATCGATTTTTTCAGTTCGGGATATTTAGCTACGGCCGATTCTTTCGTAAGCCCTTCCACCGCCGCCTTCCACCACGTTTGCAATGAACGCACGCCGGCCGCCGGGCCGTCCGGATGCGCCACGATGCCGCCACCGGCCATGTAAAGCAGGTCAATCGTCCTGGTGCGCCGGAATGTTTCAGGCGCCTGCCCACCCCATTGGCCTGACGAAACCACTGGCAACACTGGCATCCCGCCGGATAATGGTTGGAGGCACGCCTCAATCGAACGCACCACCGAATCATCGCCTTCCCAAAACTTATTAGCGATGCCGTTGACGTGGATTTGGTCCACGCCCGCAAGCCGCCAAATTTTCTGGTATGCGGCGAACTCAATACCCAAAAGCGGATGGCGGTTCAGGGCGCCCCAGCCGTTGCGATGACCGTGAATCGCCAGCGCGCCCGCATCGCAAACCTTTTTCACGCCGCTCAAGCCCACGCTATTAAGCGAAACCATGGCGCACGTTCCGCCGGCAGAAACAATCTTCTCGTAATGGCGCAGCATTGCGTCCAGCTCATCGCTGACATTAAAGGCATACATTACTTTTTTGCCCGTGCGGTCGGCATGGGCATTGATGACACGCATCACCGCGTCCACACGTTCGTCGAAAGGTGAATGCGGCGGGTTGGCCATCAACTCGTCGTCCTTAATGAAATCGATTCCCGCCTCCACCAGCGTTTTCACGAGGTCAGCGGTTTGCTGCGGGCTCAGCCCGATGCTCGGTTTGATGATAGTTCCGATGAGTGGACGATCTTGTACTCCAGTTAATTTCCTGCTTCCCGCAATAGCAAATTTTGGCCCTCGAAAATGACTCACGAACGTCGCCGGGAATTCGATATTCATCAACTTCAGGCCGGAGAATTGGGACAGTTCATAAAGATTGCCCTGAATCGTAGAAATCAGCGCCGGCAAATTATGGCCCATATTTTCGACAGACCATGAAACAACCACTTCAGCCCGTTGAAATTTTCCAGTCGTGGACCGGCATCCGGGCAAGCCGGGTTGACAGACCGTTTCTTTCAACGTAATTTTCTCGATGCGTGCTGCAAAACGGTTTTTTAATTCTTCCGTTTCACCCGGCACCGCCACAAACGTTCCCGAAGATTGCTCGCCGGCCAGGACCGCCGCGGCTTTTTCCACGGGATGCGGTGTTTCAATCAGATAGGTCGCGGAAATACGTTCCATAAAAATTACTTTGTATCACTGTCTTTCACTAAGACCGGCCGAAACCCAGTTGCCACGCTATAACGGCTCGCCCCGGCATGCTCCCGATAACTCGACCATAGGCTCTTTGGCCCGCAGTTGATCCAGGCCCCGCCACGCAGAACTCGCTGCCCGTTCGTACCGTTGTAAAAATCATCGCACCATTCCATCGCATTCCCAGCCAGGTCGTAAATGCCAAATTCATTGGGCTTAAAACTTCCCACCGGCGCCGTGGTCACGAAACCGTCGTTGTAACTGTCAATGTGTGGCCAGTTGGTAAAATAGTTCAATGCCGCCTGGTCGGCAAAATTTCCCGCGCCCGGCGGCGGCGGGAATTGAGTGCCCCACGGAAACAAGTCTGGAATTTTTGAATTCTTTTCTTTGGGCGTCCCCTCCCCTTC
>Ga0335083_10002436_pt1 | contig 24522 bp, 20 predicted proteins | sample Lox_Sample_42_FD_206716 | JGI IMG/M metagenome (GOLD analysis project Ga0335083, IMG submission 206716) | Soil microbial communities from Loxahatchee National Wildlife Refuge, Florida, United States - Lox_Sample_4.2 | ecosystem: Environmental > Terrestrial > Soil > Wetlands | place: USA...
CACCGCCTTGAGGAAGCCGTCGGTGACGCGCACCGAGTTGTTGGAGTTCTGCCCCGACACGGTGAGATAGGCTTCCGAGTCCCAATCGGTGTCGTAGGTCGGGAAATCGATGTCCTTGTAGCCCTGCCTGGCGAACTGGATTACGCGCCGGATGAAATTGTCCGGCACCATGGCGCGGCGCGCGAGCCTGATCTCGCGCTTGAGCGCCGGGTTCTTCTCCGGCGAGAAGCAATCGTCGCCCGAGCCTTCGCAGTTGACGCAGGCCTTCAGCACCGCCTTGAGGTGGCGCTGGTTGATCTTGGAGCCGGTGACGAGAGCGGCGACCTTCTGCTCCTCCTTCACCTTCCAGTCGATATAGGTCTCGATATCGGGGTGATCGACGTCGACGATCACCATCTTGGCGGCGCGGCGCGTGGTGCCGCCCGATTTGATGGCGCCGGCGGCGCGGTCGCCGATTTTCAAAAACGACATCAGGCCGGAGGAGCGGCCGCCGCCGGACAGTTTCTCGCCTTCGCCGCGCAGCCGCGAGAAGTTCGATCCGGTGCCGGAGCCGTATTTGAACAGGCGCGCCTCGCGCACCCACAGATCCATGATGCCGCCCTCGTTGACGAGGTCGTCCTTCACCGACTGAATGAAGCAGGCGTGCGGCTGCGGATGCTCGTAAGCCGACTTCGATTTGGTCAGCTTGCCGGTGAACGGGTCGATGTAGAAATGACCCTGGCCGGGGCCGTCGATGCCATAGGCCCAGTGCAGGCCGGTGTTGAACCATTGCGGCGAATTCGGCGCGCACATCTGCGCGGCCAGCATGTAACGTAGTTCGTCGAAGAAGGCCTGCGCGTCGTCCTCGCTGTCGAAATAGCCGCCCTTCCAGCCCCAATAGGTCCAGGTGCCGGCCAGACGATCGAACACCTGCTTCGAGGAGTGCTCGCCGATCGCGCGGTCCTTCTCCGGCAGTTCGGCGAGCGCCTCGCTGTCGGCGACCGAACGCCACAGGAAGGAGGGGACGGAATTCTCCTCGACCTTCTTCAGCCGCGCGGGAACGCCGGCCTTGCGGAAATATTTCTGCGCCAGCACGTCGGAAGCGACCTGCGACCAGAAGTCCGGCACCTCGACATTGTCGAGCTTGAACACCACCGAGCCGTCGGGATTCTTGATCTCGCTGGTGGTCAGGCGGAATTCGATTGCCGCGTAGGGTGACTGCCCATCTTTGGTGTAGCGCCGTTCAATCCGCATTGTCGCAAAGCCCCGATTTGTTGGGCGGCAACAGCCGCCGACGTTTAATCCCCAACGCACCCGTCACGCCGCTCGACACCACCTCATCTATGTCCGGTGCGTTCTCGCGGCACCGGTTACCGCCGGATTTGATCGTCCGGCGCAGAAAATCCCCGTCCCGTAACGCCGTTTCCGGCGCGGGTGAGAGACGACTTCGCAAGTCGTTTGGAGGTCCGGAGGGAACCTGAACTCACGCGCACCGAACAAAACCAAAGCTAGGTGGACTCGCTGCCTTCGTCAACAACAGATAGAGGCCAAATCTGAATCAAACACTAAATCTTGTGTTTACTGGGGACAAAGGCGGCGAAAACCGCGATGAGTATTGAGCGATTGAGGGGTGGCGAAAAGCATTTTTCTACCGCGCGCCGGGTAGGGGTTTATTCCTGCCGGCGTGACAGAAAAATGACGCGTTAGAGGGCTTTTCGATTGCTGCCCGGGCGCGACGCGGTTTCTGGCCGGGCGGGGATAAGGGCGGGAAAAGTTTGCGCAAGCGGCGCCCGGAGTCGGTGATTCTCAAAACAGTTTCAGCCGCTTAACGGCAAGCCGCGGCGGTTCCGCTCGGCCGCGACCATTACCCCCCGCTGTGAATCAAGGCGGCGCGCCGACCGACAGGATTCAGTGCGCGCCAAAATAAAAAGGCGGACCCGCTCGGGGCCCGCCTTTTACTCCGGCACTGTCATTCGTCGCTCTTGTCGGCGCGCTTTTGCCACTGTCGCGGCCGGAATCGAGTAACTCTGGCTAAATCCCGGGCGACCATAGCCCTCGCGAAACGGAAAAATCAACGAAATTGCATGCTGCAGCAGCGAACTGCCGCATTGCGCGCCACCGCCGGCCTTTGTTTGCAGCAGCCTCGTACCTCCTCAATGCGTCGTCGAGGTGAGCCGATCGAGCAGCATGCACAACGCCGCCGGGTCGTAGGGCTTGCGCAGAAAGATCGAGCGCGGCACCAGCGGCGACAGCGCCGACGGCGAATGGCGGCCGGAGCAATAGATGATCGGCAGCTCGGGGCGCCGTTCGCGCACGCGTTTGGCCAGCACCGAGCCGTCCATCTCGCCGCCCAGATTGATGTCGGTGAACAATACGTCGATGGCCGTATCGGACTCGAGATAGCGCAGCGCCGCTTTCGCGTCGGTGACCGTATGCACGCCGAAGCCGTAATCGCCCAGCACATCGGCGATAAGTTTGCTGATGAGGATCTCGTCCTCGACCACAAGGATATTTGCGCGTCGCGCTGGCATGTTGCCGTTCCCGCCGTTGCATCCCCAATAGCCGCACAACCCACGCGCGGTGTATTGGTTCAATCTTCGGCGAATTTGATCGGTTCATGGTAAGCGCTCGGTTAAATTTTCGCTCTCCACAGCGCGCGGCGGCGTCCCTAGAATAGGGCGATCGGACTTAAAGCCATGGCCAATCGGGAAAACGGGCAGATTGAGATCACGCCGGAGGTGCTGCTCAAGGCCTATGCCTGCGGCATCTTCCCCATGGCGGAAAGTGCCGACGATCCGGCGCTCTACTGGATCGAGCCGGACATGCGCGGGATCATCCCGCTCGATGGTTTTCACATACCGTCGCGGCTCGCGCGCACGGTGCGCTCGGCATCGTTCACGGTTCTGGTCGATCGCGACTTCGACGCCGTGATCGACGGCTGCGCCGAACCCAAGCGCGGGCGCGCCCGCACCTGGATCAACACCCGCATCCGCCGCATCTACCGCGGCCTCTACGAGCGCGGGCATTGTCATACCGTCGAAGTCTATGACGGCGATCATCTGGTCGGCGGTCTCTATGGCGTCTCGCTCGGCCGCGTCTTCTTCGGCGAGAGCATGTTTCACCGCGCCCGCGATGCTTCGAAAATCGCGCTGGTGCATCTGATCGCGCGGCTGATCGCCGGCGGCTACCGGCTGCTCGATACGCAGTTCGTCACCGATCACCTGAAAAACTTCGGCGCCGTCGAGGTGCCGAAGCAACGCTATCACGCGCTGCTCGAACAGGCGCTGACCGGCGAAGCCGATTTCGGCTCGCTGGCGCTCGAGCGTCCGGTGACCGGCGCCGAGGCGCTGGCGATCATCCGCAATGATTGCTAATTGGGGCGCATTCGGTTGACGCAATCCGTTCGTCCCCCCGAAAGCGGGGACCCAGCACCTGCATCAAAGAACTAGGTTCCCGCTTGCGCGGGAACGAACGGAGTTTGCTTCAAAGCGAAGCGGCTAATCTCTAGCGCAGCGCCGGCGGGAAGGCCGGCTGCGGTTGGGCGCGCCGCTGCGGCGGCGGCCGCTTCGGCGGCGCCTGTGCCGGCGCAACCGGTTTTGCCGCCGGCTGCGCTTCGGCGGGCACCTCGGCGACCGCCGGATTGACGCCGCCTTTGCAGTCGGTGAGCCACACGTCGTAGATCGGATGCTCGACCGCGTGCAGGCCGGGGCTCGCCGCGAACATCCAGCCGGTGAAGATGCGCTTGATCTCGTTCTGCAGCGTCACCTCGTCGACTTCGACAAAGGCATCGGTGTTCGGCGTCTCCGTCGGCGGTCGCGAATAGCAGACGCGCGGTGTCACCTGCAGCGCGCCGAATTGCACGGTCTCGTTGATGGCGACGTCGAACGAGGTGATGCGGCCGGTGATCTTGTCGAGGCCGGAGAACACCGCGGTCGGATTGGCGATGCGCTGCGGCGGCGGCTCGACGACGACTTCATCGCCGGGCTGCGGCGCGGTGTCGGTGGGTTGCTGCCCGGGCGTACCGCGCGGCTGGCGCTGGCCTGGCGGCAGGCCGGGCAGCGCCTGCACCGGGCCGCTCTGTTGCTGTTGCTGTGCAGGAGGCGCTTGCGGACGTTCGTTGGCCGGCGGCAAGGGGGCGACCACGGCGCCGGGCGGCGGCGCCAGCGGCTGCGACTGGATGGCGCCGGCGCCGGGGCGGCTCGCCGGCGGCAGGCTCATCGGTGCCGGCAGCGGCTGCGCCGGCGGCACGTCGGAGCGCACGGGCGGCGGCGCGCTTGGGACGTTGGCCGGCGGGCGCGGCGGCGGCTCGCGGAAGATCGAATCGAATTGCGCCAACGCCGGCATGGCGACGAACACCGCCGCGGCAAGGGCAAAACCGAGCGAACAGGCGGTGTGGGAAATTCGCGCCATCGAACCTGGCTGTTTCAAGCCTCGCATGGGGAACAAATGTCTCGCCACCGGGGCGGCGCCCGGTTAACACGGCGAATACGGCGGGGAAAGGGCGGTTGCCGCAGTCCGGCTAACGCTCCGGCGTCCAGGCTTTGTAATCGCCGGTGGCGTGCGGGCGGCGGTTTTGCGCCAGCGTCGAGCCGGGCGGCCGGTAGCTGCCGGGCGTGCCGGTCATATTCGGCCGATGCGGCTTCTGCCACGGCCAGGGCTTGTAGCTGACCTCGGTCGGCGGCGTGTCGACGGTGTGATGGATCCAGCCGTGCCATGACGGGGGAACGGTCGAGGCCTCGGTGTAGCCGTTGTAGATCACCCAACGCCGCTGGAAGCCGAGCGTCGGGTCGACCTTGCCGCCGCGGGTGCGGTAGTAGCGGTTGCCGAATTCGTCCTCGCCGACCTTTTCGCCGTACATCCAGGTCCAGAACTGGGTGCCGAAGGTCTGGCTATTCCACCAGGTGAACAGCTTGAGCAGGAAACTTTTCATCGCCGCTGCGCATTCAATGCATTGGGGGCCTCGGGCGTTCTGCCAGTTCGCGCCGCCGCTGTCCAGCGCGGGGCGGTTCGCCGCCCGGTCGTTTCGGTGTAATTAGGCCCGCATGGATTCGATCCGCTCCGTTCTCGCGACCATCGAACGCTGGTTCGCCTGGCTGCCCGATCCGGTGGTGGCGGCTTTGGTCATCCTGCTCGCGGTGGCGATTGCCTATTCGCTGCACAAGAGCGCGCGCCGGCTGGTGCGGCAACTGCTTGCCGAACGCTATCCCTATCTGCTTTCGGTGTTCACGCAGATGCGCGGGGTCACGCAGCTCGGGCTGATGATCCTGGCGCTGTTCCTCGCCATCTCCATCGCGCCGCTCGATTCCCAAACCGCCGGCTGGTTTGCCCGCATCCTGCTGATCGGCATCATCTGCCTGATCGGCTGGGCGGCGATCACCGCGCTGCACATCGCCGCCGATCTTTACCTGCGCCGCTTCCGCCTCGACGTTGACGACAATCTCATGGCGCGCAAGCACAATACCCAGGTGCGCGTGCTCATGCGCAGCGCCGACGTGCTGGTGCTGATCATCACCCTGGGCGCCGCGCTGATGACCTTCGAGCCGGTGCGGCAATACGGCGTGAGCCTGTTCGCCTCCGCGGGCGTTGCCGGCATCGTCGCCGGCCTCGCGGCGCGGCCGGTGCTCTCCAACCTGTTCGCCGGCGTGCAGCTTGCCATGACGCAGCCGATCCGCATCGACGATGCTGTGGTCGTCGAGAACGAATGGGGCTCGATCGAGGAGATCACCTCGACCTATGTGGTGGTGCGGTTGTGGGACTGGCGGCGGATGATCGTGCCGCTGTCCTATTTCATCGAGAAGCCGTTCCAGAACTGGACCCGCGACAGTTCGGCGCTGATCGGCGCGGCCTTCTTCTATCTCGATTATCGCGCGCCGGTCGGCGCCATCCGCGACAAGCTCAACGAGATCGTCAAGGCGTCGAAGAACTGGAACGGGCAGGTGGTCAATCTGGCGGTCACCGACACCAAGCAGGGCAGCATCGAGCTGCGCGCGCTGATGAGCGCCAATTCGGCGGGGCAGGCCTTCGACCTGCGCTGCGAGGTGCGCGAGAAGATCATCGAGTTCCTGCAAAACGAATATCCGACCGCGCTGCCGGTGCAGCGCTCGATCACGGAAATCGCATCGGCGGGCGCCGGCACGCTTGAGGCGCTGCGCGAGGAGCCGAAGGCGAAGCCGCGCAAGAGCGCGGGCGGCTAGCCTTCCATGCCGCCCTTGGCGAGGAACTGCTCGAGCCAGTGGATGTGGTAGTTGCCGTCGATGATGTCCTTCTCGCGCACCAGCGCGCGAAACAGGGGCAGCGTCGTCTCGATGCCGTCGATCACCACTTCGTCGAGCGCGCGCGCAAGCCGCATCAGGCATTCCTGCCGCGTCTTGCCGTGCACGATCAGCTTGCCGACGAGGGAATCGTAATAGGGCGGGATGGTGTAGCCCTGGTACACGGCTGAATCGATGCGTACGCCGAGACCGCCGGGTGGATAGTAATGCTGCACCTTACCCGGCGAGGGGTGGAACGACACCGGGTTCTCGGCATTGATGCGGCACTCGATGGCATGGCCGCGAAATTCGACGTCGCCCTGCTTGAGCGTCAGCTCGTTGCCGGCGGCGGCGCGGATCTGCTCGAAGATCAGGTCGATGTCGGTGATCATTTCGGTCACCGGATGCTCGACCTGGATGCGGGTGTTCATCTCGATGAAATAGAACTCGCCGTTCTCGTAGAGGAACTCGACGGTGCCGACGCCGAGATAGGCGATGTCGCGCATCGCTTTCGCCACGGTCTCGCCGATCTTGTTGCGCGCGGCCGTGTTGAGCGCGGGCGAGGGGCTTTCCTCCAGCACCTTCTGGTGGCGGCGCTGCAGCGAGCAGTCGCGTTCGCCGAGATGGATGGCGTTGCCCTTGCCGTCGCCGAGCACCTGAATTTCGATGTGACGCGGGGTCTCCAGATATTTCTCGATATAGACGGCGTCGTCGCCGAAGGCGGCCTTGGCTTCGGCGCGCGCGGTCGACAGCGCGGTGGCGAGATCGGCAGCGCCGCGCGCCACCTTCATGCCGCGGCCGCCGCCGCCGGCCGCCGCCTTGATCAACACCGGGAAGCCGATGCCGGCCGCGATCTTGGCCGCCTCCGCGTCATCGGTGACGCCGCCGTCGGAGCCCGGCACCACGGGGATGCCGAGCTTCTTCACCGTGCGCTTGGCCTCGATCTTGTCGCCCATCAGGCGGATGTGCTCGGCCTTGGGGCCGATGAACTGCACCCCGTGCTCGGCGAGGATTTCGGCAAAGCGCGCGTTTTCGGAGAGAAAGCCGTAGCCCGGATGCACGGCGTCGGCGCCGGTGATCTCGCAGGCGGAGAGAATGGCGGGGATGTTGAGGTAAGAATCCTTGGCCGCCGGCGGTCCGATGCAGACGCTCTCGTCGGCAAAGCGCACGTGCATGGCTTCGGCATCGGCCGTCGAATGCACCGCGACGGTGGGGATGCCGAGCTCCTTGCAGGCGCGCAGGATGCGCAGGGCGATCTCGCCGCGGTTGGCGATGAGGATCTTATCGAACATTCGTTCCGCCTACAAAGAGGCGAGTAGTGATTACCGAATAGCGAAATAGCGGAAGCGCGCGCCCGTTCACTATTCGCTACTCACTATTCGCTCTCACTCAATGATCACCAGCGGCTCGCCGAACTCCACCGGCTGTCCGTCCTCGAACAGGATCTGCATGACGGTGCCGGAGCGCGTCGCCGGGATCTGGTTCATGGTCTTCATCGCCTCGATGATCAGCAGCGTGTCGCCGCTTTTCACCTGCGAGCCGATGTCGATGAACGGCTTGGCTCCGGGCTCGGGCGCGGCATAGGCGGTGCCGACCATGGGCGAGATGACGACGCCCGGGTGCTTGGATGGGTCGAGCGGTGCGTTGTCCGGTTCCACGGGAGCCGCAGCAGCGGCCGCGGCGCGCGGTGCCGGCGCGGCTGGCGCCACCGCGCCGCGGGCGACGCGCACGCGCTGGCCGTCCTGCTCGATCTCGATTTCGGTGAGGCCGGTCTCCTCGAGCAGCCTGGTGAGTTCGAGGATCAGTTCGCGATCGACAACGGGGGCTTTCGCAACTTTAGCCACAAAACAATCTCCGTCAGCTTTTTGCTTTGGCGCCGATCAGCGCCGCGAGCCCGCTGATCGCCAGCGCATAGCCTTCGATGCCGAAACCGCAGATCACCGCTTTTGCCGCCTTCGACACGTAGGAATGCTGCCGGAAGCTCTCGCGCTGATGGATATTGGTGATGTGGATCTCGATCACCGGCACCTGCAGGATGAGCAGCGCGTCGAGAATGGCAATCGAGGTGGTGGTGTAGCCGGCCGGGTTGAGGATCAGGCCGGCGGCCTTTTTGGCGTGCGCATCCTGGATCCAGGTGACCAGTTCGCCTTCGATGTTGGACTGGCGGAAGACGATGTCCATGCCGAAGCGGTCGGCGGTCGCGCGGCAGAGTTTCTCCACGTCGGCGAGCGTTGCCCGGCCGTATTTTTCCGGCTCGCGCGTGCCCAAAAGATTGAGATTGGGTCCGTTGAGGACGTAGAGGGTCTGCGCCATGAGTGCTTTTCGGGTCCGGTAGCGTCCGCGTCGCGGCTTTAAGATGCGTCCCGCGCTTTATAGGTGGCCCACGCGGCGAGGGGAAGCCCGCCCCATCCGCCTTAAGGTATTGTTGGGCATACGCAATCAGGCCGCGGCGCCATGCCCCGCGGCCTTCTGTGCATAGCGGCGGCGGTCTCGTCTCGGTCAGCAGGTCGTCTTGCCGCAGCGCGCCGTGTTGATTTTCTCTTCCAGGCCCTGCAGCCCGATGGCGCCGACGACCACGTTGTCGCCGATCACGTAGCTCGGCGTGCCGTTGAGGCCGAGGGCTTCGGCGATCTTGAAGTTTTCCTCCATCGTCGCCTTTACTTCCGCGCTGTCCATGTCCTTCTCGATGCGGGTCATGTCCATGCCGACGCTCTTGGCGACGGCGAGTGCGCGCGCCTTGTCGGCGGCGCCGCGGCCGCCGAGCAGTTCCTTGTGGAACTCAAGATATTTCTGCCCGGTCTTGTCCTGCATGCGCACGGCCACCGCGACGCGCGCCGCTTCGACTGAACCGGGGCCGAGCACGGGGAATTCCTTGAGCACGACTTTCAGCTTGGGGTCGTCCTTGAGCAGCGTGAGCATGTCGCTCATGGCGTGCTTGCAGTAGCCGCAATTGTAATCGAAGAACTCGACGAAGGTGACATTGCCGTTCGGATTGCCGAGCACGACCTGGCGCGGCGAGGAGAACAGCGCCTTCGAATATTGCTGGATCGCAGCCTTGTGCTTGGCTTCCTCGGCGGCGGTCTGCCGCTTGTCGAGCTCGGCCATCGCCTCCTGCAGCACCTCGGGATGGCTGACGAGGTACTCGCGGACGATGCGCTCGATCTCGCTGCGTTGCGGCGTCGAGAACTCGTCGGCTCTCGCCGCCAGCGGCAGCGACACGGTCAGCAACGCGGCAAAGGCGGCTACGGCGAGGCGCGGGGTCATGGGCATTGTCATGGGTCCTGTGTTCAATTGTTCTTCGCACTCGGCATCTTGACGTTGACGATGTCGTCGGCCTGCACCCAGGCGGGCGAGCCGACGGCGAGACGGGTTTTGGCGCGCGCGGCAAGCTGCTTGGCCGTGGCCATGTCGCCGCGATTGAAGGCGGCCTGCGCGGCCGCGAGGTCGGCATTGGCGACATCGCCCTTGCGGCCATAGGCCATGGCGAGTTCGGCATAGGCGTCGGGCGCTTCCGGCTCGCGGGAAATTGCCGAGCGCAGCAAGCCGACCGCTTCTTCCGCGTTCTTGGCGTTGTTGGTGGCGATCAGCGCCTGCCCAAGCATGATCTGGATCAGCGCCGGATGCGAAGCAAGCTGGGCCGCGCGGCGCAGCGGCGGAACCGCCTCGGCGGGATGCCCGCCTTCGAGCAGGGCCTGGCCTTTGAGCTCCTGGAAGAAAGGATTATTCGGCTCGGCCTCGATCAGACCGTCGATCTGCGGGATCGCCTGACGCAGGTCGCCGAAGCGATAGGTCGAAATCGCGCGCGCGTAGCGCGCCGGCAGGCTGTGGTCGCTGGGCGGATAGCGGCGCGCAACCGTGCCGGGCGCTTCGAGGAAGCCGGACAATTTCGCCCGCATCAGGTCGTGGCGCAGTTGCAGCTCCGGCGGGTCCTTGACGTCATAATAAGGACTCGACTTGACCAGGACTTCGAGCGCGGCGACGCGGTCGGGCGGCAGCGGATGCGTCTGCAGGTAGGGATCGGCTCTGCTCAGGCTGAACAGCATTTCGTTGCTCAGCCGCTTGAACAATTCCAGCATGCCGCGGCCCGACTGATGCGTGAGCGTGAGAAACTTGACGCCGGCGTGGTCGGCCTGGTCCTCCTGCGTGCGCACATAGGCGAGCAGCGAACGCTGGATGCTCTGCTGCGGCGCCAGGATCGGACCGGCGCCGAGGTCGGCATTTCCGGAGCGTCCGGCGGCGACCATGGCGCCGACGCCGGCGAGCAGCGCGATGATCGATTGCGTCTGCGCCTCGGCGAGCTTTTCGCGCAGGCGCAGCAGATGCCCGCCGGCGAGGTGGCCGGTTTCGTGGGCGAAGATGCCGATGACCTCGTTCGGGGTCTTGGCTTCGAACAGCGCGCCGGCGTTGACGAAGATGTGGCGGCCATCCATGACGAAGGCGTTGAAGCTGCGGTCGTTGAGCACGACCACGCGCACGTTCTGCTGGGCAAGACCGGCGGCGCGCAGGATCGGCGTCGCATAATCGCGGAGCAACTGTTCGATTTCGGTATCGCGGATGAGCGGCAGGCCGCGTGACGGTTGCTCCTGCGCTCGCGCGCGCTCGAGCGCCGGGCCGCCGCCGGCCGCGGCAATCGCCACGGCGGCGAGCATGGCAAGACCGCGCATCGCCGGCCGCAGGCGCCGCGCTTTTATAGCTGTGCCGGTCTCGGTCATGCCATTATGCGCCAATCGGGCGGAACCTAGGGGCGCGCCCGGAAAGGGTCAACGTGGGCTGCTATCACATGTGGTTTAAGGCAAGCCTCACGCCAAACAAGCCCATGGAATACGGCAACAGCGGGGCGGGGCGTTAGCGCATGTTGGAGAATGCCAAACGGCTGCTGAATCCGTCAAAACGCAGCGAAGTTCCGCCCTTCATCGTCATGGACGTGATGGCGGCGGCGGCGCGAATCGAGGCGCAGGGCCGCCGCGTCGTGCATATGGAGGTGGGGCAGCCGGCGGCGCCAGCGCCGGTCACGGCGATCGCCGCAGCGCAGGCGGCGCTTGCCGGCGGCCGCATCGGCTACACCGAGACTTTGGGCATTGCGCCTTTGCGCGCGCGCATCGCCCGCCACTACGCCGAGACCTACGATCTCGCGCTCGATCCGGGGCGCGTCGTTGTCACCACCGGCTCGTCCGGCGGTTTCGTGCTCGCCTTTCTGGCGCTGTTCGAGCCGGGCGACCGCGTGGCGCTCGCCAATCCCGGCTATCCGCCGTACCGGCATATCCTCAGCGCGCTCGGCTGCGAGCCGGTGCTGATCGAAACCTCCGCCGAGACGCGCTGGGCGCTGTCGACGAAAGCGCTGATCGCCGCGCACCGCAACAGGCCGCTCGCCGGCGTGGTGGTCGCAAGCCCGGCCAATCCCACCGGCACGATGATGGAGGCGGATGCGCTGGCGCGGCTGATTGCGGTTGCCGAGGCGGAAGGCATCCGCGTGATCTCTGACGAAATCTATCACGGGCTCGACTACGCCTTTGCCGCGGAGACCGCGGCAAATTTCTCCGACCGTGTGCTCATCATCAATTCCTTCTCCAAGTATTTCTGCATGACCGGCTGGCGCGTCGGCTGGATGGTGGTGCCGGACGGCGTCGTGCGCGCGGTCGAGCGCCTGCAAGGCAATCTCGCGATTTCGGTGCCGCTCTTGTCGCAGGTCGCGGCGCTTGCTGCCTTCGACGGCAAGGCGGAGATGGAAGCGGTCAAGCACGGCTACGAGGAGAACCGCCGCATTCTGGTTGAGGGATTGCCGCGCGCCGGCCTCGACAAGTTTCTGCCCGTCGACGGCGCTTTCTATCTTTATGCGGATATTTCCCGCTTCTCCTCCGACAGCCTCGACTTTGCCAAGCGCATGCTGGAGGAGGCGGGCGTTGCGGCCACGCCCGGCATCGATTTCGATCCGGTCAACGGCCACAACTTCCTGCGCTTCTGCTACGCCGGCTCGGCGGCGCAGATGCATGAGGCGGTCGAGCGCATCGGCGGCTGGCTCAAGCGGTGACGCAATCGCCGCACCGCGTGTTCCTGCCGGCGGTGGAAGCGCCGCGGCTCGTCGGCGCGCTGCTCGCCTTCGCCGCCGGCGTCGTCGACGCCTGCACCTTCTTCGCGCTGTTCGGCCTGTTCGTCGCGCAGGTCACCGGCAGCTTCGTGCTCGCCGGCGCCCAGGTCGTGAGCGCCGATGCGGTCAACCTGATCCGCACGCTGGCGATCCCGGTATTCTTCCTCGCCGGCTTTGCCACCGTCTTTCTGGTCGCGGCCGCCGGCCAAAGCAGCAAGGCGCTGACCTGGGCGCTCGCCGTTGAGCTCGCGCTGGTGGCCGGCTTCGCCCTGGCCGGCCTCATCGGCGCGCCATTCTCGCATCCCAACGCACCGCTCGCGCTCGCCGCGAGCCTGCTCGGCGTCTGCGCCATGGGCGTGCAGAGTGCGCTGGTGCGGGTGCTGATGAAAGGCCTGCCGTCGACCAACGTGATGACGACGAATACGACGATGGCGGCGGTCGAGATCGCGCAATGGGTATTGGCCACGCGCCGCGTAGCGAAACTGCCCTACGATGTCGAGGCCGCCGAAGATCTGCGCATCGCGCGCACGCGGTTCGCCGTGCTGTGGCCGGTGCTTGCGGGATTTCTCGCCGGCACGGCTGTCGGCTCGCTAGCGTTTGAGCTGATCGGCTTCTGGGCGCCGCTGATGTCGGTCGCCGCGCTTGCGGGTCTCATGGTCTGGGCAGCGCGCTTTGCGCCTCCCGGCTAGAACTCGACGTCGAGCTCCACCACTTCGTCGGGCTCGGCCTTGGCGCCCTCGAGCCATTCCTGCATCGGCGCCATGGCCATGATCGCCTTGCAGTAGGCAGCGCAGTCGGAATCGAGCTTCACGTCGTAGGTGAGGAAGCGCGTAACCACCGGCGCAAACATGGCGTCGGCCATGCACGGCTTGTCGCCAAACAGGAACGGGCCCTTGCTGGTGGCGAGGCATTCGCGCCAGATCGAGAGGATGCGGTCGATATCGGCCTGCGCGCCGGCCCAGACCTTGAAGCCCGGATGATGCGCCTTGAGATTCATCGGCAGCGCCGAGCGCATGTTGGAAAAGCCGGAATGCATTTCGCCGGAGATCGAGCGGCAGTGCGCGCGGGCAGGGCGCGCCTTCGGCAAAAGGCCGGCCTCGGGCAGGATCTCGTGCAGGTATTCGGCAATCGCCAGCGTGTCCCAGATCTTGATGCCGTCGTGGGTGAGGCAGGGCACCAGAAACGACGGCGAAAGCAACAGCAGTTCGGCGCGGGTCGAGGGGTCATCGCTCGCCGCGGTGACTTCCTCGAAGGCAAGCCCGGCCATTTTGCATAACAGCCAGCCGCGCAGCGACCAGGAGCCGTAATTCTTGCTGGCAATGGTGAGGGTAGCCTTGGCCATGAGCGCTCTCGTCCCTTGTCGTCACAGCCCGGCTTTGCCAGCTTAGACGAAAGTTCTGCCCGATCAATACTTTCCCGTAGCGCAAAAACGCAGCTCAACCATCTTGTCCCCAAACCGCGTTGCGCAGAATTTTATCTCGCACCGCAACATGAAATGCACTAGCTTTCCTACGCGAATACCGGGGCGCCTTGGGGTTTGAATGCTTTATCAGGCTTATCAGGCACAGGCCGACATCATGGGGCCGGTGCGGGCGCTGGCCAGATTTGCGGCGAGGACCGGCGCCGAACGTCTCAACGGCGCGGCGCGGCCAACGCCGCTGAGCAATCTCACCGCCGCCTATGAGCTGATCGCCCGCGCCGGCCTGACCCACACGCGGCCGCCTTACGGCATCGACAGCGTCATGGTCGGCAACCGCGAAGTGGCGGTGAGCGAGGAGGCCACCGACGTCACCCCCTTCGGCACGCTCCTGCATTTCAAGAAGGACGTCGACCAGGCGCAGCCGCGGGTGCTGCTGGTGGCGCCGCTGTCCGGCCATTTCGCCACGCTGCTGCGGGCGACGGTGCGCACCATGCTCGCCGAGCACGACGTCTACATCACCGACTGGCACAATGCCCGCGATGTGCCTGTTTCCGAAGGCCGCTTCGGTTTCGACGAATATGTCGGCCACATGATCCGCTTTCTCGAGAAGATCGGGCCGGGCGCGCACATGATGGCCGTGTGTCAGCCCTGCGTCGCCGCGCTGGTGGCGGCGAGCGTTATGGCGCAGCGCGACAATCCGGCGGCGCCGCGCTCGATGACGCTGATGGCGGGGCCGATCGACTGCCGCATCAATCCGACCAAGGTCAACGACCTTGCCAAGGGCAAGCCGATCGAATGGTTCGAGAAGAACCTGATCGCGACTGTGCCGCACCGCTACGGCGGCGGCGGACGAAAAGTGTATCCCGGCTTCGTGCAGCTCGCCGCCTTCATGAGCATGAATTTGGAGCGCCACCTCAAGGCGCACCGCGAGCTTTACGAAAATCTGGCGAAGGGCGAGGAGGCCAAGGCGGCGCAGACCAAGGCCTTCTACGACGAATATTTCGCCGTGCTCGACCTCACCGCCGAATTCTACCTGGAGACGGTGAAGCTGGTGTTCCAGGATTACGCGCTGCCGCTCGGCCAGCTCACCTACGAGAACCAGAAGGTCGAGCCGGCGGCGATCCGCCGCACCATGCTGTTCACCGTAGAAGGCGAGAAGGACGACATCTGCGCCGTCGGGCAGACGCTGGCCGCGCACGATATGTGCTCGAGCCTGCGGCCCTACCGCAAGCGCCATCACATGCAGGCCGGCGTCGGCCATTACGGCGTGTTCTCCGGCCGCACCTGGCAGCACCAGATCTATCCGATGGTGAAGAACGTCATTTTGCAGAGCGATTGATGCCGCGCGCGTGCATCGCCGCGCGCCAGGCGAAGACCATCGCCGGCCCGAGCGTGGTGCCGGGACCCGGATAGCTGCCGCCCATCACCGAAGCCATGTCGTTGCCGCAGGCATAGAGGCCGGGGATCGGCCGGCCGTCCTGATCGAGCACGCGCGCATCGGCATCGGTCGATAAGCCGGTGCTCACGGCAATGTCGGCGGGCCAGACGGCGACGGCGTAGAATGGCGCGGCCGCGATCGGCCCGAGGCAGGGGTTCGGCTTGTGTGCGGGATCGCCGTTGAAGCGGTTGAGCTCGGTCTCGCCCTTGGCGAAGTCGATGTCGATGCCGGTCTCGGCGAAACGATTGTAGCGCGCAACGGTGTCGCGCAGTGGCGCCCCGTCGACGCCGATCTTGCCGGCGAGCGCCTCGAGCGTCTCGCCGCGCGCAAGATAGCCGCTGTCGACGAAGGCGCCGATATTGCGATGGCCTGGATAGACCGCGCCCAGTCCATAGGTCTTGATGAACACCGAGTCGCAGATGAGCCAGGCCGGCATCGTTGGCGCCGTCTTGTGGCTCTCGAACATGGCGAGCACGAAGTCGTGGTAGGACACCGCCTCATTGACGAAGCGGCGGCCGGCGGAATTCACCGCGATCAGTCCGGGCTTGGCGCGGTCGAGCATCAGATGCGGGTAGAGACCCTTGCTGCCGTCGCGGCGAATGGTGATCGAGACCGGCGTCCATAGTCCGCTCGCCGAGCGCTCGGGCGCGACCGCTGCGCCGAGGCGCTGCCCGAGTTCGACGCCGTCGCCCTGATTGCCCTCGTAACTCATCGAATACGCCGGCACCGGCTGCGGCATGAACTTGTCGCGCAGGGTCTTGTTATGCGCATAGCCGCCGGTCGCCAGCACGATGCCCTTGCGCGTCTTCACCAGCACCTCCTTGCCGGCGACGCGCAACCGCGCGCCGCTGACGCCGTCCTTGCCGCCGACGATCTCGGCGATCGATGCATCGAAGACGACCGGCACGTTGCGCTGGCGCAGGCTGTAATAGAGGCGGCTAACCAGTGCGTTGCCCATCAAGACGCGGGTGCCGCGGCGGTAGCGCAGGCGGTCGGCGAGGTACCGCAGCAGCAATTTGGCTGAGTAGATGAAATTGGCCGGCGAGCGGAAGCGATCGATGAGCGGACGGATGTCGGCCTTGCCGACCATCATGCCGCCGAGCAGCATGAACTCGCGGATCGGCGGGCGGATGCGCCTGAAATCGGCGCCCAGCAATCGCCCGTCGAACGGCTTGGGCATGATGGCGCGGCCGGCGAGCGCCGCGCCCGGCATGTTGCTGCGGTAGTCGGGATGCACGCCGCAAGGCAGGAACTGCACGGCGCTGTTGGCTTCGAGATAGTCGATTGCCGCCGGGCCGGTGTCGAGATAGGCGCGGCGCAGCTCGCGATTGGTGGCCTCGCCGATCAGCGCGCCAAGATAAATGTCGGCCTGTGCCGCGCTGTCGTTGAAGCCGGCGGCCTTGCTCTGGTGGTTGCCCGGAATCCACAGCGTGCCGGCGGACGTCGCGCCGGTGCCGCCGACCTGATCGGATTTCTCGCACAGCAGCACGTCGAGGCCTTCGATCGCGGCGACGAGCGCGGCAGTCATTCCCGCCGGTCCGGCCCCGGCGATCAAGAGATCGACTTCGCGCGTCGTTTCCATCGCTGCCCCGTGTCAGTGCGTTCAGGCATGGCCGATATAGACCGCGGCGGCGGCGACCCCCAAGACCGCCAAGGCCAGCAGCATGAAGGCCGGGCGCCGGGCGCCGCGGCCGCCGAATGCGAGCGCGTAGCCGCCTTTGACGATGTCGTTCGACGACGCGGCGATCAGCACCGCGGCGCAAAGATCGCTGACCGGCACGCCGGCAATTCCCCCTTGCGCGATATTGAGCACGAAGGGATCGATGTCGGTTGCGCCCACCACGGCCGCCAGGGCGAAAATTCCGGCCTCGCCGAACATGTCGCGCATCCAGGTGGTGAGCGCCGAAATCACGAAGATGAGCGCGGCGAAGATGAGCGCGGTCGGAATTTGCAGCGGGTTTTTCGCCTCGACGGCGAGATTGGCGTCGGCGGCGTGCGCCGCGTTGCGCCGCCATTCGTAGAGCGTGAGCGCGGCGCTGGTCGCGCACAACGCCAGCAGCGCCGGCGCCAGGGCGAGCGCGATGCCGCGATTGAAAATGGCGACGACGACGCCGATGCGCAGATACATCACCGAAGTCGCGGCGACGATGCCGGCGCAGACGTCGGCAGGCACGGTCTTGGCGTCGCGCAGGCGCTTCGACAGCACCACGGTCGTGGCGGTCGAGGAATAGGCGCCACCGAGGATCGCCGGCAGCAGCGCGTTGTTGCGGATCGGCGCGTAACGCCGCAGCAGGTAGCTGGCATAGGAGAGGGTGCAGATGGCGACGACCGCGAGCCAGATGCCGTAAGGCGTGAGCGGCGTCAGGCTGGTGATGCGCTCATGCGGCACCAGCGGCAGGACGATGCCGGTGAGGATGAGGAACTTCGCCGCGGTCGACAGTTCGTCGGGCGGAATGGCGTGGACAAGCCGGTGCAGGCGCTCGCGGGCGCCGAGCAGCAGCACCGCGGCGACCGTCGCTCCCGCCGCCACCCAGGGCGGCTCGATCAGCGCGATCGGCCCCAATACATAGGCGAGCAGATTCGAGGCCGGGATCATGAAGCTCGGCGCCTCGTGATCGCGCGGCGGCGCGGCGCGGATGAAGGCGTGCAGCCAGGCGGCGAGCCCGAACAGCCCGGCGACGAAGGCGAGCGCGTGCTCCGGCTCGATCAGATAGAGCGTCGCCCCGCACATCGTCAGCATGGGAAAGGTGCGCACGCCGCCGGGGCTCGAGCGCTCGGCACTCTTGTACACCTCCTCGAAGGTCAGCCCCATGAACACGGCAAGGCCGACGGCCATGGCCAGCCGGCCGGCCAGTGCGAGCGGGGTCAGTTCGGTCACGGACATGGCGGCGGGGGGATGCAGGACCTCGGCATCTTTAATTTTCGCCGCGCCATCCTACATCCAGGGCCAACTTCAACGTAACCCCAGAGCTTGTCATGCTCGATTTTGCTTCGTCTTCCGACGTCGTGGAAGCCGGGGCCGTAGCGGCATCGCCGCCCGACACCGACATCCTCGACACCTATTCCAATGCCGTCATCTCCGTCGCCGATGCCGTCGGCCCGGCCGTGCTGCGCGTGGAAACGCAGACCGCGCAGGGCCGTGGCGGCGTCGGCTCCGGCGTCGCCATCGCCCCCGACGGCCTCGTGCTCACCAATTGCCACGTGGTCGAGGGCGCCAAATCGGTGCGGCTGATGGACGCCGAAGGACGCGTCATGGAGGCGCGCAGCCTCGGCGTCGATGCCGATACCGATCTGGCGTTGCTGCGCGCGGACTCCGCGCGCGATCTCGCCTTCGCCCCGCTCGGCGATTCCAAGGGCCTCAAGCGCGGCCAGCTCGTGGTCGCGATCGGCAACCCGCTCGGCTTTGAATCGACGGTAACCGCCGGCGTCATTTCCGCGCTTGGCCGCTCGTTGCGCTCGCGCAACGGCCGCCTGATCGAGGACGTGATCCAGACCGATGCCGCGCTCAATCCCGGCAATTCCGGCGGCCCGCTCGTCTCCTCGCGCGGCGAGGTTGTCGGCGTCAACACCGCGGTGATCATGGGCGCGCAGGGCATTTGTTTCGCGGTCGCCTCGAACACCGCGCAATTCGTGCTCAGCGAACTGATCAAGCACGGCCGCGTGCGCCGCGCCTTCATCGGCGTCGGCGCCGAGACGCGTCCGGTGCCGCGGCGGCATGCCCGCGCCGCGGGAATCGACAACGCCTCCGGCGCGACCGTCACCGGCCTCGACCAGAACGGCCCGGCCGCGCGCGCCGGCCTGATGAGCCTCGACACCATCGTGCGCGCCGACGGCGAGCCGGTCACCGGCGTCGACGATCTCATCCGCCTGCTCAATGCCGAGCGTATCGGCAAGAGCATCGCCATCGACGTGCTGCGCCGTGGCGCGCTGAAAAGCTTCGACGTCCGGCCGCTGGAGCGGCCGGCCATCAAGGCGGCTTGACGATTTGTTGAGCCGGGCGGCGATGGTTTCTAGGCTGAGGCAACGCGGAGGGTGGCCCATGACCAGGCTCACTTTGCTTGCGACGATTGCCGGGCTTACGCTCGTCGCCATGCCCGGACGCGTCAGCGCGTTTACCGCCGGTTTCTCCTGGGCCGGCATTCCGGCCTGCGAGAAGATTTCTCCCGCCTTTACATTATCCGCCGTGCCGGCAGGCACCACGCGCCTGCGTTTCAATATGACCGATCTCGATGTACCGGGCTTCCACCACGGCGGCTCGACCGTCGCCTACAGCGGTGACACGGTGAAGCAGGGCGCCATCGGCTATATCGGCCCGTGCCCGCCGGGCGGGCAGCGCCATCGCTATCGCTGGACGATCGAAGCACTCGACGGTGCCGGCAAACTGCTCGGCACCGCGACCGCGACGCAGGCGTTCCCGCCCTGAGGCTTACTCTTTGTCGGTGTCGGTCTCGCCGCCCTGGTCCTTCGGCTCCGGCGCCATGATGACGTCAGAGCCGGTGCCCGCCGGCTTCGCGGGCTTCGCCGCCGCTTTCGCCCCCGTCGCCGGGCCGCGCGGGTCGTTGCGGTTGGCCATGCATTTCGAAATGAAGGCCTGCCGCTTGGCGCCGGTCAGCTTCTGATCGTCGGCGCCGAACTTGCAGGTTTCCATCTTCTGCTTGGCGGTGACCGCGGCGGCGGGATTGACGACCAGCAGCGGCAAGGCTGCGGCGACTGCTACGCTGCACAGAAGTTTCATGGCTTTCTTGACCACCCGGCGGTCTCCCTTGTTTGCGATTTAGCTCTTGTCACCGAGCAGGCGGCGTCCCCACCAGCCACGCTTGGGCGCGGCAGTCTCTTCGCCGCTCGTGCTGGAAACGACCGGCGTCGATTGCGGCGCGTTGGCCGGCGGTGACGGGGCCGCGGCGGCCCCGATCGGCGCCGGCTCGCGGATGGTCGAGCGCCGGCGCGGCGCTTCCGCTTCGGGCGCCGCAGCCGAAGGGGCCGGGCGCTCAAGGATCGGGGATTCCTGGTCGAAAGTCGGGCGCTCGTCGGCAAAGCGCGCTGGGGGACGATCGAGATCCTCGACCGCGTGCTGCAGGTTCGGTTCCGGCGGCGGCGCCTCGTTGATGTCGACCGCGTCGGCGGGGAAGGGCGCGTCATTGCCGGCAAATGGCGCCTCGCCATTGCGGCCGTGGCGATTGCGGCGTCCGCCGCGGCGGCCGCGCCGGCGCCGGCGCCGTCCGCCTTCGCGCGACTCCGCGCCTTCGCCGGCCATCGGCATCGACGGCTCGCCGTTCGCTTCGGCGGCAAAGCCTTCGTTTTCGCCGCTATCGTGATCTTCATGGGCGACGGCGTGTTCAGCGACGGTATCGTGCGTGAACGGGCCGCTCTCGCGCGGCTCGCCGCCGCGGCCGCGCCCGCGTCCGCCGCGCCGGCGCCGGCGGCGCTGGCCGCCCTCGCGCTCGTCGCCGCCGTTCTCCTGGCGATGGCCGTTGCCGAACGGCTGTTCGGTCATCGCCTCGGTCGCCTCCAGGCCAAACGCTTCGGGCTCGGTTTGCGCTTCCGCCGCGATGTCGCGCTCGGCTTCTTCCGCTTCGGCGATGTCCTCTTCTTCCTCCTCGACCGGCGCGGCCAGTTCCGGCTGCGCCGCGGCAATGGCCTTGGCCGCGTCCGGCGTATGCACCTGCTCGCCGCGGTCGATGACGTAGGATTGCGAACCGGTGACCGTCGGATCGGCCGAAACGGTGATGGTGATGCGGAAGCGCTCTTCCAGCGCGCGCAGATGCGCGCGCTTGTGATTGAGCACGTAAAGCGCAACCTCGGCGCGGGTGCGCACGAGAAGATTATGCGTCGCGCCTTTGATCAGCATTTCCTCGATGGCGCGCAACAGTTGCAGCGCCACCGACGACACCGAGCGCACGTGACCGGAGCCGCCGCAGACCGGGCACTTTTCCGTCGAGCTCTCCAGCACCGAGGTGCGGATGCGCTGGCGCGACATTTCCATGAGGCCGAAATGCGAGATGCGGCCGACCTGGATGCGGGCGCGGTCGTGCTTGAGCGCTTCCTTGAGCCGGCGCTCCACGGTGCGGTTGTTGCGGCCCTCGTCCATGTCGATGAAGTCGATGACGATCAGCCCGGCAAGATCGCGCAGGCGCAACTGGCGGGCGACTTCCTCCGCCGCCTCGATGTTGGTCTTGAGCGCGGTATCCTCGATATGGTGCTCGCGCGTGGCGCGGCCGGAGTTCACGTCGATGGCGACCAGGGCTTCGGCCTGGTTGATGACGATGTAGCCGCCCGAGCGCAACTGCACCACGGGCGAGAACATGGCGTCGAGCTGGCTCTCCACGCCATAGCGGGTGAAGATCGGCTGGCTGTCGCGGTAGAGCTTCACATGCCTGGCATGGCCAGGCATGAGCATGCGCATGAATTCCTTGGCGTCGCGGTAGGCCGCCTCGCCCGACACCACGATCTCGTCGATGTCCTTGTTGTAGAGATCGCGCAAGGAACGCCGCGTCAGCGAGCCTTCCTCGTAAACGAGCTTCGGCGCGGTCGACTGCAGCGTCAGGTCGCGCACCGTCTCCCACAGCCGCAGCAGATATTCGAAGTCGCGCTTGACCTCGGTCGTGGTGCGATTGGCGCCCGCGGTGCGCAGGATCACGCCCATGCCTTCCGGCACTTCCAGCTCCTGGGCGATCTCCTTCAATCGTCCGCGGTCCTCGGCGCTGGTGATCTTGCGGCTGATGCCACCGCCGCGCGCGGTGTTGGGCATCAGCACCGAGTAACGGCCGGCGAGCGAAAGATAGGTGGTGAGCGCCGCGCCTTTGGAGCCGCGCTCTTCCTTGACGACCTGAACCAGCATCACCTGCCGGCGCTTGATCACTTCCTGGATCTTGTACTGGCGGCGAAAGCGCGGCGCGCGCTCCTGCGCTTCTTCCAGCGCGTCGGCGCCGCCGACGGATTCGACCGCTTCCTCCTCGGTCGCCTCGTCGCCATTGCCGTTCTCGGCCGCGGCTTCGCCGTGGCCGGCCTCGGCGGGCTCGCCGGTTTCGCCTTGTCCTTCGTCGGCGGCGAGGGGGTCGGCGGCGTCGGCTTCGGCCTCATGTTCGGACGCCTCGGCTCTGACGGCGGCTTCCGCCTCCTCGGCGAGGTGCGCGGCCGGCAGTTCGACGTCGCCCATCGGGCTTTCGTAAGCCTCGCGTGCTTCATTCGGCGCGTCGGCGCCGGCATCGGCCGGGGCAGGCGCTGCTTCGGCGGCCGCCTCAGGCAACTGATCCGGCGGCACCTCGCCCGGCAGGGGCGGGTTCGACTGAATTTCCGCAACCGTGCGGGCGGTTTCCTCGGCGGCGATCGCCTCGTCGCCGAGCGGCTCGCTGCGCCGCGTCTCGCTATGGCGCTCGGCGCCGCGGTGGCGATGGCGCCGGCCGCGCCCGCGGGCGCGATGGTCGGCGTCGGCATCGGCAGCCTTCTGCGCACGCTCTTCCTCGGCGAGCAGGGCCTGCCGATCGGCGACCGGAATTTGATAGTAATCCGGGTGAATTTCCGAAAAGGCCAGGAAACCGTGGCGATTGCCGCCGTAATCGACAAACGCCGCCTGCAGCGACGGCTCAACCCTAGTGACTTTGGCGAGGTAGATGTTACCGCGAAGCTGCTTGCGGTTGGCGCTCTCGAAGTCGAATTCCTCGACGCGGTTGCCGCGCAGGACCACGACCCGGGTCTCCTCCGGGTGGGTCGCGTCGATCAGCATTTTGTTGGGCATAGTCAAATCTCACTGGGGCAGGCGCAATGGCGCGCAGACGCGCGGTTGACGGCGCAAGGCGCAAGCCTGCCGGATTGTGGTTGAAAGGAAGGGACGCGTGTTCACGCGTTGGCGCGCAAAAGTGCAACGCATGGTCCACAAGAAGTGCCGCCGCGATTGCTTCGCGACTGCGGTGAACCTTGATGTGCCGTTGCTGCATTTGCAGCATGAATATGCGACCCGTGGCGCTACGGCCGCGCCGATAGAAGCGCCGCCGAGGTTTCTCGTCGCTTACGGTCAGGTTACGAGCGGCCAACGAAGCCGCGCGCTGATCCGGATGTCCTTCACAAGGGATTCGGCTCGCTCCGCCGTCCGGTCGCGAACCTCCTCAAGGGGGCGATCCTGGATGGCGGGCCGGGGCCCGAACGCGGCACAACCGGAACTTAAACCGTCAGCGCCCCCTACATACGGGGGGATTCCGGCAATGGCAAGGGAAGGGTGCCGAGAGGCCACACCGCAATCGTTAAACGCCTGAATTGGTCAAGTTCCGTTAACCGATGCGCCGCTAATGGAGTAAAATTGCCTTAAAGGGACTGGATTCGTGACAGCACGCGCGCTTGCAATCGCCGGACTTGCGGCGGCGGCCATGCTTGGCCGACCGGCGCTCGCGGCTGAGCCCACGCAAGCCGCGGCCAAGGCCGACGCCTTTCCGGTCGCCACCGATGTTCGCCTCGGCGGCGATGACAAGCAGACGAGGCTGATCGTCGATTTCGACCGCAAGGTCGACCTGGCCGCCTTTACGCTCGCCGATCCCTACCGCGTGGTCATCGACCTGCCGCAGGTCGTCTTCAGGCTGCCGCCGAAAGCCGGCGAGCAGGGCCGCGGGCTGGTGAAGGCCTTCCGCTACGGCCTGATCATGCAAGGCGGCTCGCGCATGGTGCTCGATACCAAGGGCCCGGTGCATGTGGACAAGGCCTTTGCCCTCGCCCCTGCCGACGGCCAGCCGGCGCGGCTGGTGGTCGACCTGAGCGCCACCGACCGCGACAGCTTCGTGCGCGCCGTCTCGCTGGAAAACCACGCGGCGCGCAGCCCCGCGAGCCGGCAGGCCGAGGCGACACCCAGTGACAGCGGCGACCCGCGTCCGCTCATTGTTATCGATCCCGGCCACGGCGGCATCGACAGCGGCACCAAATCGTCGAGCGGGCAGGACGAAAAGGATATCGTGCTCGCCTTCGGCCTGCTGCTGCGCGACAAGCTGGAGAAGAGCGGCAAGTATCGCGTGGCGATGACCCGCAGCGACGACACCTTCGTGCCGCTGAACGAGCGCGTGCGCTTTGCCCGCTCGCGCAAGGCCGCGCTGTTTGTCTCCATCCACGCCGACTCGGTGCCGCGCAGCGAGGGGCTGGCGACGGGCGCCTCGGTCTATACGCTGTCCGACCGCGCTTCCGATGCCGAAGCGGCTTCGCTCGCCGACCAGGAAAACAAATCCGACGTTATCGCCGGCGTCGATCTTTCGGCCGAACCCGACGATGTCGCCAATATCCTCATCGACCTCGCCCAGCGCGAAACCAAGGTCTTCTCGACGCAATTCGCGCGCACGCTGGTGGGTGAGCTCAAGCCGACGACCAAGCTGCA
>Ga0335083_10002438_pt1 | contig 24521 bp, 24 predicted proteins | sample Lox_Sample_42_FD_206716 | JGI IMG/M metagenome (GOLD analysis project Ga0335083, IMG submission 206716) | Soil microbial communities from Loxahatchee National Wildlife Refuge, Florida, United States - Lox_Sample_4.2 | ecosystem: Environmental > Terrestrial > Soil > Wetlands | place: USA...
GGGTGCGCTCTCCGTGATCGGGCACCGGGCCGGCGCGCAGCCCGCCGTCGGGGTCCGCGATCACGCTCCCACCCTCGAACTCGAGCCCTCGCTCGGCGCCACATCGGTCGCACACCGCGACGTAGACCTTGCTCAGGTAGGCGGTGGTGGCGGCGAGGGAATGGAGGATCGGCCGGCCGCCGGGCGGGGCCGGATCGAGCGGCCAGTTCGCCGGCAGGGCGATCAGCTCGGCCCCGGCGAGCGCAAGCCCGCGCGTGAGCTCGGGGAACTCGAGGTCGTAGCAGACCGCGAGCCCGATCCGGCCGTGTCGGGTCTCGACCACCGGCGCGGGCTGATCTCCGGGGGCGAACCACCGGGGCTCGTCATCCCACAAGTGCAGCTTCCGGTACACCGCGCGCACGCCACCACCGTCGACGAGCGCGCTGCTGTTGTGAACCCGGCCGTCCGGGGCCAGCTCGCAGAACCCCCCGACGACCACCGCATCGCCGCGCGCCGCCTCGCGCGCCCAGCCGGCGAGCAGCTCCCCATCGGCGGGCACGGCGGCCGCCTGTGCCTCGTCGACCGAGGTGAACACGTAGCCGCTGTTGACGAGCTCGGGCAGGACCACGATCTGGGCGCCGGCGTCGATCGCGCCGGCGATCGTGTTGAGCGCCAGCTCCGCGTTCCGTTCCGGGCGCTCGACGCTGGGCGCGATCTGGCAACTGGCCACTCGGACGCCGGGCGACATCACGCTCCCGACGAGACCGCGATCCTGAACGCGGCCCGGTAGGCCGCGCCCGGCTGGACGATCGCCAACCCCTGGCCGCTGTTCAGTGCGTTCGTGGGTGCGGTCATCGGCTCGAAGCAGATGAACTGCTGGCCGGTGGGAGCGAACACCTGCGCGTACGAGTAGCCCGCGAGGAACGCGACGGTGAGCCTCGCCTCACCCGCGTTCGCCTCGAACTCGGCGCCATCGGCCACCGCGTCGAACGCATCGTCGAGGCTCGCCCCACCGAGGCTGAACGTTGCACGCTCTATCGCCGCCCGTTCGCCGGTGGGGATCGAGCGGTCGTCGAGCAGGAGCCGATCGGCGGCGCCGAGCGTGACGTGCCAATCGTCGCGCGAGGCGGCCGGAACCCGCGTGTACGGGTGGTATCCAAACGACACCGGCACCGGCCCGTCGCCGGCCGCGGTCACGGTCGTCGTGATCCTCATCTCCGCGCGCCCGAGGGTCACCCCGACGCGGACGTCGTGGACGAACGGGAACAGCTCGAGCAGCTCCGCCGACCGCCATCGCAGGACGGCCGCGAGCGAGTCGGGCGCGTCCACCTCCTCGAGCTCCCACCGCAGTAGGCCGGGAAGCACTCCATGGATCGGGAGGCCGCCCGAGTCACGGGGGATCCGCGCGTCGTCCTCGGACAGCGACACCTCCTTGCCCGCCGCCTCGTACCCAAAACGGGCCAGCCGGTTGGCCCACGGGTACAGGAGCGGAATGCCCATCGTCTTGCCCTGCTCTGCGTACGCGCGGACGCCGCGGCGCCGGTCGAGCAGCTCGTCTCCCCCGACGGTGAACGAGGAGCACACGAGGTTTGCGTCAGGCACGAACTCCGCGGTCGTGTTCCCGTCCACGGAGGTCAGCATGATCGATTCGAAGCCTTCCCTTCCGCCGTGCACGGGCCGTATCTTCTCCGATAACGTGCGCGCCCGTGGTCCCCGGAGCCGGTCCTGGGGTGGGAAGGTCGTCAAGGTCGGCTACGTCGCGAGGTACGGGTCCTGCGGCGAGTTCACCGGCGCCGACAAGGTGAAGATCGCAATCACGGACAACAAGTTCAGCGCGACCGGTCACCCGAACTCGGAGACAGTCGACAGGCTCAGCGGGAGCTTCAAGCGTCAGAAGGTCACCGGCACTCTCACTTCGACGGTGACCGAGGGCGGGATCCACACTACGACTTCGGTAAGTTGTCGTTCAGCGCGAAGCTCTGAGCATCAGTCGTCGCCGCGCAGCCGTTCGAGGGACCGGCTACGGCACGATCGCGGCGCAGATGATCCTCGTCGGAACCGGGCTCGGTTTCAGACGGCACTGTCAACGGCGTCCGGCAGCGCGGGGTGGCCGCGCCGGCCGGGACGCCGGCGATCGACCGGGCTCAGTAGCCTGTGCGGCATGGATCCAGATCGCGCTCGCGAGTTGCTGGCCCGGGAACGGAGCCGGATCGAGGAGGCGATGGCGGCGCTCGGTCGCGACGGCCCGCTCGAGGGCGACACTCGCGTCGAGCCCGGCGACCTGGACTCCGAGGATCTGTACCAGGATGAGTTCAACGCCACCCGCGCCGAGGACCTGCGCCGCGAGCTTGACGCGGTGCAGCGGGCCGAGGCGAGGCTCGCCGAGGGGACGTACGGCCTGTCGGTGGAAAGCGGCAAGCCGATTCCGGACGCACGGCTGGAGGCGCTCCCGACCGCCGAGCGGACGATCGAAGAGCAGGATCGCATAGGGCCCGGCTGAGCGCCGGCCCGCGACCTACTAATCGCCTGCCCGGGAAGTTTCGCCGGGCCCGCGACGTCGTTTGGGGCAACGGAGCCGCCTTAGAGTGATGACTCGCGCTCGTCTCGTCATCGCCGCCGTCGTCGTCGTGATCGCCGCGGTCGCGGGCGTCATCGTCGCCACACGCGGTTCAAGTGGCAAGCCGGTCGCGCCGAACTCGGCGCTGTCCCTCGAGCTGACCGGCCTCGGCACGGTCCTGGTCGACGCCGACAACCGCACGCTGTACCTGTTCGAGGGTGACCGGCCGAACGTCAGCGCGCTGTCCGGGGCGGGCCGCGCGATCTGGCCACCGTTCACGGCGACGGCAAAGCCGGCGGCCAACAGCGGCGTGAGCGCTGCCCTGATCGGCACGATCCCGGCACCCGGCGGCGCCAAGCAGGTCACCTACGACGGTCACCCGCTGTACTACTACGCCGGAGATCGGCACGAGGAACAGACCGCCGGGCAGGGACTGACCCGGTTCGGCGGGCGCTGGTACGTGGTGTCGGCGCGCGGCGGCGCGATCACCGCGCCCGCGAGCTCCGCCAGTCACATCTACGGGTACTGATCCGAAGGGGCGCGGGGCGTCAGGCCGCTTCGGCCAGCTCGACCAGGCGCCGGTACTCGGACGCCGCGTGCTCCTCTCGGTCGAGCGCCGCGAAATAGTCGTCGAATGCGGCGTCCCGTTGGCCGGGCGCCGCACCGCGCCAGCTGCGATAGGCCGCCTCGACCGCCGCGCTCTCCTCTCGCCAGGTCACGTAACCGTCCATGACCGAATCGATCAGGTCGGATATCGGGCTCGCCATCGAGGTGCGCTTCCGGTTCATGATCTCCTAGACGGCGGCCCGACCCGAATCCTTCCGTGGCCCGGCACAAAGCCCCCGGTCGGCACTTGCGGTGGAGCATGCCCTCCTGTCGAGCTCGTTCTCAGATCCCGAGGGCGCAGCCGTCCTTGCGGGAGTCCGAGCCGCCGAACAGCGTCCCGTCGCGGAGGATGATCGCCTGACCGCCGCCGAATACGCTCCGCTCGGTCTCGCGGATGACTCGGAAGCCGAGTCGCGAGAGCTCGTCCGCGCGGTCCCACAGCGGCTGCTCGAGCCGGATCGCCTGGCCATCGATGCGGAAGCGGCCGCGGTCGATCGCCACCTGCGGGTCCCCGTACGGCACCAGCCCGGTGAGGAACTGGACGTGGGACTGCGCTTGGATGAACCCGCCCATCAGGCCGAACGGTCCGATCAGCTCGCTCCCGCGCATGAGCATCCCGGGGATCAGGGTGTGGTAGGGGCGAGTGCCGCCGAGGACCGTGCCCTGGACCGCGAACCCGGCGGCGCGGTTGTTCAAGACGATCCCGGTAGATCCCGCGACGACGCCTGATCCGAACGCCTCGTACAGACTCTGCAGGAGCGACACGGCCATCCCGTCGCCGTCCACCGCGCACACGCACACGGTCCCGCCGGCCGGCTCGGTGACGCGACCGGGCGGCTCGGTCCGGCGGGCCTCGACGTGCTCGGCCGACAGCAGATGGTTCACGTCGGCGCCGTCGCGGACGTTCGCAAGCGCGTCCTCGAGCGCGAGCGCCACCGCCCGCACAAGCTCGGGGAGGTCCGGCGGATCGTCGCCGAGGATCGCGAGCGCCTCGAGTACCGCGACGCCCTGGGTGGGCGCCGGAAGCTCGACGACGTCGACGCCGCGGTACCGCCCGATCAGCGGCTCCACCCACAGCGGGCGATATTCCGCCAGGTCCCCGATGGTGAGCCAGGTCGCGTCGGCGATGGCCTCCGCCGCCGGGCCGGTGTAGAGGAACTCGGGCCCGTGGGTGGCGATCGCAAACAGCGTTTCCGCGAGGTCAGGCAGGCGGTAGACGCCCCCGAACCCGGGCGCCGCACCGAACTGCGCCGGAGCCCGCGGGCTCGTCCGCCACGCGGTCGCCGAGTTGGACCCGGCGGGAACGCCTTCGCGAGCCAGGTCGATAGCGGGTGCCAGGCAGCGGTCGAGGCCGACCCGGCCGAACCGCCGCGACAGCTCGCCCCAGCCGGCGACCGCTCCGGGGACGTCGACCGACGCCGGGCCGAGCTCATCCGGCGGCGCTGCCGGAGCGGACCGAGGCGCCGGCCCGGCGGCGTCCAGGCCATGAACGGCGCCAGACGGGCCGCAGACGATCGCGAACAAGTCGCCGCCGATCCCGGTCGCGTGAGGCTCGGTCACGCACAGGACCGCGGCGGAGCAGATCGCGGCGTCGACCGCGTTCCCCCCTTCTCGCAGCAGGTCGAGACCGGCCAGCGTGGCCAGCGGCTGACTGGAGGCGACCATCGCGCGCGAGGCGACGGCCGCCGCACGCGCCGGCGCGAGCGAAAACGACATGCGCCTACTGCTCGCCGTACTGCTCGACGGCGTAGCGGTAGAGCCCGCACGCCTCGAGTCGGTCCGCCGGCGCCCGGAACGTCACCTGAACGACGCCGGGGGCGCGGCCGATCTCGATCGCGCCGGCGATCGTGGCGCGGTTCTTTACCTCCGGGACCGACAGCCCGAGGAGCTTTGCGGCCCGGGCCAGGCCGTTGTCGGTGGCGCTGTTGAGGTCGGGTCCGGTGCCGATCACCGAGACCGGCATCGACTCTTCCAGTTCGTCTATCCCGTACCGGCGACCGAGCGCGCGAGCTCGCATCCGCTCGTCACGCGTAAGCGGCTTGGCAAGGAACGGCAGGTCCTCGACCAGCGGGAACAGGACCGGCCCATCGATTCCGAGCTCATTGACCACTTCGACCTGGAGCGTGACCGTGCCCGATACGTCGCAGGTGTGACCCGCGATCTCGCCGTCGCCCTGGAGGGCGTGCATGTCGCCGAGGTACACGCCGCCACCCGCAAGCTTGACGGGACAGATCAGGATCGCGCCGGCGCGCACCGCATCGACGTCCATGTGCCCGTCGGTCTTGTGCGCCTGTAGCTCCTCGGCGGTCAGCGCGTAACGATGGGGGGCGCCGATCAGGAACGCGCCGAAGTCGCCCGCGTTGTGTGAGTCCGGGATCGTCGTCGACGGCGACGTCCCGATCTGCCCGAGGAACGGGCGCAGCCGCGTCGCCAGCGCGACGATGTCGTGCGGGGCGAACGTCAGGATCGGGTTCTGGACGGAGTTGTCGGGCAACGCCGCGAACCGCGCAGCCTCACGGGCGAACGACTCCGCCGCCTCCTGCGGCACGGTGAGCCCGACCGTGCGCAGCTCATCGAACGCGATCGTGTAGCCGTTCGTGAACGTGAACGGGGTCGCGTCGGCGCCGCAGTTCACGCAGCGGATCGACTCCGGCCCGATGCCCTCGACGCGCGTTCGCGGCCACTCGGCGCCGCAGCCCGGGCACACCGGAGCGCAGTACGGGTCGCCGTTGAACCTGCCCTCCATCGGCTCGTCGTTGCCCGACGCGGTCGCAAGCGAGGTGACCTCGATGTCCTTGATGCGGATCGCGATCGCGTCTCCCACCTCGGCGTCCGCAACCGCCACCGGCCGGCTGACCTCGTGGCCACCCCGGATCGACGGCGTGATCATCGGTCCCCAGCAGCCCGGCGTCGAGTTCCAGACGATGTGCCCGCCGTTGGCGACCGGTCCGAGCATCGTCACCTCGGGGCCGAGCAGACCGTCGGTGAAGGTGTCGACGAACACGGTCTGGTGGGCCTCCTGGGCTTCGGCTGGTTCGATGGCCACTTTCTCACTCCCTCCGAATCGTTTATTGCGGCGGCGTTCAGCCTCCCGCCAGCGGGGTCAGCAGTGCAATCTCCTCGCCGTGACAGAGGCGGCGGTCCCACCCGACGTGCTCGCCCGCGACAAGCGGCAGTGCTGAGGAGAGCGCCGGTCCGAGCTCCGGTCTGGCGGCGGCGAGACAGTCGTAAAGCTGCTCGACGGTGGCGTCATTCGGAAGCTCGAGCCTCAGCATGGGAGCCGGCGCGAGTCGCGCCAAGCTGCTGCTGAGCCGAATCCGAACTTCCAACGCAGCGATCTTAACGTCCCGGGGAAGGGCCCTCAGGTACCGGTCGGCCCGAACCGCTCGGTTCTGATCCGGCCCGGGTCGCGGCCGCCTTCAGCGAGCCAGCCGGCCGCAGTCTCGACGAAAGCATTTGGTCCGCAGATATAGATCCGCGAATGCTCGTCCGGGGCCCCGGCGACCCCGTCGATCAGGTTCCGGTCGATTCGGCCACGATGCCCCTGCCAATCGTCAGGCCATTCCCGGGTCAGCACGAACCGGACGTCGACGCGGTCAAGAGCACCATACCCGAGCAGCTCGTCGTGGTAGATCACCTCGCTCAGACGCCGCGACGAGTACACCAAGCTGACCGGGATCTCGCGATTGGTGGTCGCCCAGTGCCGGAGCATCGACCGAAGCGGGACGACGCCCGATCCCCCGGCGACCAGCACGAGCGGCCCCCCGAGCGCCTCCTCCCAAACGAAGTAGCCGCCGATCGGGCCCCGGAGCTCGAGTTCGTCGCCGGGTCTGAGAACGTCGACGAGGTACGGCGAGACCTCGCCGTCGTCGAGCCGCTCGACGGTCAAGATCAGATGCTCATCCTCCGGAGCGGACCCGATCGAGTAGCTGCGCTGCGCCTGGTATCCGTCCTCCGCGGTCAATCGGACGTCGACGTGTTGCCCGGACCGGTACCCGCCCGGCCAATCGGGCTTTGCGAGTACGAGGCTCTTGGCGCGCGAGGACTCCTCGACAAGCTCGACCACGGAGACGAGCTGCCAGGTCAGTCTCCCTGGTAGCGCTGCTCGAGCCATGGGTCGCCGAGATTGTGGTAGCCGTAGTTCTCCCAGAACCCGGGCTCGTCGTCGAGTGTGAGCGTCAGCCCCCGCACCCACTTCGCGCTCTTCCAGAAATACAGGTGCGGGACCAGGAGTCGCGCCGGGCCACCGTGCTCGGGGTGCAGAGGCTGCCCGTCGTACTCGTATGCCACCCACGCCTTGCCGTCGCTCACGTGATCTCGGGGCAGGTTTGTCGTATAACCGCCGTCGGACCAGGCGGTCAGGTAGGCGGCCTCGCTGTTGACGTGCTCGAACAGGGTGTCGACCGACACCCCCTTCCAGTGGGTGTCGAACTTCGACCACTTCGTGACGCAGTGGATATCGACCGTGATGTCCTCCGCCGGTAGGTCGAGGAAGTCCTTCCACGGCCACGACACCGGCTGGTCGACCTCGCCGTTGATCAGGAAACTCCACTCGTCAAGCGGCGTGTGCGGCGTCGGCCCCGCCGACAGCACCGGAAACCCGGTCTCGAGGTACTGCCCGGGCGGCAGCCGCGACGGGTCCGCGACGGGGCGTCGCCGCCCGAGAAACCCACGCGAGACCGGTGACATCAGCTCTGGACCGCCGACCCGAACTGGACTCGGATCATCCACAGCTGCTGCTCGAGCGCGCGAACGACCTCGATGATCACGTCCTGCGAGGCGGCGTCGATCTCGCCCAGGCGGTCCATCCGCTCCCGGGCGCGATCGGCCACGTCGTTCAACCGCTCGCTCAGCTCGCGGATCACAACGTGGTCTTCGAGCGCGCCCCGCGCGATCGGCTTGAGCTCGGTCACGGCGGCGACCGCGCCGCTCTGGCCGTCGGGCGCATAGCCGAGGGCGACGGCGCGTTCGGCGACCACGTCTGAGAGCTCCCGCCACGAGTCGACGAGCTCGTCCAGTTGCTCGTGCAACGGACGGAACAGCGGCCCGGTGACGTTCCAGTGGAGCTGCTTGCCGACGAGCGCAAGGTCGATCAGCTCCACCAGCATCGCCTGTAGCTGGCTGCCGACCTCCTCGCGCTGATGGGTGCCCAGGGCGGGAAGATGTGCGCCCTGCGTTGTTGAAGCCATGTCTCTGCCTCCTGCTCGGTGGTTCGGTGAGCTCCGGCGGCGTCCCGCGGGCTCCAGCTTAACGACGAGCGACTGCCCGGGAACATGTTTACGCGCGATCGGCATAGGCGCGAGAATGAGTGTCGTGGCCGACTCGAATCTTTCCTCAGGGCCGTCGCAAGGCCCCGACAAGGCGGTCCCGCCCGCCCCGATGCCGCGGGACAAGGGCGGCTGGCGGGTCGCGCCGGCGCCCGACGGCCGCGGGATGCCCGACGAGCACAAGCCGACGCCGCCCCACCGTCTCCGCGGCTTCTGGCTGCTGCTCATCGGGCTGCTGGCGATCAACTGGCTGTTCGTGCTGATCAGCCAGCCGGGCGAGCTCCAGCGAGTGACGGTCCCGTTCAGCCCGTACTTCATCCAGCAACTCGAGGCGGGCAAGGTCAAGTCGATTTCGTCCCGGAGCGGCGCGATACAAGGCACGTTCAAGGAGAAGCTCAAGTATCCGCCCAACGACTCGAAAGCAACACCGACGGATCTGTTCGCGACCCAGGTCCCGTCGTTCTGGAACACCAACCAGCTAACCGACCTCTTGACCTCCGAGAAGGTCGAGGTCAACGCCAAGAACCCCAACCCGGGCACGTCGCTGCTGACCGAGCTCCTGGTCGGCTTCGGTCCGACGCTTCTGCTGTTTGCGGTCATCTACTTCATCGCCCGGCGCGCTATGAGGGCCGGCGGGGGTGGACTCGGCGGGCTTGGCAACTTCGGCCGCTCGCAGGCGCGACGGGTCGATCCCCAGTCGATCCGGGTGACGTTCGACGACGTCGCCGGGATCGACGAGGCGAAGGCGGAGCTTACCGAGATCGTCGACTTCCTCAAGAACCCCGAGCGCTATCAGAAGCTCGGTGGGCGGACGCCGCACGGCGTGCTCCTGTTCGGCCCGCCCGGGACCGGCAAGACGCTGCTCGCCCGCGCGGTCGCCGGCGAGGCGCACGCCGCGTTCTTCTCGATCGCCGCCTCGGAGTTCATCGAGGCGATCGTCGGGGTCGGCGCCGCGCGCGTGAGGGATCTGTTCGCGAAGGCCAAGGAGGCCGCCCCCGCGATCATCTTCATTGATGAGCTCGATGCGATCGGCCGCTCCCGGCAGGGCTCGGCCCAGATCACGGGCGCCAACGACGAGCGCGAGCAGACGCTCGACCAGATCCTCACCGAGATGGACGGGTTCGAGTCGAACCAGGCGGTCATCGTGCTCGGGGCGACGAACCGGCCCGAGATCCTCGATCCGGCGCTGCTCCGGCCCGGACGGTTTGACAGGCGAGTGGCCGTGCAGCCCCCGGACCGCGCGGGACGGGTGAAGATCCTCCAGGTCCACACGCGTTCGATCCCGCTCGCGGACGACGTCGACCTCGGCGGGCTCGCCTCCTCGACCCCCGGCATGGTCGGAGCCGACCTCGCAAACCTCTGCAACGAGGCGGCACTGCTGGCCGCCCGCCGCGGCCACGACAAGGTGCAACAGGCGGACTTCACCGATTCGCTCGAGAAGATCCTGCTGGGTGCGCCGCGCGGGATCATGCTGAGCCGCGCCGACCGCGAGCGGACGGCTTACCACGAGTCCGGTCACGCGCTCGTCGGGATGCTGACGCCGGGAGCCGACCCCGTCCGCAAGGTCTCGATCATCCCGCGCGGGCAAGCCTTGGGCGTGACGCTGTCGACACCCGATGCCGACCGCGTCTCCTACTCAGTGGAGGAACTCGACGCCAAGATCAGGGTCGCACTCGGCGGCCGCGTCGCGGAGGAGGTCGTGTACGGCAAGATCACAACCGGGGCCGAGTCGGACATTCAGCAGCTGACCCAGATCGCGCGTCAGATGGTCGGACGGTGGGGGATGAGCGAGAAGCTCGGGCCGATCACGGTGCTGCCCAGCGACGGGTCCGGGCCGCTGCTGCCCGGCGCGAGCGAGACCTCGCCGCAGACCCAGTGGCTGGTCGATCAGGAGGTGCAGAGGATTGTCGAGGAGGCACATGCGGCCGTCACCAAGCTGCTGACCGGCCACCGCGCGCAGCTCGACAGCCTCTCAAAGGCTTTGCTGATGGCCGAGACGCTCGATGCGGGCGCCGCTTACGCCGCCGCTGGCGTGAAGATTCCGCCGGCGCCCGTGCCGGAACCCGAGCCGGCACCAGAGGCGACGCCCGTGCCGGAACGCGAGGTGGCGACTCCGTCGTAAGCGCCGCCGGGGTTTTCGGCCAACGCTCGTGCAAATGCAGTAAAGATTTTGCTCGTAAATTGCACGGTCGCATACACTCCTCGCCCTCGTGAGGAGTGGACGACGCTTTCGCGATCTGGTAGCGGGCTTGCCGAGGTCCCGCGCCGCCCTTGAGTACGCGGAGCAGCTGCACGCCGGCCAGCTGCGCGACGCCGACGGGGCTCCGTTCATCGCCCATCCGATCGAGGTCGGGCTGCTGCTGTTCGACGCCGGCGCCCCCGACGACGTGATCGCTGCCGGGGTCCTGCACGATTCGATCGAGAAGAGCGACACCGATACGGCGCAGCTACGCCGGCGCTTCGGAAAGCGGACCGCGGCGCTGGTGGCGGCCGTCACCGAGGACGACCACATCAGTGGCTACGCGACGCGCAAGGCGGCACTGCGCCGCCAGGCGGAGGCGGCGGGAACCGAGGCAATGATGGTGTTCGCCGCCGACAAGGTCTCGAAGGTGCGCGAGCTCCCGGTCGACGGGCCGGACAGCGAGGCGGAGACCGAGTCCCGAACCCGACAGCGCCGGCTGGCGCACTACCGCCGCTGCCTGGAGATGCTCGAGGCCCATCTCGCGGACTCGCCACTGGTCGGGCAGCTGCGGTCCGAGCTCGAGGCGCGGGCAGCCGTGCCGGCACGCCGGCGGGCGCTCGCGGACGCCGTCTGACCACCACAGGCGGGACCTAACCCGCGATAACCGCGTTGGTCAGCGGGTCGATCGCGGCGAGCCTGTCCGACAGATCGTCGCTGAGGCCGTAGCGGGCGGCGAGCGCGGCCGGTGCGGTATAGGTGAGTTTGGTCTGGCCCTCGTCGTCCCACACGAGCACCTTGAGCGGCAGGTCGAGCGCCGCGACGGGCACCGCCTGCATGACCGGCGTCCCCGCTTTCGGGGCCCCGAAGATCACCACCTTGGTGTCGCGCAACTCGAGGCCAGCGCGCTCGGCCTCGCCGCTGTGGTCGATCACGGCGAACAGCTTGACGCCCTTCGCTGCCAGCACATCGGAGAAGCGCGCCACGGTGTCCGCGACCGACACCGGGCTGACCTTGGTCACGAGCTGATCGTCGCTCATCGAATCGCCGTGCCCTCGGGCGCTGCGACGGGGGCGGTGAACTCATCCTCGTCGTCGACGGACTCGACTCGCCCGCGTGGCAGCCACCGAACCGCGACGATGAATGTCACCACCATCACGCCGGCCATGATGTAGAAGACGGTCTGCGTCGAATGGGCGAATGCGAGTTGCACGCTGTGGATCAGCGCCGGGGACCGCCCCGAGCCAGAGTTCGACCCGGCGCCGCTCGCGCTGAACGACGCGGCGACCCGGTGAGCCACGCCGTTGGGAACGCCGTGCTTGGTGAGCGCGGCGGTGACGTTCGTGTCGTTCCGGCTGATCAGAATCGCGCCGAGGACCGCCAACCCCAGGCTGGCGCCGAAGTTCCGGGCGGTCTGCGTGATGCCGGTGACCTCGCTGTAGCTGGTGCTCGGAGCCCGGTTGACCGCGTCGGTGCTCGCCGGGCCGAGCATCAGCCCGAGGCCACCGCCGGCGATGGCGATGTACAGGCTCTGCGCGCCGAGTGACAGGTCGGTCAGCTTCCCGGCGAGCAGGAAGAACCCGACCGCTCCGAGCGCGCCGCCGAGGACGACCGCTGGCCTCACGCCGCGCCGGTCCAACATGCGGCCGCCGACCTGAGCCATGATCACAAACCCGATGAAGAACCAGAGGATGTACTCGCCGGCCTGGGAGGAGTTCTTACCGAGCGCGACCTGGGCATAGACGCTCCCGAAGAAGAAGAACGGGACGAACACGATCGACATCAGCCCGAGGATGAGCGTGTCGGTCGCGAACCCACGGTCGGCGAAGATCTGGAGCCGCAACAACGGGTATTTGAGTCCGAGCTCGAAGCGGACGAATACGACCATCAGCAGCAGGCCGACGATCACGCAGATCCATGTCGCCGCGCTGCTCCACCCCCACACGCTCGACTGCTCGAACCCGAGCACCGTCAAGCCCATCCCGCCCGTGATCAGAGCCGTCCCGCGATAGTCGAGCGGCTGCGGCCGCGGCGCGTCATCCGGGCAAGAGATCTGGGTCAGGACGACGGCGATGATCGCCACCGGGATGTTGATCCAGAAGATCGCCCGCCAGGTCCACTGCGTGAGGAAGCCGCCGGCAATCGGCCCGATCGCGGTCAGCCCACCGGAGATGCCGAAGAAGATCGCCATCGCCTTGCCGCGCTCGCGCAGCGGGAACGAGGCCACCACGATCGCGACTGCGGCCGGGAACAACAGCGCGGCCGTCGCGCCCTGGACGACCCGGAAGAAGATGATCCACGGCTCGGCGATAGAGCCCTTGGGCGTGAGCCCGCACGCGGCCGACGCGATCGCGAAGCCGGTCACGCCGATCAGCACCATCCGCTTGCGGCCGAGCACGTCCCCGAGCTTTCCTCCGAACGCGAACAGCGCTGACAGCGCGAGCAGGTACCCGTTGATCACCCACTGGGTGCCGGTCGGGGACAGCGACAGCTGCTTCTGGATGTTCGGAATCGCGATCGCGACGATCGTCTGGTCGATGAACGTCATCGCAACGGCGAACACCATCGCGGCCAGTACGAGATTCTTGTTCGTTCTCATCCGGTCACCTCACCGATCAGGCCCTGGACACTGAACCGCCCCCCCCGGCAGGAAGAGGCTGTGGCCTGGCGCCAATCCTGATCCATCTCACGGCCGAAAACAAGAACAACTGGTTATAGGCTCGCCATGCGCTGGTGCACCAGCCGGACCGCCATCGAGCCCTCCCCGACCGCAGATGCCACCCGTTTGACCGAGCCCGAGTGGACGTCGCCAACCGCGAAGATGCCCGGGCGGCTCGTCTCGAGGAACAGCGGACGGCGGTCCTCATGCAGGTCGAGGTCCTCGCCACGCAGATCCCGCCCAGTGATCAGAAAAGAGTGTTCGTCCGCGGCGACCTGACCCCGGAGCCAGTCGGTGTGGGGATCGGCGCCGATGAAGACGAACAAGGCCCTGGCCGCGAGCTCGCGCGGTTCGCCGGTTCGCTTGTCGACGACGACGACCGCCTCGAGCTCGGTCTCGCCCTTCAGCTCGACGATTTCGGTGTAGGTCATCAGCTCGACCTGGGGACGCTGACCGAGCTCCTCGATCAGATACCGCGACATCGACTTCCCGAGATCGCCCGCCCGGATCATCAGGTGGCAACTCTCGGCGTGTCGCGAGAGGAACATCGCCGCCTGGCCGGCCGAGTTGCCGCCGCCCACGATCACGACCGGATCGCCCGCGCACATCTGCGCCTCCGCTTGGGTGGCGGCGTAGTAGACGCCGACGCCCTCGAACCGCTCGAGCTCGGGCAGGTCGAGCTTTCGGTACTGGGCACCCGTGGCGACGATCACGGTGCGCCCGTGGACCACCGACTCATCCGCGAGCTCGACCGTGAAGTGTCCGTCCTCGTGTGAGAGGCCGATCGCCTGGGCGGGCACGACCATGCGGGCGCCGAACCGGCGGGCCTGCAGAATCGCCCGCTCGGCAAGCTCACTGCCCGAGATCCCGGTCGGGAAGCCCAGGTAGTTCTCGATCCGGGCCGAGGTGCTGGCCTGGCCACCGAACGCGATCTTGTCGATCACCTGGGTGTCGAGCCCCTCAGAGGCCCCGTAGACGGCCGCGGCGAGACCGGCCGGGCCGGCGCCGACGATCACGAGATCGCACATCGGCGGCGGGGCGCCGCGAGACCCGAAGCCGAGGAGCCTCGCGACCTCCGCGTTGCTCGGGTTGCGCAGGACGCCGTCGCCGCTGATCAGGACCGGCGTGTCGGCGGCGTCGACCCCGAGCGCCCGCAAGAGCGCGTCGGCATCCTCGTCGTCCTCGAGGTCCATCCACTGGAACGGCATCCGGTTGCGGGCCAGGAATTCGCGAAGGCGGCGCGTGCACTGCGAATAGCGCGACCCGACCAGCTTCACCCCAGCACCCAAGCCGATCAGGATCTCGCGCCGCGCGAGGTACGCGCGGAGGACGATGTTGCTGAGCTCCTCGTCCTCGCTGACGAGCTGACGCAGCCGCCGCGCCGGGATCTGGATGACCTCGCCGGGGTCGCGCACGACCGCGGACAGATACGGCGGCGAGCCGGTCAGCAGATTGATCTCGCCTAGGAACCGGTGGGCGCCCTGGACGGCGATGATCCGGTTCTCGTGCCCGTAGCCCTGGACGATCACGACCGCGCCCGACTCGATCAGGAAGAAGTCGAAGCCGGCCTGTCCCTCACGGAATAGGACCTCGCCCGGCTCCACCTTCCGCATCTCGCCGACCGCGCGCAGCCGAATCCGCTGCTCGTCGCCGAGCCGCGGAAACGCGCCGTTCCGGTCGACCGTCTCCTCGAGCCCGGCTCCGAGCGGTTCGCTGCTCACGCTTGCTGCACGACGAACATCGCCTCGTCGACGTAGCAGTACGACCAGTCCTCGCAGCCGGCGACTTCGTCGGGCCGCGGCACGACGATCTCGTCGAGATGCGCGCAGATCGTGGTGGTCATCGCGCTGCCTTCGCCCGGGGGTTGATCAGCGGTGTGAGCGTGTGCTCGAGCTGTTCTCTCAGGTGCTCATGCTGGGGCGGCAGCCGCAGCGCCTCGCCGAGATGGGCGGGATCCTCGTCGATCGCGAAACCGGGGCTGGGGGTGGCGAGCTCGAACAGCACGCCGCTCGGCACCCGGAAATAGATGCTGAGGAAGTACTGGCGGTCGATCACCGGCGTCGGGTGCTCGCCGTACCTGGCGACGCGTCCGCGCCACTCCGCGTGCTCGTCGTCGCGATCGCACCAGGCGATGTGATGCACGGTGCCCGCGCCCTGGAACCCGCTCGCCGGCGGTGGATCGTCGTACGTGTAGGTCGCGCGTCGGCGGCCCCGGAGGACATACGCACCGGGCGCCGTGCGCTCGAAACCCATTCCCTCGGTCAGCAGCCGGTCCTCGGCGTCGGCGACGCGGTCGTACGCGCGCACGCCTTCGAATCCGAGCAGCGCGTGCTCGGGCGGGATGTCCTCAGCGCGGGCTCGCAGCGGCTCGTCACCGGAGTCGACCGCGGCAAACTCGAGCATGAGTCCCTCGGGATCCGCGAACGTGATCGCGCGGCCGATCGGGTCATGCGCGACATCGATGCCCTCGGACGCGAGCCGATCGGACCAGAACGTGAGCGCGTCGTCGGAGCCAACGCTCCAAATCAGCCGGTGGATCATGCCGGCGCCGGGGCGGCCGGGCGCCGCGTCGGGGAACTCGAAGAACGTCAGGATCGAGCCCGGCGCCCCCGTCTCGTCGCCGTAATACAGGTGGTACACGTCCGGGGCATCGAAGTTGACGGTCTTCTTGACCAGCCGCAGCCCCAGGACGCGCGCGTAGAAATCGACATTGCCGGGCGCGTCCGCTGTGATGCACGTGATGTGGTGAATCCCGTCAAGCTCCATGGTCCCTCGCTTCATCTCGTGTTCTCGCGCACCCCCACCATGACAAAGTCGTCAAGGCCGTTGGGGTGGAATGTTGTGGCGCTCCGGACGCGAGCGTCAGACGCTGAGCTACTGCCAGTATCGCTCGACGGTATCGGCGTCCCGGACGTGCGCCTGATCGGGGTCGGCGCCGGCGTCGCGCAGCGCGCGGCGCTGGCGTAGAAGGTCCCAGCAGCGGTCGAGTTCGATCTCGACGTCGCGCAGCCTCTCCTGGTCGGCTTCGAGCGCGTCGTCGTCGGCCACGTCCGACTGTTCGCGGGTCCGGAGCGCGCGCTCTTCGGCAACCAGGCTCTCGATGCGCGTGGTGATGCTTTCGTCGCTCATGCCATCAATCCTAACCCCGGTTGTGATTCACGACCTCGATGTTGTTGCCGTCGGGGTCGAACACGAACGCGGCGTAGTAGCCCGGGTGGTAGCGGGGCCGCTCGCCGGGGCCGCCGTTGCTGGCGTAGCCCGCGGCCGTGGCGGCCTCGTGGAACCGATCTACGACCTGGTTTTCGTGGCTTGGAAACGCCATGTGGAGGTGCTCCGTCGGCGGGCCTGGGACGAGCGAGAACGAACCCCCGTCGGCGAGTCGGAACTGGACGCGATCTGGCGTGTCGCCGCCCAGGCGCAGTCCCGCGTAGGACGCGATCGTCTCGTAGAACGCCCTTGCTCTGGCGACGTCGGCGACGCGGATCCAGAGATGGTCGATGCGCCCGCGGCGGTTCGGCCTCGAGTCGTGGACGGCTTCTGCGCTGTTGCCGTCCGGATCGAGCAGGAACGCGCCGTAGTAGTCCTCGCTGTACTCGGGGCGCGGCCCCGGCGGGCCGTCGTCGCGGTATCCGGCCTCGGTGCCGACTCGCCAGAACCGTTCGACCTGATCGCGCGACGGGGCGACGAACCCCACGTGGAGCCGCCGTGTGGGCGGATTCTGGGCGCTCGCCGCCGCCAGTGTGAAGTCCTCCCACTCCGAGAAGAGGTTCGTGCGGTAGCTCTCGTCGATCCCGAGCGTTCGGAGCACCGCGTTGTAGAAGTCCTCGGATGCCGCCCGGTCGGTGGCCCGGATCGTGACGTGGTCAAACATGGTGCCCGTGGGCGGGGACGTCCAGGGCCGGGTTCCGGTCGAAGAACCCGACCGGCTTCAGCCAGAACGAGACCGTGTCGACCGGCATCACCGGCCAGTCCTCGGGCCTCGTCACGTGGTTGATCCCGAACACGTACCAGAGCACAACGTCGGTGTTCTCGATCGATCGGTCGCGCGCGGTCCAGACGGGCAGGCCGGAGTCCTCGGCGCTCAGGTTCGGGAACTCTCCGCATGGCCAGCGCTCGTCGGGGCTGTAGCGGGTGACCCAAAGCGTGTGCTCGATCGCGTGCGCGCGGCGGACGACCGGCGAGTCGGGGTCGATAAGGGCCGGAATCGCCGCGCTCGCCTCGAGCTTGTAGCCCACCGGGGTGCCGAGCCCGTTGGCGACGTTGTCGTTCAGCACCTCCCAGGACCGCTGGCGCTGCCAGTCGTAGTCCTGGATGCCCTCGCGCTCCGTGGTTAGTGGCGTGAGCTTCTGGGTCAGGGCAAGGCCGTGAGGATTGTCCGGGCCGGTCGGCAGCGGCGCCGCCTCGGCGGCGTACACGGTGTTGGCCTCGCCGTCGACGTCGAGGTCGAGCCGCGCGACGATGAAGTGCTGATGGAACGGCGCGTACGTGCGCTCGTCGATCACCGTTCCGTACGGCGGCGGTTCGTCGCCGAACGGTGTCGTCACCATGATCCCGGTGGCGCGTACCTCGCACTGGATGTTCCCGTCCTGGTAGAAGCGCCAGTACACGAGGTACTCGTAGTTCGCCACCGTCGCGTGGAACGAGACCACGAGCCGCCGCATCCGCCGAGTCTCCGCGCCCGTGTTCTCGTCGACGTGCTTCCACAGGACGCCGTCGTCCTCTTCGTGGATGCAGATCGCGTTCTTGATGCCGTAAGGCTCGCCGCGCGAGTCGTGAAGGACCGCGTCGAGGTAGGAGATCTCGCCGAGGCAGTCGCATCCAAGCTCAAGCGAGGTCGTCATCAACCCGAGCCCCCACTCGCCGATGTCGAACGCGGTGCGGCGGTAGTGGTCGGGCGTCGGGTCGCGGTACGGCACGACCATCTCAGCGAACGACAGCCGGTGTGCGACCTTGCGGGTTCTTCCAGAGTCGTCGTACGTGAGGGTGTGAATTACGAGGCCCTCGCGGAAGTTGAACCCGAGTCGCATCGACCACTTCTGCCATTTCAGTTGGTTCCCGTTCAGAATGAACGAGGGTCCGTCGGGCTGAGCGATCTCGAGGGCTTGGAGGTCGTCCCGGAGTTTCTGCCCGGGCACGAGGTCCGGCGCGTATTCGCCCATGACCCGCGGCGGTTCGCCCGGGTCGCTGTCCTCGAGCTCGAGCAGCTCCATCGTGTTGAGGTCGACCACCGGATGCAGCCCGCTGAGCATGTTCGCGTACGGGTTCGCGTCGGGCGAGTTCCGGTGCCAGACGTCTGCCCAGCCGATCCGCCGGCCGCGGTAGCGCTCGGGTACGAGCTCCGCACCGTACGCCCACGTGTCGAACAGGACGAGGTCCAGGTCGGTGACGCCGCGCCTGTTCAGCGCCTCGATGACCCACGGATCGGTTCGGAGGGCGTCGTTGCACTCGTGGAACTCGTCGGGCGTCATCGGGGGGTGCTCCCCGGGCCGCAGCTCGTGCCAGCCGAGTATTCGCTTCTCTGTGAGCGACACGAGCCCCTTGTATGCGCCGCCGTCGTCGCGGTTCCAGCACACGATCTCGGCCTCGCGGTCCGGACTCCGGGTGCCGTCGCGTATGGCCTGTTTCGGCGGCTCCTTGAGGTCGATCGAGGCGAAGCGCCACCGGTCGTTGACGCCGCGCTCGGCCCTGATGAGGGTTGCGACGGCGCGGATCTCGTCGGCGGTGAGTGGGTCGAGGGGATGAGGAGAGCTCATGCGAGCCGAATCCTATGTGTAGGTTTACGCCCGATGCTCGACCCGATGCAACGGTGGCGCGAGTACGGCGAGAAACCCGACTATGCGGGGCCGCTCACGTTCGGCGGCGTCCCGTGCACGCAGGACGCGGCCGAGCTCGCCGGGTTCGACGTCGCGATCGTCGGCGCCCCCATGGACGAGCTCGTATCCGACCGGCCCGGAGCGCGGTTCGCGCCGCGCGCGATCCGTACCGCGAGCTGCCCGCCGGGGCCGCATCTGGAGACGCAGGTCGACGCGTTCTCGGACTTGCGGATCGTCGACTTCGGCGACGCGGCCGTCGTTCCCGCCCAGCCGCTGGTCAGCCACGCCGCGATCGAGCAGACCGTTCGCGAGGTAGTCGACGCCGGCCTGATGCCGCTGATCATCGGCGGCGACCACTCGATCACCGCGCCTGACGCCCGCGCCGTGGCGGCGAAGCACGGCCCGCTCGGGTTGGTGCACTTCGACACCCATACCGACACCGGCGAGGGGGTGTTCGGAGCGGTCCTCTCCCACGGGACCGTGATGCGGACGATCGTCGACGAGGGCGTAATCGAGCCGCGGCGGTACGTGCAGATCGGGCTGCGGGGCTACTGGCCGGGCGAGCCGGAGTTCTCGTGGCAGGCCGAGCAGGGGATCACGAGCTTGTTCATGCACGACGTGCGCGACCGAGGGATCCGTGAAGTTGTCACTCAGGCGATTTCCGTGGCCGGCCCCGGTCCGGTATTTCTGACCGTGGACATCGACGTGCTCGACCCGGCGTTCATCCCCGGCGGCACCGGGACGCCGGAGCCCGGCGGCATGACGACCGTCGAGCTGCTGTGGGCGGCGCGGACGGTGGCCGCCGAGCTCGACCTGGTCGGCGCCGACCTCGTCGAGGTGATCCCGACAGGTGTCGCGTCTGCGGATCCAGCCGCGCTGGCCGGCGAACGGGTCTTGCGCGAGATCCTCACTGGGATCGCGATCCGCAAGGGAAGCGACTGAGTTTTTCGTTGACTATGCGTGAAAATCGCAGTCGCTTCCGGACGGCGGCTCGCGGAGAACGTTGATCGTGCGGAAACGAGGGTCGCTGGCACCGTGGAGCCGCGCTCCGGTGGCGGCCAGCTCGGTCAGAAGGGCGACGATCTCGGCGGTGATCCGCTCTCCCGGGAGAAGCTGGGGCACGCCGGGCGGGTAGCTCGCGATCGACTCGCACGAGATCCGACCGACCGCGTCGGCGACCGGGACCACCTCCGCCTCGCCGAGGAACGCGTCGCGCGGCGGGACGACCATCTCGCCGAGCAGCATCTTCGCCGAGCCGACGATCGCGGAGGTCTCGCCGGGCTTCGCGATCCGCTTGACGGTCTCCTCGATGTCGCCGGCCAGCCGCCTGAGCGCCTTGGCGGTGTCGGCGAGGCCGACAATCAGGACGATCGTGGCCTGCGTCGGCAGTTCGACCTGGACGTCGTAGGAGCGCCGCAATGCGTCCGCGACCTCATAGCCGGTGCAGCCCGTCCCGCGCACGTCGACGACGATCCGCATCGGGTCGTACCCCGCGATCCCGGAGCGGCCGACAAGCGAGGCGTCGACCAGGCGGATCCCCTCGATCGTCTCGAGCTTCGCGCGCGCCACCGCGATCGCCTCGAGCGCCTCGTGCAACAGCTGCTCGCCGTGCAATGCGAGTTGGCGGCGGGCCCCGTCGAGCGAGGCGAGCAGCAGCGAGGACGGGCTCGTGGTGCGCAGCAGCCTGAGCACGCGCGCGATCGCCTCGGGGTCGATCCGCCCGCTCAGCCCGACGTGCAGCATCGCGCTCTGGGTGAGCGAGCCGGCGATCTTGTGGGTGCTGGTCAGCATCGCGTCGGCCCCCTGCGAGAGAGCCGTCGGTGGGAGCGCCTCGTGGAAGCCGAAGTGTGGCCCCCACGCCTGGTCGACCACGAGCGGCATCCCGAAACCGTGGGCCACCTCCGCCAGCGCGGCGATGTCGGCGGCCATCCCGTAGTACGTCGGGGAGACCACCCACGCGGCCCGGGCATCCGGCGTCGCCCGTAAAGCGGCGTCCATGCCATCGGGCGTGACGCAGTGCGTGATCCCGAGCTCCTCGTCGTACTCGGGAACTACGAAGCTCGGCAGTCCGCCGCTCAGAACGAGTCCGTCGACGACCGAGGAATGCGAGTTGCGCTGGACCACGACCCGCGCCCCCAAAGGAGCGAGCGCCAGGCACAGCGCGTGATTGCCCTGTGTCGCGCCGTTGGTGAGAAACCAGCTGCGGGCGGCGCCGAAGGCCTCGGCGGCCATCGCCTCCGCGCGCTCGTACGGCGTCGGCGACGGGCCGACGTCGATCCCGTGGATCAGCTGCGGCACGTCGGCGGCGAGCGCGTCGGGCCCGATCGCCTTGACCACGCCCGGGTCGGCCCCCGGGCCACCCTTGTGGCCCGGGACGTGGTAGCGGGCGGCGCCCCGGAACGCGTACTCGACGACCGCATCGAGGTACGGCGCGACGGGCTGTTCGGGGGTATGCGACCCGATCGCGACGTGAGTCACCTCATCGGTACTGCTCATGACCTCACGCTTCGATGTGGCTCATCACGTGCTTGATGCGCGTGTAGTCCTCGAGGCCGTAGTGCGACAGGTCCTTGCCGTAGCCCGAGTGCTTGAACCCGCCGTGCGGCATCTCGGCGACGAGCGGGATGTGGGTGTTGATCCACACGCAGCCGAAGTTGAGCCGCTTGGAGACGCGCATCGCCCGGCCGTGGTCCTTGGTCCACACGCTCGAGGCGAGCCCGTACTGGACGTCGTTGGCCCACCGGACCGCCTCGTCCTCGTCGCTGAACGGCTGCACGGTGATGACCGGGCCGAAGATCTCGGTCTGCGAGAGCTCGTCCTGCTCCTCGAGCCCGTCGATCACGGTCGGCTCGAAGAAGTAGCCCTTGTCGCGAGCGCGATGGCCGCCGGTGAGGACCTTTGCGTGGTCGGGCGCCCGCTCGACCATCCCGGTGACGTGGTTCAGCTGGTTGGCGTTGTTCAGCGGGCCGTAGAGCACGTCCTCGTCGGGCGCGCCGGTGGCCGTGCCCTTCGCCTGCTCGACGAGCCCGTCGACGAAGTCGGCGTGGACGCGCGGGGAGACGAGCACGCGGGTCGCCGCCGTGCAGTCCTGGCCGGCGTTGAAATAGCCGGCGACGGCGATCTCCTCCGCGGCTTTCGCGAGGTCGGCGTCGTCGAAGATCACGACCGGCGCCTTGCCGCCGAGCTCGAGGTGGACGCGCTTGACGTCGGTCGCGGCCGAGGCGGCGACCGCCATTCCCGCACGGACGCTTCCCGTGATCGAGACCATCTGGGGGATCTTGTGGGCCACGAGAGCGGCACCGGTATCGCGGTCACCGAGGACGACGTTGAACACGCCGGCGGGAAGGAACTCGGCCATCAGCTCCGCCATCCACACGGTGCTCGCGGGCGTCGTGTCGGACGGTTTGAGCACCATCGTGTTGCCGGCGGCGAGCGCCGGCGCCCACTTCCACACGGCCATCATCGCCGGGTAGTTCCAGGGCGTAACCGCGGCGCACACGCCGATCGGCTCGCGCCGGATGAACGACGTGTAGCCCGTCATGTACTCGCCGGCCGAGGTTCCCTCGAGCACGCGCGCGGCGCCGGCGAAGAAGCGGATCTGATCGACCATCGGCGGTACCTCTTCGGAGAGGACGAGCGCCTTCGGCTTGCCCGTGTTCTCGCTCTCCACTGCGACGAGCTCCTCCGCTCGGGCCTCGATCGCGTCGGCGATCTTCAGCAGCGCGAGCTGGCGCTCGGCCGGGGTCGTCTGGCCCCAGCTCTCGAACGCGCGCGCCGCCGCCTTGCAGGCCGCGTCGATCTCCTGGTCGGAGGACACGGCCGACTTCGCGAACACCTCTTCGGTGACCGGGTCGACCAGGTCCATCTCGTTGCCGTCGAGCGCCGCCGTCTGACCGTCGACGAAGTTGGTCAGAACTTTGGTCATAGCCTCTCCTTTGCGTCTTCGAAACGTTGGGTCATCATCACGCCGTCGGGCCAACGGTATTCCGCTCTGCCGGTCGCAGGGAAGTAGACGGCCGTATAAAGCGTCCCGAAGCCGCTCGCCAAACCGTCCCGGTGCAGCGGCTCCTCGAGGAACGCCTGCACCAACCGGTCGCCGCTCATCCCCGGGGTTCTGAGCAGCTCGAGCAGTCGCCGTTCGCGCTCGAACGTGCCGACCGCGCGCTCGTACTCGGGCCACTCGCCGCGGTGCTGGTGGTTGGTGGCGACGGGGACCGTCAGCACCTCGGGATCGCGGTCGGGACCGAGGCGGACGGTGGCGAAGTCGCCGCCGCGATCGAGCAGGGTGACGTTCTGGACCGCATGCACCGGAACTTTGGCGAGCACGCCGCAGGCCGTCTCAACGTCCTCGCACACCTCGAGCAGGTAGCGGATCACGAGCGGAATCCCGAAGCCGTCTCCGACCGCAGGCCGTCCCCCGAATGTGAGCGACGCCGCCAGACCGGCATCGTTGACTCCGTCGAGCAGCCCCCACAGGCAATCGCTCATCCCGATCACGCGGCGCCCGGTCCACGACGTGCGGTACACGATCCCCTCGACGCGCGACGCGGGGTAGTCGTAGTTGCGGACCAGAACCGGGCCCCCGTCGCCGGCGAACGCCGCCTGGGAGCACCCGACGACGAAGCCGGGCGGCCTGTACATCGACAGGAAGCGGGCGGCGAGCGGATCGCCGCCGGCGAGGTCCACAAGCCGCTCGAACGTCGGTGCGAGCTCGGGCATCCATTTCCGGAGCATCGCCGTGCACGTGCTCAGATCCGGGCGCGCCGACTCGCCCTCCTTCAGCCAGAAGGCCCGGTAGGCGGGCCACATCGCATCGAACGCCGCCTGCCAGTTCTCGCCGGGGCACGGCTCGTCGACCACCCGGAAGCCCGGTGGCGCGGTGTGCGCCGGCAGCAGCGGGAACTCGAGGTCTTCGGAGGTCGGCACAGCCCCAACGCTACACACGGCCCGATCGTCATCCGCGCTCGAGGCCGCACCAGCCGTCGATGAACAGCGCGAGTGTCTGCGCCGTCTGCAGGACCGACGGCAACGACACGCGCTCGTCGGCCCCGTGAATCGACTCGGCATGCGGCCCGAAGCAGACCGCCGGCGTTCCCGCGTAGAGAGCGAACGAGCGCGCGTCGGTGGTCGCGGTCGAGGCAATCAGCGCGGGGCGTGCGCCGGCCGCCTGCTCGGACGCGTCGCCGAGCGTGGACACCAGCGGCGACTCGTGGTCGAGGTTGTAGCCCTCGCACGCGAACCCGTCGTAGACGACCCGTGCCTCGAACCCGCCAGGCATGGCCGCCGCGCCCGCGGCGACCGCCGCCTCGACACGGGCCTTCAGCTCGTCGACGCCGGCGCCAGGGAACAGCGCGAGCCGGCAATGCAGGACGCACTCGGCGGCGACGGTCGAGGGCCAGTCGCCGCCGCGGATCATCCCGATGTTCAGGTTGATCGGATGGTCGTACACGTCAAACGGCGC
>Ga0335083_10002439_pt1 | contig 24516 bp, 29 predicted proteins | sample Lox_Sample_42_FD_206716 | JGI IMG/M metagenome (GOLD analysis project Ga0335083, IMG submission 206716) | Soil microbial communities from Loxahatchee National Wildlife Refuge, Florida, United States - Lox_Sample_4.2 | ecosystem: Environmental > Terrestrial > Soil > Wetlands | place: USA...
ATAACGGCTGTCCTCCCCTATTTCGGCTATGCGCGGCAGGACCGGAAAGCGGGATCCCGCACGCCGATCTCGGCCAAGCTGGTCGCCAATCTCATCACCGTCGCGGGCGCCAACCGAGTCCTGTCGGTCGATCTCCATGCCGGCCAGATCCAGGGCTTTTTCGACATTCCCACCGACAATCTGTTCGGCGCGCCGGTGATGTCGGTCGATATCCAGGCGCGCTTCCCGCAGGACAATCTGACGGTCGTCTCGCCGGACGTCGGCGGCGTCGTGCGCGCCCGCGCGCTCGCCAAGCGGCTCGACAATGCACCCTTGGCCATTGTCGACAAGCGCCGCGAGCGGGCCGGCGAATCGGAAGTCATGAACATCATCGGCGACGTGAAGGGCCGCTTCTGCATCCTGCACGACGATATCGTCGATTCGGCGGGGACACTGTGCAACGCCGCGCAGGCGCTCAAGGACAATGGCGCGACCGAGGTGGTCGCCTATGTGACGCATGGCGTGCTTTCGGGCGGGGCCGTGGCGCGGGTCGAGGGCTCGGCGCTCACCGAGCTGGTCATCACCGATTCGATCCTGCCGACCGACGCGGTCAACCGGAGCAGTCATATCCGCCTGCTCCCGATCGCGCCGTTGCTCGGCGAGGCGATTCGCCGCATCGCCGATGAAAGCTCGGTCAGCTCCTTGTTTGATTGAGTCTGTTTCGGCGTGGCCGAAACAGGGCGGCGCCAGCCCGCTCCCCCACCCGGCCTCCCATAAGGTACCATGTCTGGGTGGCCGGGTGGGGGAGCGGGCCGGTACCGAATTCCGCGTGAGCGGAACCTAAGAGCGCCGCGCCTCGCGGACCATCGAGCGCAATATCTGGCCCTGGCTGCGCGGCGGCGCGGGTTCGAGTTCGGCCAGCTCCCTGGGATTGAGCGTGAAGATGAGTTCCTCGGCCTGGCAGAAGCCGCGGACCCACTCCTCGCTCCGCTGCGCGAAATAATCGGTGGAAGCCGCTTCCATGGCCTCGACGATGGCCGATTGCGTGCGCGCGCCGGCCCATTGCATCATGGAGCGCCGATGGTCCGAGAAATGCCGGGCGACCGTATCGATCACGTCATCCGGCGCCTCCAGTTTGAGCTGGGCGAGCAGGTTGGTGGCCGCCAGCCTGTCCGCGCTCCAATAGCCTGCACTTGCCATAGCCGACTCCCCTGTCGATGCGCGCAGTTCGCCACGATCGGCCGGCGGGATCAATGGCTATCTTCAGATATGAATGAATCAGCGCAGCCACATCCAGGGGCCTGCCACCGGTCCGCCGAGCAGGGGATGCAGCCAGGTCGCGCCGAGCCAGATGATGATGCCACCGATCAGGATGAGCGGACCCGGCAGCGCGGCGCGCCAGCTCAGGCGCCCCGACAGCTGTGCGCTGAACGGGACATAGCCTGTCCGCGCCTGCCATTGACGCCAGGGCTCGCCGACGGTGCGCAGCTTCTTCCGGTCCTGTGCCAGCGAGCCGATCAAAGCGAGCAGCCCGATCCCGCCGGTCACGACCAGGTTTGCCGGCGTGCTCCAGATGAGCGCATGGCAGATTGCCCAGAGCATGAACGCCCACAGCATCGGATGCCGGGTGATGGCGAGGACGCCACGCGGCGCCTCCGGAAATCTTGGCTCACCGGTCGGGTCGACCATGGCGGGATTGCCGACGAGCGACCCGGCCAGCAGGATCGCGGCGAGCAGCATGGCGACCGTCACGATATTCCACAGCCAGACCGGCGCGACCCACAGTGGCGGCTGGCTGGGCGCGATTCTCGCCACATAGATGGTCGCCCCCAGCGTCAAGGCCGCGACAAGCGAATAGATGCCGAGAAAGCCGCGATCACCGACCACCCTCACCAGCGGGGCGCGCAGCGGATGAGAGAGAATGAGATGCGTGCCGACGAAACTCGCCATGGCGATCGCCAGCAGCGCGGTGCAGCTCATGTCGACCTCTCCTTCCCGGCGATTCTCATAGCACCAACCGTGCCGCACCAGAATGACCCGCTGGCCTTCCGGGTCGGTCGCTGCCAATAGGGCGGCATGAGCGTCCCCCGCCTCCCGACCTCCGGGCATGAGACTTTCGTGCTGCTCGACGACGCCAGCCGAAAGGGGGCGAGCGCGGCGGGCGAGGGCAAGTCGCTGCTGTTCCGCGATCCCGTCGGCGTTGTCCGCGCCGATCGGTTGGCGCAGGTGCTCCCGGCCCTCGCGGAAGTGGCGCGCGCCGCCGACTATGGCCTGCATGCGGCGGGCTATCTGAGCTACACGGCCGGCCATGCATTCGAGCGGCGCTCGGCCGGCTATGAGCCGCGCGAGGGGGATACCGGGCCGCTGCTCTGGTTCGGCCTGTTCGAAGCGCCGGTCGCGATCCCCTCGGCCGCCGTGCCCGATCTGCTCCCGCCGCCGGATGCCGCTGCGACGGGCGCGGTCACGCCGATGATTTCGCGCACGGATTATGACCGCGCGATTGGCAAGGTGCTCGACTATATCGTCGCCGGCGACATCTATCAGGCCAACCTGACCTTCCCGGCCGCCGTCGATTTTCCCGGCGATCCGCTTGCCGCCTATGCCGCGATCCGCCCGCGCCAAGAGGCCGGGCATGGCGCGCTCATCCGCCATGACGGGCGCCATATCCTGTCCTTCTCGCCGGAGAGCTTCTTCGCGCTTGATCATGGCCGCATCATCACCCGGCCGATGAAGGGCACAGCGCGGCGCCTCGCCGATCCGGCAGAGGATGAAGCCGCCGTCGCCGAGCTGGCTTCCGATCCCAAGCAGCGCGCCGAAAATCTCATGATCGTCGACCTTCTGCGCAACGACATCTCGCGCGTCGCGAAGCCGGGCAGCGTCAAGGTACCGGCGCTGTTCAAGGTCGAGACCTATCCGACCATTCATCAGATGGTCTCGGTGGTCGAGGGGCGGGTGCGGCGCGGGCTAGGGCCGGACGAGGTCATTCGCGCGCTTTTCCCCTGCGGATCGATCACCGGCGCGCCCAAGCTGCGCGCCATGGAAGTGATCGCCGAGGTCGAGCGGTTCGGGCGTGGTCTCTACACCGGCAGCATCGGTCATATCGCGCCGGACGGCAGCGCAAGGTTCAATGTTGCGATCCGCACCATTTCGGTGGAAAATGACGCCCGCCATGGGGTCCTTGGCCTTGGATCGGGTGTCGTCGCCGACAGCCGGCCCGCGGCCGAGTGGCAGGAATGTCTGGACAAATCGCGCTTCCTGCAGGCGCAATAGGAGGATATTTGAAGGACCTCGTCCGTCCGGTTACATCTGTGGCGCGCTTCGATCTCATTGAGACCATGGCTTTCGATCCCGAGCGCGGCCTGCCGATGCTCGATCTGCATCTGACGCGGCTCGGCAATAGCGCCGATGCGCTCGGCTTCCGTTTCGATCGCCACGCCCTGCGCAATGACCTGCAGGCCGCGACCTTTCCGCTGACCGGCGCGGCGCGCGTCCGCGTGTTGCTCGGGCGCGATGGCGAGGTGGCGATCGAGGTCGGCCCACACCGCGCCTGGCCGCATGCGATCGTGCCGGTCAGCATCCAGCCACGCGCGGCGCGGTCCGATGACATCCGCTTGCGCCACAAGGCCACCGACCGCAGCATCTACGATCAGGCCCTGCGCGCCGGCGGCACGTTCGAAGTGCTGCTGGTCGACACCGAAGGCTATCTGACGGAGGGTTGCTTCTCGACGATCTTCGTCGAGCGCGGCGACACGCTGGTGACGCCGCCGCTCAGCCGCGGCCTGCTGCCGGGCGTGCTGCGCCAGAGCCTCATCGACCTGGGCGAGGCGGTCGAGGGGGAGTTGACGCCGCGCGACCTCGAAGAGGGATTCTTCATCGGCAATGCCGCCCGCGGCATGGTCGCCGCGACGCTGGTTGCGCCGCAGGGCTGAGCGGACTATGGACCGCGCCGTCCGGCCCGCGCCGGACGCAAATTGCCCAGCCAATCCCAGACAGGAGACCACAATGCCCCGGACCTCGGCGGCTCTCGGCCGCATCCAGCCCAGCGCGACGCTTGCCATGACCGACAAGGTCATTGCGCTCAAGCGCGAGGGCAAGGACATTATCGGTCTGTCGGCGGGCGAGCCGGACTTCGACACGCCGGACTTCGTCAAGGAGGCCGCGATCGAGGCGATCCGCAAGGGCCAGACCAAATATACCAATGTCGACGGCACCGCCGAGCTCAAGGAAGCGATCGCCGCCAAGTTCAGGCGCGACAATGATCTCGACTACAAGACAAGCGAGATCAGCGTGAACTCGGGCGGCAAGCATACCTTGTTCAATGCGCTGGTCGCCACCGTCGAGGCGGGTGATGAAGTCATCATCCCGGCGCCCTATTGGGTGAGCTACCCCGACATCGTCAATTTCGCGGGTGGCACGCCGGTCATCATCTCGGCCGGCGCGAACCAGCTCTACAAGATCACGCCCGAGCAGCTCGAGGCGGCGATCACGCCGGCGACGCGCTGGGTGCTGCTGAACTCGCCGTCCAACCCGACGGGCGCGGCCTATTCGGGCGAGGAGCTGCTGGCGCTCGGCGAAGTGCTGCGCCGCCACCCGCAGGTCATGATCATGACCGACGATATGTACGAGCATGTCTGGTACGCGCCGACGCCGTTCAAGACGATCGCGCAGGTTTGCCCGGACCTGTATGAGCGCACGCTCACGGTCAACGGCTGCTCCAAGGCCTATTCGATGACCGGCTGGCGCATCGGCTTCGCGGGCGGGCCGCAGTGGATCATCAAGGCAATGGCCAAGCTCCAGTCGCAGTCGACCTCCAACCCCTGCTCGATCAGCCAGGCGGCGGCGACAGCCGCGCTCAACGGCGACCAGAGCTTCCTCGTCGCCCGCAACGAGGCGTTCCGCAAGCGCCGTGACCTGGTCGTGCGCATGCTCAATGAGGCGCCGGGCGTGCATTGTCCGACGCCTGAAGGCGCCTTCTATGTCTATCCGGACGTGTCGGGCTGCATGGGCAAGACGACGCCGGGCGGCCAGCGCATCGAGACCGACGAGCAGCTCATCGACTATTTCCTGGAGAGCAAGGGCGTCGCGGCGGTCCATGGCGGGGCCTTTGGCCTCGCGCCGGCCTTCCGTGTGTCCTACGCCACGTCCGAGGAAATCCTCGCGACGGCATGCACCCGCATCCAGGAGGCCTGCGCCGCGCTTCGCTAAGTGCCGGCAGCGCCGTCGCTCGGCGACGGACCACTCGCAACCGTTTCCACGTCAGGTGTGTAGTGGAACACGTCATCCACCCGCTTGCCGAACACATGGGCGATGCGGAACGCGGCTTCGAGCGAGGGCCAGTAGCGCCCCTGCTCGATCGCCGCGATGGTCTGGCGCGTCAGTCTGGCGCGCTGGCCCAGCTCTGCCTGCGACATGTCCGCGGCGAGGAAACGCAGCAACCGGACATCATTCGCGAAACGCTCAGAAGGCAAGACGCGCTCTCCGATAGCCGTGGATGACGAGCAACTGGCGCAGGATTTCGCTGATCACGATTGCAAGCAGCGCCGCATTCACGATCTGCCAGCCGGTCTTGCTGAAGGGCATGATACAGCCGACCGAAATCATGCCGGCGAGCAGGGCGAAATAGGCTGCCCGTGTGGACCGTGCGTCAATGGCGCGATCACGTTCATCCTCGCCAAGGTCTTCGGCGTGACCTCGTATCGCGAAGAAGATGTTGCCGCCGATCGAGAGCAGGGCATGGCAAGTCGCGACGACGGCGAACAAGGCGATGCGCGCGCCGAATGTCGCCAGTCGATCCGGGAATGCGAGAAGGATCGTGAAATAGACGAAATAAGCGGGGCACAGGGTGAGGAGTCCGATCCAGGCCCTTCGTTCGACAAGCGACATGACTTGACCTCCACGTTAATTCGGATTGGCATAATGTTATATTAATTTGACATCATGTCAAAATGAATTACGGGCGCCTTTTTCGACTCCCCTCTGCGCCACATTGCTCTGGGCCGGAAAAGCGAAAACCCTCGCCCGGGGGAGCGAGGGTTTTCTTTTTTGGTCCTCTCGAAAGGGGTGACCCCCGGCACGATGGGGACTGTTGGGTGCCGGGGGCCATATGACCGGCGACGGTGGACCAGAACCGCCGCCGATCAAGCTTGTACCGCTTGAACTTAGCGGAGCAGGCTCAGCACGCCCTGCTGCGACTGGTTCGCCTGAGCGAGCATCGCGGTCGAGGCCTGGCTGAGGATCTGGTTCTTGGCGAGGTTGGTCGACTCCTCGGAGAAGTCGGCGTCCTCGATCCGCGAACGGGCGTCGGTCAGGTTGGTGACCTGCGAGGTCAGGCTGTCGACCGTCGTGTTCAGACGGCTCTGCACGCCACCGAGCGTGGCACGGCTCGCCGAGACGGTGTCCATCGCGGTGTTGAGCGTGGCCAGTGCGCTGTCGGCGCCGCTCTGCGTCGAGAAGTCGATCGAGGCCAGACCCAGGGTGGTGAGGTCCATCGCCTTGATTTCGACGTCGACGGTCTCGCCCGAGTTGTTGCCGGTCTGGATGGTCACCTTGGTGCCGGTGCCGCCCGTGATCGAGGCCGAACCGTTCAGCAGCGAGATGCCGTTGAAGGTCGTGCGGCCGGCGATCGCCGTGATCTGCTGCTTGAGCTGCGAGACTTCCGCCTGGATGCCCGTGCGGTCCGTATCCGAAACGGTGCCCGAAGACGCCTGGACGGCCAGTTCGCGCATACGCTGCAGGATGTTGGAAACTTCGCCCATCGCGCCTTCGGCGACCTGGGTGACCGAGATGCCGTCATTGGCATTGCGGATGGCGGCGTTCAGACCACGGATTTCCGAGGTCATCTTGGTGGAGATGGCAAGGCCGGCGGCGTCGTCGGCGGCCGAGTTGATGCGCTTGCCGGTCGACAGACGCTCCATGGCCTGCTGCAGGCCCATGTTCGCGGTGTTGGTGGCATTCTGGGCGCGGAGCGCCGCAACATTGGAAGCGATAACAGTCATGTGGAAATCCTTTCCCGCTCTTGAATGAAGTCGCTGCCGTTCGGCGTTGGCGGCCTCGAACACCCAAAACGGACGCGGACGCGAAACTTTTATGCACGCGTCGAAATTTTTCTTTTTTTCTTTCCCGATGATGGAGGGCGTGGCCCATCGTGCGCGCGGGAGTCTGCTTGTCATCGGTGGAGAGCCGCTGAAATCCGTCGAAAACCGGATCGCGGCGACGAGCGGCAGAGTTTTGCCGCTGACCGGCAAGGGATCGCCGTACTTAACGGAATGATAAGCATTTCCGGTGAGATTGTGTTCATCGAAGGGGGCTCGGCTCGGGGGAGCAGGGCCGGAATTTCGGGGACCAGAACTCATGTTGCCTGTCGACATGAGCCAGCGCGTTCACCGGCTGCTGCCGGATCTCGAAGCGTGGCTCGACACTGCCAGTTACACCGTCCGCATCGTCGGGGCCGAAGCGCCGCGCGGCAAATCCACCGTCCGCATCCTGCTCGCCGAGGAAATCGCGCAAGCAACCTGCCGGGACGTGCTGATCGAGTGGCTGGCGGGCGACAAGGCGGGTGAACCCAGGCTGATGCCGGCGGCTGACGGTTATCCGGCGCGCATTGCCTTTGGCGACGCCGATCGCGACATGGCCTTCGCTCTCATCGCGGAAATGCTGCGCCCCGAGCGCATGCCGGCGGTGGGCGACGAAAGCAGCGCCACGCTGATGCGCCTCGCCGCGCGCATCGCCGCCAGCGACGCCACCGTCCTCATCCAGGGCGAGACCGGCACCGGCAAGGAAGGCATTGCGCGCTTCCTGCACGACAATTCGCCGCGCGCCGACCGGGATTTCATCGCCGTCAACTGCGCGGCGCTGCCCGAAACGATGATGGAAGCCATGCTCTTCGGCCACAAGAAGGGCAGCTTCACGGGCGCCGGCCAGTCTTCGGACGGTCTCTTCCTCGCCGCGAACGGCGGTACGCTCTTCCTCGACGAAATTGCCGAACTGCCGATCGCGCTCCAGGCCAAGTTGCTGCGCGCGCTGCAGGAGGGCGAAGTCCTCCCCGTCGGTGCCACGCACCCGGTGCCGGTCAACGTCCGCGTCATCGCCGCCGGCAACCGCGATCTCGCGATCGAGGCCGAAGCGGGCCGGTTCCGCTCGGACCTCTACTGGCGCCTCAATGTGATGCCGCTGCACCTGAAGCCGCTCGCCGAGCGCCCGGGCGACATTGCCGCGATCACCGCCGCTTTCCTGCTGCGCCACCAGGGCGTCGTCTTTTCGGCCGCCAACCCTTTCGCCTGGCCGACCGCGGGCGCGATGCATCGCCTCAAAACCCACGGCTGGCCGGGCAATGCCCGCGAGCTGGGCAATGTCCTTCAGCGCGCCATCGTGCTGCGCGAGGGCGACCGTATCGAGGTGAGCGACCTCAATCTGGCCGGGCCCTGCGCCACGCCGGTCGCCATGCCGATGGCTGCGACCGTCACGCTGCACGATGTGACCCGCGCCTCGAAGATCGACGCCATTCGCGCCGCGTTGCGCGATACGGGCGGGCACCGGGCGCGCGCCGCCCGCATGCTCGGCATTTCGGAACGAACCCTTCGCTATCGCCTCGCGGAAATGCGCGAGCTGGCGATCGCGGGCTGAGCGGGAGGCACTAGACCATGGCCGGACTTTCCGTCGACAATGTGCTGGCGCTGCGCCAGTCCATCCTCCAGCGCAACAGCGCGCTCCAGGACGTCGCCAAGGGCGCGGCGTCGGGAGCACCCGCCGGCGCGGGCAACACCGACTTCACCTCGGCGCTCAAGAGCGCACTCAATGAAGTCAACGACATGCAGATCAACGCCAACGACCAGGCGACCGCCTTCGAAAAAGGCGAAACGACCGACATCGCGGCGGTGATGCTCGCCAAGCAGACCGCCTCCGTCGGCTTCGAGACGACCCTGCAGGTCCGCAACAAACTCCTGTCCGCCTACAAGGACATCATGAGCATGCCGGTGTAATCTAGATGAGCGACGCGAACCTCACCATGGCTGACGGACAGGCAGCCCTTTCATCCGGCCTCCCGGCCCTCGCCGGCCGCGGCTTTGGCGGCGTGGACGGGCTGCGCCTGCGCCTCACCGGCTTCTTCAACGATCCCGCGATCAAGCGCAGCCTGCCCATGGCCGGCCTCATCGGCGTGACCGCGCTCGCCGGCGCGGCCTGGCTGGCGCTGCGCGAACCGCCGCAGCGCGACCTGTTCCGCGGCCTGCCGGACAGCGACAAGGCCGCCGTCGCCGACGTGCTCGGCAAGGCCAACATCAAATATGATTTCGACCAGTCAAGCGGCGCGATCACCGTCTCGGACGACGATTATTTCAAGGCCAAGATGAAGCTGGCCGCGGCGGGCCTGCCCAAGAGCGCGCCCGATGGCGACACGCTCATCAACACCATGCCGATGGGCGCGAGCCGCGCCGTCGAAGGCGAAAAGCTGCGCGCAGCCCGCGAGATGGACCTTGCCCGCACCATCGAAGCCATTGATTCGGTTGTGCAAGCCCGCGTCCACCTCGCCATCGAGGCACCGAGCATCTTCCTGCGCGAGCAGAACAAGCCGACCGCCTCGGTCATGCTCCAGCTCGCCGGGGGCCGCTCGCTCTCCGAGGCGCAGGTCGAGGCGATCGTCCATCTCGTTGCGTCCTCCGTGCCGGACATGTCGCCCGACAGCGTCTCGGTGGTCGACCAGAACGGCCATTTGCTGAGCGAGAATACCGGCCCCGGCGCCGAGACCGACCGCCAGATCCAGACCCAGTCGCGCATCGAGGACCGTTACCGCCAGGCCGTGATCGCGCTGCTGACGCCGATCGTCGGCGCCGACAAATTCTCGGTCGAGGCGCATGCCGAAGTGAATTTCCAGGAGCGCCAGGCGACGCGCGAAAGCTATCCGCAGGATGAGGTCGGGCCGAACGGTCAGCCGACTCAGGCCGCGACCCGGCTGCGCACCGAGCAGGGCAGCTGGAATGCGGACAACGCTGCCAAGGGCGGTGCCGGTGGCAATGCGCCCGGCGGCGTTCCCGGCGCGTTGCAGGCCAGTGCCCCGCCCACACCGACTTCGCCCGGCGCGCCGCCGCCCACGCTCGCCGTTGGCCAGCAGGGTGCGGCCCAATCCGGCGCGGCGGCAGGACCCGGCGTGCCCGGCGAGCCGCCCTTCAAGACCGCGGAGACCTTCAATCGCGACTTTGCGCTCGATCATGAAGTATCGGTGACGCGTGATGCGGTCGGCACGGTCAAGCGCCTGTCCATCGCCGTCGCGCTCGACAATGGCCCTGATGGCAAGCCACGCTCGCCGCAGGAAGTCGCGGCGCTCGAGAGCCTCGTCAAGGGCGCGGTCGGTTTCGACCAGACCCGCGGCGACGTGGTCGCGCTTTCGGCGCGCAAGTTCGTGGCCCCGGCCGACCCGGCGGACCTCAAGCCCTGGTATGAAGCCGGCTGGGTCTCGCTGCTGGCACGCAACATCTCGGCCCTGCTTGTCACGATCGTCCTCATCGTCGGTATCGGTCGCCCGCTGCTCAAGCGCTGGGCGACCGCCAAAGCGGAAGAAAAGACGATCCGCGCCGAGCGCGCGCAGCAGATCGGCAGCGAGATCAAGCTCGAGCTCGCCAATGCCGCCGTGCACGATCCGGGCCGGCCGGTCACGCTCGACATGATCAGCTCGACCCATGACTATACCAACCGGGCCGCGCTCATCCGCAATTTCGTGAAGCAGGACCCCGACCGCGCCGCGCTCGTCGTGCGCGATCTCCTCAAGGATGGAGCCAAGGCCGATGGCTGAGGGAAATAGCGAGCTGCGCGGCAGCGCCGCCGCCGCCGTCCTGCTGATGCTGTTCGACGAGGACGAGGCGGCGGAAATCCTGTCGCGCCTCGAGCCCGAGGAAGTGCGCCAGCTCGGCTATGCGATGTACGACGTTGCCGATGTCGAGGTGTCGGAGGTCAACGCCGCGCTCGACCAGTTCGTGAAGAAGGCCAAGGGCCGCACGACCATCGGCTATGGCGCGAGCCAGCATATCCGTGGCGCGATGCACAAGGCCCTCGGCCCCGAGCGCGCCGACAACATGCTCGCCAAGATCACGCCGCCGACGCGATCCAACAAGCTCGGCATGCTCAAATGGATGGAACCGGCGGAAATCGCCGGCGTCATAGAGGGCGAGCATCCGCAGATCATGGCGATCGTGCTTGCCCATCTCGATGCCAGCGCCGCGGCGCTGGTGCTGCAACTGCTGCCCGCCGAGTTCCAGGACGAGGTGGTCTATCGGGTCGCGACGCTGGGTCCGGTGAGCAGTGAGGCGATCGACGATCTGGAGCATCTCTTCTCCGGCCACGGGACGCAGAAGGTCTCGACCGGCACCGCGACCAAGCGCGGCGGCACGACCGACGCCGCGGCGATCATGAACAACATCCGCAAGGACATGGAGCAGCGCATCATCAAGGCGCTCAACAAGCGCGACAAGCAGGTGGCGCAGTCGATCGAGGACGAGATGTTCATCTTCGAGAACCTGCTCGAGCTCAGCGAGAAGGATCTCGGTACGCTCATGCGCGGTGTCGACAACGAGCAGCTTGTCGTCGCGCTCAAGGGCGCCTCCGACATGCTGCGCACCAAGATTCTCGGCTGCATGTCCGCGCGCGCCGCCCAGTCCATCCAGGACGAGATGGAGGAGCGCGGTCCGATGCGCCTCGCCGACGTGCTCGAGGCCCAGAAGGGCGTCATCGCCGAGGCACGGCGCATGGCCGAAGACGGCACCATCCAGCTTGGCGGCCGGAGCGACGACTATGTTTAGAGTGCGCGCTCATGGTCTGCAGCGGCCGGGACGGAGCGAGATTTGGTTCAGTGCAAGGCGAGAGGAGGGAGCGATGTCGAGGCATCGTGACCGACGATCAACGCAGCAATGGACCAAATGTCGCCCGCCGCACAGCGGTCGCCAGCCAAGCGCCGCTGGCGTCGTCGCTTGCTTGCGCGTAGCAAAAACTACGCGACTGCGCCGCGCTCCTAGCCAGCAATGCTTTGCTGGCGATCACGGCCGGTGCAGACCATGAGTGCGTACTCCAAGATTTGGCGGGGCGACGAAATGCCTGCCACGCCGGTCGGAGGCTTTGGAAGTTTCGGCTCGATCGGTCGCCAGAACAGCGGCTTCAAGTCCATGTATTCGGACGATAAAAACGGGAAGCCCTGGAGCGCGATGGGGTCCGGCGGAACCGGGCGGGCGGAAGAGGTCGACCCGATCGAGGAAGCTTCGCGCGAAGCCTTCCTGCAGGGTTTCCGCGAAGGTGAGCGCGTCGCGCGGGAGTCCGCCGACGCCGACAATGAAGCGCGCATCCTGCTCGCCAATGCCGTGCAGCATATCGCCCAGTCGGGCGAGGGGACGCTGGCCGCGATGCTCTCGCAGGCCGTGATCCGCCTCGTCGGCCAGATCATGGGCGATGTCAGCCTCGACGAAGCCGTGCTCAAGGACCGCTGCGCCGCCGTCGCCGCCTGCATCGACAGCGATGAGGCGCATGTTCTGGAGGTCAGTCCGGACGACCTGCACCTGCTCGAGGAAGAGGCGACGGGCGTGACGCTCGCCGCCAATCCGGACCTGCCGCGCGGCACGGTCCGTCTCGCCACCGCCGACGGCTGGGTCGAGGACGGGCCCGACGTTCGTCTGGCGCGCTTGAAGGCGCTGCTCGACGACATGGAGGGCCGGCGATGATGCAGGCCCAGCTTGCCCAGGCGGGCAAGCTCCTCGACCATCTTCAGGTCACCAACCGGGCGCCGCGCCATGTCGGCCGCCTGGTCGGCCATGACGCCGGCATGCTGGAGGTGACCGGCTTCAACCGGCCGATCGGCGCCGGCGCGCGCATCATCGCCGCTGACGGCCGGCCGGTTCGCGCCGAAGTTGTTGGATTCAAGGGAAATCGTGCGGTCCTCGTGCCGCTGGACCTGGATGCGCCGCTTGAAAATGGCGCGCGCGTCGAGCCGGACAGCGCCGCCAACATGGTCCAGGTCGGCGATGGCCTCATCGGCCGTGTCATCGACGCGCAGGGCCAGCCGCTCGACCGCAAGGGGCCGGTGCTCGCCAATGCCCAGTGGCCGCTGGGCGGCGTGCGCGGCAATGTGCTCGACAAGGGCCGGGTGCTGGAAAGCTTCGATCTCGGCGTGCGCGCGGTCAACGCGCTGCTCACCGCCGGGCGCGGCCAGCGCATCGCTATCATGGCGGGCTCGGGCGTCGGCAAGTCGGTGCTCATGGGCCAGATGATCGCCGGCACCGAGGCGGATATCGTCATTGCCGGGCTGATCGGCGAGCGCGGCCGCGAGGTCAGCGATTTCCTCGAGACCAAATTGAAGCACCAGATGCACAAGAGCATCGTCGTCGCGGTGCCGGCCGACCATCCGCCGGTGCTGCGCCTTCGCGCCGCCGCGCGCGCGACCGCCATCGCCGAATATTTCCGCTCGCGCGGCAAGCAGGTGCTGTTGCTGATCGACTCCCTGACCCGCTGCGCCCATGCCCAGCGCGAAATCGGCCTGTCGCTCGGTGAGCCGCCCGCGATGAAGGGCTATCCGCCCTCGGCGCTGTCGCTCATCCCGCGCCTCGTCGAGCGCGCCGGCGTCGACACGCGCTCGGGCGGATCGATCACGGCGCTCTACACCGTGCTCGCCGATGGCGACGACAATGACGACCCGATCGTCGACACCGCCCGCGCCATCGTCGACGGGCATATCATCCTCTCGCGCCAGTTGAGCGAGCAGAGCATCTTCCCGGCGATCGACGTCGGCCGGTCGCTCTCGCGCGTCATGGCGGACATCGTCGACGAGCAGCATCTTGCCGCAGCGGCAAATTATCGCCGCCTCTGGTCGGCCTATGAGGAAAATCGCGACCTCATCCTGATGGGCGCCTATCGCCCCGGCAACGACCCCGTCATCGACGAGGCCGTGGAGCGCCGCCAGCAGTTGCTCGGCTTCCTGCGCCAGAACGCCAAATCGACCATCGACATCGAGTCCAGCGCCGCCGCGCTGATCGCGGAATTCGGCCAATGAGCCGGCTCATCAATGCCCGCAAGCGCCTCCTCAGGGTGCGCGACGTACAGCACAGCCAGGCGGTCGCGGCGGTGGTCTCTGCGCGCGACGAGGCGGCCCAGATCGCGGACAATGCGGATCGCATCGCCAAGGTGCGTACGCAGCTGTTCGAGGAGAAGGGCGCCACGATTGGCGCGAGTCTTGCATCGCAGCGCGAGCTGGCCAGCCGTCTCGAAAGGGCGGGCCGGCAATTGGACGGTGCGCTGTACGACGCGAACCTGCGGATCGACGCCAGGGACGCCGAACGGATCGTCGCCGATCGCGATCGCGAGATCGCCGAGCGGTTGAAGGACAAGGCTCAGGCTGCCCGCGAGGCGCAGCGTGAGAAGCGGCTGCAGGCTCTGCCGAGCTATCGCCGCATGGCAGTGAAGGGGACTGATTGATGACCGATGTTGCGGCTGTCGCGAGCAGCGCGAGTACCAATGCCGGATCGGGCGCCGCCAATGGCGGTGCCGCGAAGGGCGCTGGCACGGCGCTCGACGGCGCCTTCGCGGCCATTTTCGGCGCGGCCGGCGGCAGGAAAGCCGGCAAGGACACCGAGGGAACGGACGTGAAAACGGCTGTGCAGGCCAAGACCGGCACGCAGACGCTCGACACCGCCCAGGTCAAACCCGACGGCGCACAGACCGATGAAACCACCACGGCCGAGACCGATCCCCAGGCGGTGCTGGCCGAGGCCGGCACCAAGATCGATGCGGCAGCCACGCCGGAGACCGACGCGAAACCGCGCAAGCCAGGCACACGCCGCAAGAACGACACTGACCAGGACAATGCCCAGGCGCTCGCGCTGGCGGGCGCTTTCGCGGTGGCCGCGCCCAATGCACAGCAGGTTGCGCAAGGCAAGCCGCAGGCCAGCTCCGCCGTTGCCGGCATCCAGGCCCTCAAGACGGCCGCGCCGGTTGCGACGGGCGTTGCCGCGGCGGCCAAGCCCGATGCGGATGCTGCGGCGGCAGCCAGTGCCACGGCGATGATCAAGCCCGACACGGACAGCGGCAAGCCGGGCACCGGCAAGGATGCGAAGCCTGCGACCACCGCTGCCACCACCGCTACCCAGCCGCAGCCCGTAGCGACGCCGGCCGGCAATGTCGTTGCCGATGCCGCCGGTCAGCCGGGCGGCCAGGCAGGCGATCCGCGCAGCGGCAGCCGCAATGGCGGCCGCGCCAGGGATCAGGACCAGCCCGCGGCGTCACAGCGCGCCGCCAATGACGACACGACCCCGACCGTGACCGCTGGCTCGTTGCAGGACATCATGCAGTCGCTGCCGCCGGTCCTGCAGTCGCAGCTCGGTGCGACCGATATCGCGGCGACCTCGTCCCTGCCGACGGTTTCGACCGGCGACCAGCTGAGCAATCAGGCCATCGACATGAGCGTCTCGGGCCAGTGGATCGACCGGATGGCGCAGGAAATCGCGACGCTGGCGGCGGGCACCGGCCATAGCAGCTTCCAGCTGAGCCCGCCCAATCTCGGCAAGATCCAGGTCGATCTCGTGCAGAGCGGCGGCCAGACCAATGTCCGCATCCAGACCGAAACCGACGAGGCGACGCAGCGCCTGCGCGACGGCCAGAGCGCGCTCGAGGCCAATGCCCGGGTGGCGTCGCTCTCGCTCGGCTCGGTCAGCATCGAGAAATCGCCGGTCGCGTCCGATTCGGGCCGTGACCCCGGCCAGCGCCAGGCCCCCGATTCGGGCACTGGCCAGCAGCAACAGCAGGCGAGCGCGCAAGCCCAGGGCCAGTCCGGGCAAAATCGTGGCGGCGCCGGGCTTAATCAGGGCGGCTTCGGTGCCGTTATGGGTCAGGAACAAGAGGCCGACACCGGCGTGGCCGCGGGCGTGGACCGTGCCAGCGATCCGGGCGTTCGTTTCGCCTAAGGGAGCATTGAGATGAGCGAGATCGTGGCCGAGGACGGCGCCAAGAAGAAAACCGGCGGCAAGAACAAGCGCCTTTTGATGATCGGCGGCGCGGTGGCGCTGCTCTGCGGTGGCGGCGGCGCGGCCGGGTTTTTCGTGGCCGGCGGCATGCACAAGGAGACCGGTCCCCAGGAGGATCCCAACCGTCCCGAGCTCGTCCTCAAGGGCGAAAACCCTGAGGAAATCGCCAATAAATGGATCGCCAAGGCCAAGAAAGAGGGCCTCGACCATACCGACACCGCCGGCAACAAGGGGAAGGGCGTCGACCTGCCCCGGCCGAAAAATGTGTCCGGCTACCAGGCGACCTATTTCCAGATTCCGGCGCCGTTCACCAGCAACCTCGCCGACAGTGACGCCTTCGCCCAGATCTCGATCGCGGTCTCGACCTACTATGACAATCGCGTCGTCCAGGCGGTCCAGACGCACGAGCTGGCCATCCGTTCGGAGATCCTGCTGATGCTCGCGCAGGAGCAGGAAGTCGACCTCGCCACGCCCGAGGGCAAGGAAAAACTGCAGGGCAAACTGGTCAAGATTATCAACGACGTTTTGAAGGCAAAGACCGGCTATAGCGGCGTTGATAACGTTTATTTTACCAATTTCGTTATTCAGTAGCGTCCGTGTCCGACGGGGGTCGGACGGGGACAATGCTGATGACTGACGTGCAACCCTATGCCTTCGGGCGTGCGGCGGCGGCAGAGCCGCCCGCGACGATAGGCGGCCTTGAAAAACAAGGCGAGCGCCTGGCCAAGAAGCTGCGCGCGCTCATCGAGCCCTATTGCGGCAACCGGCCCGGCGTGACCGCCAAGCCGCTCGACACCACCATGTTCATGATGTGGGACGCCTGCGTCCCCACCTTCGTCAGCCTCTCGCTCTACCGGCTGCTGCCGATCAAGGGCGTGGTGACGCTGCGCATCGATGCGACGCTCATCTCCGCCCTCGTCGACCGCTTCTATGGCGGCCGGGGTAACAGTCAGGGCGGCGAGAAGCTCGAGTTCACGCCGACCGAGACTCGCCTCATCAATCGCCTGTCCGGCCAGGTCGTCGGCGCGCTGGTCGAGAGCTGGGCCGAGATCGCCAAGCTGGAGCCCATTCTTCTCTCGCGCGAGACCGGCATCGCCCAGGCTGATATTCTCGCCGCCGACAGCGATGTCCTCGTGCAGACCTTCGAGGTCGACCTCGGCACCAAGGACAAATATCTCATCGAGATCGTCTATCCCCAGGAGGGCCTCGGCGGCATCGAAATGCCGGCGGGGTCGCACCGGGTCGAGGAGCCCGCGGTCAAGGACCCCATCTGGCAGGCCCAGCTCGGCCGCCGCGTCGAGCAGGTGCGCCTGCCGGTCAAGACGGTGCTCGCCCGTCCCAATCTCAAAATGTCGGAGCTGATGGCGCTGAAGCCCGGTGATGTCATTCCGCTCAACATTCCGCGGCACCTGCCGCTGATCGTCGGCGACCGGGTCTATGCCCATGGCTCGATCGGCGAGCAGGACGGCGTCGCGGCTTTCATGATCGAAAAACTGGCCTGATCGTGCGCGCCACGATCGAAAACAACGGACTGAGGACCATTCCATGAGTGACATGAGCAAGACGCCGCGGATCGCCGACGAAACCACCGCTGAAACGGGCCTCGCCGGCAATCTGCGCATGCTGGCCGACATTCCGGTGCGCATGTCGGTGGAAGTGGGTTCGACCCAGCTCCGCCTCACCGACGTGCTCGGCCTTTCGGAAGGCAGCGTGGTGGAACTCGATCGTCAGGCCGACGAACTTCTCGACATCATGGTCAACGGCACCCTCGTCGCGCGCGGCGAGGTGGTGACCGTCAACGGCCGCTATGGCATCCGCGTGGTCGAGATCGCCTCGGCCGAAATGCGGCTCGCCGGTGTCGAGCGCCGCGCATGAGCGCTCTTGGCTGGTACTTTCTCAAGCTGATCATCATGCTGCCGCTCGTCGGCGGCCTGGCGTTCGGCTGCCTGTGGCTCTACCGCAAATATCAGCCCGGCATGCTGGGCGGACAGGCCAACCGCTCGGTCAAGCTGCTCGACGCGCTGCCGATGGGCACGGTCGGCAAGCTCGCCGTGGTCGAGTTCGAGGGCAAGCGCCTGCTGCTCTCGGTGACGCGCGGCCAGATCCAGAAGATCGCCGAGAGCGACGATGCTCATGTCTAAGACCGTCCGCATGCTCCTCATCCTGCTGGCCGTCGCGGCCGGCATGCTGCTGATCGCCGAGCCGGCCCTCGCCCAGGTCGCGACCGGTCCGCTACCGGCCGGTGCCGCGCAGACCTCCGGCGCGCTGACCAAGGCGCTCGACGAAGTCTCGGGCAACGGCCGCCCGCTGTCGCTTTCGCTGCAGATCCTCGTCCTCATGAGCCTGCTGACGGTGCTGCCGTCGCTCATCCTCATGATGACCAGCTTCACCCGCATCATCATCGTGCTGGCGCTGCTGCGCCAGGCGATCGGCCTTTCGCAGTCGCCGCCCAACCAGGTGCTGGTCGGCCTCGCGCTGTTCCTCTCGATGTTCGTCATGCGCCCCGCGATCGACCAGATCACGACCCAGGCCTATAATCCCTATGGCGCCGGCCAGATCAGCATCGAGGAGGCGATCAACCGCTCGGGCAAGGTCCTCCACGGCTTCATGGCCAAGCAGACCCGCGAGACCGACATCAAGCTGTTTCAGGGGCTCGCCAAGGCTCCGGCCTTCAGGACGCCGGACGACATTCCCTTCACCATCCTGCTGCCCGCCTTCGTGACGAGCGAACTCAAGACCGCCTTCCAGATCGGCTTCATGATCTTCCTGCCGTTCCTCATCATCGACATCGTCGTCGCCTCGACGCTGATGGCGCTCGGCATGATGATGCTCTCGCCCACGATCATATCCATGCCGTTCAAGCTGCTTCTGTTCGTCCTGGTCGACGGCTGGGCGCTCACCATGGGCAGCCTCGCGGGCTCCTTCGCCACCTAGACGCGCTTCATTTCGGGGACTGAATTTCATCATGGATAATGCGGATTTCTTCATCGGGATCGCCCAGCATGCGCTCTGGGTCGCGGCCCTCTCCTGCGGGCCGATCCTGCTCCCCGCGCTCGTCACCGGCATCCTCGTCGGCATGTTCCAGGCGGCGACCTCGATCAACGAGGCGACCCTGTCCTTCATTCCCAAGGTCATTGTCGTGGGCACGATTCTCGTCGTCTTCGGCAGCTCGATCCTGATGCTGGTCGTCGACTTCACCCGCGAGATCTTCGAGCGCATACCGGATCTGCTGGCGTGATCGCCCCGGATCTTCTGGCAGCCTCATGATTGCTCCGGGCTTCGCCGGCGTAGAAGCCCAGCTCTGGCTGTTGCTCATCGCGATGATCCGGCCGGGAGCGGCGCTCGTCGCCGCGCCGGTGTTCGGTGCCGCCGTCGTACCGCTGCAGGTCCGCATCATCCTCAGCCTCGCCATCGGCATGGCCGCGCTCAACAATGCCCATATCACCCTGCCGCCCGGCGGCGTCGCGAGCATCGCCGGCGTCGCGCTGGTCGCGGGCGAAGTCATCGCCGGCATCGCACTCGGCTTCGCGGTCCAGCTTGGCTATTCCTCTGCCTATATCGGCGGCGAGATCATCTCCAATGCCATGGGCCTGGGCATGGCGACGATGATGGACCCGATCTCCGGCAACTCGACGCCCGTGCTCGGCCAGCTGCTGTCGATCGTCTCGACCTTCCTGTTCCTGACCATGGACGGGCACCTGCTGCTCATCCGCTTCGTCATCGAGAGCTATTCGGCGCTGCCGCCGGGCAGCGGCCTCATGCCGGCGAGCGCCTTCGAGGCGATCGTGCGCTTCGGCGGCACCATGTTCGCGGCCGGCGTCACCATCGCCCTGCCGGTCGCCTTCACGCTCATTCTCGTCCAGATCGTGATGGGCGTGCTCGCGCGCACCGCGCCGCAGCTCAATCTCTTCGCGGTCGGCCTGCCCGCCACCCTGTTCGCCGGCCTCATCCTGCTCGCCATCGGCGCGCCCGTGATCGGCGAAGGCATTACCGACTCGCTCAACAGCGGCCTCGACCTGGCCCATACGCTCGCGGGCGGATGAGCCATGGCTGACGGTCCCGCCGGCGAAAAGACAGAAAAACCGACAGCCAAGCGGCTGAGAGAGGCCGCGCGCAACGGCGACGTTCTCCAGTCGCGCGAACTCTCGACCGCGCTGGTGGTGATGGCGGGCGTCGCCTGGCTGGCGGCGACCGGGCCCAAGTTCATCGGCGCCATCCAGCAGATGCTGACCGACGGGCTCACATTCACGACCGACGATATCGACAGCTTCTCGCCGATGACCCGCGCCATGCATCTGCTCTCGACGGTGCTATGGCCGGTCGGCGGTGTCGTGCTTGCGACCGCCGTAGCGGCGATCGCCGCCCCCGCCGCGCTCGGATCGATCGGCTTCAATGCCGGCGCGCTCACGCCCAAGTTCGGCAAGCTCAACCCGATCAAGGGTTTTGCGCGCCTGTTCTCGCTCAACGGCTTCATCGAGCTCGGCAAGGCGATCGTCAAGGTGCTGCTGATCGGCTCGATCGGCGGGATCATCGTCTGGCGCCGGCTCGACACCATTCGTGTCATGGGCAAGGCCGGCATTCACGAAGCGATCGGCCAGGTCGGCTCGCTGTTCACGCTGGTGACGGTGTCGCTGGCCGCCTCGCTGTTCCTGCTCGCCGCCGTCGATGTGCCGGTGCAGATCATTCGCCGCACCAAGCGCCTCAACATGACCAAGCAGGAAATCAAGGACGAGCACAAGGACGCCGACGGCAATCCGCAGGTCAAGGGCGCGATCCGCGGCCGCATGCAGCAGCGCCTGCGCGATTCAATGCGCAAGGGCATGGCGGAGGCCTCGGTGGTCCTCACCAACCCGACGCATTTCGCCGTGGCGCTGCGCTATCATCCGGGGCGGGACAGTGCGCCTCTCGTCGTGGCGCGCGGCGCGGACGATGTGGCGGCGGCGATCCGCGAGCTGGCGAACGAGAAATCGGTGCCGATGCTGCAATATCCCGAGCTCACCCGTGCCATCTACTTCACGTCGCGCGTCAACGAGACGATCGACGAACGGCTGTTCGTCGCGGTGGCGGCGGTGCTGGCCTTCGTATTCCGCGTCGAGAACCGCATGGCGAGCGAAATGGATCGCCCGCACATCGATCTGCCCGAGGCGATGCAGTTCGACGCGGACGGCAAGAACATCGTGAATTAAAGGTTAGGCGCAATCATCCGTCTTTTGTTGACGGGGACACCGTAGACGATGGTGTGCCATGACCGAATTCTCGCCACGAACCGAGCCCGTGGCCTCGGTAAGCGCGACTGACCGCGCTTTGTCCGGATTGCGCAGCCCGGCTGCGCCTGTGCCGGGCGTGAATGCCGCCGATGCCGAGGCTCAGGCTGATCCGCAGCTTTCCGCGAAATCTGCGACGACGGCGAACTATGCCAAATTGCAGGCCGACATTGCCGACGTCGTCGCACAGTTCGATCCGCCGCATGACAATCCAGCCCAGCTTACCGACCAGGCCGACAAGGCCCTGATGGCGCTGATGCCCCAGCCGGTGGTGGTGCTGCCACTGCCGCCGACCGATCAGCACATGATCGATTTCGTGGCGCAGGTCGCCCAATCGGTGGCGAGCCAGGCGGCGATGGCGCGCGCGGCGCAGGAAGCCAATGTCTCGCCGGCCCTAACCGACGCCGCGGTTCACTAGAAAAATATCTTAAATCAACGGTTTGAATGCGATTCCGGTGAGGGCGGCTTTTTTGCCGTCCCGCGCATAAATCGCTAAACAATGCCGGCGCGCGGCCGTTCTATCCCCTTGAAAGGGACGGGACATGACCACGACATCCGATGTTGCGAATTCGCTGACAACCTCGCTGGGGATCAACACCGGCATCGACACGACGTCGCTGGTGTCGCAGCTCGCCCAGGCGACCTATGGCGACAAGATCAGCGCGCTGAACTCACAGATCAGCAATGCGAACGCCCAGATTTCGGCGGTGGCCTCGGCGAAAAGCTCGCTCGACACCTTCTCGCAGGCGCTGACCTCGCTGCTCCAGAGCACGGCCTATTCCGGCCAGCCCGCTTCGTCCGATCCGACGACCGTGTCGGTCACGCCGATCCCGGGCGCCGGCCAGCCGACCGGCCTGCCCGCGCAGGTCGAGGTACAGCAGCTCGCCCAGTCACAGGTGCTTCAGCAGACCACGGCGCTGAGCGCGGCAACCGCCGTCGCCGGCACCGGCACGCTTACCCTGACTGTGGGCAGCAACAATTATGACATCACGCTGACCAGCCCGGCCAATACGCTCAACGATCTGGTTTCGGCGATCAACAACACCAAGTCTGGCGTGACCGCCTCGATCGTCACGGACAAGAGCGGCGCGCGTCTGGTGCTCAAGGGCCCGACCGGCGTCGACAATGCCTTCACGCTTGCCGCGAAGACCGACAACCTGACCACCGGTCAGGCGGCGCCGGACAGCGATCTTCAGCGCTTCGTCTGGAGCGGCACGGACGGCGGCATGACCAAGACCATGACCGCGCAGGACGCCAAGATCGCCGTCGACAATGTCCAGATGCAATTCGACAGCAATACGGTCACGACCGCGATCCCCAATCTGAGCCTCGATCTCAACAAGGCGGCGCCCGGCACCACCGTGACGATCGGCATGGACCAGCCGACATCGAGCATGTCCGACCTCGTCCAGCAGATCGTGACTGCCTACAACACGCTGAAAAGCGCGCTGAACACGGCCACGCGCAACAGCGACGGCACATCCGATTCGTCCGCGGGCCTGCTCGCCAATGACAGCGGTGCCCGGACGATGTCGAACATGCTGTCGGAGCTCAACAGCACGGTGCTCAATCCGGACGGCAAATATACCATGCTGAGCTCGATCGGCGTCTCGACCAACAATGACGGCACGTTGTCGCTCGACACGACCAAGCTGGCCGCCGCATTGGCGGACGATCCGGCCGGCGTCACCCAGATGCTGAATCCCACGACCAAGGACACGACGCATATCGGCATTGCCGGCGCGCTCTCGGCCATCGTCACGAATCTGGAGGCCGATGGCGGCCCGCTCGCGGCGTCGACCAACACCTATACGAACCTGGTCAAGGACCTGAACACGCAGCTCGACGACGTGAACACCCAAGAGAGCGACTACGTCACGCAGCAGACTAACATCTACGCGACGATGCAGACGCAGCTGCTCGCGTTCAAGTCGACCCAGTCATACCTCACCCAGCAGATCGCAGCCTGGAACAACAACAAGGGCTGACCGCCATTCGCCCTCGGGACCAGTAGAAGACGGAGAGAAAAAGAATGTTCATGGGTCAGTCACAGCTCAAGGCGCTCAAGCGCTATGCGGCGGTCGAAACTGACAGCCGTATCGAGGGGGCGACACCGCACCAGCTCGTGCGCATCCTCTTCGAGGAGCTGCTGCTCGCGCTCGATGCCTCGGCGCTGGCGCTGCGCGCGAACGACCGCGTCAAGACGGTGGACAAGCAGACGCGCGCGCTCACCATCCTGCATGCGCTCGAGACGAGCCTCGATTTCAAGCGCGGCGGCGAAATCGCCGTCAGCCTTGCGACCATCTATCGCGAATCGCGCAAGCGCATCCTCGAGGCGACGGCCGTCGGCAAGCCGGAGTCCATGGAGCTGGCCCGCGATCACCGAAGCCTGGGTCCAGATCGGCGCCAAGGTCGACAAGGGCGATCTCGCGCCACGTTATTGACGACGAGAATCCCTTGGCTTGATCGCCGGGGGAAGATAGCCATCGGGGCATGACGGATGTCGCCGCCGCCCCGACCATGCCCCAAAATCTCGACGAGAGCTGGCGCGCGGCGCTGGGTGAGGAATTCGCCCAGCCCTATATGGCCGCGCTCAAGGCCTTTCTCGTCGAGCGCAAGGCACAGGGCGCCCGCATCTTCCCGCGCGGCACCGACTGGTTCAACGCGCTGGCCATGACGCCGCTGGACAAGGTCCGCGTCGTCATCCTCGGGCAGGACCCCTATCATGGCCCCGGCCAGGCACATGGCCTCTGCTTCTCGGTGCCGCCGGGCGTTCCGCCACCACCCAGCCTCGTCAACATCTTCAAGGAATTGGCGAGCGACGTCGGTTTCGTCCATCCGCGTCACGGTTATCTGGAGCATTGGGCGCGGCAGGGTGTGTTGCTCCTGAACAGCGTGCTGACCGTCGAGATGGGGCAGGCCGGCGCTCATGCCAATCGCGGCTGGGAGCGCTTCACCGATGCGGTGATCGCCGCCGTGAATGCCCAGCCCGAACCCGTCGCCTTCCTGCTCTGGGGCAGCTATGCCCAGAAGAAGGCGGCGTTCGTCGATGGTTCGCGCCATCTGGTGCTGAAGGCGCCGCATCCCTCGCCGCTTTCGGCGCATAACGGCTTCTTCGGCAGCCGGCATTTCTCGAAGGCGAACGAATTCCTCGCCGCGCATGGCCGCGGCACGATCGACTGGGCGCTGCCCACCGTCGAAAAGTCCTGAATGGCGTCGGGTCTCGCCGCATTGCTGGACGATGTCGCCGCGATCGCCCGGCTGGCGGCCGCGTCGCTCGACGATGT